>Ga0247780_1001549_pt1 | contig 12468 bp, 10 predicted proteins | sample UWRJL079202R5_FD_179927 | JGI IMG/M metagenome (GOLD analysis project Ga0247780, IMG submission 179927) | Plant litter microbial communities from Arlington Agricultural Research Station in Wisconsin, United States - UWRJ-L079-202R-5 | ecosystem: Environmental > Terrestrial > Plant litter >... | reverse complement strand
CTGAGAAAGTTGGTATTTGCACTTACGCAGCGGTGACGGTAAAGATTTGCACCGTCGTCGTGTCCTTGGCCAGGATCATCAGGCCGATGGCAAACATGACAGTGAAGCCGCCAATGTAGAGGAGCGTCTCGGTCGTGCCGCGCGCCGTGGTCAGCACGCTAATGGCGAGCGTCGGAAGCAGGCATGCAACGACAGTGGCCACCGCCGAGGTGAATCGTTGCATGTTCTTATCCGGGTGGGTCTCAAAAGTGTCCTCGAATCTTACCATGTTTTTGCCGTCCTCGCCCCTCTGGTGTTTCTTGTACGCGACCTAGAACGGCGTCTAGTAATCGGCCACCCAGCCGGTGAACCCGTCTCTATCCTCAGTCTTACACGGCATCACGAAGTCGCGGTTCGTCCGGGCCAACTGGCCCTTCCAGAACAGAAAGACGCTGCGGATGAGCGCGCGGGTTCGTTCGGGTAGCCCATGGCGTGGCCGGATGTGGCCCTGGTTGCCCATTGCCTTGCTTCCGCTGCCGTTGACCTTGCTGTTGCCCCCGTCGCGTGACGCGTCCGTCATCCACTGGAAGAGGGCTTCCATTTTATCGTGCTCGGTTTAGGGAGCGCTGAGACCTGGGAGAGTTCGATTAGGGCACGATCTGTGACGGGGTCATCTTTATTAGGACGTGTTCTAATATGGCAAGAAGGAACGGGGAGAGAGAGAAGATAATATCGTACTGTACTGATGGAGACATAGCACAAGTGCCCCGCAGGTCGCATTTGGCCATGTTGTACAAGTACAACCAAAGATTGCCAAATTCAGCAAAGACAAGCTTTGAGGGCTGCATGCGTCTCTGGCCAATCCCTGATCTTGACACAAGTGCGCAAAATAGAAGACGGCACAGCGATGGCCTTCACTGAGCCGGGGATTCCGTTTCCACACCTAGCTGACAAACCAGCTCACACATCTAGATCACACACCTAACTGAGGTCTCGGTATCCCGCCCACACCGGCTCCCCATCCACACACCTCCCATATTCTCCCGATACCCCAGGCCGAAAAGCGGCTCAACCATTCTCAAGGGTGTCCCGACGGGTATGATAACACGTCCGTACTGGCCAAGAGTGTGATGATGTGCAGATCGGCTCACCGAAGAGTATAGTAGGTGCATGCACGAAAGGTCACAAGAAAGAGGACCAGAGCGCGCAGAAGGTGGAACGATACTGCCCCCCTCCCCGAGGGTGCTCCGTCCAGGTATATAAGGCCCAGGACCTGAAGCGGGCGAGCTCTCAGCCCCGACGAGTTCTGCGCTCTTGTCTCCTCTCGCACATCTTCCGCTCAGCACACCAACCTCCCAGCAGACCTGCCGGCGCTACCAAAGTACTATCCAACAAGTTGTGCAGCACGATGGGCGGCGAAAAGGAAAAGGAGAAAAAGGAAAGGACCGAAAAAGGAGGAACATTCCTGATGACATACAGTACGCCCAGCTCAACCCTGAAACAACTCTAGCTTATAGCCGTCATTTCCCCATAACAAACGTCCCTAGAGCAAACCGGATAACTTCACATCAGCACCCCCGAGCGAGCACGCGCAGGCGATATATGCTCTTAACGAGAAGATCGGGAAGTTTGGGGACGCCCTGACCCGGCGGAAAAACAACGGCAGCACGCCCGAACTCATCAAGGATGCGAAGTAGGATTTGAGTAATGCCGAGGTTGAGAAGGATATTGAGACATGCAATGTGGTACTCAAATACGGCGACATCTCGGCGGAGCAGAAGCTCAGCTTGACCGAGTATCTCGAACATTCGAATACGCTGCTGGTCCCAGTCGGGGGCAAGTAACACTAGCTGTGATATAACGAGATACGCTTATTCTCTTGCGGGTTGATGTTTCGTAGTGGAGGTTTCAGAGTACTTGTATTTTTTCTTCACTTTTCTTTGCTCAAGATGGAACTTGGCTTAACGCGGTGTGGTTCCTTCTTTTCAGCATATTTACAAGCCAGGGCAGTCCAGCACTCCAGTCTCTACCTAGATATCTACCAATTAGGCCTGTCGATATTATCGCGATGGTGACACATTGAGAGTAAATGTATATTCTGGTAATACATGTCCTGCCTCACACTCCTACTGAACTTGGAACCCTTCCGCGCAGCTGCAAATTGTAACATCCATTTCACCACCCCAAAACCGACACCTCAAACTTCCCTTTCCTTCTTCGGAACTGAGCAGTTGCCGCCTTAGATAAAGTAAGTCTTACGTCGCATTGAAATGCGACTGAGCTACGGAGTATGAGGCTAGAACTTGCTTTTAATTGCACTGTGTTGTTAGTTGGACTTTATGTCGCCCTCGACGATACGATGAGCAGGAAAATGCCAAATGCCTGCCATCGATGACATCCTGCAGCCGCTTTCGACTTGGAGCCCTCTTTTACAGCGACTAAAAGGAGCCGAAATCTCGCACAATTGACTTTTTTCTAAGTAGCTTCTATTCCCCCGTGCTGCGGCCGCCCGGACGCCCCTGTGCAGAACTCAAGAAGCCAGTCAGGGTGCGTCTCTCCGCCATCCCGATGCCGGCGCAGAAGAGCACGCATAACAGCGCATTCTCGTACAGAGCAAAATCACGAGCTGCGTCTATGTAGACCCGTCCCACAGACTTGTCATAACTCAGCTTAGCGAGCGCGCTCTTCCCATCCGCGGCGAGTGACAACAACGCAAAGATCTTTGTCTCGACTGTCGGTTGACTGCTGGTTCTAGCACGCCTTCAGCACGCCTGCTAGCTCGAGCCACCCTCCTTTTTGCGCATCTATGCGCACCTCGTCAATCAGGACGGCGCTAGATCCGTTCAGCGCCAGGATGCGTTTCTAGCCTACAATGGTAGAGTGCTCGATAAGCGGGCAGGCCCACGTCAGACATACCTACGTGGACAAGAGAGCGAAGACACTGGCTATCGTGTCCCTGTCTAGGAGCTGTCCAGGAGCTGTCCGTCGTGGACCACCTGCATCTTCTCGTTGACGACAATCTTTCGCACCATCCAGACGCGGGTGGAATATGGGGTTTTCAAACAAATCACACAGGGCGGGCCAAAATGGGAATCTCCGCTCCCGCACGTAGCGGCGATACAGCTCCGGTAACAAGGGGCGTAGTTTTTGATCACGTAGCTGAGCTCGATGAGCAGATGCGAGATGGGCGATAGGGGGCAGGCCAAAACAGGCTTTCACTCGGCCGGCGGGGCGGTAGATGCCACCATTCGCTTTACCTACTAGGACTTTCCTATTCCGTTCTGTTGGTCGATACAAATAGTCAGCGGAAAAACAGGGGAGATCGTTCGCACAGGAGGTCATAGACGAACTGTGTCGTTTCGAATAGCCTACCGTCGATGGATTCGGCATAGTTTGGGCTTGCTTCTACCCAAGCACATAACATGGCATCGTATATGGGAAGCTCGAGAGCTGGGGGCTCTTTGATGTCGACGATCGACATCTCGCACTGAATCGTCTCGGTGGAATTCGATGGCTGCGGGTTGCCCGGTCGCCAGCACAGGTGCAAAACTGTCGACTGCAGTCACTAACATGTCTGGAAATGGACTGTGAAGGTCAAGGGCTGAATTAGAGTTCTCACTGGCTTCAAAAAGTGCCAGCCAGAGGGAGCACCGAGCTTCAGCCTTCAAGCGTTCTCTATCTGACTCCACTGTGTATCTGGTGCCTCCCACATATTACTAACCGGGAGCAGCAACCTGACAGCCCGCCCCAAAAAATATGGCGAGATCGTAGAGATACCAGCCAGCATTGGCAAAAGGCGCGATATTAGCACCCTCCCGCCACATAGTCAACTGTTCGTTGGGGTACGTAGTCTTGGCTCGGAAGGAAACGTAGTCCCACCTTTCAGGATCAATTTCCATCTCCCCCGTCACTCTGCACTTGAACGCTGAACCAGAAATGTAGTCACCGCTTGGATTGCTGCACCTCAAACGCCCGTAGTCTCCGTGAGTCGCCGGGAAGGAAGAAAACACAGGACGCTCGTCTCTCATGTCGTAGGTATATGGTATGTATAGATCTTGACCAACAAAAGGCGTGTTGTGTAAAGAGACGAAACCGGTCGCAATGTCAAGATTAAAAAGAGCGACGTTCGGGGATTGCGGGTCGTCAAGCCCGGCAGAGCCGTAAGGACCTGTGACGCTGACGCGTCGCCCATAGTTGCTGGTACCTTGAGTAACAGCCTTGAGGCAGAACGGTCCAATGGTTGGTGTTGACGACGGGGCGCTGTATGAGGACGAGACACTGGCCGATGATATCAGCGTCGGGCTGGAAATCGAAGGGTTTACGGATGCGCTCGAGATGGGACCAATTGATGAGAAGGATGCGACGCTCGAGACGAGGCTGGACGCAGCACTAGACACGGAACTGGAGATGGCGCTGGATGGGGCGCTAGAAACGGCACTCGACGCAGCGCTGGATGCCGAGGAGACGGAGACCGATGGTGATGCTGAAGGTGCAGTGGAACTGGAGGCAGATGCAATGCTCGATGGACGAGCACTGCTTCTCAGACGACAGCGGCTTGCCGAAGCCACAGTCGCAAGGATGACCAAAAAAGGAAGCGACAGTCGCATGATGGCAAGATAGTAACCACCCTTGTCGAAAAGAACAATCCAAACGAATGACTTGGCGAAAATTCGCCAGAAGGATAACAACCGGCCTAACAACTAGGAAGAACGACGAAGTGAGAGAGACAGTCTGCTTGTTATTTATTTCTGGCGCTGAAGTGGATCGTGCGCCCCTGAATGGGTCTTGTCGGTAAAAATGAGACAAGAGTCCAATAGTCGCTGTCCAAAACGGGGTTTTCAGCTCGATGGCGTGTCTACCAGGGTCGCCAATCAGGTCTAGTTAGCAAGGAGCGGTCTGGACTTCAGGCAGCCCAGGGGTCTCCAGCTCCTCAGGGTTAGGGGTTTGTCTAGCTCATTCACAAGTTATGTTATCCCAGTCCACGGCAGCTATGTCATCCGAATATGTCGCTTCGTGCCATGAGTAAAAGGTTATCTCTGCAAGCACGACTCTTTTTTTCGAGCTCACGCTGGCTAGCCGACACGATCGAAAGGGCCATGGGCGTGACGGGTCTCGCCGTGCTCATGACCACGTTCATGTTCGCAGGCCGGCACAAGCTCAACCTGTTTCACCACCCTAAAATCGACGAACACCCCTACTCATAGTCGTATGACTCTTCGTCACGTTTGATCAATCCAGATCAGCTCCGGCTCAGCTTCGGCTAAGATCTGCTTATTGAACAGCATAGCCTTCCGAGAAGGTGTAGTTTTAGCCGAAGGGCCTAAAAATGGTCCCGTGTGAGTAGAGGGACCCACACTGAGCTCTCGCAGTTGTCGACCACAGTGCCGGGGGTCAGCCTAGCACTGTCGAACGCACTGCAAATTTAGCCCCACGTGAGCGGATTTACGGGACACAAATCGAAACCAGGCCCTTTTCGAGCCAATGAAGTAGCTCAGCCCCCACGTGAGGGCTAACCGAGGTGCCAAGCGCGTCCCACTTGAGGTGACTCAGGAGCCTTTAGATTTCCGTCCACAACAAGCACTCTCCGCCTTGATGCCGGACATACCAAATTAAACTCAATTGCGACACAACACGATCCCACCACCTGCATTGGCCAGCCCCCAGGAGTCCGTGCAAATGTCAACACCCTGGTCAGGGATAATGCGAGCCTTGTTGCCGCAGGTCGCGAACAACCCGAGTCCTAAGGTCGAAGAAGCTGACACCCGCCCCACTTCGAACCCCTATGTATGCGACTCTTCCGACCTAAACCCTGAGGATAGAGAAGAGGGCAGTTTAAACCAGGATTCCAATAATCCCAGCTTTTCTGGTTCTGGTGATAAAGAACTTAAAGATAAATGTCCAGCCTGCCAGCGTGTCGCCAAAGTCATATGCAATTAGACGGGTGAGCACAAGTGGCCGGGCATAATATTTAGGACGTTCGGCGAGTTCCAACGCGCGTAGGAGTGGTGCGCTACGTACAGGTGATTTGTCGAGCATTTTACCAAAGAATTCCACGGGAACAGAGATATAAGTACGTTATTACTACGTCCCGCGACTGTCCGCTTAGCCTATGGTGATGCTAGCGGCTCGGGCTGGTAGTTCACAGTCGAGGGCGAGATATCCCAACCGCACAATCCCCAAGCACTTTTAGGCCAAGTATCGAAGAGCAGTTCTCTTTGGGCTCTGAGGATTTCTTACTCCGAGCCCTGGGAGAGTAGGGCCGTAATTCCCGACGAATCCTGGATCGACTTTAAGCAGGTACGGGGATAGGCGACGAGCTGTGATCGAGAATATAGAGGTATTTGCCACTCCTTTTCAGACCCGTGGCTCAAGGTCGACTTCCCGTTCATGATGCCGTCAACGATACTTCTTATCGATACAGAAGATCGATACTTGGTAAACGCCCCCAAAAACGTATCGTATACTTATATAGCGCTCAGCTATGTCTGGGGGAAGGTTGCAGATCCCCTCTACACCACGCTTGGAAACGTCGGGATCTTTCGTTGCAAAGGCGCTTTCGACCTATCTCATTACCGCGAGCGGCTCCCCCGGACCATTAGAGACAGCATGTCGCTTACCCAGTTACTGGGTAAGCGGCACCTCTGGGTTAACCGTTTCTATATCGTGCAGGACGATATAGGACACATACATAAGCAGTTGAAAGCAATAGCATTTGTCTATACTAATACTTACTTCATTATCGTTGCATTCGATAGTAGTGGCGACGACTATGGCATCAGAGGCGTAGGCAAGGGCTCGAAACCACGGCAATACAAGCTAGACGAGTTCAAGTTCGTATCAGACTACCACTTGATAGTATATTGGAGTTACGACCTCGCTCGCCGCGAGTACTTATACCCGATGCGTGAATGGATATTCCAGGAACGAGAGGTGTCGCAGCGTTAGTTGGTATTCCGTTACGGGATGGTGTCGTGGATATTTAAAGTTATGGACGTGGAACGAGAACCGAGTAACGCCCATACTACGGGCCGCACGGAGAAGACAGTACCACGAGGATGACCTCTTTACGCGCTGGCTAATAGCCAAACCTATTACATTACGTACAGTTGGTAAGGAGGTACAGCGGCTACGAACTCACCTACCCCGCGGATACCTTGAATACCTTTTCAGCCCTTGCCAGCATCATATCCCGGTCGATACGCGGCGGTTTTCTTTTTGGCCTACCTGAAATGTTTTTCGACGGCTACTTACTCTAGTCGCCAACCAAGTCGGTGCAACGCCGTCACCAACAGGTTGCCACCCAAGACGGAACAATTACCTCTAAAGATATCGACAAACTCCCATCGTGGTCGTAGGTTAGCTGGGCTGGCCACGTCAACACTCGGTTATAGGAAGATTCACACAATTTCATTGTCAAGCCAGGAGACACTAGTCTCGATATATCCTATTTAACCATCACGAGAACTCTCAACTAGTTCAAAGTTAATAAGAACTCCGGAAAGAGGGAGCAGATCCAGGCTTCGTACTACGACGCTTCCAGCCCGCCTCAGCCCTCATCTAGCAAGAATACGGACATCACGAGGCATCATGTCATGGCAGCGGCAGCTGGTAATGCAACGAACAACATACTACCACCGGGTTAGAGTTTCCAACGGCACGTTAAACTCGCTTGGCAACCCTTGGTGTCAGATACGAGAACGTGGAGTCCCGTAATAGAGATCCGGGCCCCAAGATATTTCCTCACCGTAGGTACTAAACCATTTCGGGAACGAATCGCGGGTGGCGTGACGGCATGGTTGGTTAAGTATACTACTAGTTCCGAAGACCCGGAGAATATCGTAGGCGCCATAGACCTTAACACGTCTGACCCGCAAGAGATCCCGACTGGCATACGCTGCGAGCTTATTACGATATCCCGCGGAGATGCAAACTGGTCTGTAAATTCATATCGGATACGCCATATGTTTCCCGAAGCTGAGCTGCTCTTCGACCTGCTACTATAACGAGGATGAGTGCAAGGGCCCAAGATTGTGCAGTTTCTACAATGTCTTGTGGATAGAGTGGAAAAAGGGTGGCGACAGCAGAGGGGGAACTGAAGGGAAAATTGCAGTCCGCAAAGGCCTAGGCAGAGTGTTCAAGTCCTTCTGGGACGCCCAAGACCCCGAAGTTATTGATGTCAGGCTAGGATAGATGGCAATGAAACATGTACCTAACTACCAGGGTGTATTGAATAAACTTGAATGATGGGCCTTGCGGAATGGTGATGAATACCATGCCTACCTAGGTACTTTTGCCTGCGAGAAGACCAATGACAAATTTCCATAGACGCTGTAGTAGAAATAATCGGACCAAAAAGTTTTTTTTACAACGCCACACCCGGCGTTGGGTGAAGTACTGTAATACGACCCACTTCACTTGGACGATGCAGACCAACTGCTCAATCCACCGCATCACAAAACCTTCGGCTGAAGCGCAATGCCCGTTCTGCTTATGACTCCTTCGGTCGCATCATGGCATCGTCATGGTATTTACCATGAATTGCATGTGCCTGCGAGGAACTGTCAAGATAAAAAGGCACGCCCAGCCAGTTTATCTTGCCCAGAACTTGCCAGCCAGCATGTCAATCCATCAATCCATCTTGCCAGCACTTCAATCAACCACATCATCAACCACATCATCAACCACAATCAACCATCACAATACAGTAGACATCGCACGGTCCCCGGGTTTGCCAACTTCGCCCGTTCACCAAGCAAATAATGGAACAACTCTCAACCCATGAGCACAACTCACCAGCAGGTGCTACTCGAACCAAGGCGATTTCGGCCCTGGTTGAGGATCAACACAGCCCCCAAAACCCCCTACCTCAGTGTCAACGGCCAGGTTGCACTGTCGGGCACGAGAGTTCTGCCACCTATACAAAAGATGCCAGGAGTAACTCACTGCAATTTAAGCCCCGCGCGAGGGGACTTTTGTCCGAAGTCCGAAGTCCGAAGTATCCGACGCACTTTCCTGCTGCCTACCTTGGCTGGGGGGGCTGATCGCTCCGTTCAGGTAGATATAAGCCACGCCAAGGATACGGGCACAGCCACATAACACAGAGAGAGATGCCTGGAACCATAATCCTTCAGCTAATCCAACAAGTCGTTTTTGTACGGAGCTGCGACGAGATGTATAACACTACCTGTAATGCGAATATTACGTGGAGGGATCGAAAATTATGCTACTCCCCTACGTATAACGCCAGCCCCCGCTAACGTAAGGAGGTAAGAAGAATGATCGCGTCGGGTACCTACCTACATATCTTTTCGGATACTCTAAGATGGATCGTCCAAAAGACCGAAACTGGCATGGGTTCACAATCCGAACGAATCTCTTATAAGACTTGACTTGGTGCAGCAAAACGAACAGTTTTCTTTTTGCCTGTTTTTTCCCCCCATGTGCCTGGCTGAATTAACATGAGCATATTTTCCCTGATACAATACCTCCTCGCCAAGCTGCAGCAATGGCTCTCCCGCGCAGAAGCCGGGCTCGCGAGGCATGATGAGAAACGAAAACGCCGTGGACATATCACCACCACCACGATCCGTTCATCCAAGTGGCTCGTCCTCGCCGCCGCCTGCTGGGCCCTCTGCACCACATCCTTCTTCTACTCCTCCACCGTGCTACTCATCCCCTTCACCCTCCAGACCCAAACCGGCATCCCCCTAGATGCAGTCCAGCTGTGGACAGGCGCGCTGGTCGGCGGCTACAGCGCTGTCCTGACCCTCGGCGGGCCTCTGGCCGGTCACTGGGCCGATGTGTCGCGCTCCAAGAAGCGGCCTATGTATCTGGCGCATGGGCTGCTCCTGGCTGCTTTGATATCGACGTGGAAGGGAACCCACGTGGCGGTGTGGATGCTGGGGAGGCTCTGCCACGGCGCGGCAGGGAGCATCTTTTGGTCGGCCGGCCAGGCCATGCTGGCGGACGCGTTCGGACCCGAGAACATAGGCTCGGCGGTCGGGTACGTGGACGTGTCGACCTCGCTGGCCTATCTCCTCGCGCCCATCCTCGACGGCGTGCTGCTTAGTTCCAAGGGGGCCGATGCCGTGTATGGTGTTTCGCTGGCATTTTCCTGTGTCGGGGTCGTGCTTTTGATAGTCATGAGCGAGACGGTGCAGATACTTCTACAAGGGCCAACAGAGGAAGAAGAAGAAAATGTCCAACCCATGACGTTCGCTGCGGGTAATACAACTATACAGAGCGGTACTACTACTTGGCGCACGAGAAAACCCAACGTGCATCTCGTTCTTGACACGGGGGATGCCAGTCTACGAAACCGCGTCAAGCTCGTTCGGCATCTTCTCAGCTCTCCTCGCATGATGGCAGCCCTGTTCGGTTGTTTCGTTGCCGGGAACGTCTTGTAAGTACCTAATACTAGTAGCCTCTCCTGGGTACCAACCAGCAATCCCTTCTCTCCGATTCTCTCTCTCTGTCAACGGATAGTTACTAACATGCTCTCTCCTCCCGACAGAATATCCTACGACGCCATCGCCCCAACCCACATGGAGCGCACTTTTCACTGGGGCCCGTCGCAGGTCGGGGTAGCCCTGGCAGCGTGGTACGGCCCAAAGCTCCTCTCCATCGTGCCCGGCAAGCTGGCCGACCGCTTCGGCGCGCGATGGCTCACAGTCGCCGGGTTCCTGTCGTCCATACCGCCGTTGCTCGCCGCGTCGTTTGCAGACCAAAACGCAGACAGAACGAAGACGCTGTTCGTCCTCATGACCGTGTGTCTGAGCATCACTATCAGCCTCGCCAATGCGCCGATTACTGCCGAGATTATGTATACTATCAAAGACGAGAAGATCACGAATCCCAATCTTTTTGGGTCCACGACGGCGTCGGGGCTGGGCTTTGGCTTCTTTGTGTTTTCGTGGTCGCTTGGCGCCACGGTGGGGAGCCTGTCGTGTGCGCGCGTGGTTGACACTGCAGGATGGAGCGCGGCCATGTACATGTTAGTGGCCTGGTGTGCTGCTGGGGCTATTGTGTGTTTTGTCTGGACTGGTCGTAGAGAGGGAGCACGCTCTCCAGAGCGGCGGGAGGTGATTCGGAGATGGCATTCCACCGGACCGCCGAGGTTGTATCTAGGAGACTTTGGACCACGCCTGTTGTCACTGACACCGCCGCCAAGGGCGTTCCATCCATATATGGAGGTATGACAGAAGAGTACCATGCGCATATATATATATGTTATATCGTGATTGGGGCCAGTTACCTGGCAAAGAATTAGGAAAGGCACAGGCGAAAAACAAGGCATATTTCGTGTATCCAGGTTCGTCCAGATTATACATACATGCAGGCCGTTCCGCTCCCTTCCCCGCCGTATATCTTTTGCTCCACTGACGACTATAGTACGGTTACAAAAGCTGAATAAAACCTCTCGACTTCCCCCACCATGTTACAGGGTCAACAGTTGGCATATTAGGCGGTGATATTTACTTTATCGACCACGCCCGTCGGAGTCTGGCAGAGAATGTCCTGGCCGAGCTGGTTGATGTTAGTGGTCCTGCTAGGGGTCCTGGCGCACACCCACGGCACCGCACCACGCTACGATGCAAAATAGGAAAAACCGCTTCCCTAATTCCTGCCTTCTCCTCTCCAATAATTAAATCCCATCTCTCCCCATCATCCGTCATTGTCCACTATTAACTAACGTAACCTTACTTAAGGGTCCGAGCGTTTTCCGCGTTAGACCCCCTCCTTCGTAAGGGGAGCGAAAAGTACGGGACACGACGAAAAGTCTAGGACACCCCAAGACGCCAAGACTGGCTTTTCCCACCTAGTCCACCACCTTTCTGTCCACAGCTATTATAACACCTTTATTCTAATACTACGTACTATTACAACTTGCACCCAAGGTAGGTCAGACTGCAAGGCAGTACGCCGCAGGGTTATTAACAGTGATAAGACGAAGGTTACGCAAGGTCCAGATAGTAGAGTTTACTATCTCGAACAGGTATTCTACAAAGAGCTTAAAGAAGGTACTTACAAGATTATAGACGTAAACATGATATTGCTTACGTAAGGAACAAGAGCAAGTTCCTTACACAATAGGTACGCTGATGGGGGAATCGTGGATTCTGAAGAGTAGAATTGATTGTGTGGAAGAAGGTGGTGCCAAGAGAGGAAGCAATTTCAACTTCAGGTAAATCGCCAGAGAGGAATTTGCCACTCCTTGAACAACACAACTCCCGCACTCAACATTTTAACACCGAGCAATCCGCTAACCACTTCTCACACCTCACCGTCAACTTTTTCATGCATACTCGCCCCCTCCGGCGTCATATAATCGACATCCACCTCAAACACCGTCGTCACCCTCGCCAACTGGTAATAATACCCCTGAACATTCATTGTTGGCCTCCCACACCATAACAGTAGCCAGGTAGATAGATATGCACTCACCTGCAAAATCACCACCTCCAACCGCCCCTCTCCCCCAACACCTCC
>Ga0247780_1001547_pt1 | contig 12477 bp, 7 predicted proteins | sample UWRJL079202R5_FD_179927 | JGI IMG/M metagenome (GOLD analysis project Ga0247780, IMG submission 179927) | Plant litter microbial communities from Arlington Agricultural Research Station in Wisconsin, United States - UWRJ-L079-202R-5 | ecosystem: Environmental > Terrestrial > Plant litter >... | reverse complement strand
GCCTTAAACCCTCTAGCCCCAGAAGGTAAGGATTTAAAGCGACAGAAGACTCTTATAGGATTTAAACCCATAACCTCTCATTTTAAGAAAATAAGCACGCTACCACTATATTAAAGAGCCGTTCTGGTTATTAAAAGGAAAGAAGTGACAAATTAGGTTATAAGGTAACTATATATAGTAGAGACCTAGTTAGGAAGTTCCCCCAGTTAAAAGACTCCACATCTTCAGGGAGGGTGTCTAATCTAACCTCTTCACTTTCCTGGAACTTTAATAGCTCCGCTTTACAGCTAAACACCTTTACAGCACAGTTTTTAAGTTAAAACTGTTACTTATAAAGACACGTTAAACATATTAATACTTTTTAAAGTTTAATAATAACTTTATATAACTGTTAAGTAGCAGATTTAACTTATAAGTTAAGGTCTTGCTTTTTAACTAAAAGGGCTTTTAGCTTTACCTTACTTATATTAAAAGCGTCACATTAGGAAGGATAGTACCTCTCCAGGTAATAATCGTAACTATTAGACTTATTTAAAACTTAATAAATAAGCAGGGGGACGGCAGACTTATAAAAAGAATAAGGGGACATTTCACTACTAAACACGTATATATAAGCTGTAAGGTTTAAACGGTGGTTAATACTTTTACCTTATTCCTATTTTAAGACTTAAAAGCTAGACACTTACTGTATGGTAAAGTGGTGAAAAGGGAAACTTACCTTTTAAATTCTTTATGGAAAAAGAACGTTAAAGAGGGGGAATTATGTAACGACCTTATAAGCCGTTACTTAGGCCGGGGCGGCCTGACGAATCCCCTATAGAAGGAATAGTGTAAGAAGACGGTATATACTGTCTGGACGTACTGGGCTAAGGGTGTAAAGATTTAAAACCCTTATAACTAGTGAGGTGCTGCTTACAGTATGTTAAGTGCTTACATTGCGAGCAGGAGAAACCTTATAAGCAGAGCGCTTACGCGGTGTAAGGTGCTTACATAATAAACATTTGCAACGTTATAAGTAAGGTATAAAGTACCTTTTAGTTAGTTAATATAGATAATTATAGTTATACCTATAACTACCGTAAGGGACTTTAATTCCTCACGCTAGTATTTAATTATTTATTTATATCCTACTGTTCAGACTCACCTCTGTGCATTATAGTGATAACGACTTATAGTGACATTAAACCCCCGTCTAGGAGTGCTAGCTTAATAAGCTGTCTTTAGAACGCCCCTTACCTGTTAGCGTCCTGCCATACGTTCTGTCTTAACCTAATCCAGTCCTCTCAAGGCCTGTGTCGGGTGCAGGTCGTAATATTTTATTTTATCGTTTATTACGCCTTTAGGTATGGATATGCCATTACGTGTAGAGATTATAAGAGTAGCGCTTCCTTAATCTTTTAACTCTTTTATAACAGTTCCTTTACCTTAATAACTAATATAATTAATATCCTTTAACTTTATAAGCGTTATAACGTGCTTAAAACGTTACTAAGAGAGCAGTTTAGTAAGTTTATTTGCTAATATCTATTACATAAGTAGATATGTAACTTTAAATAAACCTTTTATATACTTTTAATAAACTTATATATTATAAATATTAATATACTGGAACTTAATATTTACTCTTTTATTCTCTCTTACTATTAGTTAGATTATATATTAATTATTACAGAAGATTCTCTATATTAAGCTAAGCTTATAAGTGATGTTTATTATAAGCCTTTTAAACGTTATTATTTCTTTAATTACGTACATAAGTATAAGTAGCTTAGCTTTAATTAACGACATTATAACTGTATGTTAATAAATAGCTTTTTAGTTAATTATATTATTTAAGAGTATTATAATGTACCCTTATAATCTCAGTGTCGAGGCTTTCCCTGCTAAGTTAGGCGGTATCAGAAGCGGTAATCAACCCTGTCGGCTCCGCAATACTCTTTACGTCATAATGGCCGGCTATTTTCACACCCCTTCTTTTAACTACTATGTTATTAAGTGAAGCATGTGATCAAGTGGAGCATGTCATCAAGTGGAACTGTCAGAGTTCCGGCCTCTAGCCTGAACGTGCAAAAAGGATGTGACAGTCAAAAAGAAGAGTACGATCCACACAGAGGATTGTGGCCCTGGCTAGCAGTGGTAGCTATCATACTGGCAGTTAGCCACAATGTGGCAATCTAGTTCATACGGGTAGAAATACAAAAGATAGCCCTCTGGCTTTGCTAGAGAGCTAGAGAACCGATTGAATTACAATTCCCATCTTTCTGATCGCTCTGGTAGTGATCACTGTCAGATGGAAAGCGGTGTGGGCAGCCAAGCTGAGCGAAGCCGTCAGACGAAAAGGGGTGTGGGCAGCGAAGCTGAATGGCGCTCATGGAAGCTGAACTGACGAAGTCAGTTGAGCTGGTGTGGGCCAGAATTGCCACACCATTTGCCACCATTCCCAACTATAATAGAGGCTCTCTGGCAAAGCCAGAGAGCCACAGAACAGACGCAATACAATCAAGCAATTGCAACCCCATCAATTCCACCAGATCCAGTGTGCAGTGTTTCTGACAGTACATGCCCTCAAAATAAACGCGCGGGAGGGTCTAAGTTTACTGAGATAATCTGGGTCAGGGTTATCTCAATGCTTCGCTTGCTTTTTATACTCCAGCTCGAGCCGCTTGCCCGCCCAACTCCTCACCTACCAGCATGGCGTTCAGATGTTCGCTCAGGGAATCTCCGGCCCTCTGGATGTCGCGGAGCAGGCGGTGGAGGCGCAACTTGTCCTCGAGGCGCTGTAACTTAGCAACATCCTTGTCGTAAGACTCGTTCTCGGCTATGGAGCTGTCGACGGCGTCGAGGAAGGCCAAGACCTCGCGGGGTGCGACTAGGTAGGCGGTGGCGTAGCGACTGGCTGTTTGCGCGAGGACAGCGAGCGAGAGGAGAAGAGCGGTGAGCGAGAGCAAGAGGATCCACCGGCGAGAGGAGGAGTCGGGCATGGTATTAGCAGCAGCATCAAACGGTTTCTCAGAACATGAAGGATAGCCGGGCGTGAATAAGTCTGCTGCTAGCGTTTTAGGCTTCCGGGACACCTCGTCCATGTACGCTGCAAGCTTGTTCAGCAGGTACGGGTTGGGGTGCGGCGAAAATGATGACAGAACGTGGGTGAGCGACAAATCCACTCGCCCCCGGGAAACATTGAAGTGCAGTCCTTTAAGCACTCGCAGAATATGTTGCCAGTACCATACCGGCGATCCAATGGCAGCTATTATGACCAGGAAGCATGACAAAAGAAGAGCAGTCGGATGACCTGTTTGCCTCCACCGGCGTCGATCGCGGGTATCTGATCTCTGAGTGACAGGTACTGCCTCCGATAGGTACTCCACCTGATGAATACCACCTCTTTTCAATGACCCAGAGTAGGTCTCTGCGATATTTTTGGCCGGTAATAAGATGATCTGGCCGGTTGTTGAGCTTCCCGCTACCACATAGCCAAGGACCTGACTGGTGGCAGCATGTCGGACCCAAGTGCCGCAGTCCCCGGCAGATAATGGCCGGGCTAGCTTTGCTGTGTAGGCAGTCTGGAAGGTCTTCGAATGCGGCAAGCGGAGGAACGAAGATGTCGCCGACAGTGTGCCATTGATTGATTCTCCCTCAGGGGTTTTGACTACAACTGGGAAATCTTTTGTCAAGGGTGTGCTGTTGCTATCCAAGAAGCTGCTGAGGGGAAGGGTGACGTCTCGGAGGTCGGACTCGGTGAGATTCAGGCTGCTCGTGTCGAGTTCAATGAGTGCCGAGTCAAGCCGCTTGTTGATCATGACAACTCGGCCAATTCTAACCATATTCTCCCTTTCCACACAGTGTCTCGGTGGTTGGCCCTTATTGGCCCCGACTGCAACTTCTCCGAGCCTCGATGCTAGTTCGTCGGGGAAGGTGACGTGATCGGGCCCGTCCAGGTTCAGGGGCAAGGATGCAGAAGAGCCAGGAGACTGTGAATCGGTCAGATCGGATTCCGGCGTAGCACTTCCCCGACTTGTCGCCTGCAAGAGATCGTCCCCGTCTCCGTCATCGCTGCTCTCATCGAAGTCACTCAACCCGGTCGCGTCCCAGCTGATAGGGCCTGTTGATGAACTCACAACCTCCTTAGTCGGTGACGCAGCAGACGAAGGCGCGTTTGGCTCCATATTGTCTGCAGGCGACAGGAAGTGGTTGACTGCATGAAGATAGTACGTTCCGCTGTGGTAGACGATCCCACCCCCAACGGCACTGCTTAGTCTTTCCTTGTCGTCTTTCCGAAAGTGGGCATGGAGACGGATTCCGCCAAGTAGCCCTTCAGGCTTCTTGTTTGTGAACACATCCCGCAGGGAGTCTGCGACAATGATATCGGTAGAGGTGCGGTCGGCAGGCCCATCCGATGGCTCATTTCCGGGTATCGCGAGATGCTCCGATTCAGCCCCCAAATCCATGTGACCAATCTCAAACCCCGGAAACTCCTTCATAATACCACTTTTGTTGACCATGCGAAACGCTTCAGTCCTGGCGGTTTCGTCTTCTGACACGAACATGACCATGGGCTTGGTTTTCTCCGCTGATTTTCCCATCATGAAGAGAGATAAAACTACCACACTTCCAGATGCGAGCAGCTGGTGTGCGTTTTGATGGAGATATTCCAGTATTGCCTTGCTGACTCTGTCGTTGTAGGCGTCCCGCGCCTCGCCGATGGCTTCGAAAACTAGAACTCTGCGTGACCCAAGAGGGAGTTCACCGCGGGGCCTCCCTGTGGAACCGCCGGCGTATGGCCAAGCTTTGGGTTTGCGAAGCTTCAAAATCATTGCGACCCCGACTACCAAGTCATCGACACTGAATCAAGTCGTGAACTTGAATCTAAGTGCATGGGTAAGAACCGTGAGTTTGAATAAGCAGGGGATATTGACGTAATGAGGATGAAGCGTGGAAGAGTCAACGTGGACACGAAGGGAAGGTGGGGAAGGGGAACAGAAAATCAGACCGTGAACTGGAAAAGGTCTATTCATTGGTAGAAAGGCAGAGAGCGTCTTTTGAGTTGGCAAGCTCTGACTGGCCAGCCTGTGGGTGGGCTATGCAAGCCTCCTGTTGTGATGCCCAGCTGAGTCAGGAGACCTCAGAACCACGTCGGCGGCCTCCCATTCAACACTGCATCATCTTCCACTCGACGCACAAGACCTCAGCGGAGCAAAAATTTCCGCACAGATCGTCAGAGTCCTCTTTCATGTCACCATGGACTTGCCCATGCAAAAACCCGCCATTCCGGACGACGTTAGGGCACAAATCCTCCACTTGTTATGGAAAGACTGCCAGCCAAAAATTGACCAAAAGTCAGACTTGACAGCATATTTCGAGCACTACTACCGACCACGAGTCCAGCGGTTCTCGCGCGAGGGCGGTATCCACATCTGCATCAACTCCCACGCAGACATTCTCGACATCACGACCCAAATCCTCCAAGATGCACCCCGTGATACCATCTCCGATCTCTTCTCCACCAAACTCCAAAACCTCATCGGCACTAACCCTAGCATCGACACCCTGAACTCAACAATCGACCTCTGCGCCGGCCTCCTCCTCATGACCGAGCTCGGCACCCAGCAATTCGCCTTCTCCGGCTCCAACCCTCTCCCCTGGGCCCCCTCCCTCACCCTCCGACAAGCAACCGCATCGCACTTCTCCCCAAAAAAACACAAACACCCTCCAGCCGGAAAACCCTCGCATCCCCCGAATCTTCACCGCCAAAAACCTCGTCTCCATCGGCGGCATGAAGCTCCGCTGGACCAACAACCTCGTCGATCACCTCCTCCTCTCCGACGACGACCAAACCGTCCTCGTCTTTCACCATGTTGGCTTCCTCCGGCATCATGCATCTTTCGAAAGGGGAATTCTCCCCGAGGGCCTAGCGGCGGAGACGCTGCGGAGTTTGACGCTGTTGTTCCCGAGCGGGGATCTTGCGGGGGGGAGGTGGCTGGAAGCGCAGGGGGGTGCTAATGAGGGTGATGTTGTCCCTTCGTCTTTGGTGAACGTGAAGCTTGGGACGCCGCGGGCCCATGACAGGCGGTTTGAGAGGTTTACGTTTTGGCATGATAGGCTGGTGATTATAAAGCAGGCGTTTGATGAGGCGAGTCCGAGGGACTGGAGGCAATGGTGGAGTGATAGGAGGAATTCGGTGCAGTGGTATACGTTCTGGGTGGCGATTTGGGTGTTTGTTACGGCGTTTGTATTTGGGGTGGTGCAGAGTGTTGAGGGGGGCTTGCAGGTGTATTTGGCTTGGAAGGGGTTGGAGGGAGGTGGGGGTTGATAGGTAGAAAGCAAAGGTGTGCAATATGTTAAGCACTAGTATTAACGGGTGTATACTGTAATGTATGATAAGGTATATAAGAATACCGGCTGTCTGTATATACAGCCTTCTCTGCTTGTTAGGTTATTAGTTAGTTGTTTTATGAGGCTGGCTTAAGGTGGTTAGTATGGTATATTAGGGCTTGGTAGCTGAAAATCTTTTCTCTCTCGCTTTAGTTAGTCCATTGGTAGCCTTTGTTATTAGCTACGTGCGGCTATAACGGTATAGTTAAGTAGGGTTTTTTAAGGGTGTTAGAACGATACTAGTTTTAACGGATTTAGCTAGTTGTTGGTCGAGATGTAACCTTTACTACTAGCTACAAAATATTAACCCCTAACCTTTATTACACAACGAATCCAACGTTAGATTCGTTAAAATTTGTACGGCTCCACTGCCCCACCGAACGTAGGATTCTATTAGGAAAACTAGGTCCTATTATAAATAGCTAGGAACAGGAGTGGGGGTCCGTGTTAGGATAAACTATAACATAATTGTAACGGTTACGGTAATCAGGACTCTAGGATTAGATTTTTAATAACTAATAGCATGTGTGAGTGACGACCACTCTAACCTGAGTAAGCGTCTTGACTTAATGTAAGGGATATATAACGCGAAGAAGGTGGGAGGAGCTAGAAAAAACAGAGATAGATAGCTTATAAACGACCTAAGTCTGGTGGTTAAGAGAGGGAAGATGTTAATAATGTTGCCAGATCCCTATACTCCTTACTAATGTCATTTTCCATGTTTTTATAAGCGTATAAAACATTACGAGAAAGATCTATAAATGTATACATATATGTTTTATATAAATAGAAATTTACATTATACCCCTTATCAGCCCTATTATACTGACAATACTTATTTGTCTTATAAATTGTATACGTGGGTTGCTTTTTCGATGTACTTTTTAACTTAGGCTGACTATGCCTTTAGTAGCTTGATTTGTTTGTTTATTTCGATATAAAGCCTGGCAGTTTCCTCTTCTATCTTATTTTCCTCTATTAGTACGCTTTGTTAGAAAAAACAGGTCTAAACTTACCTATTATGGATTTTTACAATACGTTCTTTCACTTGATTAATCCCGTCCTCCATTCGCTGCTCGAGCTCCCTTATGTTGTGTTAAAGCTTTGTAACGATACCTGTAATGTCGAGTCCTGCTTTTTAGCATTTTTAAAGCTTAGTTAAGAGTAAAGTATTATCTTAAACTGTTGCCTGCTTTTACAGATTCGAGGTTGCTGACTAATCTTATATAGGATCAATTCTTAAGATCAGAGGATCTACGTTATAAGGTGGAAAATGCTCTGTCTTATATTTAAATACACCACTTTGGGTTTGGGGGAATTCCATTTCAGAAACGACGGTAAATTCACCTGAGGTATTCTAACTATAGGATATTATGTCGATGTTAAGTATAGTAATTGGCTTTGTATTAAAAATTTTAACAGCTTATATATTTATATATAAAAACAGACGTTATAGCCTTAACTCAGTACTAAGATATTTACAGAATATTCCTGTCAGAATCTTATACAGAACTGTGTTTACGGCCTGTTTTATTTTTAGGCTTTTTCGATGGTGTTCTGTGGGGATTATACCCCAAATTCGGGGCAAGACACCGCTTTTTGGCTCTGAGAGTAAGAACTGCGCTCTTTAATCCTGGCGGCTAAAAGTGTAGAGCGATAGTAGCTGTGACGAAGTGTGGAAGGCTACACTGCCGCTGAACGCTGCTTATATCTGTGTATTAGGAAACACTAGCGCTTAAAACGGCGCTTATTTTATCTTATGATGTGGAACAATATGGATGTAGTCGCTGTTACTAAATGCGGGTATCAGTGGATTCACTTTTGCGGTGTTTTGGTGCAGCGGTCTAGTTCGACAGTTATGAGCCCGGGAGGCTTACTAAGCCTGAAACTTCCCCGTTACTGCTAAAGTCACCAGTTTGAACTCTGTTGTCGGCATGTTTCTTGGGCATTTTGAGCGATTAGTCAGCGTTGTATCACCAAGTCTGTGTTGAGCCGTTTGATGACTAATGATGTATCAAGCTGCAAGAACTGCACTGGGCGTTTAGTCTAGCAACTAGGGGGTGTGTGGAACAATATGGATGTAGTCGCTGTTACTAAATGCGGGTATTAGTGGATTCACTTTTGCGGTGTTTTGGTGCAGCGGTCTAGTTCGACATATGAAATAGTAATAGTATCTGAACTTACATCCAGAAAAAGCATAATTAAAAGCTTGAAAGCTCTGAGAAAGGATTATATGGCTGATTAAAGACATCTTTTACTTATATTTTCTTATAAGTCAGCCCGTCCTTTAAAAGGATAGATTTATAACTACACTTAGGTTACTTCAAATATAAAGATGCTGCTCTTACGTCGCTGCTGTATAAACTAGTTAATCAGAGCTTTATTTCGCACCTCTCTTACTATACTTATAATATAAGCTCCCTAATATCTTTACTTTAGCTTAATAAATATAACGACTTTATACGATCGATAGAGAATTTCCTTTAAAGTTTTACTTACTATTTATCACTTGAAGTATTGGTCTTTATAGGAGCACTTGTGTACTTATTAATTCTAAAGACTCTTATAAGGCTAAAAGCGAGAAACCAGGCTTATATAAGCTACGGGTTTACTTTTATTTTTCTTATGCTGGTTTATAAGTATCTCAGCGACTTTAAGTTATAAAGTAAGTACTAAGTTAAATACAGTATAATTAACAATCACTTCTGCTTTACTTTAGCTTAGGTTAAATGTATAGAACGACAGATGCCGCTTTTACTAGATTAGAATTTACATATCCCTGAAAACGATCTTCTAAAAGTGCTTAAGCTACTCTTATGTCCTATCTGTAAGAGGCTATATTAATAATACGTTCGGGATTTTTAGATCGTTATAAGTTATCTTAAAGGCAATCTTCTACTAGTTTTAAGGGAATAATCTGTTAAGTTATTATTTAAATGTTAAATATGTAGAAGATAGCATTTGTAATATAAATAAATATGTAAAATATTTTACATTATAATATAATAATCGCTTGTTTAAGAGAGTAAGACATTTCCGCACAGCACTACTAATAGCGTATAAATATCTAACACCTTAAACCTTTACCTTAGTGATTGGCTTTATATATATATCTGTTTAAACCCAACTGTTCGATCTGTCTAAGGTGTTAAATCTGTATTAAGGCCTGTTTTTATTACTAGATTAGCAGCCCGTTAGGATAATTTATACTGCCCAGCTTAGCCGTATTGTTAACTTACCTCCTATTTAAGTATTATTAAGCTCGTAAATATATAGTGTTAAGCTCAGGGCTCTCTGAGCGTGTAGTACAGCGCTGCAGAAGCTGTAAGCGTCTGTAGTACAGAGGGCTTACAAGGCACTCAGGGGAAGAAAGTGCACGCACAGGTAGCCGAAGGCCTACTGCAAGGAGCACAGAGCCGAAGGCTCTGTGGTATTACAACAGTAGTACTGAGGGAAGAAGAGTGGTGATTCTTGCTTATTATCTAACTAAAGCACAAGAGAGGAGAGGGCCTATTATAGGCTGTGGGAGGCTCTAGAAGAATTCCAGAGCATTCTACTACTAATACAAATGTGGAATAGTAAGTGTGGGGCCCTGTAAGCTCTGGAAGGTTCCAGAGCTTCCAGAGGGTTCGATACCAACTGTGGCTTGCCAGGGGTTCTGTGAGTTCTAGGGCCAGTAGGCCCTGGAACCTTCCAGAAGGTTGTATAGCGCTAAGAGCGCTGTATAGTGGTAGTTCCTCTAGCTATACTCAACAGTTAAGAAGGACGATTCGTTATAAAATAGCATTAAAAAGAAACTTTTATAAATAAGTCTGATACTAACTTTATAAATTACCTTACTTAGTATTTAACATAGACGTGACGAACGTGGCTGGTTTTAACAACATATTGACACTTTACTTTAAGAAGACATAATCTCACTTAACGTCGTTTCTGATTAAAGAAACTATAAACTACTAAAAATCCGGCATCGTATAAGGCCTTTAAAATATTCTTTATTCTGAAGGACTAAGTGTCCATTAACTCTACTCTAGAAAAAATTTACACAGCTTGCTTTACTGCTGCAGCAATCGTACCTTAGTAGCCTGGATAAACAGCTCTGGTTTTTCGAAAGATTCCTGCCCTAAAAGACACATTATCAGCAACCCTATCGCAGGACTAACTACCTGTTCGCTGTCCTATATACTTAATTTTCTAAAAGCTTAGCTTAATATAGATATTTCTGCTTTAACCATTACCTTAACGCTAACCTTAATCATCTTCTGATCGTACAGGTCCGGTTCTGTTACAGCCACTTATATATTAATGTAAGTAACATATCTAACCATAAGCTAGATCTTCCACCTTTTAGACTTTATCTTCGCAACCTAGCTATTAGCAGACTTTAATAATAATAAATTATTTAAGTAATCGTCTTAGTTTTTAAACTGCTAATACTAACTTAATCTTACATTAATTAAGATAAAAATAGTCCTTTTTCTGACAATCGTATCGTTTTACGGCTCCTTTAACTCTATAAAGATATTGTCAGATTCACATATGTTAATTATCAGGTTACTGCTGACCGGATCGTAAGCGTTAAATTCTATAACTGGTAAGTACTGCGTGTAATTAACAATAAAAATACTTAATTTCCAAACGACATTTGCTTTAGTGATATTACTCTAAAATATGCTTAAAATTAAGGTTAAGGAACCTAAATTAGGCCTAACGTTAAGTACTGGATGTTAACTTAGAGATGTAGGATATAACAAGCTATAAAGTGAGTCAGGCATCGTTCCTTAAGGAAGGGAAGTAAGGTGTTAAGCGTTATCTAGGCTAGCCTTATTATTAATACTAAGATCTTAGACAGGGCGATTTTTGTCTGGGGCTGTTTGCGACGCCGAGGCAATACATAGCTGGAGCGTAATAATTATTAGAGTTACCACATTACTAATCTTCACCAAAAAAAGGCTAGTAAAGTCGGAATTATATCGAACGGAAGCGAGCGAGAGATACCCTTTATCCAGCTTTACCAGAGCGGATTAAAAGATAATATAAGCTTCCTCACAATTATTCGCTTTGTAGCTTATATATTGCTTTATTTAGATAAATATGTCTTTGGAATACGGCAGTAGTAACCTTAGAAGCGTTACACGATAGGTCTTTAAGAGTTAGTTGTTAATGGGCGTACTTTTCATCACAAAATAATAAAGAGTGCTTAACAAGTAATGGTTAGCTTTAATCACAAAGCGTAAGTTGATATCTCTTATACACCTTAATGTAAAAATGTTAGCCTTTATACTTTATCATCTCAGTGTTACGGCTTTCCCTCGCCAGGTTATTAAGTCTATTTTACAATACTATAAGCTGTCTTAACCTCTCCTGAGAGAAATAAAGCACAGCATCGCCGCTAAGCTCCTCAATCTACTTCGGCATCTAATCGAAGATCACGATCCTGAACTTGAGGAAAGTTTTACGCTGCTTCAGGAAGCCGTCGGTCCGATCTCATCCTCTGACGCCATTCCAGCTAGTGTTCCAGCCCTTTGGCTCTAAAGTCTTAATACAGTATACCGCTGTTACTATCGGCGCTAAAAGGATCCGGTCGATTTAAACACTGTAATAATATACCAGAGCCAAGCAGTAAAGCGGCTACGATAGCGTTATCCCGACTGGCTAGGATATACGATTAATATAGCTTGGCTGTACTAAGAGCGAGTAGAACAGACGTGGAATTAAGAGGACCTTAGGAAAGCGCTCTTGTTTATTTAAAAGGCAGCAGAGTTAGTGTTAGAGGACTACGCTTAAAGGTCTTACATTATGTTTAGCTTTACCCGCTTATACATACTTAACGATACTTTTAATCTTAGCGGCCTAGGGTTTAAAGTTACTGTTGCACAGTAGGGTTCTACAGGCCTGTAGTACAGGCCTGTTGCTCAGAGGAAGTAGAGCGGTACTGTTCCAAACCGACTACAGCGCTGGAAGCGCTGTAGGAAGCAAAAAGAAGGCCTGAGGTACAGAGGCAGTGCCTCTGTATATGACTGAATGAGTGGTGTGAATTGCTTGCTTAGTAGAAGGCTAGATACAGGAGAGGAGAGGGCCTTTTGTAGGCTGTAGTCGGCTTCC
>Ga0247780_1001546_pt1 | contig 12485 bp, 8 predicted proteins | sample UWRJL079202R5_FD_179927 | JGI IMG/M metagenome (GOLD analysis project Ga0247780, IMG submission 179927) | Plant litter microbial communities from Arlington Agricultural Research Station in Wisconsin, United States - UWRJ-L079-202R-5 | ecosystem: Environmental > Terrestrial > Plant litter >... | reverse complement strand
TGCACTCGACACAAATGGGTTGCTGTCGGTGGCAACGGTCGCCTTGGTCAAGTCGAGGTTGAATGTCACAGTGTCGTCGTGCTCTGCGATCCTGGCATTCTGGTTTGTCGTCGCCAATGAACTCCCCGACTTCCACCCACCCACCCAGCCTGCTGAGGTGCTGTCCAACGACATCGTGCCAGCACTCCAAGACTGACAGTTTGAACACCTCACGTTGGCGACCATCTGACCATCGTTAGTAACCCCGCTCCCGGCAAGGAGGGTCAACTGGGCTGCTGTGCTGCTGGTGTCCAATGTAGGAGTTGTATGGCGGGTGCCCTTTCGAGGGGAGAGCGTCATATTCCCTGACCCATCCTGATATACCACGAAAAGGTTGGAGTTCTGCATGTTGGTCCCGGTACCGAGCGATACCCATGCGTACGAGGACGGGGCACTGATGCTGAAGTATATGTCTCCGGATCCTGCACTCGCCGACGAGCTCGGGATGGCGACCTTGAAGCAAACGCCGTTCGCATTGCTGGGGCAGTAATTTACGACGGCACCGTGCACAATACTCGCGCCTATTCAGATACAAAGTCAGCAACTGGTATCCTCCTAGCCCGCGGCAAAGGCAAACTTACACGACAGTGCCGCCGCCAACAAAGACGCCCTGGCAATCGTCATTGTGCGCGCCGCACAACGTCGACGTGGGCTGGCTGTTGGTAGACAGGAATTGTGCAGCTGATAGTTACAACAGCTGCCAAGATGTGTGGATATAGCGGGTAGAAGTCGCCAATTGATACACCAGCAGAATGGCGGAAGAATCGAGACCGAAATAGTAGTATCAAAGCAACAGCTTCGCGTTCCGGGGAAGCGGTAGCGAGTACAGCGCGTGCTCTCAGTAGGGGTTCAAGGTGCCCCCTTGTCGTTTTTTTTTCGGACTCGAATTGGGGAAGGAGTTCCGGAGATAACACACACTAAGGGAAGCGGCTCCTTGTCAACGACTCTGCAAGCGGCTTATGAGCGAGGCACTGGTCAAAGAGTGACAATTGCGAATGAAGTCGATGATCCTGGGGATTCGATGGAAAGACGAAGACTCAGGAACAGTCCGGGCATGTCCCCGGTGTTCAGGGCAGTTGGGCATCTTAATATCAGCGGGCCTAGCTCGTCTCGTGCATCTGCCTCCTGGTTGTGGCAATGCACAATCAGCACAACCTAGGAGTGAGACGAAAGTACCCCGTGGCGTGCTGACGGCGAGGGGCCGCGCCAAAAGTCGGCGCATTGGGCCGCTGGCTCTCTGCTGCGCTCGGGACGGGGGATGCAAGCCGGCACGCAAAACGCTGCTAATTTCCAAGCATCTGCGGTTGCTGCGATCGTCCTCTCGGTGCCAGAGTTTGATCCTGGCACCCACTCGGCCGCCGATCCTGGCAGACCGTCCAATGGTCCAATGGGTGCCAGCCTTAGCCAGCGCATCGGATTACTTTCCAACGGAAACACACGCGTTCTTGGGGGGCGCGGGGCTGGGCCTCACTGGCCTTAACCCGGGTTCGGCTTGGCAGCATATCGGAGGAACCTTATAAAGTTAATTATAGGGGTGTATCATCACGTTTTGCCGCTTACTTGTGCTGCAAAACGCCGCTGTTATCAACAAGTACATTGTACCAGGGTATGCAGCAGCATTTGCCAGGACAACGGCCTGTTTCAAGCGACATCTCGGCGGCTTGTGTTCTGATGGTGTACGAGCCGTCTTCAGCTTCCCCACCCGTGCTAGCCACAGGGGCGCCAACGTTGCTTCGACCTATATGGGCACGACTGCGGGAATGCTGTTATGTACATTCCGCAGTAGTTACAGCTCCCGTCAGCGCGGCAGTATCCATGGCGCGGGCTTCAGCCCATGTGCCAAGAAGAGATGCGGTTCGCATGCCACCACACCATTAGATCCGAAAGGACTATTGAATGACCAAACACGGCAGAGGTGCGCTTTGCGTCAAATCTCAGGGGCACCATCACTGCTCGGCACATAGGGGGGGGTTGATGTTGGCCAGTTCAGCCTTGGATGCTGAACTTATCAGCTCTCCCTCCTGGGTTCAACTTAGGAGTTCAATCCATCCCCGCCTCGCTTCGAAATAGACATCCGCCGGCTCACGTTTGGCGCTGGAGCGAACCCTAGACTACGGGTTGCCTGGTTCCACATGCAAACAACGACTGACACCACGCATGCTGCGAGACTATACCAGCTCTTCGGTAAATAGTGCCACGGTGCATTGCTTGACATCATATGGGGTTATCTTTGCAGGATGTAGTACAGACGTTACCGTTGTCCGATGCTGTCCTGACGACAGTTTATAACCATGTTCGGCTTCTCGTCCCCTGACAAATGCTATTGCCGAGCACAAGAAACGCTCGCATGGTGCGCAAGCCATTTGTCAGTCGTGAGTAATGAGGGTATGAAGATAGGATCCGCGTTCTATGGGAACCCAAGACTTTGACGTGCCGCAGCTGCCCTGTTGCGTTTCCCTATCGGCCCCGTCCCGCCCCGCGAAGGGGAAGAGAGAGGCTTGGCAAGCACCTAAGATCTCTGAGTCCCCAGCGCCATCCCCAGATTGTGCACCGGCAGTTATTCCGAATAACAAGTCACAGCCCTGCCATTCCCGTATTTCGAGATTTCTCACCGTTGTCGCCGCTCCTTCCGGACATCCAAGCGAAGCCTCGTTGCCATTGCCTTCACGCCCATTGGGCGGTCAAGAGGTCTAACCCAGAGGTCCACGGCAATCACCGACGCTGCCCTGCCCTGCCTTCACTAACGCTGCGCCAGAGGCTATCCTTGGCGATTGACCCTGCGGATGCCGGCGGCTTACCGGGCGCCCCAAGCCCGACGACTGCATCGTGCAAGTCTCCCAGTGGTTGTTCTCTCACTTTCATCATATCTTGGCTGCCGACGACCAGTAACCGGAGCCATCGCAACCACGTCCCGCGAAAGGACCGTAAGGGCCTAGAAAAGCCCATGAGGCTCCGCTCTTCGCCGCCAGTTTGATCGCCATTGGGCCATCACACCGACTATTTGAAGGGTGTGTGGATCTGCCTGCCTCCTCCCCCAAAAAAAAACCACCGAACCGGCCTCCCTCCTGTGCGCCGTTTCCCCCACGTCCCTGCTCCGGTGTCCGTCCCTCCCCTCCGGCCGTCGTTGCGCTCGTTAAGGGAGTCTCGAAACGCCGAGACATGTACGCCAACTGTGCGTTACGCGTCATCACCGCCCTGCTGGCCCTATCCCATCCCGTCAACCGCGAAGGGTGGGCCGTTCCGACTTTCCCTGCCTCCTCCGGCTGTCACTTACATGCCCACTCTACTGACGCACCATTGACAGACGGCCCCCGAAGCCCCGATGTCGAGTTTCGGGCCCGAAGGTGTTCTCTCTCAGGCCCAACGAATGGATTTTCGACGATAACGTTTCAAGTGAAAGCGTTGCATATTCGAGGATACCTAGACTGGGTGACCAGCTAATTCTGCATATTTCAACCATTCGTTGTACGAATGTACCGGTACGGCGGACGAAAGTCACCTTTCGGCATGAAAATCCCCCATGGCTACTCACGTGGGCCTGGAGATCGCCTCCCGAAACATGGACACTAAAACGACAAACGGGCACCTTGCCGAACCGGAGATTTTCTATGTTTGTTTGTAATCTCAGAAATCGAGGCATAAAATCAGTAACAGAGTAATAGACGAAGCGTAAGAGTTTCTGTAACAGATTCCGATATAATTAGCAGGTCGGAGAAATCTATATACCTAATCTATCATCGAAGTAGTCGTCAGACTATCTATTAGAACCAGTCCCAAGCCTCGCATTCCGAGTGGCTCGCAGGCACCGCGACGTCAAACACCAAGCCAAACTCCGTTCGCACCACGCTAGACACCCTTTGGTCAACAGGATGGCCTGCTTTCCAAGCCCTTTTTCCCTCTGAGACATTCCCGTAGAGTGTTTTGACACCCAGTTGTATCCGTAACTAATCGCGAAAATCATTTCTTATCCTGCTCGACGGCATTGCTCAAAAGTGCCCCGGCGTAAACCCCAGGCCCAGAGAAGAGAAAACCCGCTGCTCCATCACACCTCTGACTGCGCCTCTTCGAACGCTTGCGCGTCTCTAGCAACAGTGTGGACAAACACAGAAATCTAGACCGGAATCTGGAACCCATGACCCTCAAGTAGGCTGCTCGACGCAACGAAACTGAATCCCCCGAACACGTCATCCTTGCCGTCCTTAGAGTCGGCAGCGCTCCACGGATCGTCGAATCGGCTCACCACCGGGCTAAGGCTCAACTCGGTGAACTCGGGCGCGAAATTCTCAGCCAACTCGGGGTCAGTGATCATCGGCTGGATCGGCGGCTCGAGCTCACGCGCTTCCAGCTTGACCCAGTCGATCTTGCGGAAGAAGCGATGCTTTTTGATCGTGATCAAATCCTTGGGCATGTTAGAACCAAGTCGCTTGGTGGGGTCCTTCCGTAGCAGGCGGGTCAACAAGTCCTTAGCGTCCGGGCCGAGGAAGTACGGTATAACTATCTTTTGCTTGACAATGTTCTCCTGGATCTTGGCGTGGTTCTGTCCTCGGAACGGAGGGTTGCCTGTCATCAGGTCGTAGCCGAGTGCGCCAAATGACCACCAGTCTACAGCTTTGCCGTACTTCTTGCCTAGAATGATCTCGGGTGCCATGTACTCGACGGTGCCAAGAATCGACTTGCACTCGTCTGAGGGGTCGACGGCAACCTTGGACAGGCCGAAGTCGGTTAGAAGCAGGTGCCCCTCCGCGTCCAGGAGGCAGTTCTCGGGCTTGAGGTCGCGGTAGACGACGCCCAGTGTTTCGTGCAGGTGGGACAATGCAACCACCATCTCAGCCATGTAGAATGCAGCTGTCTGCTCGGGAAACATCCGCTCCGTGCTGAGATGGGTGAAGAGTTCGCCGCCTTGGCCGTACTCGAGAATCAAGTACAGTTTCTCCTGGTCCTGAAAAGCGTAGAACAGCTTGACTACGAAAGGGTGGCGGTTGACGCTCTCAAGGATCTGGCGTTCCGTTTTGGTCTGCTCGACCAGCTTTTTGTGCACGACCAGAGAAGCTTTCTTGAACTGCTTCTGGGCGAAGAGCCGGCCCGTACTGCGTTGCTTGACCAGGAGGACAGTCCCATATGTCCCTTTTCCAAGGCACCGAAGATGCTCAAAGTCGTCTGCTGTCATTTTCTGGCGCGAGCAAACCACATTGACGTTATCCAAGAGGACGCTCTCGTCGATACCCGGGCCGTCGCAGACAAAGTCATTTTCGAGCTCTATCTCGTAGCTGGTCGTCGCCTCGGAAGCAGTCTCGTCTCCACTGCCGCTGTTACTATTCCTGTGACTGTTGCTCCGCAAAGCCATCCGACTAGGGCGACGACTGCGGCTAGCCGGAGTCTCGCTGCCGCGGGTCATGGAGCTGGCACGTGAGGAAAATGCGGTGGTGTCATGGGCGAGGCTCAGGGGCTCCAGCTGCATGCGTAGCTTGCCGATACCACTGATGCCAGGCGACGTGACCGGCTTGAGAACAGGGCTGCAGTTTGCGCTGACAACATCGCCAACGATGTGCGGCGGCTTGTGGGCCCGCTTGACTGGGGTCTTTCCGCGAAACTGAGGGGTCGAGGGGAAATCCGAAATATCACCCTCGTCACCAGAAGCAGTGGGAGTTCCGTTGAAGCCGCGCACCGTCTTGAGCGCGGGGGTCGCTTTGGGGATCATTGTTCCGTCGGGGTCGAGGTGTTAGGGCTAGGGCCCTTATTCATATGTGTTGCTAAAGAAGTTCAAAATGATAGATGCGCGAGAGTCGATTCTCGGCCCCCGAAGATCGAGTCGTCTGTCGAAAATACACGCCTCGCGCAGTGTACGGGAGCGTTGCGCTCAAGGCTCGCCGCGTCGTCGCTGAGCGTCGGCTCGGGGCTCAATGTGGCTGTTTCGGCAAGGTCCCTGGTTGTGAGAAGTCGCACGCATCTGGAATTTGAAGAATGAAGAAGAGTTGTCGTCGTGGTTCGTCTGGGTATGCATTGATGAGATGTCTCGTTGTCGGATTCACTTGGTGTTGGCAAAGAAAAGAGTTTCCTCTGTCAGGCAAGGGAGATCAGAGGAGAAAGAGGGACTCTCGAAAATTCACCAGGACCTGCCAAATGTTCACATGCCCAGTTTTTCTCCAGCAGGCGGCCAATCAGCGAGGGCACTTTAGCCTAGGGGGTAGCCCTGTCAGCCCCATCGCCCCATCGCCGCCTGAAAGCGGGCTGGGCGGCAGCGGGTCCCGTAAGCAAGGTTTTGGTTCTGGGGAAGCTGCGGATGCTCCACTTCCGTGAATAATCCTTCGCAGCAACTTCAATCCCTCAAGTGAAGGTCCATGTTCCATGTTTCTCAAACTAAAAAGCGGATAGGGACCCGAAACTTCAGAAAATGGTTATTGCATATATTGACGCGGTATCACAGCACCATGGCCATGATGGGAGGTGGAAAATAAGCTAGTTGAGGCTTAGGTGGCGCCTGGTCTGACTGTAGACCAACCAGCTATGCGTTCTTCAGATCTTCACAGTAAACTTGGTGACTTTGGTCCATAGTGCCGCTTTGCCAGGACTTGGTGTACATAGTCTGTAATGTAGATTAATCTATTTATGCGTACAAGTATGTTACCTCCACATAATAGATTGGAAGGGAAACCTAGGCAGCTCGTAAGTTGTTACTCGCTTGCGTGTGGATTTGATATCCAGGGTTAGGGCCCAATGTGCTTGACCCTCTCTCGATTCAAAAAAACTGCGCCAAGCCAAGCGGCTGTATGCAACACAACCTCAGCCTTCGCCCTCGAACCAAGCTTGACTCAGTTTCTATCAAACGGCCAACCACTAGTTCGACGCAGCAGAAACAGCACTTTGTCGCAATCATGATGCACCCGTCGCGCCGGGCGTATGTGGAGGAAGCTGACACCGAGGTAAGTTCCAAATCGCCAGTCTCAACATCTGGATCGCAGCAGCTCAACAGCACAGACAGAGGCCAAGCTGACCCGCGCCGTCGCTTGCAGGACCGTGGAGGCATCGACCTAGACTCAGTTCGTAAGTTCCACATTCCGGTGTTCAGACTTTATGGTGCAGTCCCTGACACAGGCTACAGCCCTCGACCGCGACTATGAGATTCCCGGAGCTGGAGCCGGCATGGCGCCTGAGAAGGCGTCCGCGCTTCTCTCCCAATTTGAACGACGACGACTGGCAGCAACCATAGCTGTCCCTACCGATGATGGCAGAGTACGGAGTAGGCTCCGAGAGCTAGGCGAGCCCGTCACTCTCTTCGGCGAGGGCCTTGTCGACAGGCGCGATCGGCTCCGAGAGCTCCTCACCGAGAAGGCGCAAAACTCAGGCCAAGACAAGGTAGATGTCGACATGAAAGATGCTGCGTCAGAGGATGGAGCCGAGGAGCAAGAGGAGGAATTCTACTCGAGGGGTGGGCCAGAGCTCCTTGAGGCTAGGATACAGATCGCCCAATATTCGATCCCTCGAGCGAAGAAACGGATCGACTTCCAGAAAAAAGAGGCAACGATTCCTTTACGGACACACATCAAATTCCGAAAAGAACTCAAGGAGCGTCTCAAGGCCTTTGAACTTCAGGGCAGTCAGACAGCGGGAGACCGCCATGTCAGCATGACAAGGTTCTCGCCCAACGGCCAGATGATTGCGACAGGCAATTGGGGTGGTCAAGTGAAACTCATCGAGATCCCCAGTCTGGAGCACAAGCAGACGCTGAGGGGACATACTGGTAAAGTGAGCGGTATTGCGTGGAGACCTGGATCTACGCTGCCAGACCACAATGTGTCTCCCGATACCGTCAATCTCGCATCTGGAGGTGCTGAAGGCCAGGTTCATCTCTGGTCGCTGACGCAGGATACGCCAATCGCGACGCTGTCGGGTCACTCCCAGCGCGTATGCCGCGTTGAATTTCATCCTTCAGGAAAATATGTAGCCTCTGCTTCTGAGGATACTTCCTGGAGATTGTGGGACGTTGAGACGACAACAGAACTGCTTCTCCAGGAAGGCCATTCGCGTGGAGTCTACACTGTCAGCTTCAACACCGATGGCTCTCTCCTTGCCAGCGCGGGACTGGACAGTATCGGCCGAATCTGGGACCTGCGCTCGGGACGAACTGTTATGATACTCGATGGCCACCTGGATGGCCATATCAAACCTATCTACGGTCTGGATTGGGGTTCGGATGGCCACCGGGTTCTGACAGCCTCGGCCGATGGGTGGGTCAAATGCTGGGACGTCAGGAAGGTCCAGAGGTCTGGGGGTGTAGGCGCTCATTCAAGCGCAGTTGCCGACGTGAGGTGGTTCAAAGGGCTAGACGACCCCCTGCTGGGCGTCCCGCCCGGCGAGGACGACAAGGATATGCAGCTGCCAAAGAAGTCGGGCACATTCTTTGTTTCAGCAGGCTTCGACCACAAAGTCAACTTATTTTCGGCAGACGACTGGGCGCTTGTCCAGTCCCTAAGCGGCCACACGGGTCCGGTAGCAAGTGTCGACGTGAGCCAGGACGGCAAGTGGATTGTGAGCGGCGGGCACGACCGGACAGTCAAGCTGTGGGGTCGAAACGACTCTTCAGGCTTTTACTCGTAGAAACTCACGAGAAATTGCAGCAGTGTAGCCTAGGTTTTGCGCTGCGCTTTTATCAAATGTATTGTATCATGTCCTACCTCTGAAAGAAGGTGGTCTTCATCAGGGGCTTCACGTGATACTGCCAAGACCGTATCAGCGCACGGACCATACGAGTGCTGCAACGAACCGATAAGTGTAAAGTTACGATAGCGAATGCCATCCTTTAGTTTGTCTTCACCATTGGAAACCACGACGAAACACGTCATCCCTCCGGCCTCGCAAATGTACACGGTTTCCCTACGGTCGTTGTAACTGGCGCAAGGAGGAGGATCATTTGAATCGGTATCGGCATTCATCCACTGTCGCCGACGATGTCGAACGTTGACAGATACCGTCCTGCACGAGAGGGCTACCAGCCTCCATCTCTCCCGCCAAAACCGCCGCCGACCATTGTGGACCGTCCGTCGAAATCGCCAGTACCACCGGCTCTCCGGAGGCGTGAAGTGCCGCCAGCAGTACCATCCCCGCCAGCCTACAGCTCAAGGACGTCACCTCCCCGACCCCTCTCGCGCCGTAGCGCACCATCACCCGCGCACTCGAGCCCGCAGCGACCATTACAGGCACGCCCCGATCAATGGTATTTCACCCATGAAGAAGTTGCAAGCACTCCCAGCATACTAGATGGCCTTTCAGTGGCAGAGGAAAGGCTGCGGAGGGCGAAGGGCGTCAACTTCATCTACCAGGCGGGCATCCTGCTTAGCCTCCCGCAAACGACACTCTGGGTCGCAGGAATGTTCTTCCACCGCTTCTACATGCGTAGCAGCATGGTTGAGGAGAAGGGCGGTATCCACCACTATGTAGGTACAGCCAGTGCGTGCGGGAAATACCTAGTACTAAACAAGCCATTTGCCTTCCAGAACATTGCGGCAACCGCACTTTTCCTTGCGAATAAGACAGAGGAAAACTGCCGAAAAACCAAGGATCTGATCATCGCGGTCGGGAAGGTGGCGCAAAAGAATGCGAAAGCCATTATTGATGAGCAAAGCAAGGAGTACTGGCGGTGGCGCGACAGCATTTTGACCTACGAGGAGCTGATGCTCGAAACCCTCACCTTCGACCTCATGGTGGACATTGCGTACCATCAACTGTACAAGCAGCTAGAGGATATTGAGAGGATCCACCACAAGCCGATACGCGACGCGGCATGGGCATTCTGCAACGATGCCTGTCTGACGGTTCTTCCGCTCCTTATGCCAGCGCGCGACATTGCAACCAGCGCTATCTTCTTCGCTACGACAGTCACTCGCGAGAAGATTGACGATGTGCGGGGAGAGGCATGGTGGCGCTTCCTAGATGGCAACGAAGTACTCATCAACAAGGCCATCGCCGTCATGACTGAGTTCTATAAGGAAAATCCGCTTAAGAAACAGGATTCCAAGCTGCCCGGCTCGCCAGAGTTCAACCTAGAGAATACCAGGAGGAGAGGCGAGAACATTGATGGCTCAAGCCGGGGCGGCACCCCAATGGGCACCGATCGAGGCACACAGAGTCCACGCGGTGGCCTGCCGGGGCGTGCGAACGGCAGAGATGACCATATCAACGATGCAGCAGAAGGCAGCGTGAAGAAGGAGGAAGGTATCTCTGTGAAGAACGAGGAGACTGCAACGGACCCCAACGCCTCGATGATAAAGATCGAATTAGCAGCCCAGATAAACAGAGGCGACTCGGACACCGCACTCAAGGCCGCGGCCAACGAAATGGCAGCGCACGACCACGCCAATGGTGGTGGACTCCGCTCACCCAACCTCCCGGGCTCGAAGCGGAAGAGCGTTGAGATGGATGTGGATTCTGATGGCGAAAGGGAAGCGAAGAGGGCTCGGTTGGCGGACGAGGACGAAGGCGAAATTTTGTGATCCCTAAGTGGGACCACCATGTGAAAATGTTTTTGTGTTTCAGCGACTTTTCTGTACTTCATGGTGGCTCAGCGTGGTTGGGTTTTCTCTTTCCGAACGGCGTTGGGAAGGTAAGAAAGGCGGGAGCACGGGTTCCAAAGACCTGGGGTTTGTGAGGATCTTGTCACCTGGATTAGGACGCGTCTTCTCTGGGTGGTATCAAGGCGATGGGGCCTTTTGTAACTTTACTGTACGGACCTTCTTGTGTCTCGACGAAACAGACCATGGTCGGGCAGTGCATTGGCGTTAATTAGCACGCATGGCAAGTGCACAGCTCCTATCTGGACTACGGCTGGGCTGCACTACATATGATGAACACAGTGCTGTTCTTCAACTATCTCCTTTCCACCGTGAAGAACAACTATTAGGCTGCCTTGATGTACTGGAAAGCAGACATGGCCACTTCTCTGTTTGACACACAGCAAGTTTCAATCATATCACAAACAGACACAGAGCGTCTTGAACAGCGAGTATCAGTAGGTATTTATTCATTTCGTTCCCTTGCCACTCCCATCCTATGACACCTTGCCCTCAACCCCTTGCTTATTCCTCCTCAGCCCCCCTTCCCGCTTCCCATCCAAAAAGTCAATCAGATCAATCATGTTTGCACACGCCATCATCGCGGTCCTCTCATGTCGACTCAGCAGTGCCTTTTTGTTAGGTCCCATCCCCGGCCCGCACATTTCGCTCACATGATGCTGCACGAGTTTGAACGGCAGTGGGCACCGCGCGGCATTGTTGAGAAAGCTGTCAACTGCCTCCCATGGACAGGCGTCATAGCCGGCGAATAGGGCTGGGTTGGCCAGGATGGCACGAGCGGACATGAGACCTGCAAGATGAGGGAGGTTGAAGCCTGGTGTGGGGTTGTTGGAGACGGGGAGCAAAGGGGATGTGAAAGGCAGGGAGGTCAGCGTGAAGACATCCCCCGACACGAGGATGGGGACCTTGGAGCCGAATGTGGATGTGAGGATCTCGAGGGCCTCGACGTCGATGGGAGTGCTGGAGGGTGTGTTGCGGGTGCGTGGGTGGATGGTCAGGAAGTCGATGTGGCGATCCTGGTCGGGTCCTAAGACGGTGGTGATGAAGTCCATGGTCTTGCGGAGGTCTTTGTGCACGCGGATCTTGACGCTGACGCTGCGGCCCTTGGGGCTGGAGAGGGAGAGCTCTTTGTCGACGGCCCAGCCATCACGGCGGAGGTGAGTGCGGGTTTCGATCATCATGTCGCGGACAAGCTCGCGCTTTTCCATGAGGGCCGCGCCGAGTGTCTCGGAGCAGGCCCAGGATTGCGGACACCCACAGTTGAGGTCGACGCCACTGCTGTAGGGCGCGACGAGGGCGGATGCCCTTGCGAGCTCGAGGGGTACGTTGGCTCCGAACTGGACGATTGTGGGTGGTTGCACGCCTTTTGAGGCGATGGCGAAGTCTTGAGGGAGTCAGCAGAGGCCCCCTTTTTTGCCTTTAAGGGGTTCAGGGAGTCGAACCGCTGTCTCGAGCAAAGCGATTCCTGTTGAACTCTTTGGCCAGAATCATGGGTGTCCAGCAGAGATCGGTGCCATATTCGTGGACTGTTTGGCGGAAGGCAAGCTGAGAGATTGTTAGCAACTCTGTGAATAAGGTGGTACCTGAGGGTGCTCGCCTTGCTGTATCGCACCATGGGCGCCGATGTGTATAGAAACTGCTTCTGGCTCTTTGCGAGCTCAAATAGTTTGAGGGGACTTTGTTGAGAAAACCATGTTAGCTGATGAGCTACGAAGAGATCTATTGTGCGTGCTGTGACTCTTCAGGACTGGTTGAGTGTTAGGTGAGAGTGTCTTACTGCACATGATCCGAATCCATGGTCGGCGTCATGATTTTGCCATGCATCTGATGGTTACTTCATAAAATATGAGAACAAAAAGCTTCTCGGTGTTGGCTAAGTTG
>Ga0247780_1001543_pt1 | contig 12509 bp, 11 predicted proteins | sample UWRJL079202R5_FD_179927 | JGI IMG/M metagenome (GOLD analysis project Ga0247780, IMG submission 179927) | Plant litter microbial communities from Arlington Agricultural Research Station in Wisconsin, United States - UWRJ-L079-202R-5 | ecosystem: Environmental > Terrestrial > Plant litter >... | reverse complement strand
AAAAAAAACCAAAAAAACCAGACAACAGTAGAAACTCACAGAGAAATCTCACTCCCCTCGGGCCACTCCTGCAACGCCCATTTCACCGCCCGCCGCACCGCCTCAGCCATGGGCAGCACCGGCTCGTAGCCTAACCGCTCCCTCGCCTTCTGGATGCTATACGTGCGCGTGTACAACAGAAATTCGATCCGCTCCTTGATCAGCAACTTGGGCCGCAGCTTGCCCCACGAGAACGTCCAGGTCCACCACTCAGCAAACTCAGCCATGGCAAGTGTCACCGCGTTCGGAATGATCCACACCTTGGAAAGGGGTGTGGTATCGCCCATCTCGATCCAGAACAGCCGGAAGAAGGACCACGGCGGCAGCGGCGCGTCGTCGGTGATATTGAACGCCTCGCCGTCGACCTTTAGGCCGCTGTACGAAGCAGAGTGGGAGGCCATCAGCCGGCGCGCGGCGAGGACGTGCGCGCGCGCCACGCTGCCGACGTACACGCTGTCCATCAGCGCCGTGTTATCGCCCAGCCACACGGTCTGGTTGCCCTGGCGGTGCACATCCAACAAATTGGCAATCATCTGCCGGTCGCCCTCGCCGTACATGGCCGTGGGCCGGATGGTCGCCGTGCGCATGCCGCCCTCTGAGGGATCGTTGGAACCCAAGACAAGAGCGTCGCCGCGTGCTTTGGCAAGGTGGTACGGGTCGCCGCCGGAAGTGGCCGACTTGGACATCTGCGCGAGGGTTGGGTACGTTTCGTCGGCTTGGTCGTAGGCGCCGCCGGAGCTGGCGATGATGGGGCCCGAGGAGGTGTAGATGTACGCCTTGACGGTGCCGACGGCCTGGGACGCGCCGAGGAGGTTCTCGTTGCCGAGGACGTTGACGTGTTCGTACGATGGCGCGTGTTCGTGGTTGATGTAGGCGACGGGCGAGGCCGTGTTGATCACGACGTCGGGTTTGGCGCGCGAGACCAAGCCCTTGACGTCTGACGCGAGGGTGATGTCGCCGGTCGAGTAGGAGACGCGCGGGTCGACGTCGTCGAACCGGTTCTTGTGCGGGTTGCGCGACATCACCGACACCGAGGTCACGGTCGGGTCGGCGAGGAGTTCTTTGACGATGTGGTGGCCCAGGAAGCCGCAGCCGCCGATGACGACCACAGAGCCGAGCTGGGTGTTGTTTGAAGCCATACTCAAAATTTTGTTTTCTGAGGATGCAGGAGTAGATGGGTTCTCAACGAACAGCTGGTTGGATGTCGAGAAAGAGGAGACGAGGTGAACTTCAGGACTAGCAGTCCTTCACTGGGGTGCATCCAGGTCCAGCACCCGACTTTTACATGCCTCGTCTTCACGGGATGGTCGTCGTACCCCCCTGCTTCCCCCCCTTCTTCGTCGGGGAGCGACGAGAGAATGAAATCTAGTACAAAGACGACATGTACCATCCCTCGACGACGAGTCCGTCGAGCTAGGACCCCGTTGGATGTGAGGGGTGTAGTAGTGACCTTTCCCCTCCATCAAGATACTCGCGCACACTAGTCGTTGCCGTCCATATCAAAGAGGAAGTCAATGTAAGGCTGTTGGATAATCTTTGCCATGTGAGGGTATAATCCTCTTTCGCTTGGCAGTAAGGTTCTCGACCTGCATCAAAGGATCGTGCGGCCCGCCCCAATCCCCTCCCACCAGTGAGCATGCTTACCACCATGCTACTGCCCTATGGGACGCTGTGCTTCACCACCATACCGCTGTGCCGAACCGCTGTGCCGAACCTGAAAGGCGGGGTTACGAGCTCAATGAGGTCGAGAATGCGCATAACCTAAGGTACCTAGTTAGGTCAGAATGTTGGTGCAAGGCCCGAGCCAGGGTGGCATCGCCCCTCTACTGCGCCGCACCGCCGCAGGTACCTGAAATAACGGCAGCTGGAGAAGTTTAGCTGCTTCGCTGTCACACTTTGTTTGCGCTTGATAGTATCGGACAACCGGCGTGCTTCTCGACCAACAGCACGAACCCGTGACCACGGCGTTGGGAAGAGACAAGCCTTTGCGGGCGCGGCCTGTCCTGGCTGTAGACAGGAGATACATACTGATGCGCGTACCCGCCCGCTTTGAGAGCTCGGGCTCGGGACGATGGCCAGTTCCACTTGCGGGTATAGCTGCCTGCCCACCCGCGCTTGGATGCAGGGCGTCGGCGAATCTCATGCGATGTTGGACGCGAGGTGTATGCGGGCGCGCTTCACAGTAGTCTTATCAGCAGCAGCCGGCGCTTAGGTATCGGCTCCGACCTCAGCAAAGGTACCATGCCTGACGCCACGTCCATGGTCTAGTCTAGTTCGGTCTGGGGCAGAAAAAAGCCGGATGCAATGCTACATGGGGGCGGGGCAAGAACTTTTGATGTCTTGGAGGGTTGACGAGATGCAGGCGAGTGATTCGGGTTAGCTCAGCTGCGGCTGCGTTCCTTGGATTTTTTTTTTTTGGGGGGGTGCAACCCCTCCGACGGCATAGGCTTCCGTGTAAGTGGTGTGACATCGGCTGGACGGCTTGTTGGTATGTGGTATCATCGCTCCTGTTGGAGTAGGCCCTTATTCACTCGCCATAACACTTACCGTCGCCTGTCTCATGACACCCGCTACGCCAAAGCAAGGCGCCGTGTAACGATCGGAGTATGATTCCATTCTCGCGCATCCGGTCGGGCTGTCTTGTATCTGGTACTTCCCTCCTTGGCAAAGGTACACGCCGAATTCGGGAAGAAAGTCCATGACTCGAGACGAATGGAGAATGCTACTGTGTGAGCTAGGGCTCTCCTGGCATGGCGTAAGTACATCGGCATGGATAATGTACGCGGGACTCCTGTCTGTCTCGCGTTTTAACTTACCTACTTTTGATACTTTACAAGATCTGAATGGCTGCAATCTGCCATACCTGAAATCACTGACTATCATGAGGATTTTCACCACCATGAACCTCGCCGACGGGCGATTGAGCGCATTGCTCACTCCCCTCAACATCCCCGCCATCGCCTTAGCGGTCCTCTGGATTCTTGGATCCCTCCGCTATGTCTGGTGGCGAGCTTTCTCCCACCAAGGCCTCCCCAAATCGCTCCCCTGGGTCGGTGCCTCTGATGGCGGTATCCGCTCCCGGGCCAAGGCCTCGCTCCGAAGCTTCCTCGGCCTCCGCCAGCTGCTCCTAGATGGATACGCAGAGTGCTCTCAAAACGGCAAATCATTTGTGCTCCCCAACCTGGTCAACGGGCACGAGGTGGTCCTTCCGGCCAACTGCATGGGCTGGGTGCTGGAGCAGCCCGAGTCGGTCATGAGCCAGTTCGAGACGAACCGCCAGTTCATGTGCGGCGACTACACCATGCTGGGTCTGCTTGAAGGCACCGTATGGAGCAAGATTGGCGACCGGGCCAAGCGCGAGCTGACCCAGGGGCTCGATGAGTTTGCCGCAGTCATGGTCGACGAGATCAACGACACCCTGCGCAGTCTGTGGGGTAGCGACCAGGACGAATGGCACGAGATGGTTCTCTACGACATCATGCTCGAGGCCATGGGCCGCATCGTCAACCGCGTGCTTGTTGGGCTCCCGCTGTGTCGGCACCCGGGCTACGTCCAGGCCTCAACCGGATTTTCCAAGTACATCCTGCTCCCCGCCATGGCTATCGAACTGCTCCCTGGGTTTATGAAGCCCGTGGTTGGGCCGGTGCTTACTTACTGGGACCGGCTGCAGTACAAGCGCATGAGGTCGTACGTGGTCCCCATGTTCCGGGAGCGCGTCGCCCGTGTACAGAGGGGCGAGAAATTGGGTGGCGAGCCAAACGACTACATCCAGTGGGCGCTCAAGGATGCCATCAAACACGGCGAGAACATCGACACGGGCGAGTTCGCCGAGCTTAATGCCAGGCGGCTGGCCATCACCACCTTTACTGCCGTCCAGTCTAGCGCCATCACCATCACCAACGCCATCATCGACATCGCGGCCTGCGGTGACAGTGTCAGAGTCCAAGACGAGTTACGGGCCGAGGTCGCATCCGCCAAGGGCGTGTGGACACGGTATTCGCTGGCCCGTCTACCACGACTTGATAGCGTGCTGACCGAGACGCTCCGGCTCTGGGGTATCCTGACGCACGGCGTGACCAAGGTCGTCGTCGCGCGTGAGGGTGTCGTGATTCCCACCGGAGAACGCATCCCACGCGGTGCCAAAGTCGGCATTGCCAGCTACGGACCGCACATGGACGAGGCTGTGTACGGCGAAGATCCGTTTGTCTTTGACCCGTTCCGCTTCACCAGGCCGGAGGTGGCCTCGATCCTGCAAAGACGAGAGGGGGCGCTTCCTGGTCTTGGGTTCGTTACTACGAGCGAGCATTATATGGGATTTAGTCACGGCCGGTTTGCTTGGTGAGAGTTTCTTGCCATCAGAATGAACAGGGGTAAAGCTGACACAACCAGTCCCGGCCGATTTTTTGCCAACTCGCTGCTCAAGATTCTTCTGGCGCATGTTCTGCTTCAGTATGACATTGAGCCGATCAAGGAACGGCCCACCAACCCCTGGCTCAACAATACCATTGGGCCACCGGTGGGGGCCAAGGTCCGGGTTCGCAGACGCAAGCCTGCGGCGAATGCCGAGGTCATGGCTTGATTACTGCTAGGTAGATTGGTAGAAAAATGGCAAGATACTAGCCGCGCTGGATATGTATTGTTTCGTGGAATTTTGCAGTTACCTATCGGCGCGCGTTTAGACTGATGCGAGTTCCGCCATGCCAAAATGTGCTCAAATTCTGATAAGAAAATCCTTCATATAACAATCATGAATAACCGCGAACGACTACCTACATACGCCCAGAAAGATGACATATGAAGCCGCCGCAGTCAGAACTCTCCACGAGTAACTCGGCCAAAATTTCCCACTCTGGTCTCCCAGTCCGCCACCTTCCAGTTCACATAGCCGTCCCACGGCAGATTCACATGCGGATACATGTACCCAGCCACTACAAGGAGAACGAATAAAACCAACCAAACCATGGAAACCCTAAAAGCTACACCGTCTTTCCGAGTCTTGGCCGGGACACTGCCGTCGAACATGAAGAACTCGGTCTCACGCGGCTCACCGTGAAACGTGCTCGGACAAAACCGCCACGCACCCGCGTACCGCCTCGAGACGATATAGTCGACGAGATACGGCGCCAACGAGAATGGCAGCTCAGGGAACTGGACCCGGTACCCGTCAACGAGCAGGGTGCTGTCCTGGCATCCCATGACCAGCGGTCCAATTCTACAACCCCCGTTATCAGCAACCAACTTCAAACTCCACACGAACGGGCAAATAAATACTCACTGATACGGATCCGTTGTCCCTTCGGCCTCGTCGTGCAGCGCTTTATAACAAGCCCTCATCGCCTCATCACCCATCCCCTTCCCCGCCTCCAGAATACTCGGGATCTCCGCGTCAAGATGGCGCTGCAACGGGCCCGCCAGCGTATCAATCAGCCCCCTCAGCATTTTGGCATCCAACCGTTCAGCCCCCGTCCTCACAGCGTCAACATACCTCTTCAGCGCGCCAAGGGGCGCGTCGAAGGCGCGATGCTCAGCGATGTTGGTCTCCATGGACCCGGGACTGTGCGCCTGCGCCTCGAGCATGGGGAAGAAGACGAGCTCCTCGCACTTGTGGTGGTTTTCAAGGAAGTCGACAGCGAAGCGCGCGAAGGTGGCTAGGTCCCGGGTGTCCTTGGGGGAGGTCACGGCGTCGGCCTGGGTGTACACCGCGTTGAGGGCCCGGAAGACGGTGTTGTGGGTTAGGGCCATCAGGCGGGCGACCCGCACCGCGTCTTGGGCTGGGGGGAGGAAGGGGTGGTGGCGGAGGTAGGAGGTTGTTCTGATCAGCGTGAAGGGGGTTTCCGGCCAGGTACGGGCCGTGTAGGGGATGGGTTTGGATGTCATTGTTGTTGGTGGTGGTTTCTGCTTTGGCGACGCGGGGATGCTACGTAGCTTGGCTTTGGCTTGGGGGGGGGGTTTCTCTGATGTGCTATGGGAAGGGAGGGAGGGAGAACAGGGAGGGGTCCCTGAGTAGAGGGGTTCAAGAAGACCCTGAAAATCTCCCACTGAACTATCTCAATGAAAGAGGTCGATACAGGCTTGACAGCTGAATATCTCAGAGAAAACCTCACGAATAGAAGCATCCGACTTGCCGCCTAGAATCCGAGTTACATATGCGGTTGGGGTTACACGGGTGAAGGACGCAGTAAGTCAAACTAAAATGTGGAGGGTGGTGCGGAAGGATTTCTGTGCCGCACGGCGACTCCTCGCAAACTACCCCCAACGTGCCCTAATCTATCCCGTCCAATAGGCAGGTCTCCCAACTTGGCTGGGGTACATGTGCTGTAAGTACCGTGTTTTGTACCCGATGTCTATCCGCTTCTCGGACTGCCCGGGCCGTAAGGGGTTGTGTGTCTCCGCAGAGTAGACCTTTTACTCCGAGAACGAGTTGGTGCTGCTGGTACGAAGGAGTAATTGTTTGCATCCTTACCACAAACTTGAGATTGTATCGGAGAAATTTTCACAACACGCAATTCTGGACAATTAGTTCTCTCGGGTAGACCAAATCATGACACAAAAAATGGGAAAAAGCGATATCGGCCTCGAAACGGGGCATCTCCAAGAACTAGACGACTCCAAACTCGAAGCGACAGCAACGTCAGTCTCTGTCGATAATCTCTCTAAGCCGGAAACCCCTTTTGCTGAAACCATCGTAAATCCAACACTCGGTTTTTACATCATCATAACAGGACTAGCATCGCTCAAGGCCTCGAGGGCGGTCATTTCATTCTGTCGGCTTCCTGCCCGGGACCCGACCCCCGTGTATCTCCTGCATTCGATCTGACCTCCGTGTTGCTCCCACTTGGCAATGGGTGACCTAGAAGGGAAACCGATTTGAACTCGATCTGACAAGAATTGGCGCAGGATGCCAACAAACACCGAGGAAACTTTCTCTCAACTGTCAGACCGCAACCCTTTATCTATCCAATTGGCAACTCGGCCTCGGCATGCGGGCGAATAGGGGTGGGTTGAGAATGGGATTAATAGCGAGCGGACAGCGGTGTTCGTGTTACTAATTGAGGCTTACGTGAGAGGCTGCAGATCGGACTGCTTTCGGCCGAATTGCTCTCTGAGTCCTAGGCGCAGGCGCTAGGGATTAATCAGACGCGAATCCCATGCTATCTACTCGGGCGCCGTACGTGCGGGCGAGTTCAAGGGGTAACGCCTTGCACTCCGATGCAGCAGTGATCTTGGGCGATGGCGGTGAGGCTGTTTGCATTTAAGAGATGTGCCTTCGCTAGTTCTGCACCAATGCCAGTCTACCGATGATCCCATCTTGGTCGCATTTCACAGATTGATCTGAACTTGGGCGCAAACAATGGAGTGTGTGGAGACACCGTTTCTGATTGTCGGTGCTGGCCCGGCAGGTGCGTCCCTGGCGTGTTTTCTGACAACGCACGGTAAGGACAGATTTTGCACTCGTTGGGGACTGCGAGGGCTCTGCTAACCTCGGGGCAGGGCTCAAAGGAATCATCATCAGCAGCAACTCCGGCTCTGCAGACACACCTCGCGCCCACATCACGAACCAGGGAGCGGTAGAATGCCTGCGCGACATTGGCCTCGAGAAGGAAGCGATGCGGCTCGCGAGCAAGGGCGAATGCCTCACCCACGTCCGATGGTGCTCCAGCATGGCCGGCGAAGAGTATGCCCGAGTTTATGCGTTCGGCAAGGGGCCGAGCCTCAAAGGCGAGTACGAGGTCGCGAGTCCCTGCCAGCATATCGACCTTCCCCAGACACTGCTAGAGCCCATGCTCGTCCGACATGCGATACACCACGGCTTCGCCATGCGATTCCAAACACAGCTGCTGAGCTTCACCGAGACTGGCTCGGACGGAAACATCGTGGCCACGGTCCGGGATAAGCTTACCAACCGCGAATACAAGATTCGAACGAAGTACCTCTTCGGTGCCGACGGCGCGCGGAGCGTCGTGGCGAGGCAACTCGGTTTGCCCATGACGATCAAGGAGGGCGGCGGCCCGATGGTTAACATCCTCTTCAAGGCCGACCTGTCGCATCTCATGAAGCCGTGCCAGGGAGGTCTGCACTGGGTGATGCAACCCGCCCGTGAGGACGAGGCGCCCGACTTCGCCGTTGCTTCCATCATCCGGATGATCAGGCCCTGGAACGAATGGATGTGCATCGCCGTCCCCAAGATGGGATTCGACCCGCGGAAACAAAAGGTCACGAACGAGCAGTACCTCGCACGCATCAAGGAGTTCATTGGTGACGACACTCCTATCGAGAGCATTCGCGTGGACCCGCCTTGGCAAGTCAACGAGATCTACGCGGAGCAGTATTCCAAGGGCAACGTGTAAGAGAAGCGCCGCACAGTTTACTCCAATGTGCGTGGCACTGACAACCTCCCTCCTACTTTAGATTCTGCCTTGGTGATGCCGTCCACCGTCACCCGCCGCATGCTGGTCTTGGCTCCAACACATGCATCCAAGACGCCTACAACCTCGCATGGAAGGTTGCCTACGTCGAGGCCGGAATTGCCGATCGCTCCCTGCTCGACACTTACTCGATCGAGCGACAACCAGTCGGCCAAGGCATCGTGACCCGTGCCAACGACGCCTTTCGAGACAACGCCCCAACATTCGAGGCCTTGGGGCTGTTCCCGCCCGGAAACGGCCGTAGGGCACAGGAAGAACTGCGCAGCGCCAGCGCCGAGGGCCAAGCGCGCCGCCTCCGCCTTCGCAACTCCCTGAAATGGCACATGCGTGAGTTCAACGGTCTGGGAACCGAGCTATCGCAAAAGTATGTCAGCGGCGCGGTATATCTCGACGATGAGGCGCGCGAGTTTGAGCTGGAAGGCCTCGCGGCTGAGGACCCAGTGCTGCACTACCAGCTCGCCACTTATCCGGGCCGCAGACTGCCGCATGCGTGGCTTGACACAGCAAGCCCGAAAGGGCCGATCTCAACTATTGACTTGGCTGGTCACGGCGCGTTCGCGTTGCTCACCGGTCACGGGGGCGGTGCATGGGCCGAGGCGGCGGAGAAGGTGGGGGCCGCGCTCGGTGTAAGCATCAAGGCTTCGACCATCGGTTTCGGTTTAGAGTGGAAGGACCTCTATGATACATGGGCGGAACTCCGCGGCGTGGAGGAGTCGGGGGCTGTGTTGGTGCGGCCGGACCGCGTTGTTGCCTGGCGGGCCACACAGGTGCTGCCGGAAGTGCAGTGTGTGACGAAGTTGCGACAGGTGATGGAGTCTGTTTTGGGTATCAAATCGGCCGCGTTGTGCGGGAAGGTTCCCATGGCTTGAGATACGGCTGTTTACCTATCTAGAGAATTTGTCATTACTATAGCCTCCCTCTCGCTTGCACCATCACCTCCCACACAACTCTCCGGGCGTGCTCAATTCCATTAGCAGCCTTACGGCTAGGACCACAAGGCCTAGGTCGCTACATAACAGGCCTTGTCCGCATCGTGAGAGGCCTTGACTGCGTAATTAGAGGTCTTGAGTGCATTGGAATAGGCCTCTTAAGAAGGCAGGAAGGCGCGTGGAAAATGAGATATAGTGAATAATCTCAAAACCTAGGCCTTGCTGCTGGGGTCATGCGGGGAATCATAATTAGTGAAAGGACTCGGAGAGATTCTCTTTATCACGACTGAACGACTGTCGCCTTGCACAACCCGCCTCTGCAGGTCACAAAATCACCGTTTCCCGCTCTTTCTGGTCTGACATCACGCCAAGTCATCGAGATCACATGCTTCCCTCAGCTTAGTAGCTAGCTGGGTGAGCGGCCCGTCCCGAAAAGGTACTTCCGGTACCCGCGACAGCCTCAACATTTGTTCGAAATGAGGTCACCCCTGAGTCAGGGTTATAACATGCCATCTCACATGACGAAATCTATTGGAATTGACCCGGACTCAACTACGAATCAGGGATGATGTAATCTGCTGTATCCATGTTCCCACAGCTCGATAAGCGTCTGTCGTAGCTCAGGAGGAAATCGGGACGTCAGAGGGTTGTCAAATTGCCGTGGTGAAACTGACCCGCTGAAAGGGGCCCACCGACATCACAACGACGTCAAGTTTCGGCATGAGATCTTATATCACTCCATTTGCATCCACCGCATCGGAGAGACGCGTTCGTTTCCAGGAATAGCTCCCAAACCTCAATCATCACCCCAAAATCACACGTCGCATTTGACATTCCAGCACAATGACTCAGTTCAAGCCAGGCCAGACAGTTCGATACAAGCCTGTCGGAGGTACGCCAATCTACCCCCGGACCAGTGTGTCGAGGCAAAAACTTATCGTCGCGAATACAGGTCCCAACTCGAACACCTCAGAGAGCGTGGGCATGATCAAGGATGTCCTGACCGAGCCCGGCCAACAGGCAGGCCGCAATGTCAATGCCAGCATGGAGAGTCCGCGGTATGAGGTATGTCGCACTGTTCAGTTTTCTCGGAGGCAATCTCAAACACTGTGACAGATCGAGAACTTGAACACTGGAAAGACAACAACCATCTACGAGAGGAACATCATTGGCATTGAGAACTAAAGTGGGCATCAATTTTGGAATACATTCTGTTGGATTTGGGTTCAGCAACACGGTTTATTCAGGTAAACACACTGGATAGGACATTTTGACAAAAGTCTGGAGGATGACGCCCTCATTTTCGTCGCTCAACAGACACACAAATCAATCTCGAAGCTCATCAGTTGGTTGTTGTAAAAACACGATGCGCTCCAATGAACACCACACCCTGAACCTGAATCCACGCAGCTGCCGAATCCGTCGATGCCCAATTAATTAAATCCTGCCCATGTGCCCTCTCCTCTGTCAATCCGCTGCACGCACCCCAGCCTAGGCCCGGCAGTTGTCGCTCCAGCGGGCTAAATTCCCCGCAAACCAGACGTCGTCCAAGGCTAGCAGATTACCCGAATGGCGCTCGATAGGTTACCTCGGAGGCACTCCGTATATTTGCTTTTTGAATTCAGGTTCTAAGTAAAAATGCCGAGTCTCAGCGGGCGTGTTCAAAAACAGGCTCGTTTCCAGGAGCGCCACACAGGTTTTATTCCCGGGCTGTTTTCACTCATTGCCTGCTGCCGTTTGAGAGTTCCGAATTTGACTGCCACACCGACTGCCACCCTCCTCTGCTACAATGAAGCTATTCACACTCCTGTTCGCGGCAGGTGTGCAAGCGCACTGTAAGCTTTCCTTTTCCCCTTTCTCCCTTTCCAGCCTCTCTTTTCTCCCCCCCTTTCCCTTTCCCACTAACACCCCCAGACACATTCCCCCGCCTCGTGATCAACGGCGTCCCCGAGTCCAAAGACTGGTCCGTCACCCGACAGACCAAAAATGCCCAAGGCAAAAACGGCGTCGAGAACCCCACCTCCGGCGACATCCGCTGCTACTCGTCGGGCTCCGCGCCGAGCGTCGCCACCGTGCCCGCCGGCTCCACAATCCACTACGTCTCCACGCAGCAGGTGAACCACCCGGGGCCGACTCAGTATTACCTGGCCAAAGTGCCGGCCGGGTCGTCGGCGACGAAGTTTGATGGCAGTGGCGCGGTGTGGTTCAAGTTTTTCACGACGATGCCGACGATGGATAAGAATAAGCAGCTTGCTTGGCCGGGACAGAGTGCGTCCTACCTACCCCTACCTCCTCCCTTTTCATTCTCCGTTCAGGGTAGGGCTGACAGTGACCAACAAAACAGACACCTACCAAACCGTCAACGCGACTATCCCCACTAGCGTCCCCGACGGCGAGTACCTCTTGCGCGTAGAGCACATCGCGCTGCACATGGCCATGCAGGCCAACAAGGCGCAGTTCTACTTGGCGTGCTCGCAGATCCAGATCACGGGCGGAGGCAAAGGCACGCCGGGACCGCTGGTTTCGCTGCCGGGCGCGTACAAGTCGAGCGATCCGGGGATTTTGGTAAATTTGGGCGCTATCCAGGCGAATGCGTACCAGCCGCCTGGTCCGGCGGTTTGGCCAGGGGGTGCTGCGTCTTGAAATTGCCAGTGAGGTCGGGGGCTAGATGGGAACGTGTGTGTTTTAAGCGAAAGATTGTTTCATAGTAGCGAGCGTGTGGAGCGTAGCGAATGCAAAGAATTTCGAACTTGTGGAAAGAGAATTTGTTCAGAATGATTGAATTGAATCCCGACCTTGCAATGCTATGACACCTCCATGTACAACTTGGACGCAATCTGGTGACAGATCCCTTCCTGATCTAAATAAGATCAAACTTTCACCCACACCCCATCATGACACCTAGCAGGTAAAGACAGCCGGCCCGGGATTCTGATACTTTGTTGGCACGGGGTAGTTGATGTTGATCTGAATACCGGGATCTGACGCTTTGTAGGCCCCAGGGAAAGAAACCTTGTTGGGCGGCTCGGTGCTGCCTCCGCCGGTGACGCCCAGTTGTGCGCACGAGATGTAGAACTGGGCACCGCCAGAGGTGCTCGCGCTGTGCAGACCGAGA
>Ga0247780_1001542_pt1 | contig 12523 bp, 12 predicted proteins | sample UWRJL079202R5_FD_179927 | JGI IMG/M metagenome (GOLD analysis project Ga0247780, IMG submission 179927) | Plant litter microbial communities from Arlington Agricultural Research Station in Wisconsin, United States - UWRJ-L079-202R-5 | ecosystem: Environmental > Terrestrial > Plant litter >... | reverse complement strand
CACCCTTTGCACCCGCAAAGCTCCCCCCGAAACACCCCCGCCCCCACTCCCACCACCAAGATACCCCTTCAACCAAGCAGGAATCCCGTCCCACGCCTCAATCCCGGCCTCTCTCGCGTCGAATACAAGCGCTGTGACCCAGGCGAGCAGCACGATGTTGAAAACTGCCTTGAAAATCCACAGGCGCTCTGGCCAGAAGAAATACATGGTGGCTGTTGCCGTGACCATGACGATGGCTTCCCGTTTCGTGATGGAGGCGGGGATGGTGCCTCGCTGGGACGCGGAGGCTGCGCGGGGTGGGTCGCCGAGGTAGTGGGCGGTTGCTGAGACGGCGTCCATTATTAGGTCCATTTTGAAGATATGTGAGACGTGGGATCAAGTGCACAGCCATTTGGAAGGTGAGCGGGTCATCTTAAGATTTTTATAGCAACCTGGAAGTATTGAAACATGATTTGGGCTCCTCACAGCGAGCCCAATGATACGTGGCGGGCAGGTCTCTGACGTGTCAGCGGAGATGGTGGGGAATGTTAGAGGGAAACAGGGCGACCAATCAGAGCACCTAGACTTACAGCCCCCTGCAGAGATGCAAACCGGCAGCAAGGCGTGCAGCATTGAAGTCTGCCAGTGCCTTTAGAATTCAGGAGACCTCAAACAATTAGACGCTTCTCGCAATTACTATTTTCTACTACTAACTGACCGAGTTTGGAAATAAATGACTGTTCTGATAATGATATGCCCTCCCAAATGCTTCCCACCGCATCATTCATCATCCATCGTATCTCATGAACCATGACATCTATACCTAAAGAGTGTAGTCTACCTTGCCCTCTCTAACCCCGAGACACCTCCAGCAAGAAAAAGGGGACAGCATAAAATGAAGAAAGGACTGGCTATACCAAATGCTCCAACATTGTTCATGCCCCTTTACAAAATGACAGCCATGGCGAGACCGGCAACCAGGGCGAAGAGTACTGTGCTTCCAATACTGGCTGCCCCGGCACTCTGTGGCGGCGTCGACGGTGAAGAAGTAGGCGGGGGAGGAGGAGCTGTTCCTGTCGGCGCCGTGTTTGAAACTGTTCTGTTGAGCGAAGCTGTTCCTACCGGCGCCGTGTTTGAAATCGTTCTGTTGAGGGAGGCTGTGCCAGCCGTGGTGGTTGGGAGTATTGATGTTCTGCTGCCGGAGCCGGTGAGAGATGTTGATCCCGTGGTCAGGGTTCTGTTGAGAGTGGCAGTTCCTGCCGTGGTGGTTGGGAGTATCGATGTTCGGCTGCTGCTGCCGGTACCGGGGAGCAAAGTTGAGGTTGTGGTCAGAGTTCTGTTGAGACTCGAAGTTGCCGCTCCGCCACCGGACGTTCCGCTAACGGTCACGGTCCTGTTGAAAGTGGCGGTCGCCGTGGTTGTTAGGGTCCTGTTGACGGTAGCCGTTGTCACGATCGTGGCTGTGCTGAGTCTTGTTGTGGGGACAGTGATGGTCTGCGTCGTTGTCGAGACCGGTCGCGGTCTGCCGGCTCCGACGCAAAAAGACTGCTCTCTGGGGAGAGCCTTGCAGCCGATGGGCAAGCATGGGTTCTGTTGATGTGACGGGTCAGAATGTGTTTCAGATGCAGTAAAAATGAGACGTACCCAGTCGTGGAAATCACGTAGAGAGACTTCCAACTCGTCCCTTATCCTGTCGCATGTCCAGTCTCCCGTGTTGTCAATCCACCACGCGCAGTACTTGGTAGTGTCCTTGTCGTACTGATACCGTGGAATGCCATGGAACGCTGTCGCGCTTGCCGAGCGAGTCAGCAAGAGACCAAGGATGAGCGTCGGCAACATGTTGACCTCAGAGAGCAAAGATTGAAGAATAGGTATGCAGGTATTCCTGATCTGGTAATCAAGCCGATATGTTTCGCAAATGCTGTGGAAAACCGGCACCGGAAATAAGGGAACGAGCGTGGTTAATAAAGTCTCGGGTCTGACGGCACCGCCAAGCCAGTGGCCATCTTGACCTGTCCATCATGGAGGTTGGTTTGCGCCTTATCTTTGCCCGCCATCTCATGTTGTCGACGATGCGATGCAGCAATCAAAACAGCTGATGTCGACAGCAGTATGCAGAAGTCCTTTGTGCGGTGAAGTGGCTGGCCTGCATTCCGACTGCCGGGTAATATCGCGCCTTGGGTGGACAATTGCCGACGCCTCGCGGACGGGACGTTCTGATAGGCACGCGACAGCTGGACATCTACCGAGCCGCCTCCCTGGGATTTTGGGGGGCCGGGGCTTCCTTTCGGCAGCAACCGAGCCCGCCTGCCATAAATACAGGGCTGGCATTAACCTCAGCTCCCTACATTTGGCCCGCGCGGTAGGAACGAAGGGATCACAACCACCCGATTTTGGGAATAACTTCGGCATTTTATGGTGCACCAAAATGCATTATCGCTCGCTTCAATGTATCCACACTTCCGCAAGATCTACTAATCGTCTATCAAATGTCTCTTCGCGGGTATTCCTCCATGATCCAAGCGCCGCAATATCCAGCACAGCAAGAGGGCCCGCGTCAACCTCCCATTTTACTCCGAGAGTCCGCCAACGCCACCGCTGATAGGTCTCACAACATCCCGCCAAAAAGACTTCTGGATGACCTCAGCCTCATTTTGCAAGAGTTCGCCATCGACGACCTCGCTGCTGACAGCCTGAGTGCTATTGCCAAAGTCTAACTTCAGACACACTTTAGTAGCCTCCAGATAGCCCTTGCCCCGCAAGCGCCCAAGCTTAGGGAGCTCCTTCTCCACGATCCAGTCGCTGAACGCAGTAGCAGAGTGCCGCTCGGGACATCCGCCGCTTCTCTTCGCATCTTTATAGATGTCTATTGCTGAGCGCTGCAAGCCAAGCTCAAGAAGGATCACCCCGACACTGAAGATTTCATGCTTGCTGCTAAAGGGAACCTTGTTGTTGGCGGTCGCAGAATCACTGGGCACTCCTTGGACTTCAATGTGGCGATACAGGTTGGCCTCCATGTCGTCGCACACGCTCTCTGTGTGGGTGTACTTAAGGGCCTGTCGACTGTACTCGAAGCCGGCAATGTAGGGCTTATTGTAGGAGATCTTGCCCTCGTTGTCGAGAAAGTACAGAATATTCTCACTGCGAATACCTTTGTGAAGCCACCCGGAGAGGTGGATGCACAGGACAGCGCGAGCGATGCTGTGTGCAATGGCAAACCAATCGTCAAGGGCCATATCGTCGGGGGTCCGCTGAGAATGTCCTTCAGTGTCTTGTACCGGGTCGAGGGGGCGCGGGAAACCAGTCCGTAGTGAATTTCGTCGTCGGTCAGATCTCTCATGACGACACCGAGGCATTCCAGAATTCTGATGTCGGGAACCTTGGGGCTCTCCTTCAGAAGAGAGGCGAGGCTTTGGAAGCGGGACTTTGCCATGTCGTGGAAGCTTGTGTTGGCATGGCCGGGCGGGATCCGGGAGCTGTCGGCGAGCTTCCACTCCACCAAGACATCATCTTTGGTTGTGTCTGCTTGGCGGAAGGTGCCCAAACATCTGTTTGTGCGCTCGTCTGTGGTGTTTTCGGTCTCGCGCAACATTCGGTCCCTCAACATGACCTCCGCGATGTTGCCTTTCGCAGACTGGGTCAACTGCAGCATCTTGAGCTTCAGGTGGGCGAGGCCCTGAAGCATCGGGCCGTCTTCGGCTGCCGAAACAATGGTGTTGAGCTCGGCAATGCTGGATGAGGCGAGCTGTGAGCAGACGTGGGCTGCGACCGTGTCGTGGTTTGGCGGTGGGAGGAGTTTGTAGATGTCGTCAATCATGGACTTTATGTTTTTCAAGACTTTGTTGAAGTATTCTTTATTGTTAGCCCATCTCGCACTTTGCAGAGTCGTTGTTGCATTGCGATGGACGCCTTGAACTCCCTCCTCAAGAAGTCTTTCGATGTTGCTCTGCATGGGTGGGGCGATATTGCCAATCGAGGCGACAGCTGATTCGTGGGGATTGGCAGTCGAGGCGACGGAGAGATATTCGCAGGATTTTTTCCGTAGCTCGTCAAGGCGCTCTGTGATGAGATTGCGGTAAGCGACCACTAGATCTTCATTCTTCCGAAAATTCCGATCGGCCCAATAAATTCCGGCACGCCCTTTGTTCCAGCCTCACGCCTCTGACCAGCTTTCCAGTGTAGCGCACTGCATCTTCAGTTGGGCCAGGAATAACTTTGCCTCGGGCCCGAACGAACCCCGAAGCACTTTCTCGACCACATAATATCCCTTCAACCAGTCAGGGACGGTCACGGCTAAGCTGGCTACGCCCACTACTAAACCGGCGACATCCATTGCGTCAAAGATATTAGGCCATGGAGGTTCTCGTCGATGGGGAGTGTCTTGGCTTCCCCAGTCACCCAAGTATGATGCCGGAAGTTTTGTCGAGAGCAGATGAAGACTGAGAAGCCATGTTGAAAAAAGGGGCCTGGTATTTAAGCATGGGAGTCTGAATCTGTAGATATTTACAAAGGCTCAGGCCAAAGGAAAATGTCTCTCTTCTCTTCGTGCTAAGATGCGTTCCATTGTCGGTACAGTTTTGTGCCGGAACAGTAAGGCCTGACTTTCTGAATTTCAGACTTTGGTTGCATCTTGAAAGGGCTTGATTCCATTGGGACCTTGACAGTAAGAATGCATCTTGCACTGACTAAATGGACATTTAATTTGGCTTGAGCCTTCGTACCAACCCAGGAAGCCCCGATCCTGTTTTATTCTAGCCCCGGGCCACCAGTGGCCAAACAGGTGTAGACTGTTCTTGGTGGTTCCTTCCAAGCATGCACCCGAAAGCCTGTTGACACCCTGGTTGACACCCATTACTAGTGAAAGTATAAATTGGCTCGAGCTCCGCTGTCAGCTGAACCCACATCACCAACCTGCACCATTCCTTCCCAGGATCACGCCGCCCACGACAAAGCCATGGCAGAACTTGAAAACGAAACTGGTCACACACCAGACACGAACGCTGCTGCAGTACCTTTGAAGGGCCATGACCTCCTTTCACTTCTGTCCATATTTATGAAGTCTATGAAGTCCACCACACCAAAAGAGACGCGTGAATTGTCTTCCACTCTTCTGGGTGTAGTCATCGATGACGACAACGTCGATGTCGAAACCCGGGAACGGCAAGGCGGGTTCTTTAAAGTCAGTCTTGCACTGTTCCGGCCGCTACTTAGCGGGGTACGTCTTCAATTTGGGGGCCCAGACACATGGCCTTGTCTAGACGACCAGACAAGGTGGCCGTCCTTCATTGCCCTGAAGACTCCTCTTCTCGATCAAGACTCTGGCAGCGAGCGGAACCGCAAGTTGTGGTCTTCCATGGCAACCGAAGTCCAGATCCTTCGGAACGACTTCATCAGCCGGCAGCCGAACATCGTCCGCCTCTTTGGGATCAGCTGGCGGTCAGCCAAGAACGGAACCCTGGTACCTTCCTTTGTCATGGAGGCTGCCAAATGCGACCTCGAAATGTTTTTGGCCAACAAGAGGTCTTTAGACTACTCCAAACTGCTTGGTATTTCCGCAGGCAAGTCGTTCTCATGTTCCCGAGCTCGACCCAAAACCTGAAAGACGGTACCGAGGCTAACCCCTCATATTCACGCAAGCAGATATCATTCGGGGCATCGGCGGTTTGCATAGTGTTGGTATTATCCATGGTGACATCAAGCCCGCCAACGTGCTCATCTTCGAGGACTTCAAGTCAAATCTCACTGCCAAGATCGCCGACTTTGGTTCTTCACTCTTCCGGTCAAGCATCACAAAACTGATGAAAGTGCAATCCGGCACGACATTATGGCAACCGCGATGGGTTACTGAGATGCTGGACGGAAGCCAGCTTATACGAGCCGACATCTACTCTCTTGGACTCGTACTTTGGCGGGTCTTGTTAATTCGTTTGATGGGTAATGCACTGGATGTCTGTAAGGGCCCGGAGCAATCACCGGACGAGTACTTGGAACATCTGAAGGGGGCTGATGAACGCAATGTCCCGCCAGTGCTCCCGTACATCGTTCATTGCAGTTTCATTTTTCTAGGCAGAAGATGGTCAAACGAAGTCCAACAATGGAAGCTCAAAGGGAAACATCCAGGTACAACGGACGAGCGCCATGTGACAGAGATTGAGCAAATCTTTGACACCATAGGGGCTGTGATAGCATCCGCTTTGTCCTTGTCAGACGCTGACCTGCAGTGCCATCATTTGCTAATTCGCATACAAACGATAAAGACCCGCTTTGATCTCTGGAGGTCCGTATGGCCCATGAAATCGATATCCGAGTTGCGCCCCTTCGATACCATAGATCTCGGCTTAGTGCAGATTGGGCCATGGGCTCCATACCAGACCCCCGAGGAGCAAATGGAGTGGGGCATGGAGTTTGTCGCTGAATGTAAGTTGATTCGCAACCCAGGACCCATTTTTCAAGGCCTGAGACAACTGATAGTTCCAAAACTCGAAGTGTTTCATCGCTGGCTGCCGGTCTCCATCCATATAGGTCCCAGTCGTCTGCCCAGAAGTAACGCCGAAGTGCCCAGCAGGGATACGACCAAAGACACGAGAGAAGACTTGAGCGGATCTTCAAATACTCTGACATTGGGACTCCTGGAAGCCGCGCCCCTCTCATCGAAGGTTACAAACACCATTATTCAAGCGGCTATGGAAGTTGTCGACAATGGGGAAGAAGACATCGCCCGCCGGGTCATGGCCGCTTGGCAAATTGCATTGTTCGGTCTCCATCATATTGGATGTACTGCGTTTTCTGGAAGCTTGGAGTTCCTGCGTCTGGCAGCTATAGGCGGCCATCTCGGCGCGCAATGCATCGTATGTCATGTGTTTGACACATTCGGGGAGAAGTTAGACGGATTCAGCGTCGAAGAGCTGGAGTCCCTGCGCAAAGGCGTTTCATTGGGTCACGGTAGCTGGATTGCCAAGCGCAGGCTCCGGCAGCTATTGTCAAAGGAATCCATTTCTCCACCAGGGCCGGGACCCAGGATTAGCACGGAATTCGTTGACGCTGAGCAGGGGCCCGCTTTGCTCCACGCATGCAAGCTCGGTCTCCATGATGCCGTCATCCAGCTGTTGAAGGATAGTGCTGACGCATCTGTCGCGAACCGCCACGGCACGACGGCTCTTCATTATCTCGGCTCTTTTGACGACGAACATATCCCCGACATCTGCAAGCGGCTTATCGAGGCCGGTGCCACAACGAAAGCCCGATCAGAAGAGAGACGCCAGCAGGAACCGTTTGTGGGAATCATTCAAATTGCTCATATAAACCAAACTCCTCTCATGTGGGCGGTTATTGCGGACAACAAGGTTGCTGTGGAAGTACTTGTTGCTGGGAGAGCTAACCCATTTCACCCTACGTCTGAGACCAAATATTCGCCACAACTAGTCGAAGCGGCTCAGCATCGCCAGCATGAAATCCTACGCATACTTTTGAGCGAGACGGCCATCTGAGAGACGCCTTGGTGGCAGGAAGCTGCAGTTGAAGGTGCCCTTGCTCACTGCTGTAACTACACAGGCCCTGCTATATCAAGGCTTCTCCTTCATGGGAAGAAGCACCAGGAGGCATTCGAGCGGACTGTCGATATTCTTGCGGAGCACGGTGCTGACCTTGGGGAGGTATTCAGCGACGGCAAAGATACCCCACTCTATAGCGTGCCTACGTTCGTTGTCGACTATCTACTTGGACCCCGGACACCATTGAAGGCCTACCTCAGTCCCTTGCAGTGGATCATGACAGTCCGGAATGCGGCATTTTTCAATAACAAACACCTCTTTGGCGCTCTCTTATCCCATTCGCAGGCCGTAAAAATCCATGTCTCACCGGAAGATTGGAAGTCGTATTTCCGGTTGTGCTGGCAAGGCCCTGATGATATTTGGCACCTCGAGCCGTTCCGAGAACATAGGGACCCAAACGACGATTATGGTGAAGACTTTATGGTCGCGTTCGGTTTGGGAAAGCTCAATATTGCCCGCTGGCTTTACAGTACTGGCGTTTGCGATTTGACCCAGCTGCGACCCGTCGGGGTACCTGAGGAGGCCAATATCTCCAAAAACACGCCACTCGGGGGACTAATTTTGAATTCCAAGGCTTACTCCAACACGGCTTCCCAAATACGTCGGTTCCTCAAACTGCCCTATCTACCAGATTCATTACTTGAGGTTGTAGCCGAGCAACAGGGCTCTAGCTTTACAGCCCTTCACGCTGCTGTGCACTCCGATGAGGGGGATAACGGCGCTGTGGCGGGAACTCCCATCTTGAGACTGATTCTCGGAGAAGGGGACGAGCCTGAAACCTTGAACGCCCAAATTACCGAAGGCTTCTGGAAAGGGCAGACACCTCTTCACATCGCCGCAGGAAGCTCAAATCGCGGCGCTGTGCAGCACCTTCTCGAAAGCTATGGGGAGTCTCTGGATCTCACAGTCCGTGAAGCTAACGGAATGAGCATTGTCGACATTGCGGCCGTACGTTTGATCTTCACGGAGGACATAAAGATCACACACCGACGGGTGTGCGAGGGACCCTTGGGCTGGGCGAGAAATGGTCTCAGAGTGGACGCTCGGGGTACTTCCTACTATTTCCGCACAGATGCGAGTACTATCTACAGACCCGGAGAGCCCCGCTTCAAGAAGCGCGCGGAAACTGTACTCGCTCTCCTTCTTGAAGCCGGGGGTAGGGGGAACAGGATTAGGTTCGTTGTTACCAGGACGCGGGAGAAGAAATTGCGAATCGAGGACCTTGGGTATAACCAAAACCTTGTTATACAGTTTGGTATGTCTAGTTACGGCTCTTTTCCCACCCTGAGCCTTTACCCCATCCATCCTACACACCACTGCTTACACGGAGACATCTATGTTCAAGCCTTTTACAGCGATATCTGTAACCTCCCGGAGGATTTGGATCAATGTCTCTTCTGGACTCACGTGGCCGCACTGGGGTTAGATCAAACTTTTTGTTTCCTATTCGAAAACGCAGCCGGCGCCCAAACATAAGGCCACAGGGTCCCAGTTGCGGGGCTTCCTATCCTTATCCCAAACACTCCCTGTGTTTTGACATGCGTTCACTCTGCACTGCTGAAGAGGCCTTTTACTATGTGGTGTGGGCCTTATCCATCCAGGTGCCCCCACAATACAGGTTGTACATTCTTGAACATCGGAGAGGACGGGCTGTTAAACCTTACGCATCCAGACCGTATGCCGAAGCTCGAGCAATTGAACGATTTGGAAGTTTATGACATCAAGAGCAACACCCTCTACATTGGCTACAATAATCTCGCCATTGGACAAACTGCCCACACACATTTGGCCATGTAGCGGTGGACAGGTAGGTACGTTTGCACCCACCAAACCAAAACACAACTTGGCGCTCCTCCGCCCAACACACACACACACACACACACAAGAAAACTGTGACCAGACTATTCGGATATGCAACTACCAGCAGAGAAATTAACATCGAATTCTAGGAAGAAAAATCACACAGACACACCGAGTCAGCGTTGTTAGTACTTAGGTAGTCTACGAAGGCTCGGGCCAAAAGAAAGGGTCTCTTATCTCCGTGCGAAGATGCGTTCTTGGAATCCATACAGTCTTGTTCCAGGACAGTACGGCCTTAGCTTATCACATCACAGGCATTTCTAAAATGTAGGAAGGCCTTTTTAAAATGCAGTAATGCTTGTTTAAAACGCAGGACGCCTCTTCAGAATGCAGGAAAGACTTTTGAAAATGCAAGGTCTTTTTAAAATTGTAGGAAGGCCTTTCCAGTATTAATGTAGGTGTTTTCAGAATAGGAGATGGCCTGTAATAACGACAGCCATGGGTGGTCTTTACAGTAACAAGACGCTTTTCGCACTGGCTAAGGGGGCCCTTTCTTTTGGCCCAAGCTTTCGTACATGGTCAAAGTCACTGCGAGACAGCCTTTGCGGCCGAGTTGAGAAATACTGCCTGGAAACAGAAGGAATTGCGGACGGGCTACAGGGTGGTGACTCAGATCTGGAGAGTCTGCTGTTGATTTTGCCTTCAGAAAACAGCATTGACGGACGAGGGGTTGTTGGAGTTTGGCGATAATACCAATGGAGCGTTGAGGTTATCAACCTACCAGCAAACTGTACTATTTTCTATCTGCCTCCCCTATGCAATAAGCGTGTACTGAACTGTATTTCCGTTTCCTGCCGCCCTGGGGTAAAACTCGAACGTAAACGTCGTGTTCTTCCCTGATGCAACAGCGGCCTCCACAGCAGCCTTCGTGATGATTATCCGATCTTGGTCAAAGTTCCACTGATTGTTGAATGTCTGTACGCCACCATTGTCAGTAACTCTTGCACGTATCGCAGTTTCTGTAAAAGGGCCAGGATAAAACTCACCCCACGACCCTTCTGCAAATCCGGAAGATACTGCGTCCAGTCATCAAACAGGTAGGCTCCATCCACAGTTGCTATCTTGACCGCAGCAACTCGATGGAGGCCCTTCCACGTGATGGGTATCTGCAGGTCAGACCCCTTTGCTACATCCTTTGCAGAGACAGAATACCAGCTCAGAGTTGGGACGTCCCACTGCACAAGCTCAATCTGCGACTGAGCTCCGGCCGAGAACGACACAGTCAGATTCGCCTTTGTTCCTGGCTCAGCTGTCGCAGAGAGATATTTCGACAGGAGAGGCTGGTTCAAGGTGATAGCCGATTCGCCGAACGAGTAATCCTCCCCTTCTTTCAACAGAGTCGAGCCAACCGTGATGTTCGTGAAGTTGTTTCCGTTCATGATGAATGGCAATGTCTTGGCCGTGATGTTGCTGCCGACTTTGTTGAAGACATAAGCCGAGCTCTCTTGCGTCGTCGCCGAAGCGTCGGTAGTGCTGTCAGCAAGGGAGTTGTTTTCGCCCCTGAGGACCGCCATGGTGATGTCGACTGCGATCTTGTCTCGCCAAACGCCAGTTGCGCGGTCGAGGTTGTCAAGGCCGTTGTCCCACAGTACAGTCGTCATCCCGAGGGATTTGGCGGTGCGGACGACGAAGTCGAACCACTTCCAACGTGCCGCAGGCTCGAGATTCAGTTGGGAGGCGTCGAATTCGCCGAGGAGAATGGGTACATCGGACTCGGATGCTGAGAAGTTTCCGCGGACGGAGGTAAGCTCTGCAACGACGGCGGCTTTGTCGGCCTGGCTTCCCCAGACTGTTTTGCCCCTAAGTTTGTTCAGCATCTGATTCAGGGGTTCTGTTCTGAGACATGACATAGCTTACCATGCACTGAAGACAAAGTCGTCTTTTTACCCGTTAGAACTCATCGTTGCAACCTTAAACTCTTCAAACATAAAACTTACAAGGAGAGTAAAAATGGAACTGGTAAGCCCAAGGATTCGTAATGTTCTCCGGCCGCTTGAAATACTGTATCCTATCGGCGCCCATTCCTAGATTCGAGAGAGTCACGACCCTCTGAAAGTTATAGCCGCCCGTTTCGGTCATCGCCTGGAGAAAAAGCTTGTTCAGCTTGTCGAGGTGCTCTGCATGCTCAGCGGTGGTTCCAGGGGGTTCATTGATCGGCTCCAGCGCGACCATTGCCGACTTGCAGGCGAGCGTCTTGCCGATCTGCAACCAAGACGCGTAGAACTTCTCCTGAATCATGGTCTGATTTGCGTCAGACTTTGAGACGTCGGCCCAGCCCGTTGAGTCTGTACACAGTTTTTGTCAGTCAGCGAAAATTGCCAGTTGCTGTCCCAGGCCGTACCGTGGTGCATGTTGGTGATCACATAGAGCCCCTGAGATGTGGCCATGTCGACCACGTCCGAGACGCGCTGCAGCCATGTCGCGTTGATCTTCCATTCTGGCGATCCGCTGACAAAATGATCGGCGTATGTTACTGTATCCTGTCAACACCAGTCTATCGGCACCAAAGAATCTCAACTCACCCGGAATGCGGACGGACTTGTACCCTGCAGCCTTGACATATGTGAGCGTCGAGTTCTGAAGAGGAGCGTTGTTCCACGAGCCCTCGTTCGGCACGGCGTCAAGAGTATTTCCTGCATTCCACCCCGGGCTGGCAGCGCCGATCCATTGGCCAGCTGACAGCGGCCTGAAGTCGCTCTCAAGCGGGCAGTCGGTGAAGTCGGCGAGGACCTGGTCGGACTGAGCGGCGGCAATCGCGACTGCTGCCGCGGTCGTGAACTTCATGGTAGCTGGGGTTTCGTCACAACCGAATTTTCAAGCGATCTTTGATGCTTCGCTGTCAAAATATAAGGACTGCGACTGGATACCGGGCCATCTCGCGCGGCGGTCTTGGATTGACATCGGACTGGGCACGGAGGAACTACATCATTACCAAGCATTAGCGAACGGGAATTTTCCCGGGGGTGCTCCTCCGGAGCTGTATAGGCGCTCAATGCATCATTCCGCTTACTTGCGCGTTCATTCAGCCGCTGAGGGATCATCCGCCCGATCTCAACCTGGCTGCTCCCCCCTCCGCACTGCCCAATTCAGCCGGCGGACTTCAGAGCCGGAAGATCCTAGGTCCACAGTTGGAA
>Ga0247780_1001541_pt1 | contig 12525 bp, 11 predicted proteins | sample UWRJL079202R5_FD_179927 | JGI IMG/M metagenome (GOLD analysis project Ga0247780, IMG submission 179927) | Plant litter microbial communities from Arlington Agricultural Research Station in Wisconsin, United States - UWRJ-L079-202R-5 | ecosystem: Environmental > Terrestrial > Plant litter >... | reverse complement strand
CGAGGTGGAGGAGCGAGGAGAGGGATGCGGATTTGGATAGGATGGAGAGGGTGAAGGGCGGGAGGGTGAGCATGGTGAGGAGGGGGTTTGCGCCGGCGAAGGGGGATTGGTATGCGAAAGGGGCAGCGGGGGAGGGTGAGGCGGCGCTGAGGGCGGCGTGGGATTTAAAGTGGGGGCCGGGGAATGCGGCCGAATTGTTGCGGAGGGCGACGACGATGGATATGGTGCTGCAGATGTAAGTGTTGTGGGGGGTAAAAATTGTAATGTGAGACGAATATTCTGTATAAAATTGACCAAAACATGTCCCAATTTTGAAACTAGCCGTCCTGGCTTTCCTCTTGTATGTCCGAATTGATCTCCAGAGCGCTGGAGATTCCTTTTTGTGTTGCTCGATGTGCAGAAGCAGGGGAAGGAGGCGCATGGCGCTGTGCCCTATCCTGAGGTAGGCCCTATTCACATCGGAGGAATATCAGCAAGCAGCGCACGAACATCCTTGACATCCCGGTGCTGCGGCCCCAGAACTTTAGCCTGCCTCGGCAGTAGGCCTCCGAGTACTTCCTTAGCCCCAGCCAAATCCCCTCCCTTGAGCATCGCAATCCCAAGTTGCATCTCCGCCCACAAAGTCAGCCGGTGGTCCTTTCCGAAGAGATTCCGGCGATCATCCACGACGACTCGATATGTAGCCTGTGCCTGTTCGTACTTTTCTTGCTGCATATATATGGTCGCTAGGATGTTGAGCTGTGAGATTGAGTCCTTTGGGAGCGGTACACCACTCTCCCGATGCTTCGCCAGCTGCTGTTGCAACGAATCGCAAAGCTTCTCAGCTTCCTCGTGCTGTCCAAGCTTCCCGAGGACTTCGGCGAGAGTGACTTTAGACCGCAGCGTGAGTGGAGATGCCGACCCGAACTGCGACGCTGCGATTTTCAGCGCCCGCTGGAGGTAAGAAGCAGCATGCTTGAGTTGGCCACATCGCATGGACACCCACCCAAGACTGTCCAGGGCGAACATTAGTGCCGGATCTTCCGCCGACAGAGCGCCAGATGCAGTCTCTAAAAGCGTCTGCAGCACGTTTTTGGCCTTTTCGTATTCGCTGTTCCGCTTCAGCTCGTCAGCAAGAGCTTGGTAGGCTGCAACCTTGAGCGAGATAACCTCCCGTGCCGGAAGCTTGTCGGCAAGCAAAACTGCTTCTTCTAGGATACCGCAAACCCTGCTCTGCTGGGTGGGGAGCCAGCTGTACAACTCGCCGAGCTCTAGAAGCCTCCTCAATGTCGTGATACTTCCTGCGTCGTCCTCTTGCTTCGCGTCCCGGAGAAACTTCTCGTATGCGGCTTGGAGACAGTGAGAAACAAGCTCTTCGACATGTGCCCTATTGTCCGGCCTAAAGTAGTTGACAATTCGGGATTTGAGAATCGATAGATAGAAGAACCGAGAGCTGATGACTGGCCGCGGCGGTATACGGAGAACGGAGCGATGCAAAAAGTCTGGAAGAAGACGGTCGAACCATGTTTCAGCCTGGCGCGTTGTAAAGAATGAGTCAATCTTTCTCTGAAGAACGCCATCGCTTGCGCTTTGCGAGACATGGTGAACCCAGTAGAGTGTCGCATACTCCGCAAGAGGGTGGGTATCCCGGAAGTTGTTGTGCGTTGTGGCGTTAAGGGCCTGGAGCTTGGGATGACTCAGGTAGGTGAGAAGCGTTCTTGCGATCTCAAGGTTAGCAGTTGAGGATTTCATGCTCGCCATGCCACTTATGGTGGGCGGAGATTCCAAGATATATTCGCGGAGGGAATGGTGGACAAGCTTGATGAAGCCATGATCAACCCTCACTAGCAAGCCACAAACTTCGATAGACTTGGTCTCCAGGTCAGGAATGAACGCGAGAGTCTCCACAGCAACGGCATTTGCCACCTCCGTGGTGCTCATGGGACGAACGGCGAACGTCAACCATCGTAAAATGGCATCGCGCAGCATGGTTTGCTCGGGGTCCAGCTCTGCTGTCTGTTTTGCGAACACCCCAGCGTATAGCTCGCCCAGGGATACCGGGAGATTCTCAAGTCTCTCAAGCACTGCCTCCTGTGATGATTCTTTGGCGAGAGCCGCAACGGAAAGGGACGCCCAGAGAAAGATGCCTTCTGATTGCTGAACCAGACATTCCCTTATTTCTTCCCTCATCGCATTCAGCAATGGGTGCTTTGATATTTCGATGTCGACAAATTTGCTGATATCGTCCTGGACCGTCGCGGGTGTGATCTGAATCTGGGGGCAGTCGTTCAAGGTTTTCTTGATTTGAGAACTTGTGCGGCTAAGGACGAGCACCCTAGCGTATCCCGAAAGCAGCGTCGTAAGCTCAACTAGGCGAGAGGGGAAGTCGAAATCAGGCGGCTGTAGGTACCTGTTTGGAAGCTCATCCAGCCCATCGACAATGATTGTCAGTGGCGGGCCTCTCTCAACGGCGTGGACCAAGGTATCCCAGAGTTTGAAGCTGACGTCGAACGATACAGCTCGCGAGTCTGGAGATAATCGGGCTATCGTCTCAGATATCTCATTTTTGAGCTCTGTGGGGACCCGTGGGTTGCTGATGAGCTGGGCCAGGAGAGCTTGCAGTATCGAAGAGGGGGTTGAGACTCCGTCGCAGAAATAGCTCAAGATGGCGGACCTGTCGTCTCTCTCGACCAGACTGTCGACGATGAACTGAGCCAGGAATGACTTTCCGCAGCCAGGTGGGCCATGAATCCACAGCGAAGGCGATGTAGTATCATTCCAGTCTCGCCAGGCTCCAAAGACCGGCTCGCCCAGAACCCATTCGCAGGTCTGCGGCGCCCGCTGCCGCTTCCGGTGCTGGTGCTCTATCCAGGACCCTGAATACATGGCGGCGGCGGCGCGCTTGAGATTTGGATGGGACACCATGTTCGTGCCTTTCCTTGGTGGTGGTTGCGAAGGTAAACGGAACCTGAAATGAGGTTGGTCGTTCCTCAAAGAACGGGAGACTTTGAACACAATGCGGGATATCTTGTATGGCGGCCCGAAGGTCGGAAACCTGCTCTTTTACGCACGAGAAGGTTGACGGCTTTTAGCGGTGTCCAGGCAACAAGGGAACGCCTCAGGCCGCGGCCAGGACCCCCATCAAGAACAGAGCACAGAGCCAGTACCTGGAGGAAACGTACTGCCTTCCATTATTGCACGCAGAGCTATTAGAGCAAGCAAAAGGCGGTCAGATCATGATGCCATCACACCATCTGCCCCGCCAAGCCCGCCTACCAGTCTTTGCTAGGCTGCGACCATTACTCCACGGTACCACCAATTGGGTCACCCGTTTGTTGAGACCTCAGGTATCGTGAGGTACCTCCAATCCATCGCACCATCGTCCTGTTAGCTGACTTTTCCAGCCATCATACGACCGTCCCGTATCCCACCATGCCATTTTCACGCCACTCTGGAATCGCCATGAATGCTCTTGCAGAAGTTCGGCTGTGAACCACCTGCCATTTCTGCTGTCTGCTTCGTCTTTGCTCACCGTCCGGCCGTCCGCCTGGCCGCCCGCCTGCGCTGTGATGGCGTTGCCTAACAGTGCACCCGTCTGTGCGAGTCAAGGTATTCAGAGTGGATTACGGCCCAATCCTAACAACTGCTCCTACCGATTTTCTAACACCTTTGCACAATCCATGGTCTTTGCAACTAGAACTGTGAATGCGGTACATGATAGACTTTCATAGACGTTTGTCAGTGTTGAGATGCACTGTAAAGTATACAATCTTGTCAGCCGCTTGGCTCAGCATTTCCAAAACCAAATCGATCAAGCCATCACGCCCGCGCCTAGTCACACGAAACCGCTCCGTTGCCAGTCGGCGGCACATCAGGGACCAAATCCGATTTCTGCTTTTCGCCATACCCCACAAGTCCTTGGTTTTCTCCAGAAACTCTTTGAACTCCTCCCAAGTGAGTAGCTGAGCGCGAGGCTCGCTCTCCGGGTCAGCAGATTCGAAAAGGGGCAACTCGGTAAGGAGAGTAGCGGAAACGAAGGTCTGGAACTCGCCGTCATCATCCGGCCGATTCAGCCAGTTGATGGTGCGAACAAATTCGATCAGGTAGCCGTTACAGTAGTACAGATCACACCCCTTGCAGCCTCCCTGTTGTTACAAATCAGGATTAGTTAACCCATTCCCGAGTTTCACCGAGACAATTTCAGCTTTTACTTACAGTGCCTACGTTTACGTATTTGATGTCGTGATGTTTCTTGAGCTCTCGAACCCGGGCTTCGACGTTCATGAAGAAATGTGGAGAGCTCAAGGGGGCATAATGCACTTGAGCCCATGGATTTTGTCTTTTGGAATCTGTGCAACCGTTAGCCAGCATTTCGCTGTCAGGCGGGAAACAGGGAGCACTGACGGGCGGTCGGTCCGAGTGCTCCTTGAAGGTAGCCACCCAACCCGATTTAATGTTCTGTAAGATAACTTCGATAAAGTTACGGTAATAACCTGGGATAAGATCTGCCGCCGGCTTGTTGGCTTTAAAGTTTATGTTAGCCCCGATGAATTCTTCTGTAATGTATGCGGCTGGGGGGGAGCGCTTATATAATAGTCTGGGTCCCATGTAATCTCTGGGACGTTGTGGGTAATCCACCCTTTTAATGCTTCAGCTGTGTGTGTCAGGGTAAGAGAAAACGCCGTCCTGTTATCTGAAGTCTTATGTTTATCGCCGTAATCCAAGACCCCTTTCACAACGCCAAGAGAGGCGATGCCAGGGAAACAGCCACAGAGCTGGAGGAATGCGCTGGCTTCCATGTCCAAGCCAATTGCATTCCGATCGAACTGTCCGATTTTTTCGTCAGAAAACCGCAGTTAGCACGGCTAGTCTTCAACAAAGAACTCACATTCTCACGTTGCTGTCTGAAAATCTCTTGGGCGTCGCCGCCTCGAACAGCTGTACCGGTGAGGAAGCTTCCATGATGGTACTCCGGCTTGTCACCAAACTCGATGTATCCTTATGTGACACGTAGTGGAATCGAAGGCTTTAACGATGGAGTGAATTGCTCTGTTCTTTGGATTGAGCCGTGGAAGACCTCTGTATAATTCCTTGCAGTGGGCCTTCTGAATCGCTGGCTGGAGTGGTGATATCACCACTCTTCTGGTGGCTGGCGCTAACACTTATGGTGAGATCACCACAATTGGAGGCTATCGCGAGGCCTGGATTCTGTGACACCTTGCATGTCGCCTGCCCGGACCATTTCCGTCTCGAAATCCGGGCGAAATACCATCCCTAGACCGTCAACATGAACAAACTTGCCTTCAGTATAGTTGACGGCTTTCTCGCCAAAGATCACATCTCCGAGCCTGACGCTCGCGAAGTTGCGAGGTTGCTTGTCAGCTGAGACCCTCTAGGAGAAGGTTTATGAGAGTAGTACACATGAAACTAACTTGATCAAGGGGGTGCTCTCGTTGTCCTTGAAGCCAGCGCATACTCCGGCGTGAACGATGAAGCGCGGCCTCAGAATATGCATAAGCAACCCACAGTCGATAGCAAAGGACTGGACGCCCATGTGTCGACCGCTTGTGATGTAGTAGTCGAGATGACCTTCCTCGAGATCAAACGACCCGAGGTAGAAAGAAAAGCCATTGTCGACATCCCAGACGGCATGGCCTTTGAGAATATTATGGTCAATCCCGAGAGCCTCGGCCAGCCCCTGCGCCTCTCTGGATCGTGTAGTAATGATGCAGACTGCACGGTCTTGAAGGTTTTGCAGGTTTTTTTTGAGCTCTGCCTTGGACTTCGAGTGTGTCGCCGCCTTCTTCATTGTTGACAAGGCTGTGGTGCGGGTTGGTGGGTGAAGGTCGGGTAGTTGGGTAGGTAGGTAGGAAGGTAGATCTTAGAGGATAAGTTGAAAAGGAGAAAGAATCGATAGCTACCTAGGTCTAGCCTATGTCGAGGAAATACAGGCCTACATGGCATTTCAGATTACAATGCTCCAGGCACTGAAGAGACGCTCAGAGTCCAACAGCAAAAGACTCGAGGGTGAGATCGCCCTGGTAAGACGTTTTCCATGACAATGCTATTATCCCGAGAGAAACCGACCAGAAAAGGCCTACACTAGGATTTCGAGATAAGACAATGTAATCATGAAGTCTATTGCGTTTCTCACAATGGGAGTGCTCCCGGCAACTTTTATCTCGGTAGGTGCTAACCTGAGTATGTTACTAAAGAGGAGTTTGATATCTAGATGGCTGACAAGAATTAGGCGTTCTTCAGTACTACCTTCTTCTCCTTTCATGATAATGGCTGGGAAGCATCTGACAAAATTTGGATCTATGGTGCTTCGGCAGTGCCGGCGACTTTAATCGTCCTCGGAATCTGGTGGTTTTGGGTTGGTAGTCCAAAGCGAACTTGGGAAAAGCTTTTCGAGCAATATACTGCCAAGAAGGCAAAGTGTTGTCCTCTTCGCCCAAGGTTTGTTGGTTCGGTGTCGCTGGGCAGATGACCATGTCGCCCAATCCCAAGTCTTCGGTTTTACTCCCGTCAGCAATTTCGGTCAGAATGAGGCCACTGGCGGCGGCAAGCTGGCTTCCAGGCAATTTGAATGGGCCATTTTCCCCTTCGGAATTGGCTCGTGGCAACAGCTGGTTGACAGTGGCTGTGAATGGCCCAAGACGGCCTCGAACACCGGCATCTGCCTCTGGTAATTCGGTATGTGGCACTCTATGCTCTTGCTGCTGGATCAAAACCTGAGCAGCCAAAAAAGATGGCGCGTCGGCACAGATCCATGCGATCCAATTTGATTTTCTCTCCATGGCAGCCACGGACTTGGGCCTCGGATGCGTTGGACATAGGAGAATAGAAGAGGCAATGAAGGATGAGTACAGAAAGATCTCCCAACGTTTGAGAGAGCGTTAAAGAGCCTTGACCCCTCACTCGGGTTGATCAGTCACACCACTGCTCGAAACACCTAGCTAACGGATTGTTCAGGTCCATGTGGGCAGAGTCGGCCCCAAACACAGGTGCCGCATCTCACCGATCATCTCCGAAACTCTCAATGAATTCATATGCATCCTTTTGGAGCTGGTATTGAAGTTCAAGTTGCGCAGCGGATGCTCGATTGCGGGGTTCAGGGCGGCTGCTCAACAGTGGTGGCACAGGTGGGTTGGTTTCGTCAGGCAGCCAAGGCAGTAACTTCCGATTGCCCAACGAACAAGATCCTCGGACACCATTGGGCGCGGCGAAGCTCGGCGAGGCTCGGCAACGCATTTGATGTTCCGCTCCGAATTCTTACCCCGCTTCATCGCTTCAGCAAACATTCCGAGTCAACCCCCCCACCCCAAAGCAGATTTGTATCGCCACCAATGGAAGCACTCGCCGCCATAAGTCTCGTGGCAGCCGTCGCGCAGTTCGTCGATTATTCACACCGGTTGCTGTCCAGCACAGCCGAGATCGTCCAGTCTGTCAATGGCGCAACAGCGGAGGCTTTGAAGACGGAGAGCATTGTTAGCCATGTCCAACAACTCAGCGAGGCTCTCGCAGCTCCGAGCGCCCCGGAGCCGTCCGGAGCTACGATACCCGAAACTGAGGCCGCGGCACTGAGAGACCTGGCATCGCTCTGTCGAGACGAGTGCACAGCGTTGCTCTACGCGGTCCGCTCCGTCAAGGCAACAGGCAGCGGCCGTTCCCATTACGGCAGCTTCAAGGCGGCGTTAAAAAACGCCATAGGCGCGAAGAAGCTGGCCACCATGCAGACGACCATCGGGATGGCGCAGGCGGCGATATCGCTGCAGACTCAGAGGATTATCGGGTAGGAACATGTACCCACCCACCGGGGGAGCCATCTAGAAGAAGAGGGTAGTAGAATTCTGACCGAATCATGCCCAGTCGGCAAATCGAAATGATCCAAATCCAGCTGAACGCCTCATCTCAGACGAACAATCAGGCCAGCCTCCAGCAAGGCCAGAGACTCGACCAGCTCCGAGAATGTATTACTCAACTACAGCGAGACAGCCAGCGCCAAAGTGCAGCGACCGACCAAGTGGTAGACCTGGCCGCGCGCATGGTAGGCCTCATGACACGGAGTCGGGAGACGACAAAGGAAGTTGCCTTTTTGTCTAGCCTAGCGGACGAGACGATGAGGTCGCGCCATGCCACGGTTGGGGACGCCGCTGGCGGGACGTTTGAGTGGATCTGGCAGTCTGGTCTGTCGCAGTGGTTGGAGTCCAGGAGTTCCAGTAGGGTGTTCTGGATTGCGGGCAAGCCGGGGTCCGGGAAGTCGACACTGATGAAGTATATTGTTGATCACGATAAGTTGGTTGGGCTTCTCTCCAAGTGGGTGGCGCCGCGGGATGTATCTGTGGTGAGCCACTTTTTCTGGTACGTTTCCGAATTTTTCTTCCGTTTGGTAACGTCAACAGTGTATCGCGTGATTGTAGTCAGGTGCTTAACAAAGCCACCATCATGGATGGCTAAGCCTTACTACGTATTAGGTCTTCGGGAACGGATATGCAAAAGTCTCAGCGGGGCCTGCTGCAGAGCTTGATTTTTGACTTTCTCCGCCAGTGTCCTTCGTTGATGCCGCGAGCGTGTCCAAAGCGATGGGAATCGGATCGACCAGGCGTTTTCGAAGCAAGCTGGACTATCCAGGAGCTTTTTGCGGCCATCAGAGCCATAGCCGATGCCCCGGAGCTCCCTGTCTGCTTGTGTATTTTCATCGACGGCCTGGATGAGTATTCGGGTGACCATCTGGACCTCTGTCAGCTTATTTATGACCTCTCCCAGTCGCCACACATCAAGCTTTGTGTCTCCAGCCGGCCATTGAATGTCTTCCGCAACGCTTTTGGAGAAAACACAGACAAGACGCTGAAAGTCGATGACTTCACTAAGAAAGATATCCGCCACTTCGCCCAGATCCGTCTGGAAGGGCATCCTAGATGGAGCCATTGCTCGCTAAGTGATTCCGCGAGGGATTCCATTGTTAACGGAATATCTAATCGTGCGGAAGGAGTGTTTCTATGGGTGTTTTTGGTGACGCGGTCTTTGCGCGAGGGGCTGACTGACGATGAATCGATTGAGGGTCTGATGAGACGGCTAGAAAGCCTCCCGGTGGACCTCGAACGGCTCTTCAAGAATATCCTCGACGGTGTCAATCCGATATACCACGAGAAAATGGCGGCAATGCTACAAAGCACCCTACAGGATAAGTATATGTCGCTCGAGCTATACTACCACCAAGACCTCGAGCTCGAGCGACCTGGCTATTCCCTCGCGCTACCCCCTGGGCCAATCGCGGAACCAGACCGTGCCAGAATCCAAGAACAGACCAAGCGCTGGATTAACGCTAGAACTGGCGGTTTGTTAGATGTTAAACCAGAGTCGCCGTTTGGGGACCGAGTGTCGTTCATCCACCGCACAGTCCGCGACTTTCTCCAGGGCAAGGAGATGACCGAGTACCTGCACTCCAAACTCGGTGAGAGGGCCGCTGACCCATCCCTCCGCATCGCCAAAGCCTACAGCGTGTGGGCGAAAACGGGTCTACACCTAAACTCCGTCACAGGCGTAGACACTGTCTGGAATTTATTAATCCCTGATCCTACAGGCAGCAACCTTGTCCATGCACTAACCCCTACCCTCAAGGCCACGGCTCTGGTGACGGCAAGGGACCTTGACTCAGTCGTCGAGCTGATCGATGATCTGGAAGACTCACTTGTCAAAGTCTACAGGAAACTTCGCGGCCCGCGGCGCCATCCAGGTGACTTTGATGCCCGGACGACCTTTCGCGAGATGGTTCTCCAAACAGACAACGCGGGGTACTTGGCCCGAAAGCTGAACGACGGACATACGTACCAGCTCAGGCCCGGGACGCCACTGCTGTGCAAGGTGCTGCCGATGGGTCCGTTCGAGCCGTACGCTCGCCGCGTACAGCGGGTGCTTCTGGAGCACGGCCACGACCCGAACTTGACGGCCTATGATACTCAGTTCTTGTCCGGATGGGCGCTGGTAGTGAGACTGCTTTGGGAGCAAGGACTGGGGGAACGGCGGGAGACGTTAAGGAGCGGAGTTTTGTCAGTGTATCTCGCCCATGGCGCAGATCCGAACGCTAATACCATGTGTTGGTCCGAGAGGATGGACACCGGTGAGACGGTTTACGAGACCGAAAGTAGTCAGGGTGTCATGGAGGAGGAGGACGAGGAAGGCAGGATATGGTTCTCTACCTGGGCGGGAGGAAGAACCCTCTCTGGGGTCGGTGAGAGATGCCACCTGTCAGCGTTTGCGTGGTTCCTCCTGCTGCATTTCGGCGAGCCGGTTATGGACCGCGAAACGGAAGACCGGTACATCACCTTGTTGAGGGAGTTCCTGGCCACCGGCGCCGATTTTAACGATAGGATCCTCTTGCGTTATGGGTTTGGAGGCTCTGAGGAGATGCCATGGTATCCTCTGGGTTCCAAGGGGTCAACGACAATAGCCAAGGAGTTTTGCCACGCCCTGAGAGAGATGCCAGTCCGCAAGATTGCTGGTGCCCGGGGCGAGAATGCTGTCAGGCGGCGGTTGTTCCGCATCACGAGGGAGATTCTAGTGGCTGGTGCAAGATGCAGTTGGGACCTGTCGGAATTGTTGGACGTGGTGCCGTCTTTTTTCTCGGGAGAACAAACGGTGTCATTGCTAGGCGTTCTGGAGCCTTCAGGGGCGAGGTGACGTGGAAAACTGGGATTGTCTGGACGAGATCAATACTCGGCACCTGTCAACGTGACCGGGGTTTCACGGAAAAAGATTCTGGGTCAGAATGAGGGAGGGACAAATGGGCGCCGAGAACAAGTCAAGCCGACCCATAAAATCTTGTTGGGTATATACATTGGATGGTCACACGGCATAGCCTGGCATACTTAAGCATAATGCAGGCACAGACACATAAGTCGGATCTAGTTTGGTTTACAGTCCTTTTTTGGGTGTTTTCGTGAGATTATTACTCTCTTTTCTGTCTATTCGTTTGTCCCCCACTGGGGACGTTAGCATCACCAAGACAATCCTACAATGAGGCAGTTTACAGGGCATGCATTTCATGGGTGTTGATCAAGTCATAGTGCGACCAACATCTCGGGTATCATCATCATCATCCAGTCATCATCCGTCAAAAGACGGACCTACACCCAAGTCAACCCAGCCAGTCCCCCAGCTAGTTATACTTGTTAGTGTATACTTCTTAGTTCTCTTCTTGCTCTTCTTCTTGTCCTCCTCCTTAGACTGGCCCTCACCATTCTCGTCGTCGTCACCAGCGTTCTGAGCGGCCTCGTGGTCGAGCTCGCACTTCACGCAGAGCTCGGTCAGCAAGTGCGACTCGTTGTGGGTGGTGCACAGGATATGATGCGTAACGCAAAAGCCACCCTTCTTGATGCAGCCACCTTTGCTCCTCTCGGGGCAGTGGTGGGTGGTGCGGCTGTCCATGTTGGGCATTTTGGCTTTGGTCAGGGGGTTTGTGAAGGGGATGAGAAAATTGCAGTGGGATTCTGGCCATGATTTTCAGGTTAGTATTCTCCGTTCAGAGGGACTTGATGATCCTCAAGGCGATTGTTTACTTACAGGCTCAGTTGTTCCTACATAGATGTCATGACTTACACAGGGCAGAGCATTGTTCATGGCTGATAACCTAACCCGTAGAAGCGGTGTAAGACATTTGCTGTCATTGGCTGAGATAAAGGCGCTGTGTAAGTCAAGTGGGGCCATTGTCTTTGTCGCCTGCAATGTGGGGCCTAGAATCAAACAACCAGTAGCGACCTCTACACAAGGCGCCTGTTCCTCTCCCAAACATCTCGTTGCATAAAGATGTTTTCAAGATGGAGGATTTCATTCGGTCATATTTAAAGGTGTTTGCCATCGACTTCGGATGACAACTTTCCATTCAGCATCGTCTGTCCCTTGTGAGTTCAGCCATCCTCGACCATTCACAGAACCGAAACCTGACTCGAAACACACGCCATTTCCAGCAGAATGAAGATCATTTCTACCACCTCGCATTCAGCCGAGCGCGACCCCGACGTTCGTCAGGAGGACGAGACCGGTGTTTGTCATGTTTAGGAAGACGCTCGACGAGGGCACGACCTCCGGGCCAAGCGAAACAAAATATTATTCCAGAGGGGACAGGGCGTGTACTATGTGTACGAGTACATGTGGTAGGTATCAGGTCCTCTATTATTACTCTCAACTCCGAGGTACTAACAAAAAATGGCTGGGCAGGGGATATCTCGGCAAACCGGAAGGGTTAGACGACTTGACGAATGCCCCGAATTTCAGGGTCTTGGGTCAGGATATTACCAGGTCCTCGGCGATGTCCTTCCGAGCGGGGAAGTTCAACTATACATATGAGAGCCAAGCGGACGATTTGGAGCGCGCCATGACGAGTGAGAAAGCACTTGATCTGTTCGTCGAGGGGCCGCTTGTCAAATTACGTAATCGCGCCTTGGCGCCACGGAACCGCAGCGCGGCCGAGCACCAGAGCTTCGCTTGGCTGAGAGGACGGCTCCCGGAATACAACAAGACTTGATGGCGGTAATTACTGTGTTC
>Ga0247780_1001537_pt1 | contig 12559 bp, 11 predicted proteins | sample UWRJL079202R5_FD_179927 | JGI IMG/M metagenome (GOLD analysis project Ga0247780, IMG submission 179927) | Plant litter microbial communities from Arlington Agricultural Research Station in Wisconsin, United States - UWRJ-L079-202R-5 | ecosystem: Environmental > Terrestrial > Plant litter >... | reverse complement strand
CCTATACCATCTTCAAGAGGCTTTCGACATCACCATTACCGCGTCCACGCCACCAGAGACTGCCTATCCACCGTTCGTCACCCCCACGAGCTGCTACACGTCAACAGCTTCCTCGATCTTCTCGGTGCCCCGCCTTATCAACTGGCATGAACTCATCTTCGGCCTCATTCATAGCTGGTAGCTTTCCCCTCCAGCCCCCCTCCTCCCGGATGTCTCAAATAAGATCGAAAGACGTTTAAGCTACTAACAGGTGGTCATCAACGGTGACCGATGGCCACTGACCGTCGCTGACCGTCACTGACCGTCACTGATGGTAGTCAAAGAAAGATCATCGACGCCAGAGGTTGGGTAGGGCTTGTGGAAAGATGGAACATCGTCCGGACGCGCCAAGCAACATAAAGCTCATTTCGAAATGGAGATCAAAAATACAGAACGAATGGTAGGTAGATTTAAGAAAATTTAGGGGATTTAATCTCCTTCCATTCATCTCTCTACTCTCGAAAGAGGCGTGGGTTCGAACCCCACAGTTGTCATTTTTGCTCCCTGCACTTCCTCCCACAAGGTGGAGGTGTGTGGCAGCCTACAGGACGGCAGCACCACGGACAAGGGCTGGTGCTGAAAACCTTTGACCCCACATTACCCCCTACCCCTGAATCCTCCATGAGGGTTAGGGTTTAAATGCGCCGCTTCTTCGGGCCCCCCCTTCTCCTCAGCTTTTGCCGGAATCGGGTACATTACAGGCCTCGATTGTAACGCAAGAGGGCTTAAATACATAGGATAATACCTCAAGTACATCAAAGTAAGCTGTTGTATGATGCAGACAGGCCTCCCAAGAATACGAGCTGCCTGTCACATCAAAACCCGAGGCGGCTGACTGGACAGTGAGGAGTCATATTCCGCACTAGCTGAGGGGTCCTTTTCTTTTGACCGGAACCGCCTTCGAGGCAAGCAATGCGTGCCATGTTGAATATTTCCTCTGCAAGGACAGACTTGAAGCGGAACTCTCCAGACGGTAGGTGATACTACAGGCGAACTGCAACACCGAGTGGCAAGGTCAAGATCTCAGTGCTAAGCTGGCGGGAAGTTAGAGAGAGCGAGGGCCCTGCGACGGCTGGAGGGTTGATGATACCTATGCGAGGCTCGGTCTAGCGCCGAGCAACATCCTTTCCGCAGAGGCTGGCCGTAATATTGGGTTCATTCTCGAGCATGGTGGCGCGGGATACACCAACGAGCAACGCCTTGAAGGTGGGAAAGGGGTCTGGACTAACGCACCTGAGGCAAAGCCGGCCTCGGGACGCCCGGACTGACTCTCCGTCTAAACGGTCGCTAATTCATCAAGGGCCCCGAACAGAGCCGGTTGATGATGAACAGGTTCAGTTGCTTTAGAATATAGAAAATTACAGGACAAAACCGGAACGCCTTTGCCATGATACGGCCTCCGCCTTCTAATGGTACAGTACATGAGAATTATGTGTTTTCTCCCTTCGTCTTTCCAGCCAGAGACTTTTACGCCAGCGCTTCGAACAGCTCTTTCGCGGCTTCTAGGCACCACCCACCATCATCACCTGTCTTCACTTGCTTGTTGCCCCCCTGATTTCCTCTTTTGGTGCTTCTTCTCTTCCTTTTTCTCTTCCTTCACCACCTTGCGTTCATCTTTCTTCGCCTTGACCGGGGCATCCGCCGCGGGTTTCTCGGTCTTTTCCTTGGAGGCCTCGGCACCCGCCTGCTTCTTCTTCTCCTGCAGCGCGATGTTCTGCATCTCGGTCTTGTCCTTCTCCCACTGGCTGCTGGTGTCGTCGAAGGATTCCTTCATCTTTTTCACTTTCTCAGCTTTCTGCTTCTCTTCTTGCTCACGAAGGAGTTTTTCCTGCTCCATTTGCTGTGCCACGTTAGCATGCTAACCAAGTATCGCCGGAATCCCTCGTCTTACCTCCATGTGCTTGATATCATCAACGCTGGGCTCGTACAAATGCCAAATAGTATAATGGGGTAGTCCGACGACGGAAAAGTCCATCTTTCTGGCCATCTGTCACAGAGTTAGCGAATCGTCGCAAGGGGCCTGAGATGCGTGAAACCAACCTTCCCGAACCCTTCAGTCTCGGCATGCTTTTCAAAGCTGAAAGCCGGGAAGTGAACACCATAACGGAAAACTTTGGCCTTGGCGAGGATGCTCACTCCGCCGACGCCGTCAATCTCCATCTCCATGTCGGGGTCACCGTAAGGATCGCGAAGGTAAGCAAGATGCGGACGCCAGGTCGCGTACTCGGCGTAGCCCTCGACAATGACTGCATCCTCGTCCAATGTGTCGGCCAGCGCCAGGGCTGTTTCCGATTCTTGCCATGAGTTGAGATCATAAGGCTGTTCTCCGCCAAGCCAATCGGGCAGTGGACGCCATACATCTTCACCTACTGTCAGTATTGGACCCCAAAGACTAACCATGTGATTTTAAACTTACTCGGCACAATAACATCCTTGTTGTGGCGCATCAAATCCTCCAGAATTGTGAACGGAGCTGTCTCGACATCGACATCTCTCCAGTAGACCCATGAGTGGTAGGGGCGGAGCGCCGCGCTCAGGAGCCAGTTCCGGGCTTGCGCCATGAGCTTTCTCCTGCTCGCCTGGGCGGCAAAGCCATGTCGACTCTCGACGTCCTGGTTAACCTTCTGCCCAAAGTCCTTCTCGATGATGGATATCTCGCCGTAATGCTGCGCGTCGTCCTCGTCCGCCTGGATCCTCTCCAGGTTCTCGACAAGGACCTCCAGCGTCCTGTCCTTCGAGTCGGACACCAGGAAAGCCAGGTCGATCAAATGGTGGGGGTACGTAAAGTTGTGCAGGTGTGCGAAGAACATTGCTAGATGCGACTCGGCGTCCCGTAGCGGCACGCAGAGCAAGATCCGCTCCTCCCTCTGCCATCCTTGTGAGGTGCCCTGTACATTAGACAGGTCGTAGTATCGCACCGTCTCCAACTGGAAGTCATCCCCGCTGGATAATAGGCCGAACGAGAAAATCGAGAAGAGCGAACCGCCGCTGGGCCGAATGAAGAGGTAAAATAGCACGCACACCGCCGCGACTATTCCGAGCCGAACAAAAAGGCGCCTTCTCCTGCGGAACGACGGGGTTGTGCCTCGTGGTTGATATCTGGAAAGGGGTTGGCGCCCTCCGGTTAGAACGTTTTCCAGGCATCTCCAGAGAGCGGGAGTGAATCAGCGACGCACCTGTGTGGGGAGAGCTCAAATGTGCCTCCTCGCGGATACCCGTTCGAATATCCGCTCGCATGATGCCTTGGGGTCACCTTGGACCCCGATGATGCGAATGGCAGCATTGGTCGGGTTCTGCACGACGGCAGCTACCTGGGCGAACAAAAACGCTTCCCCCTTTTGCGCAGCACGCTGTGTTGTCGGAGCGCCGACGCAGCAGCTCGTGGGAATCTCGAAATCGCAGGTAGGATCGGATCCTCGATGGGCTGGAATTGCTGTCGATCAATACATCGTCGTCGGAGGGCGAGAGGATGGTGTGGAAAGCGATCGCGTTCGAGTTGCACGAAAGTTGTCAAAAGGTGTTCGCATCAGCCTCCAACGAAAGATTGTCCAGTGGCGTTTCGTTTCTGAGTCCCGGCCAGGCCAAGCACCAGTCCCTGCTTGGATTCTTGGGGTGGGTACCAGGATACGACGGGTGGATGTTACTAGGATTTGAAACGCCGCAAACGGCCCGCCAGAGTCATTCGACGGGTACCTCCGACCGAAGTACTCGACCGATGGAAACCCTCCCTTCCAAAGAGCGCCGTAAATTACGACTGGCTTGGCCTGAGAATCTCTATCCAGCACCCGAATGGAGAGTACAATCAATTGTCCTCCTGTCAGGGCAGAGGGTTGCAGAAACCACGAAGACAAGATCACAAATGCATTTCAGCTTGAGTAGTTGGAGAATGTATTTATTTATTATCTTGAATTGTGCTGTTCATGGCTCGACGCTCAGGGTGACACGGCAGCCTTCCCATCCAGGGGTAGAGGCAGTGTCGCAATCAGCGCCAAGCGATCATTTGGATGACAAGAGCGGAGATTACTCGTCCAACTGTCTCCCAAAAGAGATGCTGCACAGATATAGCATAGAAGCAAACCTGTTGTGTCAGTAAATATGTCGTTGCCAGCGAACCCTCCAAGCTGGTTGGACGAGAGGGACCACATCTACTTTGTGAGGTTAGCCAAGCTCCAGATTGGTAGTATTGTGACCGTGAAAGGAGAGGTATGTTCAGTCAAGCCGTTTTAATTCAGCCTTACGAAGCCGGCCCAAGCTGCCATGCAACAAAACGCTACACGAACAGACACGGACAACTGAAGCCAAATTACATTAATTGAAGACACCACAACTGATCATCACGCCCGAAGACGCTACAGCGCGGGTGGATGGCTCGGCCCGTAAATATCATTGAATGGATAAGCTATTGTCATCATCACAAAGGTGTGTGGTTGTGTGTCGTTGTTCAAGCAAGAAAGTAACATACCAAACGGCATTTGAGTTCGAATTTTTCGTCAACGAATGCTGGGGTTTGCCTATGTTCTTGGGCGAGTTAGCTGATGTTCTCGCATAGAGCTGAGGTGAATATCGGTGGAGGTTTTGTCATCAGAAAGTTTTGGTATATTGGGTATCGATCATTATGTTTCAGAAGCAGAACTGAATAATTTTTTTTCATCACAAGACAGTTGGAGGGAGGAAAAAGACGGTGTGTTCTTACCACAGAGATGCCACTGTGTCGCAATGCGCTCATTAACTACTACCGAATGTTAGCAAGCAGCACATTGGTATTTTGGTTGAAGATGATGGTGAAGTGGAAGGAGTCAGATGGTAGTGCATGTAGGTATATGCGCTCATAGAATATCGCGTGACCTGTGGTTGAGAAATCATCATGGAAGGAGGGTGTCAGGAAGATCAGTGGCGGTGCCAACTTACCATGATCAGTATCGCAGTCCGGGACAAGTTATCAATCCATCGCCCCCAGGTCGGATACCAAGGTGGAAGATGCTCTCATCGGCGCCATCGCGATGCAGGCCGGGCCAGGTTTGGAGAGCTCAAGAGCCGCGCCTCTCTGGCATACTTCATGCGGAGAGTTTGGCGCAAGCCAGCGCGAGCTCTTATGAACTCCTCATCTGTCGTAGCGAGGCATCGGGAGCGCCGATGAAGAGGCTGATTGCTTGCCTGAGTTGTAAAGTTGAAGAAGGAATGGATTTTCGGCGTCGAGTTTTTAAGCTCGATTTTTTTGCTGCCGCAAAAATTGTTAGGCGGTGGGGTCGCCGCAAAGTGGGGTTCATCGAGGTATGGCCTAAGCTTGCAGAGCAGCGTTCCGAAATTTCAATTCACGCCGAGGTCTTGCGAAATTGCGCTTTATTTCACACCCTTCCCTTACGCAAATGAAATTTCACTTGTTCAAGCCTCTGCATCAAGGGTTAGGGTTATGGGTGTGCCCAATTGCGGCCTAGCACCGCCAACCACTTCTTGACCCTGGAACACAGGCCCTGTTAGGGTCCCTGGCAGCCAGAATGTGGGGCCCTCTGTGACCTGAAATTTTCAGGATTTCAGGCCCTCAATTTTCGGAAACTAGTTTCCTCAAAATGCTGAAAAAGTGAAATTTCAGATTTCACTTCGGAACCCTATTGCAGAGAGGCGCCTCCAAAGCACGAGCCACCTCAAAAGTCATCCCCTTCAGGTCATCGTGGGCATCAAAAACGCACGACAAACTGCAATCCATTGCGAACGAGAACTTGCGCTGGAAACACGCTGTCTAAACCGCATAGTTGACCTGTTCTCTTCTTGATTCGATCAGAAAATATAACTCGAGGTCCTGCCGAACTGCAGAGTAATCTCATTGGTCTCACATCGAGGTTCAAACTTCAGGTCATAAACTACCAAGTCGCAATAACGCCATGGCCGACAGAAGACGTATCAACGGCCCCGCCGGGACGACAATACCGCCAATCTTCGAGGATGCTGCCGACCAGACCTTGATTACACAAAAACCAACCAGATCCAGGCCAGCAAATGCGGTCCGACACACATGTAGGCAAACCCAGTCTCTGAATATGAATCCGACTGACCATTTCTCAAGATCTCAAGACGGGCGTCACACCATCAGCCTCCGGATCTGCCTACTTGGAGGTTGAAATGGCAGGAAAGCCCGGTGCCTCAGGCTTGAAACTGAGTTGCACAGTCCACGGACCAAGATCCCTCCCCAGATCTAGCCCGTTCTCCCCTCACATCATTCTTTCTACCCATGTCAAATTCGCACCGTTTGCAACAAAGCAGAGGCGTGGCTATCTCCGCGACCCGACCGAGAGAGACCTCGGCAGCCATCTCGAGGCGGCCCTTCGAGGCGCCATCATTGCCGACCGATGGCCCAAAAGCGGTGTGGACATCATTGTATCCATCATTGAGGGCGATCAGGATCGGGAAACGTCAAAGTATCAGGGCGACGAAGCTTGGGACATGATGAATGCACTCAGCGGATGTATCACGGTGGCATCGGCCGCCCTCGCGGATGCCGGAATCGATTGTGTGGACACCGTCGCAGGAGGCGTTGCCGCTCTCGTCAGGGACGACGCCGACAACGGGAAGCTCAAGATCGTCATGGACCCAGTTCCCTCCGAGCACGATAAGATTGATGCTGCCTGCTGCGTCGCCTATCTCCCCGCAAGAGACGAGATCACCAATCTGTGGTTTAAGGGCGACATGCCAGACGATGACATGAGCACTTACATGGAGCTGGTCCAACAAGGAATCCAAGCCTCGAAACATGCCAACCGGGTGCTCGTCCAGTGCATTGGCGAGACCGTCGGATGAGGAGGCACTCGAGATTTTGTTCTCAAGCCTGTGGACAAGCAAGTGGCACAACTGGCCGCGTTCTGGAATGCCCTGGGTCGATACCAGGTAGCTTCCAGGCTCCGGCGTGTTGGGTTATAAAGTCTGACCTTCCAGACGTGTCGACATGGTCCGCACATGCTGTCTAAGCGCGAGACTCGCCCCAGACGCCGGAGTATGGAAAGCCGTGGTGAGACAAATCTGTTGGAAGCTGTAGGATCAGTCAGAAGTTTGCAAAGCAGCTACTTTTAGACGCTGTCAGACTTTTGGGGTCTCTAGACTACATGAAATATGTAAATAAAGTGCCCATGCAGAATCTAAACCGTAAGCAATCCGTCTTTCTACTGTAACCACCATCAAGGGGTGTTTTGGGAGGGAAGTCTTTAAGTTGCCTCGTGAATCCTCGCACCGTCGGTGGGCCAAGAATTTTGATGTTAACAGCTCATCACGGTTTCTCTAGAGACCACGCTGTATATTTTGAGGATTATCATAAGATAAGCCGGGCTGGTCACTTGGATTTGGTCTTGCACTTTTGCCGGTTTGTTTTGAAGACTTGGCGAAACGGCAGATTGGAAACGTGGTGGCTTGAGTGGAGAGTTGGTACATGGTGGGGTGGATTGGCGCTGATCCTTGCTTACGCGTCGTCTCCGTTCCGTCAGGTGTTTGAGGCCCGCCAATCCATCTTGCATGTGCCCGGTTTTCGCAAAAACAATTGGCGATTCGATTTCGCGGCCAAAAGGCGAGTCGACTCTCGCAACATCGAAACCACATCACGGTCTCAAGATGGATCAAATTGATAGGGACCAGGAAATGAGGACATGCACCGTTTTAATTGCCGTGGACACTCTTCTTCGGCAAGCCACGGATTGAATGCAACGGTTGGTCAATGCATTTGGAGGGGCTAGATTGCGCTCCCGAAAAAGGGTCCGTTGAAAGAACACGCTAGCGCTATCGGGCCACCACCCCTGACGTTATCGGGTGGTTGTGTCGGCCTGCGACTCTCTGCAAACATCCCAGAAACGGGCAATGTTCTCATCAGCTCGACTCAGCCCTCTTGGACTGAGCCGCCTTCTCTCGTTACTGCCAACGCTCTGCGCTTAATCGGCCCTAGACCTACTCTCGTTGTTAAACTCTGTTTCTGCTTTGCGCATATCAACTTCTAATTAATCATTCCCTTCGTTTCTTGTCGTCGCATTCTCCGCTGAACGATACCGACTCGACCCGCCGCATCCGTCATTAAGAGCCAATGAGGAGCGCCATATGCTCAATGCTGTCGCGCTGATACCTGGCCCTATTACCTCGTCTTGACGCAATCATCTTTACCGACGCCGCTGGAAACGTTCGGTTGGGGGATTCGGATTGCGTTTTGCGACTGTACGATTGAGAGTCCGTTCTAATGGGGAAAAAATGTAAGCGGATCCAGGTTTGGGCAAACCACGGACGATGCTGACCGTCGATAGCACGATATGGCGTCATTTTGGACGCCGGCTCGTCGGGGACACGGTTGCACATATACGAATGGAAGGACCCCGAAAAGGCCGCGAAGAAGGCATCACCCGAAGAGCTCCGAAGCCTGCCGAAGCTGGTAACAGAGAAGAAATGGACGAGGAAGATCCGGCCAGGTGTCTCGACATTCGGAGAGACACCCAAGGACGTTGGGCCGAAGCACCTGAAAGACCTGGTCAAGCATGCGCTCAAGGTCATTCCCGATGATAAGGTTAAGGATACGCCAATCTTCCTGATGGCGACGGCGGGCATGCGACTGCTTCCTAAGGTTCAGCAGACCGGCCTGACGCGCGAAATCTGCTCGTATCTTCAACAACACACGGAATTTTCGTTGCCTGATTGCGGGTTGCACATCCAGGTGATTCCCGGCGAGACAGAGGGGTTGTATGGGTGGATAGCCGCGAACTATCTCTTGGGTGGCTTCGATCGCCCCGGAGAGCATCGACATGGCAAAGGACACCATACGTACGGGTTTCTGGATATGGGCGGCGCGTCTGCACAGATTGCCTTCGCACCGAACTCGACCGAGGCCGAGAAACACGCCGACGATCTCAAACTCTTACGACTGCGCACTCTTGACGGATCACCAGCCGAATACAAGTTGTTCACTGCATCTTGGCTTGGGTTTGGGGTCAACCGGGCGCGGGAGGCATACGTGAAAGCACTTCAGGGAATATACACGGAATCGGACTCCAAAGAGCTGCCAGATCCGTGCATGCCAAAGTCGCTGAGGACGACGCTGGACGGGGCAGTGGTCTCGGAAAAGAAATCAAACGAACTCACCTTGATTGGGACAGGAGCTTTCGAGGAATGTTTGGAGCTTACCCAACCACTGCTTGGGAAAGATAAACCATGTCCAGATTCTCCGTGTTTGATAAACGGCCAACACGTTCCCGCCATCGATTTTGAAGTCAACCACTTCATTGGTGTCTCGGAGTACTGGCATACCACTCACGGTGTATTTGGAGGCAAGAATGATGAGGCGTACGACTTCACGACTTATCTGAAGCGGGTGAAGGACTACTGCAACCGCGACTGGCACGCGATAAACTCCAAGATCGATAGCCGCGATGAGAACGATGTCAAGAACGCAATGGAGGCCTGCTTCAAGGCTTCTTGGATTATCAACATATTGCATGAGGGTGTTGGTATCCCCCGGATCGGTCTCGACAAGATGCCGGGATTCAATGTATCAAAGGGTGCACTCGAGCACGCCAAGGACAAGGGCTTCTTGGATCCGTTCCAACCAGTCGATAAGATTGACAAGGTCGAGGTCAGCTGGACGCTTGGCAAGATGGTTCTTTACGCTGCTGGGCAAATTCCACCCGAGACCGGCGATGATAGTTATCCCGTTGGGTTCGGCAGCAACGGGGTGGCCGCCATCCCCCACGACTTTCAGTTTGCCGGCTCCAGCTGGCGAGCCCCTGGCCAGTCCGGTAACCAGACGGTAGACGAATGGGAAGACATGCTCAGCAAAGCCAAGTCTACACCGAGTACCGGCTTTTTTGCCTTCCTGGTGCTTCTTATCTTCATTGGCTACTTGTTCCGCAAGAAGGATCGCCGCACGCGCATGTATGGGAAGGTGAACTCGCTCCTCCGCAGGTCTCGTCGGCCGAGCAGTCCGAGAAAGGGTGCCGCGCGGGGGTTTTCAGGTCTTACAAACAAACTGTTTGGACGTTCAGCTGCGTACGAGCGCGTCATGGAGGAAGGGGAGGCGAGCCAGTTCGAGCTCGGCGATGTCGACGATGACGACATGTACTCGGACTCTAGCGACGGCTCGCGGTACGGTGGCGGCGCGAGCGGCAGTGGGAGTGGGGCCCGGGCTTCCGGCCTGGCTACGCCCAAGTTGAACACCTTTGACCCGTTGTCAGTGCCGTTTGGCTTTTCGGCTCTCGACCGCAGCGGATTGGCGGTTCGAACTGAGAGTCGGGAGAGATTGGTGCCGCATTTGCAGGTGGCAGGGCGCCGTAGCAGGGCGGGCAGTCCCACAAGACTCAAAAGTCCATTGGTACCACCACAGCTATGAACGGGACTTTTGTTGGTAACGATACTCTTTTTGGATTGGCTATGTAGAGGCACCATGGGTTGTCAGTGTATTTTTCTTGACAAGGGCGGCCAAGATCTGCTTTTCGTACAGGGCAAGGAGTTTTTGGGAAGGCAGAACGGTGACGGCGTTTCCAACATCCAGGCAAGGGGTTTCCCTTGCCGATCACCGAGGCAAAGCAAGTCTCGTGTACCTGCCCAGTTTGTATCGTGCATCAAAAATGAACAATACATTCTTTACTGAAGCCCGCAACTTTTCTGTTTCACTGCTTTTGTCTAAGGTGTGCCATCGCTATCCCAAAACCCGTCCTCCCACTTTATGCCAGGGCTTTCAGCATCGACTCAGGGTCATCTCCTATTTCCAGTTCCTAATCATCTCGTTCCAGGAAGCCCGGGTCTGACCGTATTCTCCCTTCAAATTTCTTCCACCACTCTTCGAACGCTCTCAGCGGCACTACTTCGGTCTCGTTCGGCCCGGCAAGTCCGCTATAGGAAGCGAGGAAGTTGAAGGCATTTCTGATAATGCGTTGCGCCAGGACCAGAGTGGACTGCTGCTGTGTATTGGCGGTATTTGTCAGAGCGAGAGCCGCCTGCGCATTATATTTTCCGGCACATAGCTCTGCCATCCGCTCCGCCACCGACTCGCCAGGCTCGACTGAGACACCGATCACGATACCGCCTTGGTCATCTCCAACCCCGACCTTGAAGATGGCACTCTCTTTACCGGGGCCGATACCGCCGAGGAACTTGGAGTTGGGCTCTGCCTGCCCTGGTCCACCAGGTGTGACGAGATATATGGCAGCCGCAGTGCCTTCCGGAAGGGCAACGCCGGGGAGCAGAAAGACGACAATGTGAGAGGAAGACTTGCTGGAGGGTGGAGGCGGAATAGCGAATAAGAAGGATGTGGGTGTTGGTGTCTCTGTTGGCGTCACGATGACTGGCTGCCCAGCGGCAACCAGTCCGAAAAGGGGTTGGGACATAGTGTCTGTGGCGAACCTATTCGCGGCGAGTTGGTCTTTTTGTTATGGTCCGGTGCACGTACCGAACGGTTTGTGTGGGATGGTGTACGTGCGTGTATAGGTAACCGCGATACTTCGACCTATTCCCTGGTGTTCTTCTGTTTGGGGGGCGGCTCTGCGTGCGAGCAAGTGGGCGTCCTGAATCTCGCCCTTGATCGTTCGGGAAGACTTGTCTCCGAGTTGACTCTGCACGACAGGATAGCTTCTAGCACAGGTGTCGTCCAAGCACGCCGGGGAGCAAGAGGTTGTCTGTGGTGGCTGTGGTGTGACCTCCCCAGAAAGCGACGGCAGCGGCAGCGGCTGACTGCCGACAGAGCAAACGGCGACAAGCTGGTTTGACCTCTGGGAGTGAATGTATGGTTCTGCTCCAGGATTGGTGACCGGCTCTGCGGCGCAACGACAGTCCCACTTTAGCTCCGTGATCATGCACACTCTGCGTGGGATGCAGCCTCGAACGACGGATGAAGGTCCGGCAGTCAGCGAGTCAGCGGGCTACCTTCCCGGCGCTCTGTGTTGCTCGCGACGAATCTTGGTGCCGAGCACAGCAGGTGCAGGAGGAACGATAGGATAAGGGGATAGATCCTGGTCGACGATAGCCTCCAGGTTTTGCGGCAGCTTCACGCAGCTTCTCTTATCGCTGGTCCCACGCAGCGCGGTGCAACAATGCAGTTGCACTGCGGCTCAAGGAACGGTGATTCGATCGGCGTTTGCTCACGTTGGAATATTGGACTGAATTGGGCGTCTTGGCCAACGGGAACAGTCCAAAGGCAAGGATCCGGGCTTCGAGAAGCCGACGGTGATCTGATCTGCCAGAGATGTCTCAAGTTCAGTCGACAACAACCTTGGTTGGCTGCCTTGGTCCATTCGGGCTGAGCAAGCTTCAAGGTGTATCATCCACGACAGCGTATTGCGTATGTGATGACCTATGTGCAGCTGAAACTAGCAGACGACTGAAAGCGGGTCGCGAGGGTCAGGAGAAGGCACCCGTGCGGCTGGTGTTCGCGATACGTCGAAGCTCTTTTCCGTGTTCTAGAGCAATCCAACGTGCCAAGCACGTTGAAAGCTCGAAACGTCGAGCTTTCGGGCGGGAGGCATGAACCTCCCTACCCTCTGCCGACTCGGCCCGCGGCGGGGTTTTCTCA
>Ga0247780_1001536_pt1 | contig 12565 bp, 11 predicted proteins | sample UWRJL079202R5_FD_179927 | JGI IMG/M metagenome (GOLD analysis project Ga0247780, IMG submission 179927) | Plant litter microbial communities from Arlington Agricultural Research Station in Wisconsin, United States - UWRJ-L079-202R-5 | ecosystem: Environmental > Terrestrial > Plant litter >... | reverse complement strand
CCCCCCCCCCAAAAAGAAAAACATGGTGATCGAGTAAAGTAACGGAATGCTCTTGGATATGGAAAAGGACCGGTGGTTCGATAACTCGCCGCCGGATCAACCTCAGGGCGATGTCAAGGTTGTTATCCTTGTCAAGTTGGAAGAGTGTTTATTTGGTAACAAAATTCTTTTTTTTTGGGTTGTACGCAAACTGTCAGCGGGTTATCGAATGGCTACGGCTTTCCCTAACTTCCACAACATCTCTGTAGGTAATAAGATGCTTGATCCATAACCCATAGCCCATAACCGACGACGCAAAACCCATGACGCCAAACCCATAACCTATGACCCATGACCCATGACCCATGACCCATCATCCATAATCCATGGTCCCTAGCCCATAACCCTGAACTCATGATGCATGAAGGAAAACCAATAACCCATAACCCATGAAGAAAACACCCATAATACATAGCCCATGACCCATGGAACCATGGGCGCCATGCGGAGAGTAGTGCAAAGACGCGGATCTACCACTTGCCGAGGCGGTCAAGAAACGGCCCATGGGCGCCATGCGAAGAGTACCTGTGTGAGGAGCACGAGAGTGATGCACAAAGGGCCTTGCCGTCGAGGTGAAGAAGGTGGGCGGCAACAGTGCCGGTGGCGTGAATGGCGATGGCATCGTGTTGCCATTGATGGGGAGGCTGCGGGGGCCAACCAAGTTGTTGCCCGCAAAAGTCGAAAAGAATCTCTTGCCCCCACCGCCGCTGCCGCTGCCGATAGTGCTGCAGCCTACATGATTCTCGACAACACCCCCAGTCTTCTCCATCTCCATTTCCCTCTCCAACTTCATGCGGAAATCTCTAAGGATGGTAGCGTAGGGGATGGTGATGTTGGCGACATGGTACCTAGAGAGGGAAGTTAGATTATTTTCTCATATAATTACCTTGGGGGGGGGGGGGGAGGAAAACGTACCGGCCATGGATGAATTTGTCCGTGAGCTTCTTCACATCCTCTTCCTCCACAAGATCTGACAGCCAAAGTCGCAAAGCTCCGCTACCGCCAGACTTGGAGCTGATAAACAGCTCCCGCTCGATAACAGTCTCGATCTTCCCATCCACCTTGGTATAGACCGACAGATACGACTTCTCTGCCATACGTTGAATATCCTTTATGGTGATCTTTATAGGAAGGCCAAACTGCAGTACGGCAATGCACCACGAGCCTACGCTAGTGATACTAACAGGAAAGGACAAGTCAATACTCACCGGTCACCTTCACAAGCACCCCTGCGCCCTGAAGCAGGGCCGAGGAGAGACTAATAACCGCCCGCAAGTTGCCACCATCCACCGCAAAGTCAACTAGCAGCTTTCCATCTGCATCCGCCATGCTAAACACGCCACGGACCTTCTCGCGATGAGCCTCAATATTCTCACACGCTTCCGGTGAGACGCTGCGAGCTTTTGCTGCACTGAACAGGTGCTCGGGGCCATTCTTCGTCTCTTGGACCTTGCACCCCCCCAGTCGACTGCAAACATGAACGGCGTGTAGCCCCTTGGGTCCGTCCTCTCGATTTCGGCGCCTCTCTCGACAAAGATCTTGAATGTTGATGCTGGGGGCAGTGTTCATAGACCTACGTGAGGCTCTCACGATCCACTCTGTGCTCCTTCATCGTGGTCATGTTGTCGATATCAGATATTCCAATTTCGGTGTCAAATCTTGCCAGATGCGGTGTTTGGGTTTCCTGTTTTGATCTCCAGCAAGGCCGTAAGACTGCTATCGTGGTCCTTCATCGGCTAACCTTCAAGCTGAGAGGGCTCCTCTGTGGGGGCTGATTCTAGCGCACTACTGCGGGAGAGAAATCGCGCAAAACGTCAAAAGGGGTACATGCACACCTGTAGTACTCTGAGCACGAGGCCCAAACAAAAACGCAGTGAGTACTTCATTTTAGGGAGCGGCACGTTGTCCACCGTATCGGAAAATCTTTAGTCAACCTTCTTCCTCTCACCATTCTCAAATATGATCGTCTTCCCCCCTGAGTCCTCCGGCAGTAGACAATAGTAGGCAAACGCCGGAAGGATCAGAATATCTGTGGCGATGTTAGCATGGTGTCTAAACACTTCGTTTCGTTTTGATTGGCTTACAAGCCTCATCCATGTCGCGAGCTATCCCAGCGTCGACAGCTTCACTGGCGATGGCAGTGAAGACAGTATTAGTAGGTGTAGGTATGTCCAGGACACCCATGCGTCTCTCATCTCGAGACCCGGGAAATTCGTATTCAAGAAAGTCAGAGTCGACCCGGTTCCGTGTGACCACTCTGGTAGCCCCTCCAACCTCCGAGACTCGAGACGCCACAGCAAGGATGAAAAGGGAGAAGAGTTCTTGAGCGCACTGCAGCTCAATGTTGAGACCCGGTCGATGCATTATGCAAGCATCGTCGTACCCTTCATACTCATCATCCCTGCGATATCTCTCATCATCCCTGCGATATCTCTCCTCTAGACGAAAGCCACGTCTCGGGTTCAAGGTATGCTTTCTTTCGTCCCTAAAGAAGAATGCAAGAAGTCAGCCGATGTGCTACGTATCATCTGCTGAAGTGACATGGTGAACTTACCGGGACATTGATGAAACATAGAGACCGAATATTGGCCCGAAGAATTGACTCATATCATTCGGAGCTATGATCCGTCTCGTGCCGTCTGGCCGCCAGATAAAGCCCGCCCGATGCTCATCAAGCCACGCGCGGAGCTCGTCTGACTGGGCGCCATGAGTTGAGGCAATGACCCTCATGCATCTGTCATCGACTGACAGTTTTAGGGAGGTGAGGCCCTTGATAAGCTGTCCTTGTCCATCTACCTCATGCAATAGAGGTATAAAGCTCAGAAGCGCCGCTTTTCGTCTTTCTAGCGTGTAGAGCCACAAACCTAACACCCCTCGGACCAATTCTGGCTGGGAAAATTTCCATTTGCTGAGGTCCACAGTTTTGGTCGTCTTGTCAACAGCCGCTTCGATTTGAAAAGTCGCGAAGTCCTGCAGTCCGAGGCTAGCATCATGGAAGTTGGAGAATTGTCCGGTGCGTGCATTGGTGCTCCAAAACAAAGGTGAAGACATGGGCGTTTTCCATCCCATCATCTGTGAAGTGGCCAGCAAACCTGATATGCGCTCAGTTGCTGTGACGAGTCGCGTTGATACAGCATCAAGCTCTCCTACTCCGGGCATAAGTCGCTCAACCTCGCCGTATGAAATGACAGCTTGTGACATGTCACCTGTGCCAAGGAGGACTCGATCGTTACTAGTCACAACCCGCGGCCGTCTTCGTGTGGCTGTTTCCCCACATAGCTGCTGTACCTGGAAAAGTTGCTCACTGGTTGGTAGGTCAATATTAGCGCGGTTCCGTGGGTTTTTCTTGACCTTGTCAGAGAAATGCTCCATAATGTCAAGAAAGGTGCAGGAATTTCCAGTACTATTAAATTGTGATTTGTTAGCCTCTGTTTCCCCAGTAACCGTGGAGCTGATTCGTGTGCTGGGAGGGGGCATACTCCAATTCCCAAAGCACCTCATCTTTAGTTTCCTGCGACACAGACCAGTTGCCGTAGAAGCGGGAAGGAGGACGACTGGAACCTGACGTCTCACATAAGGAGGCCCAGTGGTTGAGTGCATCAAGTACCTCCTGTCGGGGTGTTCGCACCTCTGGCTTCCTTCCACCAAGAGGGTCTCCGAAAGAAGTCTGGATTTGCACTGGCCTATCCTCCACCATGGGCCCATTTCTATTGATATTAGTTTCCGGCAATTCAAGAATCGAAACCCGGAGGGCGGTAACATTACAAATTCTCTGGAGAACCTGAATCTTCTCCATTGTGCTCCGTGGGTCCATTGCCAGTGGGTTTTCGGAGTTGGCTGAGCCAAAGAGCGAGCCAGGCTTTTTCGTGGCCATCCAGGATTTGAATAACCGACGGGTCCGAAGCAAGACCTCGGCGAACCCATGCTCTCAGTGCTGTCATAAGCAGCGTTATTCCAAGCTGGATGATGGTTGCTGACCAGTGGAGGGCACGGAGGCCGACAAACTGGACGATGAAGCCAGTCACTGCCGTTATTGTTGAGATGGCGGCGAGAAAGCTAGGGCTTTTAGACAATGATTCCGGAAATTCTTCAACGGATATGATCACTAACCTAAAACGATCACTGCTCTTATCTTCGGGCAGCCTTGAGGTTCGTATCTCTGTGTTTCCGGGGATATTGAGGATCGCATAGGACGAAAAGTGCTGATCACTGACAGTACAGGCCCGCTGAAGTGACAGGACCTGAAATATTTTGTCAGACGAACCGGTATGCCGCTGTTCCAGGGAAAAGCTGTGCTCCGTAGTGATGCCCTCGATAACGTGGCCGCTGGGCGAGACCGACAAGAGTCAGCAAACACAGGGCTGAAAGCTGGGGACAGTGACGAACCAGCCCATAGTACCAGCAATGACGAGAGCTGTACCGGCAAGAAAGCAAGGGTAGCCATAAACCGCGATGGGAGAACCCGCTTTCTCCCAGTTCCAGCCTAAGGAACTGTTAGACCTCATTGGCGGTGAGGAATGCAACCTAGGGGGGGGGGGGCTAACTTACGGTACGTCGCGAGCCCAGGAACTGTGAGTGCAGCAGCTTGAAGTAGAACTCCTACAACGGCCCAAATCCACAGTTCCCACGCTGGAGCTGTGGCATTCTTCACATTAAGAGCAAGATTTGGCGCCGCGTTGTTGAGACTCACGATAACCTCTTCCTCCTGAGTGCCTTTGAGACCTCTACGCCTAGTAAGCCGAAGGTACCTAGCACCGAAGGCGGAGTGCAGATCAAACACTTTGCCATCGTCTGCGCATATCAAGGTCTTCATTCCTTGAGGATTACCGATCAGACGAACGATTTCCTGACCGCTCCAAAGTTCGCATACGTCGGATGAAGTGGACGAAAGGAGCTCTTGCTCGGCTGTTGACCGGCTCTCACGCGCTCTGGAATGGCGATCAGCCGACATCAGGCGCAATTGGATAGAATTTTCTCACCTCCCAACTACCGCCTTGAGTTGTTTGATGCCGCCGACGCGAATGGCGCTCACGATAATAGTCATAATGCCGAGCGGGCCCATAGCAAGTAACACATTGTCAGCCCAGCCCATGCTCATGCTGAGAAACTGCTTGGTGACTTGCTCGCCAAAGAGTGTGAGCAAAGGCGCAAGATCGCTGAAGAGATTGTTGGAAAATTCGTCGCCAGCAAATTCGTCGGAGTTCCCGGCAGGTGCCATCCTGAAGCGGGGCGCAAATTTCGCGCCTCAGTTTTGCGAGTCGTCGTGTCGCTTCCTAGATCTCGACCCGAGTGGCAGTGAGGAAAGGACAAAGAAGACACAAGCAAAGAGCGCGAGCAGGACGCGCAGAATCCAAATATTAAGGCCGGGGCCTAGTGGCACTTTACCTGCATATCCTGCACAGTGGCTTCAGGATTTCAACACATGCAAGCACAAACAAGAGGCTCTGGCACACTCCATCATGATGCTCGATGCAAACCCCCTGTGATTCCAGCCCTCATTGGCCCCGATATGCAGGAAGATTCAGCCGCATAGAGGGGCCTCATCGTCCGAAAGCAGAAACAGTCCACCCAGAATCCGTGAACAAGCGGTGAACAAGCGTTAGCGAGCATTAGCTCTTGAGCTGAAACCAATCACTACAACATACGTGTCGTACGATGAGAGCATGCCTCAGTACTTGGCGGCGGCTGCCTCGGAAGAACCCTCGCTGGAGTGTGTGTCAGCTTCAGCTCCGTTCGGAAATATGCAGCCACCGCGAGTGATTTGATAACCTTCAATATCAACATGGGACGAAATTCCCTGGTTTAAGCTTAAATTGACGCGTGGCTCTTGACCTCAAGATGAGAAAGCGTCTTAGAGAGCTGTCACTTGCATTCAAATCTGCGGACGGGAGAAAGAGGCGCACCTCTGCATCGCTTCCGGCACAAAATGCCGCGGTTCCTGAAATCCTGGGGAAGAACCCCCCACCGAAACGCCAAACTCGGTCGCACAGGGACTTATTGTCCTCCATCCACCACCAGAAGTCCCCGACGAAGTTGGCCATCATACCGTTGATGTAGCTTGACCAATATGGAACGCGATTACCCTTGTGGCCAACCATGAATTATTTAGTATCGTTGCCGTCCATGGCCTCACCGGGAATGCTCGCGATCTGGACGGACGAGGCTAGCGCTATGCTCTGGCTCGAGGACTTCATCCCACAGGTTCTCCCACGTGCCCGCATCATGACGTTTGGTGACCCGAGACTTCTGCTGAGCCAGTCAAAAAGGCGCATCGAGGATTTTGCTCGGAATCTGCTGAACCGGCTCTGGATGCTGAGGCAATTTACGCCGGACGATTCGTCCTGGTACCTACACCGTTAGGCAGGGCCAATTGAAAACGGGAAAGAAAAAAAAAACTGACTCCAAACAGAATGAACAGGAGCTGGTGTTTGTACCGCACATTTTAGGTGGCATTATTGTAAAAAAGGCTGCTACTTTTATCGCAGAACTTGACCCTTACGGCATTTGATTATACGATACCGTGCTACCTCATTATGGTCTTCTTGCTTATAGTTATAGCTTATATAACCCCTGTATTAATAAAGTCTAGTAAGGAGATATTATCAGAAAGGTTATTATTTCTAACAGAGATGTTAGGAGGTAATATAGCGGTTATAATAAGAAGAGAAGGTGTCTGGAAGTTTAATAAATAGCATTTAAAACTGTCACGTTAATACTATATTATTGTTACAACCTGCTCTTAACGAGGGCCCGAGGGGGGTCCGGACAAGATAAGACAGAGCGTATAGCAGGATGCTAAACTTAAGGGGTGATCTAAAGACAGCTTGTTAAGCTAGCACTCCTAGACGAGAGTACACTGTCACTGTAAGCTGCTGTCACTATAATGCACAGAGGGAAGTCTGAACAGTAGGATATAAATGAACAATGTAATACTAGCGTGAGGAATTAGGAGTCCCTCATGGCTATCGTAGTCACAATGATGACTATCTATACTAGCTAACTAAGAGGTACCTCATACCTTGCTCAGTGAGGTTCTGCTTAGTAGGGGACTGAGCACCTTGCCGCTGAGCACCTCCTGCTCAGTGACCCTGAAGGTGCTTAGTAGGTAAGCATGTTTGCTAAGACTGAGTAACCATTAACTGGTCGTAAGAGCTTCGGGTCTTCGCACCCCTGTCTCAGTGTGCGGCACCGTGCGTGCCGCTTTTTACACTGTTCCTTCTGCAGGGGATCCATCAGGCCGCCCCGGCCCAAGTGACGGCCTGCAAAGTCGTCACAATTATAACCTGTACTTAATACAGATCTGAAGGACTAGTTAAGTTAAGATAGAATATATAACAGGATGGTAAAAACTAATAGGCGTTTTAAAAATAGCTTATTAAGTTAACACTTTTAAACAGGGTTTTAATATCACTGTAAGTTATTAATAGTATAATGTATAATGGTAAGTCTAAACAGTAGGATTTAAATAATAATTAATAACTCAGGGCGTTTGTTCAGGCCGACCCTGTCGTTCTTTTTGGGCTCTGTGTGTAATATTACTGTAGCCGTTTATATACATAGCGATGTGTTCTCTAGCGCGTGCCACCGTCAAAAAGGGGCCGCGCCGCGCGGTTCTTTAAACCGTGCTTCTTTCAATCAACAATCGAACCGACGACTTTCACCACGAAGACCTCCCATTGAAAGCCCAGTGACATTCTGGCCCTTCGATCGAAGGAAGATGACCTGATCTACGGTCGCGTTTCCTTTGTTGTTCCATGCTAGGCACCGTCACATATTAGGTTTTGTTCCATACTAGGTATGTATCTGTTTTTCTACGTCAGTTGCATTTGTGTCCCTCCGATCGGAGGACCAGTAGTCTGGGAGTCGGCCTGAAAGGCCGACTACAACGTTCTGTAGGTGTGGTTCTCTTTGTGGTTTCTTCCCTATTGCGCCATCGCACCAGTTCATTAAATAGTAGTGTGAGGAACTAAAATCCCTTATAGCCATTATGGTTATAATAATAACTATTTATATTAACCATTTAAGAGGTACTTTTATACCCTATTTAGTAAGTACTACTTAGTAGTATGTATTATAACTTCTTCTAAGCGTTGTTACGGCTCTCGCTTAGTAATTCTCTAGAGGTTAGCTATTAAGCTTTCCCTAAGTAGTTGTAAGAGCTTTAAGTCTTTATACTCCTAGCCCAGTGCGCATAGTAGTGCGGCACTGCGTTTCTCACTGTCCCTGGCGTGGGGAATCCTTCGGGCCGCGCTAGTCCAACTAGCAGCCTGCGGGTTCGTCACAGTTTAGCTTTAATAAAACGTAATTTCTTAGCTTTCTTTAAGGGGTTTAGTAAGTCGGAGCCTTTAATATAAGCCTTCATTTAGCAGTGCTAGCTTACTAGACAGCTTTAAACTAGGTCTTAATATAAGTAATTAGATTATTACTAGTAATATATAACCAGGCTTCGTACTTTAAGAAGCGTAGGTATCTATTACTAAATCTAAATATTATAAGGGATGTTATTATATTATGTATAGTAGTTTAATAAACTATAAAGATTTAATAAATAATTATTAAAATGCTTTAAGTTATTATTATCTTTTAACTTTAAGAATAAGGTAAAGTTATTTATAGGTGTTAAGTAAGTTATAGATTATTAACATTTAAGACTGTTTATAAGTAGTAATATAAGGTTTTCTATTAATAGACTTTATAGTTCTTAAAATATAACTTAATATATAAAAAGAGAGATTAGCTTAAACGTTATAATGAATTTTTAATATTAGGATTATCAGTTAGGTGTAAAGTAGAAGTTATAAAAGCCTAACGTAGCAGAAACAAAATCTGGGCTTAAGGTAAGAACTGGGTCAGTTACGTTAAGTGGTAAATTTTTACTAGCAGAAATGGTATATAATATATTGCAATAGGAACTAAATATTAGCTTATAGCTAAGAACTAAGTTACTAACACTAGTAGTAAAATTTTACCTGTATAAAGGTATATAACTTATTAAAAGAGATGAAATATAAGCTTATAGCTGAGAACTGGGTGTGACGACCCTGCAGGCCGTCACTTGGGCCGGAGCGGCCCGACGAATCCCCCGCACAAGGAACAGTGTAGGAAGACAGTACGCACGGTACTGCGCACTGGGCCAGGGGTGTAAAGACCCGAAGCCCCTACGACCAACCAGCAGTTGCTCAGTCTTGGCAAAAGTGCTCACCTATTAAGCAGTTGTAAGACCTCTAAGCAAGGAGTGCTTAATAACAGGGTGCTTAGTTCCTCACTAAGTAATAAGCCACTGAGTAAGGTACAAAGTACTTTAGCTAGTTAATATAAATAGTTACGGTTATACCCATAACTACTATAAGGGACTCTAGTTCCTCACGCTAATATTTAATTATTCATTTATATCTTACTATTCAGACTTACCTTTATGTATTATAGTAACAGCGACTTACAGTGATATTGAACCCCCTGTTTAGGAGTGCTAGCTTAATAAGCCGTCTTTGGAACGCCCCTTACCTGTTAGTGTCCTGTTATACGTTTTGTCTTAACCTGTATTAGTCCTTTTAAGGCCTGTGTTAAGTGTAGGTTATAATACGATATTAACGTCCCAGTTCTAAACGCTGTTTATTGAATTTCCAGACACTACCCTTCTCCCACTAACATGTTAACCTCTAGAAAAGGTAAGGAAATTAAGGAGGTGTAAGCCTAGCTTTAGCTCCCTATTATTAATAAGTTAGCTGTACACTTTAAAGACTTAAACTTTAATTAGTAAGGGCTGGTTAAGGAACTTAATAAAGCCTTCCTTAAAGATATTAAAAGCTGTATTAGTCTTATTAAGAAACTTTAGGCCTGATTTGACGTTATTAAGCTGGAGAATAACAACCTTAAGGGCTTGTAAAAGAAATAAGTGAAGCTCCCTCTACTATTATGCTTTAAGGGAGACTTTATATAACTGGAGTTTTAAATAGCCTAGCTTTAGAGTTATATTACCTATTATGATAAGTAGTTCTTTAAAGAAGAAGGAAAGGTTAGGTTTGTTAAAGCCTTACTGGATAAAGTGGCTATTTACTAATATAAACCTTATATAAAGATAATTAACGACCTTTTTATAAACAGAGTATATAAAGAGGCCCTTAAGACTTGGGCTCTTTTTAACGACTTTAATATGTTTATTAACTAACTCCAGATTAAGTTTAGAGAACTAGACACCCCTAGATAGGCTAAACAGCGCCTTATAACCTTAAAACAGACGTCTTTAATCTTTAAGTTCTTTATATACTTTAAATTAAAAGTAATAAAGATTAAGCTTAATTAAAAGGCCCTAGTAATACTATTTTAGAGCGGCCTAAAGGAGCACGTTATTAGAGACCTTTACTAAAAAGATTAACTGGATCGCCTTTAAGAACTAGTTAAGATAGCTATTAAGGCTGATAATTAGTATTATAATCACTATTATTAAAAGAACTTTTAAAAGGAACGGACCCCTTACCAGCTAAGTAAACTGAAAAAGGGGAACCAGTTAACTGTAATAGGTTATTACCTTAAGTTAATAGATATTAGTATAATAAACTGTTAGAATTAACCTAACTGTAATAAGCCTTAATAATAATAATAATAAAAGCAGTTTAAAGACCTATTACAGGTTTAATATTTTAATTATAATAAGAAAGGACATATGGTATAGTAATGCCCGTTATTAAAGTAGGTTAATTAAAAGCTTATCCCTAAAGGAGGAAAGTATATCAGGTTTAATTTAAAAGACGTTTATATTAGGATAGTAAGTAATAAAGAAGACTGTATTTAAATAAATAAGTGTAACTTAAGAGATGAGGAAGAAGAAGAAGAACACTAGGATATGGTATATCTAGTCCTTAAGGGTGTTATAGAAGAACTAGCTATAGAGGTGTAGGTTATAAAAGACCGACTTTAAGGTAGAAACTTAAAACTATTAAAGGTATAGGTTATAAAAGACTAACTTTAAGAAGAGATGTTTCAGTTAGCTGTTACAGGTTTTAAAAACCTTACCTTGTAAATTTAGGAACTAAGGAAGTCTAAGAAAGACCCTAACTTAAAAATTATTAAGATAGTAGAAGGAGTTAAAGAACTAGCCCTCCAGGCCACTTAAACAGTAAAGTAAGCTTTAAAAGGTGAAAGAGAGTAAGTTAAGAGAATTAAATTAAAGAAATAGAAGTTCTTTTTAATAATACCCTTTAAGACTTTTAAACATTTTAAGTATATTAAATAGATTAACACCCTTACCTCCTTAAAAGAAGGATAGCTTAGATAGCTACCTTATATTAAGGTTAGTGTGCCTTAAATTAATACTTTAAAGGTTCCCTGAGAAGGTATAAAGTAAGTATATTAATAAAGAGTTTAAAAGCTAAAGGAGAAACATTAAAAGTTAATAAACGAAATAAAAGACCTGTAGGTTAAAGGTCTTATTATAACGTTAAAGGATAAAGTGGTGGAAATTAAGTTATAACTTTATAATAAAGTTTACTTTACTAATTAGCTTAAACACCACCTTATTAAAGAAGACCGTTTTATAAAAGAATAAGCTGGGTTATTATTACTTAAGTTTTAGGAAGAGGTTTAGGAGAAATAACATACTTAAAGGTAAGTAGAAGAAGAAAAGAAATAAAGCGTTACTTCCCCCGTTTTGTACTTTATAACTATAACACCCATAATTAATATTAATTACCCCAGTTATAAGGACGTACTGTGGATTGATTACGTGTATAATAACTATACATTTAACCAGTATTGTGGACTTAAGGCCCTTTATAACCACTTCCTTAACATATAAAGAAGAGATTATACTGTTATAAGGGTAGAGTTAGAACTGACCTATTATTAAGTCTCTTACTTCCTAATAAGAGAATCTAACAGTAAGTGGAAGGTTACTGTAGTTAATTAAGCCCTTATTATATGCTAGTAAGGAGGAGTACTTAATAACTGTTTAATTATGACGTATTTACTGTATTTTAATGGAAAAGCCTAAAAGTGGTAGAAATAAGAAGATTATTAACAGATCTAAGAGTAAAAAGATATTACTGCAATCTAAGCCTGTAAAGTGTATTATCGATTTATTAAGGACTTTAAGAACATTATATTATTTAAAGTTGACTGGATGTTAAGGTGTGAAAACCTAGGAAAAGTTAATTACTAAGTTTATTAGAGCTGCCTGTTTTTCTAAAAGGAATTAGGAAAAGGTTATAGGCCTTTTAAAAGGGCTGGAAACTAGTAATTTATTAGTTAGTAAAAACCTTAAGAAGAAGGAGAGGTATTTAAAGGTTAAGCTAGATAAGACCTTAAGGATAGATAGTTATTATAACTTAGATGTTAAAGGAGTATAAGTATTATTCTATTAGTGTTAATTTATGTTGAAAAGCAAAAGGGGTCAAGGCATTGGAAAGCAGTGTGTGTTGAAGGTGATTAATTATTTCTATCTTTAAGAGTGGAAGCCGTGTTATTATAGCCGTGAGGGTGGCCAGTGCACGGAGTGCATTGGCCACACTCGCTTCTGCGAAGCGAGGTT
>Ga0247780_1001534_pt1 | contig 12572 bp, 15 predicted proteins | sample UWRJL079202R5_FD_179927 | JGI IMG/M metagenome (GOLD analysis project Ga0247780, IMG submission 179927) | Plant litter microbial communities from Arlington Agricultural Research Station in Wisconsin, United States - UWRJ-L079-202R-5 | ecosystem: Environmental > Terrestrial > Plant litter >... | reverse complement strand
TCATCTGTTTCTGATTCAGTTATTGTTATTTCCTAGTGTTGTGGTTGTGTAATTGAGGATAGTTGTGGTAAAGTAGTGGGGTGTGGGGCATTCGCTTGTCTGGGGCACTCGCTTATCATGTACGTTATCCGAAAGACATTTACATATCTCTGTCCTAAACAGCAAGGCCTACTTTACACCAGTGGACGCCTCACCACGTTGCTACACGAATTTGTTGCAGAAGAGAAGCCCTGCCCAGCGGTGATAAAAGGTATCCGAAAAACTCTTACATGCCTCGGTACCGAACGGCAAGGCATACTTTGCATCCAAACAGGCCTACTCTACGCCCGCAGAGGCCTCCGCCCCATCGCCACACGCATTCGTTACAGAAAAGAAGCCTTACCCAATAGTGACAAACCGCATTCGTTACAGAAGAGAAGCCTGGCCGATGGGCAAGAAACCCACCCGAAAGGCCCGTACCTGCCTCTGCCCTGAACGTCAAGGCGTACCTTGCATTCCACCACGCCTATTTTACACCCGCAAACGCCTTCAGCCCGTCACCATATGCACTCGTTACGGAATAGAAGCCTCGCCCAGAAGTGAAGAAACGCACCCGAGAAATCCTTACCTGCCTCTGTCCTGAATGTCAAGGCGTACTTTTCATCGCCGGCTTCACACCCACGTATTCGGCTCGCGCTTACATCCACTGACCTGGACTGAGCCATCACCGATCCCGAGTCCTTCGCTCAGCTTCCTTCAATTGACCATCAATGAAGATCACATATGGCTAGGGCTGAAAGCTGAACAGAAATACTCAGACTACACTCCATACCCAAGTCAGAATTTGTAGGCGCATATTCGCAGCCTTGATCAACCGCTGGGGACGGAAACACGGCTATAATGTCGAAGGCAACGCGTTTTATTGATGATAATGAAGTAGCATACATAGTCTCACATCAACTTCGGATGTTTCGTAAGACGCTCGTTGGCCTCAGGCCCCCCATTTTCACCACCCTCATCTCCCTCACAGGGATGATCCAGCCCAGCCGCGTCCACTGTCCTCTTGTAACTGTCTAATTGTTTAGACTGCTCGTCTTCACGCGCCTTAGACTCGGTCTCACGCTTCTCAAACTCGGCCAAACGTTTCAGCTGGACTACCATGGTGCTCTCATACGATTTAAAGCGCGATCTTTCTCCAGCAAAGAGGCCCGCGCCTCATCACGCTCTCTCACCGTCTTGATGAGCTTTGCGTCTAATGCTGCTTTCTCCTCCAAAGCTGACTGTGCCATGTCAGTCTGCCCTCGACAAAATTCTGAGCAATGTCACACTCGGGGCGATTGATGAGATTGCCGACGACCAAATCGACAGCAACCTTGAGAAAGACAAAGAGAAGGATCTTGACCAGAACAATGCTCTTGATATGTCGTTGCTACGGGCCGCCACAGTGGAAGCCCAGAGTAAACACGCCCATATGATGATGATGCGCAAGGATCCAGTCTGTCAGCTCACGGAAGAGAAGGTTTGGACAATTACCGACTCCAAGACTATGAAAAAGGTGAAACGCGCATCGGAGTCTACGCTAGGCCGAGCTCTCAACCCGCGGCAGCAGATGAAGGTCGATCTTGATGGCCTAGGCTCAACAAAGCTTGGTGTTGATTTCGTCCCGTCGTTTTTGCAAGTCTGCCCTTTAAAACTGCTCTCTCTTTAATGTGACAGGGTATAATCGCCAAACACAGCTCGCCGGGCCATTTAGTAGTGCCCGGGTGAATATTAGGTGTGCTAGGTCTTTTACTGATGCCTGATTGAATATTAAACGCTAAGTTAAATATATTTCACCTACAATTTGAAGATTTGTTCAGAATTTAAATATTCAATTGTCCCTTCACGTCTCTTAACTCTTAGGATTTTCCATATAAATAAGGGCAGGTTTAAGCAACATCGATATATCTCTTCCCATCTCTAAATTATAAGGGATTTATTAAGAGACAAGGGTAAATAAGGGGAATGTCGATTTATTACATATTTAACAGCCCCCCTTAATCGTTAGGAGGAGTAGGTTATAGGTTACAGGTTAACTAAAGGGTTAAGTAAGGAAGGAAGTAGATAGTAATATTATTCTTCATTCTCCTCCACTTATAAACCTGCCTCTTAGGGTGTGGTTGCTAGCTATATTAAAGGGATTATAGCTACAGGTGCAATTCCTGCGCCATTGGCACCCCTTCTGCCACACCGCCTTAAGATTCTCAGTTTCCCTGTTAAGCCTTATCACATCATCGACGAGAATATCAACAGAGCATCGTTGCTCTCTGCGATGAATGTCTCTCAGCATCGGCTTTGGCTATACCAGATGGGCAAAGGAAACGCTTCGGTTTCGCCATTCCCGGCACAAGGTGCATAGAACGGCAACCAAACTCCGTGATGAGCCAAGTGGCTCCCTAAAGGCGAATATCAGGTAGGTGGCATACACCCAGGTCATTAATGCTGGGCTAGCTCGGTGCTAACCGCATTCTCAGGATGTTTGAAGTCCATGTGTTGAAGCATTCTCCCCGGAAACCTGACGAAAGCCGGAATTGCGGTGACAGAGATGGGCGGCCCCCGACTCAACTCCCAGGGAACTTGTTTGCCTGGTTGCAGATGTGGTCTCGGTGCTTACCGGGATCTAGCACGTCAACCTTCGTTTCGAGTTCCCTGTTGTTTCCACGCCTCTTATCCCATTACCGGCCATCCGAGCATGGCCTGCGACAGTGAGCTCTATCAGGGTCAAAGAGATCCGAGACGACGACAGTGTGATTACATATGCATATCGTGTGTCAAGCCCGCCGATAATTTCACGGCAATTGAGCTGGACGGGGCTTACCAGGTCCTTAGAGATCTTGGTAAACAATATCCGAATATCGCAAGGGTGAGACTCGTGACGACCGCCAGAGAATTCAACCTTCAGAGCACCGAATTCGCACCCATGGGCACTAGCATTCTCAAACTGGTTCGAGATGTCTTTCCCGGTACCAGATAGCTGACCATGATATCGCCATTCTATCATGACGCTATCCGCAACGTAACGACGAGTTTCGTAAGTGAATGACGCTGCATTTATTACTGGTTTTAAACCGTTCTAATCATTTGCATGACCAGGCGGAACTGAAGGCGGCATTCATCTCGGAGATCAATCAGTTCGAGAAGCCAGAGACTAGAGGCTATGCATCCATCTCAACCACGCCATATGCCAGCATTTCGGACAAGAACTCTCCAGCCAGGTAGACAATAGTTACCGGTATAGTGTAGAGAGCCCGGATGAGGACTGCCTCTAGTGGAAACTGGCTCTGGACCTTCTGGCCGATCTGCCTAGTCTACATCGACTGGTACTGGACACCGCGTCCGGCCACCGTCCATGTAAAACACGCCCAAAAATATCAGCCATCAAGCTATCACGAGGTCTTGTCTCAGGCACCCTCTGAGCTCACCAGCCATCACTCCCAAGTCCTCACCAAGCAGAACTCGCCCGCGATTCGCAAACTATCTCGGCAGCTACTTTGCGCCGGCGGCACCCTCGCTGTTGTCGTTGTCGTTGCTGCCACCGTCGCCGCCACTACAAGGGGGGAAGACAGACTTAACGACTGTGACATTAGTCGAGCCGTTACCATAGAAGATGTATTCCTCGACGACTACCTCTATCACACTCTGAGTTAGTTATGTTACGCAAGGAAAGGGCCTCGTACACAAGATCGGTCTACTTACCCTCACCGGCAATCGTCTAGGCTTCCATCATTGCTGTCATGGCTTCCATCTCGCGATCGAGCATCAAACCGAGGAGATGAAAGATTTTAATTTTATAGAACACTGTGTATATGTTAGTTATTGCAGCAAGGGTTCCATGCGTTTTACGTGCCGTACAGAGTTTCTCGGCATCCGTCTCCGACATGACGACCACCTTACCATCGCCGTAGCCATGGCCGGTCTTCAAATGCTCGATCAGAGCATCGTGGGTAGCGCACTGCATGCGGCCGACTGTCAGTGTGACGCATTTGTTAGAGAGCAGGCTTAGGCTCTTACCTTGACACCGCAGAATCCCGGGATCGAGAGACTGGCTGTCAGGAATGCAGATGTGCGACGACACATGTTCTCGCCGCCAGGGATTTAGATGTGCGATGACCCATGCGCTCGCCGTTAGGAATTCAGAGGTGCGACGACACATAGTCTGGACGTCGGGAATTCAGATGTTTAACGACCCATGTGCTCGCCGTTGGAAATTTAAATATATGGCGACACATGGTCTCGCCGTCAGAAATGTGGATAATTTTATTATGTAATAACTGGTGATAGTTACGTGCGACCATGAAGCTAAATCCCCTGTGGGATGCGCTGTATTTTTGTGGCTTGGATATTCGGCGCCAGACAGTTGACACCTGGTGCGTCACCGACTTCCGTATTGGGAATTTAGAAAAGTAGGGCTACAGTCGAATACGACAAAGGCTACAATCCGGCGTGACGGTCTCTTATATATAGTTATTAGATCGAACATGATTGTCAACAACTTGCAAGGACCCACCTGTTTCAAGTCTGATAGCTTGGCGCCGGCCAACCGAAATGTCTCTGGATTTCTTTGATGCCGCCGTATCTTCCTGCCCAGCGGATGACCTCCACATGCCCTATCACAAACAGAAACCCTGCCCTGAAGCCCCTGCCCCTTTTCTTTGCTACAGAAGATGCTACCTACTTCAAGCTAAAAGAGCAGAAACTACCTCGGAATAGAGCGTCCAGGTCTGGGTGCCGCTTCTCCCTCACTACATTGAGCAAGCCAACCCTCTCATACCAAGCCCCGCCAACGCTCGAGTTTTGTTTTTGCAAAAGAAGCCCGACTACCCGGACGCCTTGTCTCGGCCCTGTATTATCACTCCATCCTAGCGGCACGACGAATAAAGTGTTCCTGAGAGGTTCATCCAGACCATCCGTCGTTGGCCGCCCATTGTCCCAAGTGATATCCCACCAGGGAAATTCAACACGTCCGATCTTTGGTGTCCAAGGAGTTATCATTGTCGAAACACCCGATATCATAAATGGCATTGTCTCTTGTCTTTCCCACTGCACAGGCTGCAGCTGCCCTCGGAGCGTCAAGTGGGCATTCCCAACTTCAAGTTCTCCGAAGCCGGAGCCATCCTTTGTGGGCGCATTGCAGCTCACTACCTCGACCGTGACATTCCATCGTTTGTGCAAGTTGAACTCAACTGGTCCTTCCACGGATGCCCAAGACCACGAAGGGGCGCGGATAGTATCTGGCCGGTACAATTGTCCGCCACGAGCCCAAGTCCATGCGAGCCCATGTGCGAGACTCTTCCGCCAGAAGCCTGCGCAGGGTGCGTCGTTGAGGTAAGGCTGCAGTCTCTTTGCAATGCCTGCGATCGCCACCAATTTGTCTTTGCTTTGGGTCAGACCGCATTTAGTGTAGCCAGCGATGATCTCGCACCATGCCTCGTAGGCAAGAAAGGGTGGGGGTATTGCACCTCGAACGACGTCCGGAAATGGGGCCAGAAGCCGTTTGAAGGAGTTGAATGACCGGGTTGGCATTTGTGGGACTTGTTCGATGATATCCTCGGGCAACCCAGCCGGAAAGCTTTCGCAGGCTGCCAGCTCTTGACATTCCCAAAAGACTTGCTGGGCCCCGAAGTGGATGATTCGAGGTGAGAGCAGGCGTTCCTGAATCACCCAAGCCCGGCTGTTGAGGGGGGCTTTGTCAACATTAGAAATCCAAAGCGAGGAGTTGACGATATATACAGGACCGTTGCCGAGTTTCGGCGAGCGTAAATCTGGAGGCGGCTCGTATGTGCATGGCCGGAGTAGTCGCGGATCGCGTGCGACGAAGCATCCTTCGGTGCTGTCGCGAGCGCGGGTTGCCGCAATGGTGCACCAGGCGCCGTCGTAGATGGATCCCATCTGCATGGCCTCCCGCGCCCAATCCTCGCTCGAATCCTGAATAATACAGAGAGAATCGATCCAGAGGTATTTCTGGCCAGCGCTTCGCACGACCGAGATTGCATCCCTAAAAGTCTGAGGCAGCACGGAAAGGGCAATACCAGCTTGCGATTGCTCCATCGTAGCCGACTCGAGGCAGATAGGCATTTTTGCCTTCCCCCAGCAATGGCTTAAAGCCACATACTGCTCAGAAGGGTCAATCCGGGACGTATCCACGAGCTGCCCACCGCAGGAAAATCAGTCCAAGGTTTCGGAAGATATAACTTATATTAATCAGGGCAAGGTTGTTGGAACATACTCTGACAATGTCATCTTGGACAGCCAAGAGGCGCGAGGGGAATTCGCCTCGCCTAGCGCTTGGCTTTTTACATTGAGGGTGGTTTGCCAGGCAGTTGCTCAACCATCCTCTAATCTGTTGCATTGACAAACTAGATCCGGTGCTGTCGCCAAAGCTCCCATCCCATGCGAGGTGCTGGACTTCTAGAGTAGAGAGCTATGTGAGCGAATGTACTCTTGATTCTGAAATTCACCGATGTACGGTCGTACCTCTAGCAGCAAGAATTCTGAAAGACGCTCCATGCCCTACGTCCCGGGGTCCGCTGCTTGAGGGCATGCGTCCGTCCGGTCCCGGATACTGAGAGTTTAACGATATATAGAGTCTTCGATGAACAGGTGGTGCAGCAGGTGTCCCAATACCTGCCAATGCCCTGCCCCAGGAATGGCCAACGTAGCTGTTGCCTGAATTCAAGCGAAGGCGCTGTTGCACCGCTAGCCGATCAGTGTCAGGCAATTTACCCAAGAACATCAAGCATAGGTGACATCCAAGGTTGATTCCTTCCTCAAGTTGCTGCGCTGTTTGGGCCGAAAGGAATGTGCGACCCCCACTGTTTCGTTGGTTGCGAACATCCAGATCCAGGTCCAGTCTTATGACGTCGCCGCAGCGATCTTTGCAGAAGTTGCAGAGCATGCTTGGGAATGAATCAATCGTCGATAGCTCAGGAAGACTGCTCATGGGATTTTGTTTGGGACTTGCTATTATAAGATAGAGTGGCTGTCAAGAAACCGTAACGCAGCAGCCCCTGGCAGTACTTGGGCTCCTTGCTGCCCAACACATGCTGCCCAACTGTGACGATTGACAGCCCTTGGCACTGGCGCTGGCACTGCCAGGCGCCTTCCCAATCGTCAGGACGCACTGGCCATCCATGGCCCTGGTCAACACCGTCGACCGTTCTCCGAAGGCTTCGCCTTCTTCTCTTTCTTTCCGTAACTTAGAATTACATTCATGTTGCCAGAACCATTCGCATCGCGCGTGCTTTTCTGCAGATTGTGAAAATTCTAAGGTCAACCCTACATCTGCGAAGGTTTAGTATCCAGGTACTTATAACAAGGCCAAGAAGGACGGCGATGAGATGGCTGATGCGCAACGTAATACGGCCCTCTACGATAAGAATAGCCTTAAGAGCGACGAGACTCTAGAGAAGTTCGTCTTCTCCAGCTTGGGCACCTCGTTCACACCATGGATTCCACGACATACCAATCTCTTACTATCCCACCAATTGTGTTTTTGGCCAACTGTAAGTGCCCCCCTCAGCCCCCACTTGTAATTCCAAGTCAGCTACCACTCTCCCTTTCCCATTATCTAGGGCAAAAACTCACTTCCCAGCGCAACCTACAGCTACACTGCATTCCGTCTAAGCTTCGTATTACTCCAAACCAATACCTCCAAGGCATAATAGCCAACGACATGGGTGAAGGTGATTTGCCCGCCGAGGATGGCAACGGTGATTATGGTTGATAAGTAGGAGTTGAACCACAGAGAGTAGCGGTCTGCGGCAGGTCGTTCTATGGGTGGTTGAAGCGGTGAGGGTGGAGAAGGCTGTGAAGTACTAGCTAATCTGAACAAAGCAACTTCACCAGCCGATTCAAATTCTGTCATGTGTGAGCTGCGACTGTGTAGAGGATTCTCTATTCACATGGAAGAGGAGGGCTTCTGCCCTATCGCCGATGTGGGACACATCCTGAACATAGCCCTGATCTCCTCATCTCTTGTCTCAGCATACGCCGCCATCAATGCTTGTAGGAACATAGACTTTGTCGGCTCCTCAAATCCAATCTTGACCACCTCCTCAGCTGTTAGGTACCAGAGCGAGGTAAGTCCCGGGAGGAGATGATTATTGGGCCGAGCATATTCCTCACGATCAGCCTGGACAAAGCCGTGCTTTGAGAGATGTGCCGCTATGTCGAAGGTCCAGCTATTTTCACGTATTGTAAGAAGAGAAAATTTGGGTGGGTGTCAAACCAGGATTAACCTACTCTGGGAAAATCTTTGCTGCAACACCGAGTGCCCAGTCACAGTGTGGAGCGGGTGCCAGTGTGACCAACTCAGCCCCCCGCGTCCACTCGTCCCACTGGATCCAGCCGCCCGGCTCTACGCCCAAGAGAGGTAGTATGTCAGTAATCGAACAACTGGAGGTGGAAGGGGGTAATTACTTAGCAGAGCCAAAGCATACTGGATTACAGGACCCGGGTCTTCTCCCAGTGCCCGAACGCCAGCAAAATGCGCAATGTGAACAATGTCGAAACTCCCTCGTAGATTCTCGGGAACAGAGCCAAGGGCATCTGCTACGCTAAGCTTGAGATTATCGGGCAGGATGTGAGCAGGCGGGAATTGCTCATCGCTGATATCGAAGCCGTGGACACGGAATCTATTGATGCCATGGATATCCAACAGGCGCGCCACGTCCAGAGACCATGCACTAGTGAGCTGGGAGTCAGCATGAAGGCACATCGCGGAGCAGAAAATTTATTGGCAAGTCCTACCCAGTCCCCGTCCCAACATCGGCAACACTCACCACAACTTCCCCACCGTTTGTTGTTGCCAGGGCAGCCCCGATATTGGCCAAGATACGAGGGTGTATGAGGCCTTCTGTAGCGTCTTTCCAGAGATAATGCTGGAATATCAATCTATTTGGCACGTGCATTAGCTGCTATTGCAGTGTGGTAGTGGTGCCAGCCGGGCTTGCGCCGCGTGGCCGCGTCTAAAACGTCCGAGGTCACCGGTACAGTGAACCAGCCGCTCGGAACAAGCGAACAAAACACAGGGTGCGAAAATATACCTTCCAGAAGCGGCGTATCCCTTACGATCAAGGGTATATGCCACATCCGTAGCGTGGAATATCTCTGGCTTGGCATCTTCAGAAGAGCCCATGGTGGGTAATGTTGCTCGGTAACCTGGCCTGTTAGTATTCAGGATTTCGGGTTTTCCCTAGGTTTTTTTCGGAGCCCAGCTATATATATATAGACCACACCATAGAGCGCTTATTAACCCGCAGCAGGGCTCCATGATGATTTGGTAAGGTGCGGCATGTGTGCTTGCCGTCGGCACCGGTCTCTGTCCATGCCGCCAGGTCTAGCCCACATGGATAAGACTGTCAGTGGGAAGGCGGAATCTACCGTCTGGGCTGTTGGATCAGAACGAGTTAGCGTTTCGGAACTCTGGAGATCCGAACGAGGGGTAATTCATTAAAATAGCCACGATTCGGAGGAAGCAGTTTGAACCAATCGAAGCACTTTGTTTTGATTCTTGACGATACTGATTATTGGGCGGTACGGGCCAGTCGACAAAGACCTGCTTGGCGGCAGCCTATCGTCGTCTCCCACATTAGTACCGTGCATGATAAGCGAGCGACAAACTCTCACCAGGTTTGGTGGTGTCTGCCCATCCCAAGTACGCTCGGATCCGTAGTGACCTTGTCGATATCTTTGCCACCGAATCCTGTTAGAGCTTATCCCTCGCTTGTCACGCACGTCAGAAGAAAGACGAAAGGCGGCCAGGGCACCGCCTTCAGTCGCCCGTGGTGTTTGCTCATTATCTTCCTATAGAAAAGGATGTGGAAATATAGGTAGCGAGGAGCCGAGGCAGGGGTCTGGAATTTGCAGTCTCTGTACCAACCCCCACATCTCTCTGTTACAACGTGGAAGTCCATCCCATTCCCCAAGTCGAAAGTCCTTGGAGTGCACCTCCTTGCACCTTATCTTCTGCGACCCAGCACAGACCCTCATGCCCTCATGTCGCGGAGCCTAAGCGCGGGCGCTACGCCGCAGGCCCGCAGGTTACACGGTGGTTATTCTCTCTGTGCATGATGCCTAGTGCTGACAGATAGAATTCTGGCCTTTTAGAGAACAACAAGGTGCCGCCGGTGTACCGGATTGAGACCCGCCAAGGGCGGCATGCCGTCACGGCTAGCACTTACAGCTACGTCGCCAAGAAATCCACAGCATGACGGCACAGAAAAGGCTAGATTTTGCGCGTGTCTGTCTCGGCTCGCAATGGACGCTCAGGGGAGAGTACTTCGATAGGCATGGGCAGCATTGTTACGGTACAGCCAATCAGTCAACCTTTATCTTCCGATGTAATTTACACTACCACGTTCCCCTCTTCTAAATTATCATTCGGCTGTGAGGTGTCAGCCTTGGTCGCCCGAATTTCTGCTGTGCGACCCCGCGGATGGGAGCGAGGGTTCCACTGCAAGTGCGCCACATGCGGCATCTATTACCCATGTTATGTTTCTGCGCCTGGTCGTTTAGATAAGGATCGAAATTTCTTGGGCGTGTGGGCATTTTCCTTTTGCATTCTTCAGTTTCCATTAGCTGAAGCTATACGATTCTTCGGTCGACGAAGACATACAAGCATCACATCACCTATCGCATCGTCCGCTTTGCTTAGTTCATCCGCCATGGCAGATCTAGTCATGGAGGGCATAGCCAAAGCTCAACCCAAGCTCGCGATGAGGTTTTCGGACCTCAACCGCGTAATCAAAAAAGCCCTCTCCCCCGAAGCACCATACCCCTACACCCCGGGAAACATCGAACCAGAAACCACCCCAGATCTGATCGGTGATATCAAGTCCCTCGGCTTCAAAGACTATCACACTCTTGTCTCCTGCCTCAACGCAACCACCACCGGAACCGTCGATGACAATAACCTCCTCCTCGAAAACCTTATCCAGCTCCTCTCCAAGCTCCCCGAGTCCTCCAAAGAAGGCAAGCAGCTTACCGACGGCCTGCTCACCCAGCTATGGTCCTCCCTCGAGCACCCCCCGCCGACGTCTCTCTCGCCACGCTTCTGCTACCGCTCTGCCGATGGTGCAGGAAACAACGTCCACTCCCCTTCTCTCGGCGCAGCCGGCACCGCATACGCGCGAACCGCCCCCCCCCTAACATTCCAGCCCCCTAACCAGCCCGACCCAGCAACCATCTTCGACACCCTCATGGCGCGAGGCGAGACCTTCACACCGCATCCGCAGGGGATTTCCAGCGTGTTATTCTACCTAGCCATTATTATCACACATGATATCTTCCAGACATCGCCAGAGGATCACAGCGTAAATCTTGCGTCGTCGTATCTAGACTTGTCGCCGCTCTATGGGCGGAATGAGGAGGAGCAGAGGAGCATCAGGGTCTTTAAGGGAGGTTTGCTGAAGCCGGACTGTTTTAGCTCAAAGAGGATATTGGGATTCCCGCCGGGGGTGGGGCTGTTGTTGGTGATGTTTAATCGATTTCATAATTATGTGGTTGTGCAGCTGGCTAGGTAAAGCGTCTTGGCATTTTCTTGATTGCCGCAACGCCTTCTCAACTAACACACACCAGAATCAACGAAGCCAACCGCTTCCCCCCGCCCCCTCCATCCCTTTCCGACCCCGCCCTAGCCGCCCACCTTGCCAGCCTCGACGAATCCCTCTTCCAAACCGGCCACCTCATCACCTGCGGCCTCTACGCCAGCCTCATCCTCAAGGACTACGTGCGCACCATCCTGGCGCTGAACCGCTCCCCCACTTCCTGGAACCTTGACCCCCGCAGCAACAGCAGCAAGCTCCCCCAGGGCAGGGGAAACCAGGTGAGCGTCGAGTTTAATCTGGTGTACAGATGGCACAGCGCGCTCTCTGAGAGAGACGGGACGTGGGTGGGGGAGGAGCTGAAGAGCGTGTTAGGGGGGAAAGAGCCAGAGGAGGTGGGGGTGGGTGAGATGGTAAGAGCGCTTGCGAAATGGGAGGAAAGCATACCGGCAAAGCCGGAGGAGAGACGGTTTGGTGGCCTAGCAAGGCAGGCGGATGGGACATATGAGGACCAGGAGCTGGTCAAGGTGTGGTGCGACTCGGTGGAGGACATCGCCGGCGCCTTTGGAGCCAACAAGGTGCCGAATGCGCTGCGAAGCATCGAGGGGCTGGGGATCATGCAGGCCCGGCACTGGAATGTCGCCACGCTAAATGAGTTCCGGGCGTTCCTGGGGTTGACGAAGCATACGACGTTTGAGGACATTAATCCAGACCCAGTGGTGGCAGTAAAGCTAAAGAGCCTGTACGATTCGCCCGATGCGGTGGAATTGTATCCAGGCCTGATGGTCGAGAAGCCGAAGCCGCCAATGGATCCGGGGAGCGGGCTGTGCGTGAACTACACAACCAGCAGGGCCATCTTATCTGACGCGGTCGCGCTGATCAGAGGGGATCGGTTCCATACGGTGGACTACACGCCAAGGAGCGTTACGAACTGGGGGTAGGTCTGCCGTGCCTGGGCGTTTGGATAATTTAGACAATGCTAAATAAACTACAGCTACAACGAAGCCAGCT
>Ga0247780_1001530_pt1 | contig 12644 bp, 9 predicted proteins | sample UWRJL079202R5_FD_179927 | JGI IMG/M metagenome (GOLD analysis project Ga0247780, IMG submission 179927) | Plant litter microbial communities from Arlington Agricultural Research Station in Wisconsin, United States - UWRJ-L079-202R-5 | ecosystem: Environmental > Terrestrial > Plant litter >... | reverse complement strand
CGATTTGGCGATCGCTTCGGGCGGGCTGCTCAAGAAGACGATCTGCGTGGACTCTGGGACCTGCAAAGGCGTTGATTGATGCGCGTCTCGAGCTTTGCACTTGGAGCGTGGTTGCTTTCACGCGCGGGATTGGCACTGGCTGCGGATCCGACACCCGCTCCCGTCGCGCCGGCGCCCGTTGCACCGGCCACGGCGGCGCCGGCCACGGCGGTCGAGCCTGGCGCCGAGATGGGTGCGCCCAGCGCGGTGCCTGAGGCCGCGCCCGCCACCACCGCGGGGCCCACCGCTGAAGTCGTCGATGCGGACGCGGAGGGGAAGTTTGCGGCGGCGCCCGAACCGGTGAGCGACGGCTTCACCAGTGAAGAGGGGAGCAGCGACAGCGATACGCAGCGTAAGCTCGACTTGTACGGCTTTGCCGACTTTACCTATCAACGGTTGTTGGTCGACAAGGAGAATATCTGGAATCGCACCTATCCGAGCGTGAACTCGTTCGCGGTCGGTAATTTCAATCTCTATTTGAGCAGCAACCTGGGTGATTCGTGGCGCGCGCTGGCCGAGGTGCGCTTCATGTATCTGCCGAACGGCGCGAGCAAGCCGGACGCCTCCGGCAACGCGATCCGTACCGACACCACCGTGCTGGACTACGCGGGGTTCGAGGAGCCGATTCGCTGGGGCGGCATTCGCATCGAGCGGATCTACGTCGAGCACGAGTTCAATGGCCTCTTCAAGCTGCAGGTCGGCCAATTTCTCACGCCCTACGGCATCTGGAACGTAGACCACGGTTCACCCACGATCATCGGCATCAAGAAACCGTTCGTGGTGTCCAACCAGCTCTTCCCCGAGCAACAAGTCGGGCTCCAGCTGTACGGCAGCTATTTTTTCGATCCGCTGGAAATTGGCTATCACCTCACGCTTTCCAACGGGCGCGGGCCGGTCGAATACCAAGATTTCGATGACGACAAGGCGGTTGGCGGTCGGCTGTACGTGAAGACGGACGCACTGGGCTCGTTGACCGTGGGCGCGTCCATTTATCGCGGCGGCTACTACGATCGCTCGGCCAAATACGTGGTCACGAACAATGGCGCCAGCGTCGACCAAGAGTACACGCCGATCTCCAAGTACCAAGAGCTGTCGCTCGGCGCGGACGTGAAGTGGGAATACAAATCATGGCTCGCTCAGGGCGAAGCCATCATGAACGAGGCCAACTTCGAAAATCGCCCGCGTGCTTCGATCGTTCATCCGCCGCCGGGCTTCCAGGCCGACTATCGCCGCTGGGGTGCGTACGGCCTGATCGGCTATCGGTTGCCGTTCGTACCGCTGATGCCGTACGTGATCGTGCAGCACGCGATCTCGCCCGACTCGCCCAACACTCCGCCGGCCACCGCTTATGAGGTGGGCGTCAATTATCGCCCCATCGCGGCCTTGGTGGTGAAGCTCGAGTACACCGATTGGCATTTCAGCGCACCAGGCGCGGCGGGTTTTGGCAATTACCCGCTCAGAATTCTGGCGACTCAGGTCGCCTGGGCATTTTGATGTCAGGCGTGGTGAAGCTCACCAGTTCTCGTCGGAGCGTGCTGCTCTCGCTCGGAGTTGCCTTGCCCCTGGTGTGCGTGTTGCCCAGTACGGAGCACAGCGCGCGCGCCGCCGAGCGCGTCACGCTGGCCGTGTTCGTGACCAAAGATTCCGGCCTACAAAACTTGAAAATGAACGAATTGCGCCGTATTTTCACGAATGCGGACGACAGCGGCTTCTCCGGTCAACGCAACGTCCCGTTCAATCATACCGCGCGTTCTAGTGATCGCATCGGCTTCGATCAGACCGTTCTCCGAATGAACCCAGAGGAGGTGAGCCGCTTCTGGATCGATCGCAAGATCCGCGGCCTACCCGGTCCGCCGCGAGCGGTGGACTCACTGTCGCAACTGCTGCGCCTCGTTTCGCATACTAGCGCGGGCATCGGCTACGCGCGGCCGAACCAAGTCACGAAAGAGGTGCGCGTGATCCGCATCGACGGCAAGTTGCCGTCCGAAGCTGGCTACCCGCTGCAGTTCGACGAATAGCCGCGAGCCGCGATCACGCCGGCTGCGCGAGCGACTCGGTCAACAGCTCGACGAGTTCGTCGGCGCTGACGCCAGCGACGGCGGCTCCATCGTCGAGCAGCGCGCCGGCCAGCTCGCGCTTCGAAGCGTGCATCTTGACGATGCTGTCTTCGATGCTGTCGCGGGTGACGAGCCGGTACACGGTCACGGGCCGCTCTTGGCCGATGCGGTGCGCGCGGTCGGTGGCTTGCGCTTGCACCGCTGGGTTCCACCACGGGTCTAGGTGAATCACGTAGTCCGCCGCGGTCAAATTCAAGCCGAAACCGCCGGCTTTGAGGCTGATCAGGAACAGCGGCGCGCTGCCCTCTTGAAAGGCTGCCACGCGCGCCTGGCGTTCTGCCTGAGGCGTGCTGCCGTCCAAATATTCATAGCGGATCTGGCGTTCGTCCAAATGTTCGCGCACGAGCGCTAGAAAATCCACGAACTGGCTGAAGACGAGCGCACGGTGTTGATTCTCTCGCAGCTCTTCGACCAAATCCAAAAACGCGTCGATCTTGGAACATTCCCGCGGCGCGTCCGGAAAAACCAACACCGGGTGGCAACAAAAGCGCCGGAGCCGCATGATCTCCGCCAACACCTCGAGCTTGTTGTTTCGCTTGCCGTGTACCGTATAAAGCTTTTGGTGGATTTGTTTGCGGAGCAGCGCATAACGGATGCTCTCGTCTTCCGACAGCTGCACATCGTGCTGCACCTCCGTGAGCGGAGGAAGATCGGACAGCACGTCACGCTTCAGTCTCCTGAGCAAGAAGGGCCGGAGTAGCTTTTGCAACAGCTCCGTTGATTCTCGGCCCGCATCACGCTCGACCGGCATCAAGAAGGTATGCTTGAAGTGCTGCCAATCGCCCAACAGGCCCGGGTTCAAGAAGCGAAAGATCCCCCACACGTCGCCCAAGTGATTCTCGACCGGGGTGCCGGTGGCGGCAATGCGCTGCTTGGCGGTCAGTGAATAGGCCGCTTTTGCCCGCAAAGATTGTGGATTTTTGATGAACTGCGCCTCATCCAGCACGACCATGCCCCAACCCAACGCGCCGAGCTCGGCTTGGTCTTGCTGTAACAGCGTGTAGCTGCACACCACCACGCTGGCCGAACTCGAGCCGTCCGACAACGCGGCCAGGCGCGACGCGCGCTCCTTGCCGACGTATTCGATGGCGCTCAGCGTGGGCGCGAAGCGCGCGACTTCGGCGAGCCAATTGCCGCACACGGAAGTGGGGGCGACGACCAACGTCGGACCCTGCGCTTCGGCGACCCGCGCCAACAGCAAGGCCAAGATCTGCACGGTTTTGCCGAGACCCATGTCATCGGCGAGACACGCCCCCAGGCCGAGCTCGCTGAGGGCGGACAACCAGCGATAGCCTTCCACCTGGTACGGACGCAGGGTGGCACGCAGCTCGCTGGGTACCGCGAATTCCTTGTGTGCGAGGCGGCCCACCCGCTCCAGCCAGCTCTGACTCTCGACGTCGAGTTGAAAGCCGCTGTCCGGTGTATTCAATTCGCTTAGCGCATGTAGCGCGCTCTTGGGCAAGCGCAGCTCGGCACCCGCGCGCGGCGCGGAATTGACGGCGCGAAGCGCCGCGATCACGCGCCGAATGCGCGCCTCGATTTCGACATAGGCGCCGTTCTCGAGGCGCACGAAGCGCCCGTTGCCGAGCGCCGGAGCGCGCAGCAACTCGTTGAGCGTCACTTCGGTCAGCGAGTCGATGCGCAGGCCGCCTGTCACCAAGTACCAGCCTTTATCGCTGCGCAAGCGCCCATGCAGAGTCTTGGAGCTGGCATGAGCGCTCAACTTCATGCCGCCGGACTCCGGCCACTCGAGCGCACAGGGCAGCGCGGCGTCCCGCAATTCGCTCAGCAGTTGCAGCACGCCTTCCTCGCCCAACGTCCAACTATCGGGCGTATCGAAGGGCGATTGCTCGTCGGGGTCGGGCGGAGCGGCGAGCGTCGGGCAGGCTTGGCACAGCGCGATGTTCTTGTCGCGCTCGAGCTGCAAATCTCGCTCGCAGCGCAGGCGCCGCCCGCCCGCATAGGCGCTCAGGCTGGCCCGCCCCACGCCGGCCAGAAAGAAACGCCCCTGTTCCGAAAATGGACGTACGCCGAGCTGCACCAACCACGCACCCGCGTGCACCGCGAAGCGCAAGCACGGGGTCGGATCGGCCGCGATGCTCTGTTCGCTGCCCAGCTCGGCGCTGCGCACTTCCACGCTTTCGGCCAGCTTGCCCAGCACCGAGAGCAGCTCGCGCTCGTGGCTCTTCGGGATGCGGGTCCCGCCCCGCAGGGCCTCACTGGCCCGGAAAATGCCCTCGGGAACGCGATAAACGACCAGCCGTGTCTCACTCTCGGGCACCACGTTGATGCCGAGCACGGCACCCGCTGGTTCGACGAAGACTTGCAGGTAGCCGCGCTCTTCGCGGGTCTCGATGCGCGGTGTGCCGCGTGAGACTTCCACCGGCGCGCGCGCGCGCAGGCCGTTGACCACGCGCGGGTGTCCGATCAAGGCTTCGGCTGCTTCGGGCGTGAAATCGCGTTGTCCATTGTGCTGTTCGCGCGTGCAATCCAAGACGCGCTGATCTTCCGCAGGCAGCTCGGCGTACAATGCATGGAGCTCGGCGAGCGTCGCGCGCCGGCCTTCGCTCCAACCCTCTGCGGGGCGACACTCTTGCAGGGCTGGGCGATTGAGCTCACCGTGCACCATGTCGACGTACCAGGCGACGCGATAGCCATGCGCGCGGTCCTGCGGTTTCGTATCGGAGATTTGGGCCAGCGCGTCGAGCGCTTTCTGCCACTCGGGCTTGGTCGAGATCAGATCCCAAAGCACGAGCTCGCGCGGTGAGCGCTCGAGCGACAGCTCGAACTGCAGACGTGACAATTCTTGAGCGAAGTGCTCTTCGTTCAAGATTTGGGCCAAGAAGTAGGCTTGTCGCGCCAAAAACTCGTACCCGGCGCGCTGCCAATCGCGCGCTCGGCGCAATACGTCTTGGCACCAATTGGCGCGCGCCCATTTGTCTACCGAATGTAGACTCACGGTCAGCGCCAAGATCAACAGCTCCCACGCGCCGATCTCGCGCGAGAGCTGATGCACGTCCAGCCGGCGCTGCTCCTCCGGAGCTTCGGACAAGTGCCGAAGCAAGATGCGTAGCCCGCGCTGCGCGCCACGGCTGAGCTCGCTGTCACTGGCGCTCAAGATGCGTTTGGCCGCCGTGCGGCCGGCGTCGCTGTCGCGCGAGCACAGCAGCAGGGCGAGCAGCGGCGCGAGCCCGCCGCAGTCCGGCAGCGCTTCCCGCTTGCGGGCGAGCAGCTGATCGAGCTTACGCTGAGCGTCGGCCAGATCCCCTTCCGCGAAGCGCGCAGCCGCCGCGAACGCCACGCGCACCTCACTCGAAACGAGTGGCACCAGCCGCGGCACGCGATCCAGCGTGCCGCGTAGCATCGCGTGCTGATAGAGCACCGCGCACAGCTCCGGATCGGCTTCCTGGCCCGCAGCTTCACTCCGCTGTTCGAGCCAAGCGTACAGCGCGTCGCAAGCGGCCGGCTCCGTCAAACATTCGGCCAGGACCAAGGTTGCGGCGCGTTCCGCGTCTGCGCCCCAGATCTGCATCAGCCATGCGGGATCGAACGGCTCACACAAGCAGCGACGCAACCACTCGGCGCGGGTGCTCGGACCCGACTCGGGCCCGCGTTTGCGCGCCGCATAGCGACGCTGAAACTCGCCCAGTTTGCCGGCCTGCAATGCCAGCGTCAAATCACTCACCGAGCGCACGGTCAGCAGCCGGCGCATGGCCGCTCCGATTTCGCTCAGCTCGTGCGTGCTCGCGAGCCGGCGCAACACGAGTTGCTCGTAGTCTGGGTGGACCGAGAAATGCGGCTTGAGTGAACCGCTCCGTTGTAAGCGAACGGCGATGACCCAGCCGGCGGTTTCGGCTCGCTTGAGCCAGGCGGCGGCCGGCATGGCCGGGGCAGGGCTGAGCTGCTCGAGCACACTCTGTGGCAAGGCTTGCTCACTCGCCAGCGCGCCGAGCAGCGTCCAATCTTGGACGCTGAGCCCCGCGCTCAGGGCACTGAACCGTTCTTGCAACGCCGCTAGCGCTCGAGTCACCGCGCTCGGGGCTAGCAGGGAAATGCTCCGCGTGCCATTGTTAGCTGCATGCCCACGGTTCGTCGCGGTGAGACCACGATCGCTTATGAGGTGCACGGCAGCGGCTTCCCGCTGCTCCTCCTCGCACCGGGCGGGATGCGCTCGTCGATCGCCGTTTGGGAGCGCGCACCGTTCCACCCCATCCGCGAGTTTGCCGGACAATACCGCGTGATTGCGATGGATCAACGCAACGCGGGCGCTTCACGCGCGCCCATCACCGCGGCCGACGGCTGGCACTCGTACACTGACGACCAGCTCGCACTACTCGATGAATTGCAGATCGAGCGCTGCCATTTGCACGGCGGTTGCATCGGTGGCGCGTTCGCGCTCTCGCTGATCGCGCGGGCGCCCGAGCGCGTGGCCTCCGCGGTGCTGCAGCAACCCATCGGGTATAGTGGTAGCAACCGAGACGTCTTCTATGAGCTGTTCGACGGCTGGGCCACCGAGCTGAAGCAAACGCGAACGGACATCGCGGACGAGGCGCTGCCTCCGTTCCGCGCTCGGATGTACGATGGAGATTTCGTCTTCAGTGTCAGCCGGGAATCGGTCGCGGCTTGCTCCGTGCCGCTGCTCGTGCTCCGCGGCAACGACGTCTACCACCCGAGCGCTATTTCCGAAGAAATCGCGCGCTTGGCGCCGCGCGCAGAGCTGATTCACGACTGGAAAACGGCCGATCACGTGCCACGCGCCGTGGAGCACGTGCGCCAGTTCCTGAGCGAGCACTCCCCGTGACCGCCCCCATGACGTCAGCATGACTGCCAGCAAGCCCTGCCGCATGTTCTTCTACGGCACGCTCTTGCCGGGCGAGCGTGATCACGCACTCTTGGCCAATGCCGAGCTACTCGGCCCAGCGCTGACCGAGCCCCTGTTCCAATTGGTCGAGCTCAACGTTTACGCTGCGCTGGTTCCAGACGGAAGAGTAGCCGTACACGGCCAGCTGTACGCCGTCGATCTCGAGACGCGTCGAAAAATCGACGTCAGTCGCCAAGTGCCGATTTTGTTTCAGCGCACGAAGATCCGTCTCGCGGACGGCACTGACGCGGAGACCTACTCGATGCATGCCGAGCAGGTGCGCGGCAAGCGCCGGCTCGCGCACGGTGATTGGCGTCAGCGCTTTGCGCCGACTCTCGAGCGTCGCGCGCCCGGGCAGCTCGTCAGCTGGGCCCGAACGCGCTTCGACAAGTGAGAAGTGAGTCGGCCTGCGCGCTCAGCTCAGTTGCAGCCCCACTTTTGGTTCAAGCAGGCGCAGTCGGTATTGCCATAGGCACACACGGCGTTGCTCGCCGTACAAGCGCCGCCGACGGTCGGCGGCGTCGCGGGGCATGCATTGGAGCACGTCCACTTGGCGGTTTGACCGCAGCGGCATGTGCCCAGGCCGGTGTACTCACACGTGCCGTCGGCCTCGGTACAGGCCGCGCCGATGGTGGGCTTGCTTGCGGGGCAAACCAAGGTGTCCCGGCAATTCCAATTGTGGCTGTTCCCGCAGGTGCACTCCGAACCCGAATAGGCGCAGTCGCCGTTGACGTTGCCGCACGCGGCGCCGTCTTTGGGTGCGGCCGCGGGGCAAACCAAGGTGTCGACGCAATTCCACTCGCGCGTCGCGCCCTGGCCGCCGGTTTGAGCACGACAAGTACAGCGCTCGCCGGTGTAAACGCACTGCGTCTGGTTGTTGGTAGGTGAAGTGCAGGCCGTATTGTCCGTCGGCGCGGTCGTGGGGCAGCTGGCGGGGTTCGTCATTCCGCCCGCGCCGCCGTTCGCTCCGCCTGAGCCAGCAGCGTTCGCCCCGCCGCCGACATTCGTCGCGCCTCCGACATTCGTCGCTCCGCCGACATGCGTCGCGCCACCGGTCTCGTCCGGGGCGCCGCCCGTTTCCTCCGGTGCGCCGCCGGTTTCGCTGGGTGCCCCGCCGAGCTCCTCTGCGCCACCGCTCGACTCGCCCGCCTCAGCCGGCGAGGAACCCGCCCGCGCTGTAGTACCAGCGTGCGCCGTTGCGCCTGCTTGCGAACTTTGCCCACCGCTGCTGTTGCCAGCGGTGCCACCCGCGGGATCGCTCTCGCCACCGCATGACGCGGTCAGTGCAAACCCGGCCATGAAGGCCAGCCCGATACCGTATTTTAGGGTCTTCATCAGTTGGGGAGTAACCCATTCCGAACCAGGACAGGCATGAATCGCAAATCAAGGCTCAGTTTGCGCCTCCGGACGCGGCTATTCGTGGATAATTCCACTTTTGTAGTAGTCGCTCGGACGAGCTCGCCATACCGAGTTGGCGCGTTGGCACTCGCTCAGTGGCAACTGCCACCTTGCAGAATGATCACCGTGGCCAGGCGCGTGCCCTTGGAATCTTTGCGCACGCGCGCGCCGACGCCAAAGCTCCGTACTTTTGGATCGAGCACGCTCGGGAGCTCATTCAGCTGAGTCAACTCCAGGAGCTCGACGAGTGCGCTACAGCCGCCACCGCGACCGACGTGCAAGCGATCGACTTCTTTCTGCAGCGCGGCCTCGATCGCCTGGTTCACGTCGCCTTCGCTGGCACCACTAGCATAGGTATTGGCTCCGGCCTGGGCCGCGACACGATAGACCGGGTCGCTGGTCGCGGCAGGCAGACCTTTGCTGGCACGCAGCTCGACGATCGCCGCCTCGATTTGAGCTGCCCCCGTGGGCAGCGAAGCGAGTGGAGGGCGCCTGCCGAAATTCATGGTCACTACGATTCCCGCGTCGGTCTTGCGTGCGCCGATGCCCACGTGCGTGAACAAAGGCTGCAGCATGTTGGCGCGGTGCCCTGGGCTGTTCATCAAGCTTTGGTGCGCCACCTCCGGCGTGGCCGCAGCGGCAATGTTCTCGCCAAACATCGACACCAGTAGATTCGAGCGCCGCAGCCGATCCGCGGGTGAACCGGTCGAGGGCGAAACGTGCGCAAAGAAATGGTGGTCAGCCATGTCGGTCGAATGTGCGAGCGCGACCTCCCGCAGTTCGTCATCGGGTTGCACTGGACTGATCCCCGCTGCTTGGCGCACTTCGTTGAGTAACACCAACATGCGCCCCTCTGCTTCACCAGGACCGACGACCGTGCCCACTTCGCCGCTCGCCGATGGCTCGGGCACGCCGACATACAGCGGCACGACGGCGATGATCACCGGTCCGCCGCCAGCATCGCCCATGATCTCCAAGCGATACGGGCCAGCGACGGCGAGCGCGAAAGTGACATCGAACGCTCGCCCTCGACACGGCTGCTTGTCGACGGTTCCATCGGGCTTGGTCAAGAACACGTCACAAGATTTGAAGCGCGCCGCCGTCTCACCCTTCAAAGTCACACTTTGACCCGGGTCGAACGCGCGTGCGATGGGTGCGTAGCTGGCCTCCATGTTGGCAAAAACCACCGCGCCAGAGCGCCCGCTCGGTGACAGCCGGAGCCCGTAACGCGTAATCGGCATATTGCGAGGGATGATCTCGAGCGTCTCGCTCCAATCTTGCTTGGCTTGTGCGTCGAACACCATGTAACTGAGCATCACTCCGCCAAAGCCAAAATGACGTGACGCCGCATCGCCCGCGATCAAGTTCAGCGGATGAGAGCGGTGTGCCTCGCGCAGCATCCAGCTCGCGGTTGCGCTGAGCGAGCCATCGGCTTCCGCGCGATCACCGCGTTTGGCGAGGGCCGCAGCGATCTCGCCCTGAACCCGCTCGATGCCCGGCCCGCCAACCGCGCCATCCGGCCGCGCCTCCGTCGCGTAGTGATCCAAATCGTCGGGCACCGAGATCGATTCCTGCGGAAATTGCGCCGGTGGTGGGGGACCACACGCCGCCGCCAGCAACATCGACGCCAAAGCAACGAATCCCACGAACCCACGTAAGAACATGGCTCATTACGTTAGTCACCTCCGCGAGCAATCTCAAGCTCTCGACTCGAGTCTCGCGAGGACTCACACCCGCCCGCGTACCGACCGGCCGCGATCGAGCGAGAGACAGAAAGTAGGTGGTTGATGGTCACGAATCACGCCGCAGGTCGGCAAAGCCTTCGGCGTCACGTCTGCGCATCGACGCGAGCTGCGTGAACCACCCCTAGTCGTGCGCATGCCTCGGCATACGTGAGGCAGGTCACGAGCGGCAAACGAGCCGCGAAAGAAATGGTCATCGCGGCCATGCGTGCTGTCGCGAGCCCCGAAACTAAAACAACCTTCTCGCCGCCTGCGTTCTTGAACGCCCGGAACCAATCGTTCCCCAGCCCTACGGCCCCCGGCTCGAAATCCTCGAGCTGCGACGTATCGATGATCCAGCCCGGCCGCCGCATGTGCGCCAAAATTCCTTGAAATGTCGGAAGCAGGCCAGCCATCGCAGAACGGGTCACTTTGCCACGAGCAGTCAACAGTACGAGAATCACTCACACTCACATTTGGCGTGGGGGGGTAGACTCGCGAGAAAATCGAATTCGAACTCGATTTTCTAGCCGTGAAGGTGCACTCCGCGGAAAATTGGGGCGCGAAAAGCTCTTAACTGAACGGCATTGGAATTCAAGCTGAATTCAAACCCGATCTTGAGGTCCGAGCGGCGACCAGCGCCCGAGAGGAGTGGAGGAACTCGCACGAGGCGAGTGTTGCGCCGCGCAAAACAGAGTTCGAATTGAAACTCGATCTTGAGCCACGCTCGCACGAGTAGGTAGGGCCGCGCCGCGCAAAATAGGATTCGAATCCAAACCCGATCATGAGCCATACGAGCGACGGCGCGCGCCCAGAAGCGTGGTGGAGTTCGAACGAGGAGCTAGGGCCGCGTCGCGCAAAAACAGAGTTCGAATTCAAACCCGATCATGAGCCATGCGAGCGACGGCGCGTGCCCAGGAAGCGTGGCGAAGTTCGCACGAGGAGTTAGGGCTGCGTCCCGCAAAAACGGAGTTCGAATTCAATGCCGATCGGTTAGCAGTTCGAGGGATCGAAATCGTTGGGAAAGCAGGCCGCTCCTTTGATGGCGCCGAGAATCACTCACCTCACATTTGGCGTGGTGGGGTAGACTCGCGAAAAAAATCGAGTTCGAATTCGAACTCGATTTTCTAGCCGTGAAGGTGCACTCCGCGCAAAATTGGGCGCGAAAGCTCTTAACTGAACGGCATTGGTTCGAATTCAAACCCGATCATGAACCATGCGGGCCGCGACGAGCGCCGGGAGTTGGTGCGCCAGGGGCGAGCAAGGGCTGGTTCGAATTGAACTCTTCTTTCAACACGGGAGCACTCGCCCACTCGGCGAGTCGGTAGGAACAGGGGGAGCATTGTGTTCATTTCTCAAGATCGGAGACCCGGCGAGTCTTTGAGTTGGTACAAACAAGGGGAGGGCGTGGCTGGGCAAGGCCCGGTTTGAATTCGAACTCCTTTGTCACGACCCGGCGCACTCGGCCGTCGTTGAGTTAGCAGGAACACAGAGGGGCTGAGCAAGGCCTGGTTTGAATTCGAACTCATTTTTCGCGAGCCGGAGCACTCGACGAGTCCGCGAGTTCGCAGAGCGGTGGCTGAGCAAGGCCTGGTTTAATTTGAACTCGTTTTCACGAGCCGGAGCACCCGGCGGGTCGGCGAGTCCCACCAGCGGTGGCTGGGCAAGGCCCGGTTTGAATTCGAACTCGTTTTACAGGTGCCGGAGCACCCGGCGAATCGGCGAGTCGCTGCCGATGCGGTCCGGTAGAGAAGGGCGCCCGAGAGGGGTTGCAAGGTGCTCGATTGTGAACGAACGCGGAGTGCAAGATCTTGCGCCGGCTTTTTCTTGTGATCGATCGCGATCAGGGTTCGAGTTCGAACTCGATTTTTGTGGCGAGGGGGCGGTCTCCCGACATCGCGAGCTCGATCGCTTGCGATGATTCGGCGATCAGTGCTTCGCCTTTTTCCGATAGCCAGATCCGGTACGAAGTCCCGCCAAACTCAGGACCGCGATCGACCAAGTTGCGTTCCGCGAGGACGCCCATCAAGTACGATACGGTTGATTTGTCCATTTGGGTGCGGTGTGAAACAGCGCGCTGGCTCACTGCGTCTGAAGTCTCGCGAATCAGTTCATCGGTCGTGTAGAGCACCCACCAGAGTGGAAACGACAGCCCGTGTGCGCGCAGCGCTGTCTCGGCTCGTCGTCGATTTCCATTTGCTCGCATCCATAGCGAGATGAGAGCGCGCGCCCCTGCTCGCGCTTTCGCCTCGTCGGCTGTTTCCACGCGTCGCGGTGGTATTGGCCAATCGTAGGCTTCCTCCTTTCGAACCTGTGACATGTCGCGCCTCCTTGCTGCTCAGGAGCCTGCATGGCGCATGCCAGGGTGCAGTCCACGTCGAGCGCCTGGCAGCTGCGCCAATGGCGATGGCGATGGCGATGGCCGGGATGGCGATGGCGATGGCGATGGCGATGGCGATGGCGATGGCCGGGATGGCGATGGCCGGGATGGCGATGGCGATGGCGATG
>Ga0247780_1001526_pt1 | contig 12683 bp, 7 predicted proteins | sample UWRJL079202R5_FD_179927 | JGI IMG/M metagenome (GOLD analysis project Ga0247780, IMG submission 179927) | Plant litter microbial communities from Arlington Agricultural Research Station in Wisconsin, United States - UWRJ-L079-202R-5 | ecosystem: Environmental > Terrestrial > Plant litter >... | reverse complement strand
CCTGGTCTTTGCGGCCGGGGCGCTGTACCACGCCTCGCACGCCGTGGAGTTTTTGGTTCCTGGGCTGGTGCTTTGGGGTGTGGATAGGGCCGTGAGGCTGTACTATGCCTTTGGGCGGGGGGTCGCAGTCCTCGAGGTTGTGCATTGTCCTGGCGGGGTGACCAAGTTGAGGATTGAGGGGCTGGAGACGACGAGGGCCGGGCAGATGGTTTGGGTGCAGATCCCGGGGGTTTCCACAGTCAACTGGCATCCGTTCACCGTTGCGTCGGCGCCGGGGGAGAGGGGCACGGTGGCGATCCGCGGATTGGGAGGGTACACGAGGAAAGTGCAACAGCGGCTGGAAGGGGCGACGGGTCCAAATAAGGAAGCACCACGGGGTGCATGTGGTGAAGGGATGAAAATCCGCATCGACGGACCGTATGGCGTCGAGTCCCTCCGGTGGGCCCGATATCCGGTTGTTGCGCTTGTTGCAGGAGGGATCGGGATCACGCCGGCAGTCAGCATCGCGTCGTCCATCGTCAATGAGGCCGCTCGGGGTAGGTTGGTGGTAGCGGGAGAGAGACGCCATGTTCACCTCCTGTGGTGCATCGGAGCCATTGCGCATGCTGGCTGGTTCGAGGACGAGCTGAAAGGGCTAGCGGCCTTGGCCTCGACGGAGCATTCCCCCGTCTCCTTGGAGATCTCGATCCATGTGACTGGCACCGGGTCGGAAAGGGAAGAGCAGGAGGTGGAAAACAGCAAATACGAGGGGCCTGGAGAAGTGCATCGAGGGAGACCAGATGTTGCGAGCTGGTTTCAACACATCAAGACGGTGCACCCGGGGTGCGATGTCGCTGTGGATCTCTGCGGACCGCGTTCGCTGGTTGATGATGGGCGGAGGGCAGCCGTGGATGCAAGTAGCAAGGGCGGTCTATTTTTTGTCCAGGAGGAGATTTTCGAGCTTTGAGGACGCCTTTTCTGCTTTGCTTTCAATACAATCTCATTCAGCTCTTAAGTTTCTATATACAAGAACAAAATCTCCCCGGGCTCAACACCCGTCTATCCTCTAAGCATACACACTGGGATCAGCATTCTTCACTAACATCTGCACATACTCATCGTGCCAAGCGCCCGCCCTCGGCGCACCGGCAAAGCCACACTGCCCGTCGCTCTCACCACCGGGCTTAATCCATACAATCGCATCCACGACCGGATTCCCCGTGTCCGCCGTCGGCGCCGGTCCAAACCCAGCAGGCTCAACATTGCACCACTCACCCCACTCCTTCCTAGCACCTGGGGCATGCACCCGTCCCTGATCAACAATGAAATGCGCCGGGAGGCCCTCCGCCTCCAAGAACGGCGCCAAGCTCGTCGCATAATGCGACTCATCCCACGACATGCTCCACTCGGTGTAGTTCTCCCTGACCATCGCATTGAACGGGTTGTAGTTCGACACATTGGTCGCAAACCCTCTGATCTTCGGTTTCTCCTTCCTCGGGCCAACCGTGCTGTTGCTGGCCATGTTGACCACAATCGCGAACTCCTTCGCCGCCAAGGGCAAGTTGTCGTTCCACCCCAGCCATCCACCATGCGCAGCATCCATGTACAGATGCACATTATTGAACTGCAGCGCGGCAATGGCGTGTGCAATACCAGCGCGGTAGACATCCGCTGCCCCCGCGCAGAACGGAACCCCCATGTTGGTGACCAAGTTGCCCAGGGAATCCGGCTCCAGCACAATCGCGAACTCGAGATCGGGCGCCGACTTGATCTTGGCGACGTACGGCGCAATGAACTCCTTCTTGTAGCGCGCGAGCCCGTCCTCGGAGGACTTGAGCTCGCCGGCGGACTCGCCTGCGCTGCAGTCCCTGTCGGGGAGGTTGTACAGCACCAAGCCGACGATCTGCTTCTTCCCGGTCGCCTTCTGTGCGGCGCGCGCAGCCTCGATTGAGGAATCGATGTTGGGAAGCTCGGAGATGCGAGACACCCAGACGAAGGTGGACATGTTTTGCTGGATCTTGCGCACGCGCTCGGCGTTGGCGGTGTCGGCTTGGGAGACGAAAGCGGCGTGGGTCTCGTCGAGCTTGGAGGCCCAGGCGGGGTTGACGAGCTGTGTCTTGCCGGCAAAGGGGTTGATGTCTACGATCTCGGCTGGGGCTTCGGGGTCGACGTTCTTGCCTTTGCCTTTGCCCTTTCCTACCGGGGGAGCGGCCGTGACGGCGGTGACGGCCGAGAGGGCCGCCACGAGGGAGGTGATTCCGCGCATTTTGAGGGTTGATGGGTGGATGGGTGAGTGCTGGGACGATGGGGGGCGTCTGGAGAGGAAGGAAGGGATGAAGGGTGTTGGTGATGAGGTTGTCTTATACGCGGCAGTTACGATGGAGTCTCCTGGGCGCTGCGCCTGAGTTCATCTGTTGACCTCCACCCCCCCACCAACGGCCGGAAGGTCGCGCGCCATTTTCCCCGCGGCTCCGTGCCTTCTTTCCGTTTGCAACGGTGGCGGATTGTCAGGCCGTACAGTATGTGGGAATTGATGCGAAATCGCTTCTTGGAGTCGCGGACGCGACGGCGCGATGGCGGCCAAGCGACGGTGGGCAAATGAGGGCGATCAAAAAGGCCCCACCCGGAACGAAACCGCATGACGTTCTAGGCACGAACTGCCCTCGCCTCCGGACGGCAGCCCGTTGAGCCGCCTGGAGCAAAGAATGGGCAATTACACGTGTTCATCCAAGCCGGATCATGCCGCACCGAAACCTGGACGCTTGGTGCTTGGCTCGGCCGCCCTTCCGAGCGCCTCCCGCGATTAATCTGTGCGATGATATGATTTTGAGAATCTCTATCCGATAGTATCTCGCGCTCAATGGATTGCATGGCAAATACAGTGCTCTGCCGTCGTGGCATTTGTCAACAGCTGATAAGGTTGATGCACCCTGGAATTGGACACTATCAGACCACCGATGTTCCTGGAAATGCTGCTTGCACCACAATGCCATTCGCGGAATGAATCAGCCTGGCGTCCCGTTGGCCTGGGCCCACTCTCGCAGCGCGAACCCTCGCTCCGTGCATCGTACCTGAATTTACTTCCCTTGTCGAATTCATTGTTTATTGCTTCACTTATGAAGCTTGACATTGACTCACGTTTTCCCATTTCTGGAAGCCTCGGTCGCTGCCATAACTTCCCCCAAACCCTGAACACCACTCCTCAACGAGCGAAATCCGTGAATCTGAACACAGTCATATTTTATTCTGCATCCGACCCCTATGATCCTAAATACCAGAGGCTGCAGCTCTTCCCGATCAACTCCTCCATCTCAACGACAGGGCCGCTATATCGACAACCCCTTGGCGCACTGGCTTGGCTTCTGTGCCTTACCTACCTAGGTATCCCTCCCTAGCTCGCTACATGGCCGAAGAAACCGATGTGAGAGTCTGTGCATCTCACGCACTTCAAGTGCACTGCATACATTTTTCTTTCGATGCCATGTGATGACGAATTTTGCCCCTTTTGTACCAAACACATCTATCGCGTCTATTTGAGAAAAACCTTACCGTCGAATCGAACATCGCTAGACCCCCACTCGGGCACCCAAGCCCTCAGGCCGTGGACCTTGGGTGCTACGTCAGGAGGGTGGCTACGTTGGATCGTCAACAACTGGGTGTCCCAAGACTGGCCGTTGCATTGACTAGCCCTGTGGATATTAGTAGCATTTTACTAGCACAATGCGCTTGTATCCTTGACTACCGGTAGCTCTCAGCCTTGACCCCTCCTCCCATTTTCGCGTCGTCAAGTACGTCTAGCCCTGCCTTCACTGTCACTTCCGTTTTGTAATGGTGGATAATTTGCACTCCAGACAAACTCACCGCGATGTCAGGCCGATCAGGTATACGAATCACACCTCGAACGAGATCAAATTTTGCTGAATATCACAAAATGCATGTCCTAATCTCCCCTGTTCGCCATCCAATGCTCCAACCCCTCTTTAACACCATGCACAAGTCCCCGACGAAGAAATATCCCAAATGCCCCATGCTCCATGCCCCATACCCGTGACCCCGACCCCAACCATCCAATCCCCGTACCGCCATCCAGCCCATCTATTCAACATATCCAGATATCCGTACCTCATGCACTCTGCTCAACCGTAACCTCGGATACCCCACTACTCCTATACCCCTCGGTCGAAATAATCTGCTCCCCCATCGTCCCAAATTTGACCCCCAACTTCTTCCACGCCTCAAAATGCTTCGCCAGATCTACCGTACCCTCCTCCCGCCTTTGCTCCCTACTCCTCACTGAATAAACCTGTGTCAACACCGCATCACTGCCTATCGCCATGGAAATAACCCTTGACATCCCAATGCTATACGTCGCGCCATCAACTTCAATCACTCCCCCATCTTTGCCTAGTGATCGGCCCTTCCAGTTATGAGTTGGGTCGTAACTCCCGTAGTCCTCAATGACGTAGTATTCTACGTTCGGGGAGGTTGTCCTCCCATAGACAGATAAGTAGCTATTGCCATTCGGGTTGAAGGAGCCGGAGAAGGAGATCTTTCGGTCGGCAGTCCCGGGGTTCCACCCCTTGCCACCTAAGAAGTTTCCGGAGACGTTGTTCCATGAGAGGGTGTAGGAGCCGTCGGCGCCGTTGAGGTAGGTGATGTCGTCGCTGGGGTTGTCGGTCCAGAAGGTGTAGTAGAAGCCGTTGGAGGAGCCCGAGGCTGCGGCTGTCCCTCGGGGAGAGATGGAGGGGGGTCGGGATGATGTGAGAGGGATGGCCGAGGCGAGGGTGGAGAGGGCGAGTGTGAGGAGGGAGAGTGAGAGCATTCTGGCGGTGGCTTCTGTGTTGTTTTTGAGGGTCGAGAGGAAAGTCCGGTGCTTCTGAAGTGTCGATGATGATGTCTTGGGATGTACCAGACACGCGCGCTCATATATACGCCGCCAGAGCACACATCAAAGAACGCTGTAGGAATGAAGGAACGAGGGAAAGTATTCCATTGAAACCCAAGAACCAACACGAGAACACGAAAATTGCAAAATTTGAGCGAATCCCCCCAACATAAGGTGCATGTAACTGCCTCAAATCCGCCACCCCGGGACCACATCCCCAGATAAACCCCAGACCAGCCGGATCCCACCTCAGCAACAGTCCACCCACCGGCATATGACAAACTCGCATTCATATAAACCTCGACACGTGCCGCCCCGCCAAGAACCCCATCTACTGTAGCGATTGGCGCGGGACTACCCCTCCATCAGGCTAAATGCCGTTAAATACGCGGGGCCCCGCAAACTCGGCCTCTCTTGGCTCCGGTATGGCCGGCCTAGCGAAATCTTATGATCTGGGCACCTAAGCGAGGGGAATTGCAATTGTAAGGATGCAGGATTACCTGGGGAAAGTGGAACGTTGGAGAAGAAAGCTGGGGTTTCGCTCTCATAGGGTGTCACAGGGCAGAGGAGGAAAGTCAGCCTTTCGGGTTTAGCCGCGGTGAGTTTGCAGAACTGGCGGTTGGTTGTTTACATTGCGGCGAAGTTTTCGAGAGTCTCACTCTATGTATTGAGGGGTGCAGTTGTGTTTGAGTGACAAAAAGGTGTACCGTAAACATCTACACAATGTTGCGGCGGGCGGGAGTTGCAAAAAACATACAACACCAGGGATTCGCTGGTCGTCACCGACCCAACTACTAGTCTGGCTCTATGGGAGAGCGGACGGGATCATGAGCTTTCCTATGAGTCCTGGTCGTAGGTATAAAGTATGCCGAATTTGGGCCCTGGAGTCCAGGAAATGGAATGATGAGTTCCGGAAAATGGGATGCATCTGACGCCGGAAAGACCGGCTACCCATAGACCTTGAGACAAACATTATTTTTGTACTCCCAGGGTTAGGGTTAAGCCGCCATCGGCAGCTTTGGTACCGTTCGGGAGACGCTACGCCCAGGAACGGGCTGGAGTCTAACGAATGGGATTGCGTGGAAAATGCGCGCCGAGCTGGCACAAGCCCGCCAATGAGGGGCAATGGGCCCCATCATTGCCTTGCGACGGTGACCAATAATCTTCATTTGTTGGTTGTTCATGCTGCGACGAAGGTCATGCATCCATGCAGGCGCCAACCAAATCCCCTTGTTTCGTTATCTCTGATCGGCTTGGACCCCTGCCACTTGCAGTGATTAGATAGTCAACACAGCTCGAGGCTATTAGGAACACTACAACTCTCAACATACTCAAATTCACCCATCGTGTTGGCGCCAAAACTCAAAATCTCGGCCATACAATTCGAGCCCAAGGTCAGTATTACTTCCCCATTTACCACGCAAACCGATCATCAGCTAGATATTTAAATCGTCTCGACTCGATTTAAACCTACCCCCTCGACCCATCTTCCAACTTCGCACGGGGCGCCATCCTCGCATGTTACCAAAAGCGCAACCTCTGGCATCCTGAGCGCGGCGTTCTCACCCCGGGCCCCAGTCTTGACACTGGCTCTGGCTCTGACTCTGACTCTAAAACCACTGTCGGCTCGCACACCGCATTTGACCTGCCTGTCCCCGGCACTTCAGAGGCTATCGGAACGGGACTGCTCATTTGTTAGGACTTGGTCTTCCCCGAGCCGTTCCGCGAGCTGTGCTGCGCGCAGGGCGCTGAGCTGGTTTTGGTCCCGGCGTTTTGGGATCTGAGGCGAAATATAGACACTGAGGTGGTCAGGTTGGGCAAGGGAGGTCGGAGACGAGGTTTTTGGACGCGGCGGGCATGACGAGAGCATGTGAGAATGCGTGTGTCGTGTTGTGATGTTTTGTAATGCGTTAGGGAGGAGCATGGTTTGTTGTCCGATTGTAGGGTGTTTGGGGACGGTCGTGACGGGTTGTGGGCGTGGGGATGTCGAGGGAGGCGTCACGATGCGGTGGCGAGCGGTGCAGCGGTTCAAAGGTCGGCTTGCCGGTCCAGTCGACGACCCACGAGGTCATTCTGGCGCAGAGCTGGTCGGCCGCCGGGAAAGAGTCAGTGAGAGTGCTTCTGCGGGAAAGCGACGGCCAGCTGGAGGACGTGGGTGGTGGGCTTGTAGACGGTCTTGGTCTTGATGCGCATCGTGGTATGGTGTACGGGGTTGAACACGCCCCGGTCGTTCTCAAAGAGCTCGACGGTGGTCCGTTCGAACGTGTTACATGGGATACTCGACGCCCCGCAGTGCAAGATGACCTCGTTAGCCAAGACCACCTCCTAGACGATCTAGCGACGACTGAACCATGGTCTCTCCGGAAAGGAGATGATAGGGACAGCATCCGTGCCGTTGAGAAATCCAGAAACCATCCTGTTGATCTCGAACCGTCTACGCCAGGACGCCTCGGCTGACTAGTCCTCGGCGCTCCCGACCGTGATCAGATCGGCCAGCTGGCGGGAAAAGTGGAGACATAGATGGCCATCTTCCCCCGGTGAATCATTCCCGAGCCAGACAATGACGGACGATGCTACGGTGTATGTCTTGGGGATGTTGCGCACCTGGCTGTTGCGCTCGGGGACGTCGGCCTGGTTGGTGCATATCGCGTCGACCCAAAGGGCCAGCGTCTTGTTGCGTCGCTTTCCTTTTGTTCTTTAGATTCTTCAACTTCAGGCCATCACTCGGACAAGGCAGCACTGTCAGTTTCAAATTTCAATAGCAACTACTCGTTTCTACACCTCCCCGTCCAAAATGTCTACAACCGGGTCCACGAGCGCCCTTGGCAACGGCGAGTGGCTGAGGGTGGGCAGCAGCATCTGGAGCACTGATGGTTCAGTCGAGTTCAAGATGCAGGATGATGGCAAGATTGCCGTCTACTGGGGCGGCCAATGCCGGTACCAGAACACGGCCGAGCAGAACTACAATTACAGGGGTGTCAAGGTGGAATCCGACGGCAACCTGGCGATCTAGTTAGTCTCCTCTCGACCCTCTCTCCTTCTCTCTCATCCCCTGCTGATAGACTACTAATACTTTATGCAGTTCTCAAGGACCCGATCCCCAAGTTGTCTGGAGCACCAATCTTGCGAGTGGCACCGGCAACAGCACCGTCGTCTGTGTTGTTCAGAATGATGGCAATGTTGTCTTGTACAAGGGCGAGCCCATTTGGTCCTCGAACTCGTACAAGTCAGCCGCCGCCTAGAGATGACGAGGACTGTGGAGATGTCGCGACTTCAACATGTGTGACAATACGAACCCACCAAAGAGAAGACGAGCTGGAAGGAGTCCCATCACAACAACGGGTTGGGGTCAAAAAGGGCATCTTTTTCCGGCATGGTTCTAGCCACAACTCGAGATAGTTACCAGAGTAGTGATCGATTCAGGTACTTGACTACTCATTGAAACTCTTCCACCCCTCACCGAGAATATTTCAAAAAAACCGACTGGAAGAAAGAGGCTCCAGGGTTTGACCGTAGTTCCTGCGATAACATCAAGAAGCCAAGAGAGAAAGGATTCCGATGTTTTACATGCAGCCGAGATTCGTGGGAATTTCCTCCGTCCACCACAAGAGGAGGAAGGTTGGTGCTGGAGAGCCGACTGCGCCGGGGGCCGGAGCTGTGCCGGAGCTGTGCCGCAGCTCGGTGGAAAAATAGGTTACCCTCTGACTTCAACCAGGTTCTGATGGCAAAACTCTACGACGATTCAAGCAGAGGTGTACAGAGCCCTACATCCGAGTCGCTGGGGTTTGGCGGCAACATAACGGGTGGTGAAGATACACGCCACGCTCGGTTCATGCAATCCAAGGCCCGTACTCTGACGGTGATTTTTTTTTTGTATAGCCAGGTTTCGTAATTACGTCAGAGCCCACCCGGCGTTGGTCCGCGCCGTGCTCCATCGTGCCGGAAGGGTGACGGTGTGAGGGTTTGGGCAGGTACGCCTGATCATAGTGGTCACAATGGTGGCAGCGAGCAAGGATTGGCAAAGATGTGAGATTTCAACCTGGCCTGAGCCCAAGACGTGGGCAAGGGCCGTAGTTTATGCACAGGTCTGGAGCGGGGCTCCTCGGTGTACCAAGCGGTGTGTGTGTGTGTGTGTGTGCATGTGGGTGCCAGGGTGGTTCCTTACATAATCACGTGTGTCCAGATTCCTCTCATACAACGAGGGCTATTATTATTCTCAATACCTAACTAAACTATCTTTGCAAGTAATGATTTTTTATTTTATTTCTGTTTATGTTAATTTACCTTTTTTTTTACTGCCATTCATAAAAACTATCTCAATATAAAAGTGCAAGACGCCGCCCTATGAGGCTCGCAAATTTGAGGACCATGTTGCCACCTTCGTTGAGGGCCCCTCGCAAAAGGTAATGAGAATTGACTGTATTGCCTTCCATAGGTAAGAGAGTGAAGAGAATAGACACCTAGGCTTGTCGGTAGAGAACAGCAACAAGATTGTCTCAAGAGACCGTGAGACACCAACATTCTAATTCCTTGGATCTTCTCCTACAGGCCTCCTACCGCCTCCGCCCTCGATTGGTCCCTCTCAAAAAAAAGTGGCAATATCAAGCCATAAACTGCGGCGGTTGCGAATCCACTTTCCTTCCTTGACTACCAAATTGAGCCGTGTGTGCACAACCACGAGTTTCCAGGGAACAATAGTTGTAAAAGGCAAACGAAAAGACCACCACAACACAACAGGGCTTTAAGTTGGTAAAAAGGTTAAAGAAGGTTGATATAAAAGAAAGGAGAAAAAACAAACGAGACCCCCTCGTTTTTGCAGCTCTTGATACCCGTGAAACGCACCCCTTGTCAACCGCATCGGCTGCACGATGTTTCACCCCAAATGCCTCGACCTCCCGAGATACCCCAACAACCCATGCCACTCAGCCATCCTCTCTGTCATGTACGGCGGCAGCCCAACATACGGATTTCCCTCCTCCCTCGTCGCCAAAATCCCCGCCGCGGTCTGCAGCTCCGGCACCTCGCGCTCATTGACCTTCATCCACGCGTGCAGGCCATGCACCACGCTCTCCAGCGCGCCGACAACCCACGCATGGTGCGGACTGGCCACCTCGCCGGCAATAATGACGTCCCCGGCGGGTCGGATCAGATGGTTCCACAGGTGGGTGAACTGCTGCGGGCGGAAAAAGGCGAATGCGCCTGCTGTATGGGGGTCTGCGGACCAGTCGTAGGCGTGGTGGTCGACGTACAGGTCGCTGATGTGCCTGAAGAGGTCGTCCTCGGTCATGGCGTCGTTGCGGTGGAGGCGGGCGAGGTCGCGGAGGAGTAGGTTCCTGAGATTTTTTTCGTTGGCCAGCTTCTGCGTGTGCGTGATGTCGGGTGAGGAGGAGGTTAGGGAGCCGATGCGCTGCGCGTCTTGCTGCCAGGTGTAGGAGCAGAGGAGCACGGCCGAGGACGTGTTTGGGTCGTAGATGTTGTAAGAGGGATACACGCATGTGCGGAGGTTGAGGTCAGAATGCCCCAGTCCGCCCATGCGGACGCTGCGGTCACCGAGGTCGTGGATCCACCAGGCGCGGGAGAACTTGATGGCGACTTTGGCGGCCGGGCCGTAGCCGAGGGAACGTATGGCGAGGGTGGTTGGGTAGGGCAGTCCGGCGCGGGAGAGGTCCATGTGCCGGAGACAGCCGAGGGTTGTGGTGTTGAGGACGGCGTTGAAGCGGAGGGACTTGGTGGTTGTGTTGGGGTCGTTGGGGAAGTGCCCGACGGAGGCGGTGATGTCGACTTGCAGGGGCCCCGTGGCCGCGACGGAGGTAACACGGTGGTTGTACAGGGGTTTCCGTGGGATGCTGTCCTGGAGGGTCTTGGCCAACTGCTGCGCTCCGCCCAGGATGCAGTACCAGTGTGTATCCTGGTTGTCCCAGTACTCAAAGTCCATGGATTCCAGGACCGTTTCGCTGTGTGCCTGATCGTACCAGTCGGTTCCGCTGGCGGAGAGAGTTGGCAAAGGGTGGGGCTTCGAGGGAAAGACAAACAAGAGCACAGAGTACTCACCCGTTGAAGGTCTCCATCCACTGGATGGTTTCGTAATTGTATGGCGGCGGCGGGATCCCGTCTACCAGTGCATCGCCTTCCTCGGGGCTGGGTGTTCTGCGAGTTCAGGGTGAGTTATGGTTGGTTGCCAAGGGGGGATTGCAAATGCGATGATAGGGATGGTAGAAGCGAAGCCACCATAATTTTAGGGACATACCTCCCCAAGTATTGGCGAGTGCTGTACGTGTCATACTCCATGAGAAGTCTCCAGCCCCTTTCTCCGTCCTCTCGCAGAGCGTTGCGAAAGCGCTCGATGGCAGCGTTCATGACATCCCCGGGCGAATGACGGAGGATGCTGGGTTACGCCGGTTAGAATGGCAAACAGCAATGTTGAAACCGCTACCAAGTAAGTGCCGGACGGCGGAGAGGGGGGTACTTACTCTCTAGGAATTTCGCCAGTCGTTGACATCTTGAAGGGATCACTGTTTGCCGAAGCGGCCTCGATGGAGGCATACGTACCCCATTTAGTGATACCATTGTAGCACCATGGCTCCATTTTGTCCACGGCTGGGTCGCCGTTTTGCATGTAGTAGGGGATGATGGAGCCAAGAGGCGCGTTGGGTTCAGTGACCAGATCGGTGGTCCTCATATCGAGCTTGCTGAAGAGATCAAATGTTCTACAAAGTTGTTTCGGTCATTGACGGCAACCAAAGGGGGGCACAAGCAGATATATCTTACCTGGTCATAACGGGATTCTTGGGGAACCTCATGGCACCGACATCATAGTAGTCGTGCGGGCCCTGGGGCTCGCCAAAGTCGTAGGTGAACAGACGACCACCGACTCTCTCCGTTCCAGCAGCCTCAAGGATTTCATACTTGAAGAACAGCATGCTGGGGAGCGGCTTTTTCCCAATGACATAGTCCTCGTGGAACGACTTCTGGGTGGGTTTCTTTCCCCCCAGGAATCCGTTGTCGCCGAGAGCTTGGAGGAAGAGTTGATAGTTGAGATGATCGAGAACCTTGGCGGCAAAGAGCCCGGCGACTCCAGCACCGACGATGCCAATGTTGAGGATGATGAGCTTCGGCGGCGGGTATCTGGGTTTGGGTGGTTTGAACTGGCTTGGGATAGCCGGGAGATCCCCACCTTCGCCGATGAGAGGTACATCTCCGGGAAACTGAGAGTGGAATTCCTTGACTTCAACCTTGATGGCCGTGGTGGCATGTTGCCGAGACCACTGGTCTCGGATCGAGGTTTTTTCTCTATTAAAGTAATCGAGCGACATGGCGAGGTGAGATTTCAGGGTTCTGCGGCCAGGGGTCAGGGAGGTTCTGGTGCTCAGGGCCAAAGAGGGTGTTCAAGCGGATCGCAACCTTGGCGCGTACGGAGGCCAAAGAAACTTGGAGAAGCAATGGAAGCTCGAGGCGCTGCAGGATATTACCTGCTTAACTACTACTACTCCTACTACTATGCGAAGAAGCTTTAACTTTCCCCATAATGAATCCTCGAAGGACAATCGAGAGACGAACCCCGCTTTGCAGGACGTCGCCGCAGGAAGCCCGGGCGGTATCAACCCCGCCCCCGTTCTAGACAACCTGAGGGAGTTTCTTTCGCTGAAGGGTGGTGGGGGTTGGGCACTTACGCATTTACGGCGTGCAGAGGGTTTTTCTCTCTCAATTGGTCTATTTACCATCCCGCACCGCCGTCGACAAATCGACGTACAGTGAGAGGCTCGGGGCTATTTTATTCATTTGGGTTGGGAGGGGGGCGGGGGGGGGGGGGGGCCAGAGG
>Ga0247780_1001525_pt1 | contig 12686 bp, 10 predicted proteins | sample UWRJL079202R5_FD_179927 | JGI IMG/M metagenome (GOLD analysis project Ga0247780, IMG submission 179927) | Plant litter microbial communities from Arlington Agricultural Research Station in Wisconsin, United States - UWRJ-L079-202R-5 | ecosystem: Environmental > Terrestrial > Plant litter >... | reverse complement strand
ACCCCGCCACTTGTGCCGGTACGGTCTAGTGGGACACCGCATCAGGCATAGTGTCCACCAACATACCAGTTGTACGGGGGCGTGTGAACCCTGGACTAATCAAGTTGTGCTCAGTCGCTGCAGAGTGCTCAGTGACTGAGCAACGGAAGGCCACTGAGCAGGAGAGTACTTAGTCGGAAAGTACTCAGTAGGGACTGAGCAAAAAAGACACTGAGTAGGTACAAGTTACCTCTACATAGCTTGGTATATAGATCCTATTAATGTGCCTTGAATGGACCGTGAGAACTTGGTTGCTTACACAAGTAATCAAATTCATTGAGTCTTTATATAGTTTGAAGAACAGTCGGCTGTAACAAATACTTGATCCCCCTGCCTGAAGCAAGCTTGCTGTTGATCCATTACTTACCGCAACCCACCACCGGCGTACTGTCTTGCAACTTGGTACCAGGCTGCAACACCCGGCTCAGGTGGCACTCACTGCACTTCATCACCAGCTCAAGATGTACGGCTACTACAGACTCTGCCATAAGAAAAAAGTTAGGTGTGACTATGTTGACGGTGGTTGCTTGTATGGGCGACGGAAACGGTAGTTGCTTGACGGTGGACTGGTGTCCTAAAATTGGGTCCGCGACTCACACCCTATTTTAGATCATGGTAACTATAGCCGGGCCAAACATCGCTTCCTTGAGCTCACCTCGGCTCAGGGAGGTGCTCGCTGCGCCTCACCCTCGGCTCAGGCTCTGCGACTAATCCGGACTTGGCCAGAAAATGTTGTGGGGGGTGACTATAGAGGTATATATCATCTCGTTTCAAGGAGGCTTTTTGCGCAGAGAACTAGCTACCTCTCGTCTGTCAGGCTCTCCTCTATCTGCAACAGTCTACATAGCTGAGGTTGTCCTGAGTTTCGGCATTGTCGACTCGGCTCCGGGGCGGCCGATGCTGGATATTCTTACCTACCTAATTAGTCGTCGGTCACGGCTCAGCCAGCTGCCAATGTCGCTGGGCTCCCTCTCACCCTGAATCATGGGTTACACCGACTGCCCCAATCCAAGACCGAGCGACAGATATCGGTTAAAATGGCGAACTCATTTCCCCTTTGGACGGCGCCACCGTGATTCTTCAACGCCAGTGCCGCCCAGAAACACGTCATGTTGGAGTGAGCAAGTGATATATTGGGTGTAGCTGCCACGTTTCGCGTGTCACCCTCATCAACTTTGCAACCATCTGCAGAATATCCGCTTTCAGAAACACAGAAATAAATTCCGTTACGCAGGGCCCAATGATGGATTCTCTAGCAGTGTGGCGGTAAAGGGTCTTATTCGTTGGGCCGAACAAGCCCAGCTGGAGGCGGTCCGAGTTGTCACCGTGTTGGCCCAATCGGGGAACACGATGCAGCCCAGCACTTAAACAGCCAATGCCTGCGCCGTTAAGTTCGTCCCGACATTCATTGGATTCATATTGCCCAATTCCATCCTCTGTCTGTATGTTTCGGAGGCAGGCGTTCTTCGTGCATCATCGCTGTAGGCCTCATGCATGCATGCGAGCCTGACAGACAGTCGTGGCGCATCACTCCAATCTCAAATCTTGCCTGATCTTTCTTTACATTTTCTTTTTCTGCTTCTTTTTCGCAGCGCCTAAGCAAAATTCCGGCATAATCACTCGCCATCTAAAAACCAAAACCTTTGTCTATCTACTAGCTGGCAATGTACGACCACGAGATAGATCCTTCCGGAGACGTCATCATCTCCCTGCGGCCTTCAAAAGCACCATTCGCCGAGTGGAAGTCCCAACCTGCAATCGATAATTTAGCATGGACTTCGGAAAATTGGGGTTCTATCGGCAAGAAAGACAAGAAGAAGGGGAAGAGGGCACAGAAAGAGGAGCTCACACCCTTCGTGTTCGAACCTGAGCCTAAGCCTGAGCCTGAAGCGAGTGTGCGGTTCCTAGTCTCCTCTCGCCATCTCACCCTAGCCTCACCGATGATAAAGGCCATGCTATCCACTTCCAGTGGCTGGAGCGAAGCACAGAAGGACGGGGATGGTTTGTACAACATTGGAGCCGAAGACTGGGATGAAACTGCCTTCTCCATCGTCCTTAACGTCCTTCATTGCCAGTATCGCAAGGTCCCGGCGATCGTGGCACTGGAGATGCTGGCCAAGATCGCCGCCATTGTCGACTATTACCAGGTTCACGAGGCGATGGTACTCGTGTCTCGCACGTGGCTTGCCGCGCTGAAACTGGCCAGAGAACTTCCAACGGAACTCAACAGAGACCTCTGCCTATGGCTGACAGTAGCCTCTGTGTTTACTGACACGCATGTATTCAAGTCGCTGACTAGGGTCGCTATCTTGCAAAGCTGGAGAGGCATGGAGTTTCCTGTGGGCCTTCCCATTCCGTCGGGTGTCATTAGTGAGTACATGTACCATGGCCGGGTATGCCCCCCCTTTTCGCCCTGGCTGACCGTCCATTTAGGCCGCATCAGTAAGGTCCGAAACTCATCAGTCGAAGTAATCACAAGCGGTCTCAAGAGCCTTCGGGAAGGCTACCTCGAGGGTCTTGAAGGGTGCAGTTTCGAATGCAGGGCCATTCACCATGGTGCTCTCACCATAAACATGCGCCAGCTCAAGATTGACGACAGGATAATCATGGAGGGTACAACGATTGTGGAACTCGTGAAACGGCTGAAGGAAATGCAGTCGCCTCAGTGGTCGCAATGTGTCAACGGTTATTCCGGCTCTCGCAACCGCCATTCATGCCCAATCAAGGGAACTCAAGCTAGACCGACGGCCTTTGATTTAGACGAGATGGATGATGTGAATAGCGGCTCCTGTATCAGCAGTATGGGTACTTTGAATGGGTTTGCGGCGCAACTGGTGCAGAGTGTCAAGCACTCACTGGTTGGACTGGAGCTGTCCGACTTTTCAGAGGTTTACGGGAATGAGAATATGCTATTCTAAGAGGGCTTGGGGAGGTTAGCTACCTAGGTATCGACTGGCGACGGACGGCTAGAGGTATTACAAGAATTGGAACTCGTCGTCGTTTGCTGCAATTTTTCGTGTTAAAGTCGCGTCCTGAACAGTGCACACTGTGTTAAGCACTGGGCCAGGGGTGCAAAGTCCCAAAGCCCCTACAACCAATCAGTAGGTGCTCCGTCGCTCCAAGTGCTCTATCACAGAGCAAGAGAGCAAACAAAGCAACGACGCTCTGCCGCTCTGGCAGCCCCACAACAGAGCAACAGAGCAAGGTACGAAGTACTTCCTAAATAGCTAGTATAGATATTCATCATCGTGGCCACGATGGCCGTGAGGGACTCTCAGTCCTCCGGGTCTGTGCCAGGTGCAGGTCGTAACAGTCTAGTAGAACCTAATAAGGGGTTCCTTTTTGCAAAATACAGTAGTAAGCGCTAGCTTTGAATGGGAAGTACGGTGGTAAGCGCCGGTTTTGCCTAATTTTAATTTTAGTTATTTTTTGCGCGATACGGTAGTAAGCGCTAGCTTTGAATGAGTTCCTAATTTTTATTTTTGTGTTCTAGTTTAGTCCCAATCAGGTTGGAGGGAGGCAGGGCTTAATTGAGGAGTGCATCTAGCAAGGTGGATATTGCCGCGCAAAATTTGCTCCAGAATCGGCAACCCTTGCGTCCAGATTTGGAGGCCCGGCCTCCAGGAACAAGTGAGTTTGCGGGAAACTTGTTCTTGAGCTGTAATCGATGGGGCCAATGTCGATTCCCATGAGACAGAGTCGCAGATGATCCTTGCAGCTATGGTAGGTAGGCAAGCTCGTCAATTCACTGGCAGTCAGACGACCCAGGCCCCTATGACGAAGCGTGGGGAGCGATCGCTGTCGAGGCTGCTTACACTGTTGCCCAATTGACATGCCCCTGGAAGCAACAGCAGTCCTTGTAGCCAGGTGCCTCTGGAGATCCGCAGCGACGGCGGTATTTAGCATACCCCAGGCAATGCCCCACGACGTTGTTTCATGGCCCCACACAAGGGAGGGAGTCGATCTTCTCGTCAAAGCCCTTCTCATTAAATGTAGCATTTCCCGTGTCTCCCTCAGATGTTTGGTGTGGTGTATGGAAGGGTAGGGCAAGCACGAGCTGCGCTGTTGTTACAGAAGAGTTGGCCATTCTTTCTTCGTTTTGATGAATTTAGCTGAGAAGAAGCTTTCATGGCGTTCAAAACTGCCAGATAAAGCCGTTCGAAACTATATACAACTGCAAGGCACCAAGTACCTACCGGTCCACCCCCCTATCCTCTTGACGTGGAAGCACGGTTCAGATGAGGCCAAAGAACCTGAGCATCACCTGCGCGTTTGGGGGTGCGTAGTGGCCGACGCCCTGGCCAAAGTATCCCACCAGCTGCGAGCCATCGCCATAGTTGACCTGCGTGTACTGCGAGCCCATGGGCACGGCACCGCCCGTGACGTTGTTGGTGTTGGTCAAGCCCAGCACGGCCGACCACTGTTTGAGCTGCTCGTAGCCGCACTGCGGCCGGACCAGCGCGTCGGCCAGGCCGTGGATGACCTGCATGCGCGGGCGCTTGCCGGTGTAGCCGGGATAGGCGTTGCGCACGTACTCGGCCCACCTCTGGGGCGTGTGCTGCAGGCCCTGCGCGCAGGTCTGGTTGGCGCCCATGGGAGTAGGCGGGGAGTTGCTGTTGGCGAAGCAGGCAAAGGCGGCGCCTGAGTAGGCCGCGCCGGCCTCGAAGACGTCCGGGTACGACCCGACCATGACGTTGGTCATCATGGCGCCCGACGACGCGCCCATGACATAGACGTTATCCTTGTTGCCGTTGAACCGGTTGAGCGTGTAGCTAACCATGCTGACGATGCCCGTCGCGTCGCCCAACCCGCCGTGGGTCAGGGACCCCGCGTTGTTGACGTCCCAGCAGTTGCTGTACGCCGTCGTCTGCGGGTAGATGATGATGAAGCCGTTGTTGTCGGCGTATGACGGCAGGCTGAAGCTCGAGTAGAACTGCTGGGCCGAGCCGCCGCAAGGGTGGAGCTGGTGCATCGATCCGGGTTAGCACGTTTAAAGCTGCCCATTTGCGCCAAACTGGAACTTACCGCCACGATAATAGCCGGGTTGGTCGCGAGCCTGTTCGGCACGTAGATGAACATCTGGGTCTCGGTCGGGTTGCTGCCGAAGCCCGACACCTGCTGGAGACGCGCCGGGGTGATGGGAGTCGCCGTGGCCGTCACCTGGGCAGTCGACGTGGTGATGGCGGGCCGGGTGGGCATGTTCGTCATGGTCGTCGGGCCACTGCCGCTACCAGGGCATCCCGAGCCCGGCGTACACTGGGCGTACCAGGCATTCTGAGTAGAGCAGCAGCTCCCAGCCGTGCAGATTACCGGTCCCGTCCATCCATTTCCACCGCATTGTCCCCACAGAGGAGCCTGCTGGGCAAGGGCAATGCCTGCCAAGAGGGCAAGAGAAAGGATCGCGGCTGAAGGCATCTCGGAAACGTCAGTACACGATGGGCAGACCGAGGGAGAGGCCTCTCAATCGAGGAGGAGAGAAGCTGATATATATTTGGGGACTGGCTTCCGTACCTACGACCCCCGGACGTTACAGTCCGGTCGACAAAAGCAGAGGGCTGGCCGAGTGAGTGCTCGGGCCGTGCTAACTGCATGCAGGAAATCGGAATAGGACGACTTGCCGGGCGATTTGCCGTCCCCAGAGTTTGGGTAGCGATGCGGACAGATCGGACGCATCGGGTAGATATAGTATCGCTCCTAGCGAGACCTTGGCTTCTGTCATGGTGTCGTCAAAACCAGGGCACTGCAGTGGCCGGAAGGCTGAGAGTCGTATTGTCGTCGGTCTGCAACGTCGCTAACGGCTAAATGGGGGAGGTGCTCCAATAGGTACCTAGCAATGCCACGCGAGACTCCATCTGTATATTAGCAAGCTCCACTCTGTCGGGTGCCGGGGCCCGAACCAGGGGTTCCCCATACCGACAACCGGGTTGCCCGTTGTCTCCCTGAGCCTCAATGCCCCACCGTAATCCGAGCCATGTGAGGGTTTTGGCCAACAGCACGGAGGACCTTCTCCGCTTCTCACATGCCCCCCCCAAAGGAAAAACCTCCAGAACCAAGGGGCCGTCGGCCCACAATTCCGGGTAACAAAGCGCCTCCACTTGTCGACAGCCAAAACTGCTACCTGAGGAGGGGTTATATCTTGAGGGGTGAAATCCGACTATATTATTGGCTCCGTGCAATTCACGGTGCGCTTCCCAGCGGACACGACAAGCGGTGCATGCAGACAATGAACATTGACCGTGGGATGGGATCTTCAAGCGGGGTAAGACCGCCGCGCCGATGTCTCTTCGATAACAGAGCAGAACTTGTCCTCATAAATCTTTGCTGAAGAAACATGGATAGTTCACGTAAAGAAACCTCAGTACCTTCGCTTCGCCGTATTATCATACAAGCTGTCCGAATCGCCTCCGACTAGTACCCCTGAAAGTCTGTCTCCGAAATCCCCAAGCCCGTCCTGCCAATTGGACACATGCAGCTTCCTCTCGCCAACCTGGCCAACCATTCCCAGATTGTTGAGAATGGCAATCCACTGACTATATGAAAAGAATTAGCCCACTAGTACCCCGGCTACTTGCCAAGAGGAATAAAGGTTGGAGGACATACCGCTGTGAAGCTAGGTTATTGGCACCTGATGTAACAATTCAAACAAAGAAATCCTCATAACCCCATGTAGGGCTATAAGTAGTTCGACAGCGTAATCACCTCGTTGTTAAGGATAAATTAGAAAATACTTTCCCTCGCCCTCATGGATCGACCGCATTTTTCTCCGTAACCATATATTCCAGAGGGAGACGACAACAGCTGTCAGTAAGAAAACGGAAACAAAATAAATCCACACAAGCGGAGCATGGTCATTAAAATATTCCTCAAAGAAGGGCATCTCAAACACGGCTGATACGAAGGTGGCTGGTAGAAAGAAGAGGGTCACCAAGGCGATGGTTCGCATCGAGATTGCGTCCTTTTGCGTCTCTTGGGCAATTTTGCCCGTTGTTCGCCCGGTCATCTGCGACATGCGGTTGAAGTACTAATAGAATCGGTTGATCAGCAGTTAGACTCTCTGAGGATCGCATAGGCACAGGTTGGGGAGATGAGGAGCTTCCTGCATACCAAGTTGATCAAATTGCGCGTGCGTTCCAGTACCTCCTCGGTCCAAGTCAATATCACCTGTATCTGAAAACATTGCGAGGATAGGCAGTCACTGGTTGTCTCAAACCAGGGTGAATGGTTGTAGCCGTCGGACGTGCCTATATGTTCTGCAAACCAGATGTGCTCAGCCCTTACAAAATCCAGTGTCTGCTGTAGGATTTTGATGTTGGCGACATAACTGTGGGTGTAACGGCTGACATTGTGTAGAACATCTACATCAACAGAGGCAATGTTAACCTTGGCCTCGTCCTCTTTCTTCCACATTGATAGTCGTTCCTTATGTAGTGTCTCGGTCCAGAAAATAACCGAACTTGTGATGGTTGGCAGCTGCGCGAGAAATGGGCAGGCTATGAGCGTGTTAAAACGGTTTGGATCATCAGCGATGAACGACAGAGCACAGCGGACCCTTGTCTTGATGTTCCTGCTGGAGACTTCGGCCGAGGACGGATGTTCGCTGCCGAGCCTGTGGATGTAGAAGAGAACCATTTTCTTGCGGGTCACATTGTAGTGCACGTAGACGGTGAAGAGCACAAAGTGCCAGTCGTACTCGTGGTCCGAGTTGAAGATTCGACATGGAAGGTCATACCATATATCTAGGAAATGTGTTAATCAATGGCGGACGCAACATCGAAGCAAGGAAAATCAAACTCACCGTACGTCAAGATCTTGGAAGGGTCATGCTCATCGCGGGTTTTCCGGGCACCAGTCGTACATCGGTTCCGCCCGATAAAGCGATCGAGGAAGATGATGCTAATGTCATACTTGTGGAAAATCTTCTTCAGATCATCGGATGAGAAGGAAGCGCGCGTGACGAGATCGTCACAGAGCTTACTATCACAGTAGCTGGGGGGGAGGGGGGTTGTGACGGTTAGCAAGCAGCTAGGGCCCAGTCGGTGCTTTCTGTGGGTAGGTAAGGAAGGTGGGGGGTATTAGGTAGTCCTACAAGATGCGAACATCAGGGTCCTCTTCCTGTCGCAGACGATCAGCACTTCAGGCTGAGTTACGAAGCAACCAAGAGCACAATTGGGGTGCGTACCAATAGTAGGTCATCCAGTTGCTGTTGACCGCAAACACGTCGTTGAACTTGATGAATTGGTGTTAGTATGGACTTGCTGTGTGGATATTTCGAGCTGACTTTTGGGGTGGATAGGCAGGGGGGAAACAACGTACCTACAGAACGACCCTTCAGTTCCTGTACGTCAAACGTCGACACTCTTGGCCAAAGGTCAAGCTCAAATATGCGCCGGTAATGGTCCCCATACTCTGTCAGAGGATTATAGCTTGGCGCCGAGAAGGGGTATTGCTCCCATGTTGCACAGTCTGTATCTGATTCTGTAACCGACTTTTCGGCAACAATGATCTCGGCCTTGTTTAGGTCCGATTTCAATTCGGAAGAAGTCATTCGGCGACGGCGAGGCACGACAGGGATTGTCGCACGCTACATCGGTGGAGGCTCATATTATTTCTGACTCATGTGGGGGGGGTGGGGAGGAGAAATGGACTAGCGGAAAGAAGGAAAGTCTCGACTCCCGGGTGTGTGATGATACATATAAAGCCCTCACCGTGTCGTTTCCCCATACAACCCGGGCGTCTGCAGTGCTGTGGCATAGCCGCCCGGCGGTGTCTATTGTGTAACTCCAGCCAACCTGGGCGGCCAATAAATAGCATTCGGACCTTCGGGACTGTCTGCATCAAAGCTTCGCAGCCTCCCATTCGCTCAAGCCAAAGGCGACTTTGTGGTTGCCTCAGGCGCCATCCGTCCCTGAGTAATTTACCTACCCCGCCATTTGTTGTTCCTGGACGGCGCCCTCCACCTCTTCCCTCTCCCCTCCACCTCTGCAGCCACGCACTTCCAAGTTCCGCACAAAGAGGTAGCAGCCCAACCTAACTTCTCCTAGCGAAAGCTCAAGGGCACAACTTGCTGCTGGTCAGGATGTCTGACCAGGACGCCACGACCCCGCGTGTGTTCCTCGCCCGTCACGGTCCGTACCTCCCCGCTCCGTCACACTCCCATTTTATCCCGACCTACATTCTAACCCGAGCGAATTGCGCAGGCGAGACGGAATGGACCATCAACGGCCGCTATACCGGTGTTACGGAACTGGACTTGACCGCGAATGGCGTTCAACAAGTTCTTGGCTCGGGCAAGCGCCTCGTTGGGCCAGGCAAGCTCATCGACCCCGCCAGAATCACCCGCGTGTTCGTGAGCCCCCGCAAGCGCGCTCAAACGACGTTTGGCCTCCTCTTCGGGCAGGGTGATGAGTGTATGATTAACAGCAACCGAGTCACCATCACCGAGGAAATTGCAGAATGGGGATATGGTGAGTACGAGGGACTCCTTACGCCCGAGATTGTGGCTCGCCGTGCCGCAAATGGTATGGACAAGGAAAAGCCGTGGGACATCTGGCGGGACGGGTGTGAGGGCGGCGAGTGAGGCTCCCTCTTCTTTCACATCCCCTGCTTTCGCTGATACTGGGAGCAGGTCTGCACAGCAAGTCACCGATCGCCTCGACGGCTTGATCCAAAAGATCTACGACATCCAGCGGCCCAACTTGAACGGCGAGGAACCCGCGGATGTTGTCCTTGTCGCCCACGGACACATCTTGCGTGCTTTCGTAAAGCGCTGGCTAATATATCCGATGGAAAGACCGCTGGGCTTGATGATGTCGCCCGGTGCAATTGGGATCTTGAGGTACGACACTCGGAGCGTTCCGAAGCACTGATTTGCTGACACAATAACGGAACAGTTATGAGAACCACCGCATCGAAGACCCCGCTCTCATGGTTGGCATGTCACTTTAGGGTGGAGGGGATAACGTTCGTGCTAAGAATAATACATGATCACTTGCTGGCGGCCTGCTCGTGGGTGGCGATTTCCCACACCTTTGCACAGTTCGACGTCCCAATCTATTCATAAAACCCCCCTGAAAGACTCTGTTCAGTGCCGCTTCGCTGTCACCCGCTGGATGCGGTAGGTCTCGTTCTGGCGGTTAGAGTTTGTGATCTCTCGGACTCGATAGGTAGGGTGTGATAGAAAGTACTTATCTCCTCTGTTTGTCCACCCTCGACCTCAGGATCGAATTACGTAAGGCAAAGTGGTGTGCCTGGATCTTGGAAGGTGCGGCACTTTTGCTCGAATCAGAGCTCGCCTCCCGAGCAGCGGAACCGGACCCATTGACCACCTGGGCACCTCAATACCCCTCACCTACCTGACTCTTGCCCATCCTCGCAAACGGAAGCAAATAAATACCCCTCACTCTTACCCACCTTGCAGCACCTAAATAGATGCGAACCTGAAGCATCTAGAACAAGGAAACATCACTCTTCAACCCAATATGGCCAACGAGCAGTCCCCCACGCCAATCCGTCTTTCGGAGTATCTCGGCACGCTCCTGCCGTCCGATCGTGCCCAACTTTGCACATCAGTTCTCCCCATCCTGGTACGCAGCATATCCCAAATCGCCAAGGCCCTACAGCTCGCCCAACAGGTCTCACTTGTCGGTGCCGTCAACGCTTTTGGCGATGACCAGCTCAATGTTGATCTCTCAGCCGAGAACATCATCCGTGCTGCCCTGGCCGCTTCTCCCTCGGTTAGCACTGCCAGCAGCGAAGAGGAGCCTATCGAGCGTCCTGCCTGCACCGACTCTCCGACCCGCGCCGTGGGCTCGGAACAGTACACTGTAGCTTTCGATCCCCTAGATGGCAGCTCCATCATCGCCCCAAACTGGTCTGTGGGCACCATAATCGGTATCTGGGACGGTCCCTCAGCCCTAGGCCAGCCACCTTCAGAAAAGATGGTGGCTTCTGTGCTGGGCATATATGGCCCACGCACGACCATCGTGATTGCGCTACGGGTCCCGGGCAGCAAGCCTATCTGCTTTGAGGCCGGACTAGGCACCGGTGCTGACTCGGAGGACACCGAAGTCCTGCTCGTCCAGCGAGAAGTTCGATTTGCCGACCCGCCGTTCAAGACGCGCTACTTTGCCCCAGCAAATTTGCGGGCTGCCGCTGAGAATGATCAGTACATGGCCCTCGTCACGCACTACGTCAAACAGAAGTACACCCTGCGGTATAGCGGCGGTCTGGTTCCCGACATTGTTCACGCTTTAGTTAAGAAGCAAGGAGTTTACATCTCTCCAGTCACGGGCAAAAGCAAGGCGAAGCTTCGGAAGTTGTACGAGCTCTACCCCGTCGCCTTGATCATTGAGTGCGCGGGCGGCAGCGCTGTAAATCCAGAGGATGGTAGTGATATTCTCACGACGCCGATAGGACATTGTGATGAAAGGGCCGGGTTTGTTTGCGGTACAACCGAAGAGGTTCAGTTTGCCATCAAGTCGCTTCTCAACAAGCCTGATTTGGAGTAGGGGGTTTTCTGCCCGCCTTGCCACGGAACTAGGTCTGGAGTCAATTGTTTTTCATCTGTATTTCCTCAGGAATCTGCATCAACCAAGCAGACGGGATCCAACCACGTCGGAATACTAGAATCATTTCTAGTTTCAACTAGAAAAAAGAACTCCATTCAAAATAGACATATGTATGGCTTACTCTCGATATATTTCACTGTTAACAGCTTGAAACATGGGACGCGGGGTATCAGCAGTGAGATCAGGCCAGTGGTTTCGGGCATCGTAATGAACCTCTATACGAAGTACAACACCAACATGACAGAGTGCGTCGTCGACAACACCATCACGTCTACACCGGTTCCCTTTTGATATCATCACGCGCCCCGAACTACGATGAAATCCGGTCCTCCGCCACAAGCCGTATCCGGCCTGCTATCATCTCACCCGAGGAGAGGGTGTGGGTCAAGATCTCGCCCAAGCTTCCTAACCTACTTGCCAATCCTTCGTCCGAGCGCCCAGGTTTAGTCCATAGTCTTGGTATTATCCGCCAGCTGCGTCGCCTCTGGCTTCGTTGACGTTGTCCAAGCATAACTTCGCAATCTCCATCTCGGCTCGGCGCCTTTTACTCTACGATATAACGAAACTTGGCAGTGGGGAGAGACTGACTACCTAGGTACCTAGGCTTGTAAGTAGGTACATGTCCGATAGGTAAGATCTTCCAGGAACTACTCTCCCTTGCACTCTTGATATGAAGCACACACTTGCAGGTTTCTTTACGTGGAAGTTGGTTTATGACACCAAGATGTATCACACATTAAATATCCAAAGATCTGACTTGGACGCAGCCAACTCCAGTTTCCGGGCCTTCACCAGCCCCTACCGCACGTTTAACCTCATCCCTCATCATAACCACCGCCACCGTCCCTCTAAAAGACAAGAACACCACAACTAACCACCACACCCTCCACACCCACCACAACCCCCATCCCCTCCTCCCCCACAGCTACTAACACACCCACTGCCACACGTGTCCCCCACCTCCCCAACAACACCCGCACAAGCCGCCGCGCCAGCCGCCGCTCCAGTACCACAAATAAACCCACACCCTCCCCCTCCACACCCTCCGCCCCCATCATCATCATTACTTCCAACATCATC
>Ga0247780_1001522_pt1 | contig 12745 bp, 12 predicted proteins | sample UWRJL079202R5_FD_179927 | JGI IMG/M metagenome (GOLD analysis project Ga0247780, IMG submission 179927) | Plant litter microbial communities from Arlington Agricultural Research Station in Wisconsin, United States - UWRJ-L079-202R-5 | ecosystem: Environmental > Terrestrial > Plant litter >... | reverse complement strand
GGAGGTTGTTGTTGTTGTTGTTGTTGTTGCTGTTGCTGGGATGGGGTTGGATGAGAGGGGGGGGAGGGCACGTCCCGATGGGGAGCGGGGTTGCGATGATGAGGTTGTTGGATGCGGAGCGGCGGAGCATGGCTTGTCTTGTTGGGGGTCGGGGGTGGCGCTTCATTTTGTTGGTGCTGATAAGGAAACTGTTATGTTGTCGGGAGGAAGGCTGGAAGGGGATGCGCTTTATAGAGGACAGGATGTATTTTGGGACAGTTTGTTGCGAAACCAGTTGAACGGTGCTTGAGCGGTGAGAACCCCGCAGCTGCATTCCTCACATTAAGTTACCCGCTTCAATAACAGGGCCAGGCCAATCAAACGACTCAAATAGGGCAGCAGGGGGCGGTCGCACCAAGGAAACAAGGGAGCATGCATTCCATCAAAGGGTCGCAGAGACAAAGGGCTATCTTGGGATTACCAAAACGCCTGGGTATTATTGTATTGAGGCCTACAAAGAAATCGCCGAACCCTTCTAGGGGAAAGTACAACGCGTCAAATAAAAGCTCCAACGCCTCAAACACAAATCCCAACGCCTGCAGAATATCCGCCCATGCCTTTTGCCAGAACTCCAACTCATACAGATGGTATTCAGGCCCCTCTGAGTACAGGCCAACACCCCTCCATACCAGAACCAAAGGCATCCAGCCGACTAATAAAGGCCTCAAGCAGGACAACGAAGCGCCCTAAGCAGAGCCCACAACGCCTCCGAAGAAGTATCTGACGACTCAACTAGAAGAGCTGAGACCTGCGCAATCAGGAAAGACTTAGCTTGGCTAGCTCAAAAGACAGCATGTCGGCGATTGACATCTCTGTGGACAACTTGGCGGGCGACTCGGCAGCAAAACTCTCTGCGAGCAACTCGACGGACGACTTGGCGGCCGGATTCTCTAAGGGCAACTTGGTGAACGGCTCGGTGGTAGAAGCCTCTGTCGGTAACTCGAAGGATAACTCGGCGGCGGAAGCCTCAGTATGCAGCTCAGTGGTCGGCTCGGCGGCGGAAACCAGTGTAGGCAACTCGGCAGGCGGCTCGGCAGACGGCTCAGCAGGCAGCATCGCGACGGAAACCTTCAATATGCGAAGACACGTCAGCAAAGACAGGAGAACTGAGGGAGGGTGCTACATACGTCCCTGGGGGTCTGCGGGACAGCGCCGATAAGGTTGTTGACAACTTCCTTCAAACAGCCAATCTTGCTCTCCAGTGCCGCCATTTGCTCCGACAGAACTGCATCCAGTACAGCAAGGTCGGGGAAAGACACGTTTTCGGAGGTAGCCATGTCAAAGGTGGGCTGCGGGATGCCGTTCGAGTCACGGAGGTTGTAAAGCTCTTCAAGATGGGAGATACGACGCATCAGGTTCTGTAGCCATTTCTGGTTCATCTTGGCATCACTGCCGTCCACTGTTTCGTCGTCGCAGTGGGCAACACCGGGGGGGACGCCGTTGAGTTCCTCAAGGCGGGACACGCGGTCCTCGATGTTTCGCCGGCACGCCTTGTCGAACCCGATAACGCCTCCGGTGGTGACGCTGATCGCGGCATTGAGACGAGCGGCATCGCTCTCATCTGCGGCCTAAGTCCAGTCAGCAATGCGAGTTACAAGGCTGAGTAAGTCAACTGCGCGGAGCATCGGAAAAGTGTAGTGGACTGCATCTCTAACCCACGTTGTTGGGGGCCGATGGGCGGGGAATAACTCGCAACCTATCGTCAGACCAACAAACGAACGCACGCCATTTCAGTTGCAAGTGCCCGCACTTAGACAGAACCTAACCCGTCCAGCGCTGACCAAGCGCTGTCCGCCGGCCGGAGACTCGAAGGACACCCTTCCAGGTTAGACGTATGAGCCAGGTTCGCGGTGCCAAATGACGAGTCAAATGGCCAATCACGCGTATAACTCCCGGTGTTTGAAACTTTCGAGCCATAAGGCAGAGATAATCCCACGCGCAACTCCGGGCTAGGATTGCAGAGCCTTGAACCCGGGCAGCCGTTGTGCATGAAGAGACTTTCCACCAACCAGCCTGGCGCACAGGTCCAAGCCAATCGGCGGGGGCGGTGCCCATCTCCCATGTGGTCGAGCTGTGATTTTCCGCGCGCAAAATGCTAGGCAGACCACATACAGGGAAGGGAAAAAAAATGATGAAGAATGAAGCTCCGCGTAGCAGGACACCGAAGAGCGGAAGTGTGATCGATGGACTTACCGAAATCGAGGAAGCAGCAGTTGCTGCAGGCTCGGGAGTATTCGTGGAGCAGAGCATCGTGATCTCGGAGACGTCAAGAACCGCCTGACTAAGGACGGATTTTGATGGAGGCAAGGTCCAAGGCGTTGTTAGAAGACTAGGCCAGAACACGATCAGTTAGCAGCCGATTGATTTGCGCCGGGGAAGCTCAGGCTGAGTGGAGATTCCTAAGACGCGCAGGGCTCGAGGGAGGAGGGCGAGAGACGCGCCAGGCGGAATTTCTGCTCGCAGAACGAGGAAATGAACCAACCGAGGAGCTGGCGCAGTCTTTGGAGATGCTGGTGGTTGCTGAGAGGCGGGGAAGGGTGGCGGGACTTACCTCGATGACAACGCTTTCAGCAGCGGCAGATTTGGCTAGAGAGGCGGCGCCGGGGACGCTGGGGGGCGAGCCTCTCACCGCCACTAGAGCAGAGTCAGGAGCGGCAGAGTGCGCAGGCGATGCGCTGGGGTGATCCATCGCGCAAGTTGATGAGGCGTGGACAACGAGGGTAGGAGAGGCAAAGTGGGAGCTTCAATCACAGAAGGTTGCAGCTGGAAGTGAAGAGAGTTGGGGGGGAAAAGAAATTGATGATGGAGGTTGGAGGAGGAACGAAAACAGAGGGCGAGAGGGCAGATAAATTCATGCTGGCCCGGAAGTTGAGAAGTGGGGCGTCTGAACCGTTTTGGCAGTGAATAGAAAGCACAGACCGTGAGAATCGAACAATGGGACACCAATTCGAACAATAGGGAGACTTGAGGGCAAGTGAGCAATTCAGGACGGTGGGGCAGAGTTAGGTGTTGTCTGCCCCTCCCCATTGAGGCCCCAGCCCAACATTCTCAAGTTCCAATATCCTCCATCTTTGCGCCCGAAACTGTCATAAGTTGAGGGCATGTGGACTACCTGGCCTTGAACCGCCTGGCTCAGAGCAGAGCTAGAGATGCTATCACTGCTGCTGTTTTGCAGGACTGGAAGCTCCAATGGGATCATTGGGATGTTGTCTGTCGAGGCGAGGCAGCGGGCTTATCTTAACAGATTCTGCCGATCAACCTGTTTCAAACTCTCGAGAAAGTCCCTGGGGATTGGGAAATGCGCGGAGCCTAGTTTCCAAATGCCCTTCAATGAGGAATACTCCATGCTTGTTGTGCGGGTGGTTCAATCGCCAGCGCAGCGCCGACGTGATGATCCCCAAGCGGGGTCGCGATCGACTTGAACCAGCAGCGCGCCCAGCGGTGAAGGTGACAGATGATCTCAATGTAGAAACTGCGGGAAGAACTTCGATTATTGTCATCAACTGTTTACTCACACCTTCGCTGAGAAATGCCCCCTGACGGAGGGACTCAGGAGGCCAATTTGACACCGTCCTGGAAGCAGAGAGCTGCATATGTGGTGCGCAAATGGGGTGCGATGATGGGGTGCGGGCCGTGATGGGACGAGGAGCTGTGAACAGATTGAGAGATGCTTCTCGCCGTTTGGTGATGCAAACCAACGATGTCAAGGCTGCTCTTCTTGGCATTTCATGATGCATTGCTCTTCGAAGCCCGCAAGCCGAAACAACTTGCTGTGCATGGCTTCTCAAACTCTGACATCTTGATTTCTGGCAAACGGGTGAAGGAGCAGAGATGGGTGGCCAGAGATGGGTGGCCAAATGAGGCTATCACCAAAAGAAGGACAGGCCGCTGCAAAGGGGAGACGCTGCATGGTATCACGTCACGGACCAGGAGAATACTATGCGCAAAGAGACAAACGATTATGCATTTGAAGAGGCGCGAAACACACAAAGTCCATCTCAAAATGCCTCCTAATTAAAACACCATGCTTCAAAACAAAAGCCTGAGAGCGCCGACCGTAATCTCTGGGGCCTCAGCCCGAAACCTGAACGCCTCCCAAACGAGACCTGATGCCTGCCAGCCCAAATCCTACACAAAAAAAAACAAGAACTCCATGCCTCCAGGACCAAACAGTGTGTCTCCCAAAAGGAACCCGACGCCTCCAACAGAAACCAAGAGGCCTTCAGCAACAAACGTGATGCCTTCATCCCGTCGGCCAACGTCTTCTCGGTCAATTTAGACCCATGCGCGACATTTCACTCGTCAGCTGCGAGATACCAAGACGTGTTAGCAAATGATTCGATAGGCTCAAATGAGCTGACAGAGGCATGGTGTAAAGGGGAAGAGGGCGTTGGGGAAAGAGCAAGCATACCTCGATGAGTGACGTCTGGCCCGTCATGACGTTGGCAAAGAGCTTGGGGATACCAACCAAGGTCTTGACGTCGGCTTTGGTCTCGGCCAGGTCCCTGCGCGCTTGGGCAAGCTCAGTGCCCTGGGTCGCCAACTTCGACTGCAAGCTCTGGGTGAGCTTTTTCTCCGCCGCTAGGCCCTTCTCCAAGGCCAGAATGCGGGCCCTGTCGCTCTGAGCGCGAATGGGGGCGGGGGACGGGTTAGCGGTGCTGGTGGTGCCGGGGCCGGGGTCAGTTGAGGCGCCGCCATTGTTGTCGTTGGCGTCGGGCTGGAAGATGGCCGGGCGATGGCGGCGGAGCACACGACCGTGCTCGAGTGCAGTCACCCGAGAAACAAGGCCCGCATTGTGGGGAAAGGCCTCAACATGCCGCTTGTCGGCGATGATGCTATCGGTCTTGACGTCCTTCTTGACGGACGCAAGTCCTCGCTGTGCGCGCTCATCGGCCCACTCGGCCGCAACAAAAAGCAGACACGCGGTGGGCTGGAGGGTGTTGCCATGCTCCGCAAGGAGGTCGGCGATCTGCTGGAGATCCGTGAACGAATCTCGGAGGGCCTTCATCGTGCTGGAGTTCATGTTGACAGAGGCGACCTCCAGGGCCCAGACAGCGAACTCTCGGTCGTATGGGCCGGGGGGTCTGTCCGCGGGAGCGAGGGGGGGAGCGCTGTCGTCATCATCGTCGTCGTCGTCGATGTCGTGGGGGGCAGCTGAAGTCTAAATCCAGTCAGCAATGCAAGTTTATTACAGGGCTGAGTAAGTCGACTGCGCGAAAGAAAGCTTCGGAGGAATGTAGCGGGCTGCATCTCTGGCTTCCCTCAGGCATTAGAGGAAGGGCATGCTCTCAACATCTTCAACCTTCGGAACCGTACGCCATTTCAGCCGCAATTGCCCACACTTGGACAAGACCCAACCCGACCAACGTTGACCAAACGCTGGCCGCTGGCCGCTCAAACAGCACACGCTCGAAGGTTAGGCTTGCAAGCCTAGTCATGCAGGGGGCTCCGGACCCGCCTGCTGACCCCAGGGAGAATGAAACTGCAGAGAATCGAAACCAGAGATCATCCACACGCAACTCCGGGTTAGGATTGCAGAGCCTTGCAACCCGGGCAGCTCTTTGCATCAGACAAAGACTTGCCGTGTACCAGCCTGGCGCATATCTCCTGACAGATGTTGACAGAGGCAAAAAATCCCATCTCCAGATATGGTCGAGCTGTAATTTTCCGCGCGCAGAATGTGAAGGCAGCCATACACAAAGGGCAGGGGAAGAAAAGAAGAATGAAAAGTGAAGTTCCGCGCAGCAGGACATCGAATGAGCGAGTGTGTAGGATCGATGGACTTACCGAGCCAAACGGGACTGCCGGAGAAGCGGCAGCGGAAGGGCCGGGGGCGGGCTTGACGTCGCTGTCGACGTCTATCGACGAGGCCTGTGTTCGCAGAATATGAGTTAGCGTGGCTCACTCGGGAGGATGAGAGAGAGAAAGTGGGAAGATTGAACGGGGAGTGGTTTTTGGAGCAGCGCAAAGTGCCAGAAGAAGTGAGGCGAGGCTGCTTGACATCAGCAGTAGCTATCGAAACAAGCAACTCACTTTGGCAGGAGTGACGGGTCCCCAAGTAAGTGAGGCGCCCAAGCGCAGTGAAGTGTGATGGAAGGAGCGAAGAATTTCTTACTTGGTTTCTAGCGGGGCCAGAGGCAGAACTGACAGCATTGCCGCCGGAGCTGTCGAGGTCGGAGCCCGAGCCCGAGCGCTCCGCCGCCAGCAGCTCTTCTTGCTCTTCGCGCCGCCGGCGCTTGACTGACGTGCGCGGCATGGTGAAAACGAGGAGTATTTTTTGGTTTGAAGAACAAAAAAAAAGAGAAGCCGGGAGCAGAGGAAAGAGAGGCAGCAGACAAGCAGACAGAAAGGGTAACTGGCTTGTGGTGCTTAGAGGAGGAAAGAAAACAGAAGGGCCTCTTGGAGGGGAGGCAGAGGAATAGTGAGGCTCAGAGATGGTGGGGGTTGGAAGTGGGGCCCCTGCCAACCCAGGAAGGTGGGGTCGTCTGCTGCTTTTGTTTTGGAGCGCGGCACCGCAACCCAAGCTCGAGTTTCGTGCCCCTCCATTCTCGCACCGGGAATTCCAGCTCTTGGTGGCTTGAGGTAAAAACAAAAATTGGGCAGGCGCAGAGGAAGCCCTAAAATAAATGTGATTGACAGTATTTTTTGCAGGTGATGAAGTCTCAGTGAGATTCATTGAGTTGTTGTTGAGCAAGGTGGGGCAGGCTTATCTTATCAATTAAACAAATTCTGCCGCTGTCCCTTGCCCCTCATTGGTCAAAGTGTTTCCCTCCTCTCACCGCCTCCAGCCTCGTGCTCACGTTGCAGATGCGTCGACCAATTTGCTCAAGGGAGGAGCCTATGGGAGAATGAAAAATATCTGGAACTTGGCTAGCTAACGAGATGAAAGTAATCAGTTAAGTGTTTCGCGCTTGCTACCACTGCCCTCGATTTGCTTGCTGGCGCGACTCCAAGTGCCAGATCGCGATGCGAGGAATCGCAAGTTCAGCTGGGCCTGGTGTGAAAGGAGCGAGTCGCGAAATGTGGGTGCAGATCTCAAATGCCAAGCGAGATCCAGGAGTGCTGGAGGTCACGGCTCAATTTTGGCAGCATCTGTCAATTTGTAGGGAGCACTGGGAGATAAGTCGCCAGTGGTGGCATCACCAAAGGTTGACAGCACGGCACTACCAAGTTGCGAGGAGTGTGATGAAAAAAACTGCACATGGACCACATCCCGGGACTGTAGTTCAGAGGTGCGGATCCCTGCTGAGACGGCGGGATGAACTTGTAATGTCTAGCTTCATGGATGGTGATATTTAGAGCTCTGACATTTGATGGTGGAGATGCAATGCAAGCACAAGGGCAACAGGAAACTGCACATTCCAGCCTGGGGCCAACTGGACTTAGCAATCGAAGTCAAACGAAGGGAGAATGGCTTGGATTCTCCAGAGAGGCTTCCATAACGTTGCACATATCATCGCATCCACGAAGGAATGGTGAGCAAAAAAAAACCCGGAGGACCGATTATGCATTTAAAGAGTCACAAAACACGCAGGGTACACCACTGCTGACTCTATACTACCCATCATTGAACGTGTCCAGAAAAGAGCCGGGGGCCTTCGACAGCCTCTAGGGCATCAATCCCAAATCCGAACACCCCAAATGCAACATGATGCTTTTCAGCCCAAAGTGTACGCCTGACAGCAGGAACTTGCTGCCTCCCATCTTCATCATTACCCCTTTGACCGACGGTCAAAGATCCCAACGCAACAGCTTCTCCCTGGCAAGATGAAATATGCTTCAGGTAAACTCGTCACAGGTTTCAGCGGGAAGGAAAACGTGTCTTCATGTTCAGCCGAGGCGCATGCGAGCCATGTCCTTGGTGATCTGGATGAGACACGGATGCGTTAGCAAGCAGCTCAGAGGCGTCAAATGGGTTGAAGGAGGCATGCACCGAATGCAACAAGGTCTCTATCTGAGCCGAAAGGCCTTGGTTCAACAGGATGAGGCATGGGTAGGGTAGGGGAAAGCCCGAGGCAGAACAGGAAGGTGGGATGGAAAGGATAACATACTTGTTCAGGTGACACCTTTCCCGTGAAGAAGCCGGCGAAAAGGTTGTTGATGTCCACTGTCTTTCGCAGCTTCGCATCCATCTCTTCCCACTTCTTGTCAGACGCGGCGAGCTTCGCCTTCATCCGGGTAAGTTCTTTGCCCTGGTCCTTGGCAGTCTGCTCCCAGGAATCGGCCCGCCGTTTCACGAGCTTGAGCTCGCTGTCTAACTTGGAGACTCGGGCGGCAAGGTCGGTAGGGTCAGCAAGGTGGACGGGATCGACAGCGCCCGAGGCGCGAACAGGAGGGGAGAAATTGTCTTCATGACTCGGCATGATGGGCAGACCAGACGCAATCTCAACCTTCGAAAAGCGGTGGAGTAGCTCCTTCATGCAAGCTGAAACATCAGAATGTCGCTTGTTCGCAAGGGCGCGGTCGGCGTTGGCGCTCTTTTCAAGGTGCATGATGCTATCCTGTGAAGACTCGTAGAGATGATCCATGGCCACCGAGATCAGACGGTCCCTGGACGAGAGGGCAGGGGAGCTAGCATGGGTATGGAGATACTCCAACACCTGCTCGTGACCCGCAAATGAGTTTTTGAGGGTAATCATGTTGTCGAGGGTGCGGTGACTGATCGCGACCTGCAGAGCCTCATCGGCGCGCTCTTCGTTGTATGGGCCAGCAATGAGGGTAGAGAACTCCTGACCAGGGAAAAGGTCATCACCGTTGTCGTCAATCGGATCGAGGTAGTCATCATCGTTGTCATAACTATCGCTGTCATCGTCATCCTCATCGCCGTCGCCGTCGCCGTCGTCGTCAATCTCCATTTCATCATGAGGATCGCCTGCGTTCTAAGTCCAGTCAGCAACGTAAATTCATTACAAGGCTGAGTAAGTCGACTGCGCAGAAGCTTAGAGGTGTGTGTAGTGGGTTGTATCTCTCGCCTGCGATTTGGGCTCAGATGGGAGTGACCCCCCATCCTTGGACAATCGATTCCGTGCGCCATTTCAGTTGCAAGTGCCCGCACTTGGACAAAACCTAACCCTAACATCGCTGACCAAGCGCTGGCAGCCGGCCGCACCCCTGGACAGAGCCACCCTTGGGCAGAGTGAACTCTGAAGAACAGGGGATCCTAGACAGCCAGAACTCCTGGTTTGACTTGTGAGCCAGGTCCTAGTGGGGGGCCAATACGCCCGGCCCGGACCCCAGAGACTTCTGACCGAGCTAGGCGAGGGTCGAGATCATCCCACACACAACTCCGGGTTAGGATTGCAGAGCCTTGGAACCCAGGCAACTCTGGGCATAAGAGACTTGCCGTCTACCAGCCTGGCGCACAGGTCCTGACAGGTTGACGGAAGCGGAGGCCCATTTCAAATGTGGTCGAGCTGTGATTTTCCGCGTGCAGGATGGGGGAGACAACCATACACAAAGGGTAATTGAAAGGGAAAGTAAGAGATGAGAAAGAAGATGAAGAAAATGAGAATGAGAAACGAGGAAGAAGAAGCGAGGGGGAAAACGAAGAGTGAAGAATAAAGCTCCGCGCAGCAGGACATCGAAGAGCGAAAGTGTGAGATCGATGGACTTACCGACGGCGAAGGAGCCGAAAAGACTGTCGCCTCGGAAGCAGCAGGCGCGGCGAAATTTGAGACAAGCTCAGTGGGGGCGGGGCGGGTGGGAGAAGTCTGCAGATGCGACATGTTGGGTTAGCCAAACAATTTTGTAGAGGTCGTGGATCGTTGCAGATTTCAGCAGATTTGGAGGCAAAGGAGGGAACTCGAGGGAAAAAGTTGAAGGGCAGCTTACCTGGGCGCCCACGGACTCGTTGGCGGTGGTGGCAGAGGAACTGCCAAAAGGAGCGACACCACTAAAAATCGCCAAATTAGCGGCTTGCTGCTCGCGTCTCCGACGCTCCACGGCGGCGCGCACCATTCTTTTTGTTTCAAAAACAATAAAAAGAACAGAAGTGGGAGCAAGGGGGGAGGGCGGCAGCCAATGTTAACAGAAAATTTGAAGAGGAAGGAAAGTTGGTGGTAGTGGTTGAGGTTGGAGGAGGAAGAAAAAACCAGAAAGGCTGTGAGGAGGAGGCAAATAAATCAATACTGGCACCAGGAGTTGGGAAGTGGGGTCTCTGCACCATTTTTTGGCAGTGAATAGGCAGCACAGACCATGAGAAACGAACAATAGGAAAGAACACCAATTGAACAATTGGCAGATGGTGCTGTTTGGCAAGCAATCCAGGATGGTGGGGCTGAGTTGGATTGTCTTTGCCCCTCCCCATCTCGAGGCGGCGACCCAGCCCAAGCTCAAGTTCAAGACCCTCCATTCTTACGCCGGAAACTGTCGTAATTTAGGAGCAGGTGGACTATCTTGGGCATTTAGAACTTGAAATGTTATCAACTGTTGTTTTGCAGGCCTGGCAGCAATGCGATCATCGGGATGCCGTCAAGACGTGTGCAGCGGGCTTATCTTATCAATCAAACAGACGGGAGTCCTCGAGGCATCGCTTGAGATGGACTGACGTCATTGGTGCAAGGCTGAAGGCGGTGAAGAAGGTGGAGCTCAAAGCAGCGGCAGAATCCCTGCAGCTGATAAGATAGACAAGATAAGATCCCACCTTCTGGATGAACGACATCCCATCAAGACAATATGCATGGAGGTGGTATTTTGAGGAGCTTCAAGAAATATGTCAGCTCGAGGTTCTGAATAGGAAGAACAGACTATGGCCGTGATCAATCCGAAATGGGTGAAGGGCCACGACGGAACAATAGTGATCACTAAGGAAGGTGCGGCAAGGCAGGGCAGAAGAGCTCACTGTGTGGCCTTCATGAGAAGCGCCCGCATGTCTTAGTCGGCAAAGTCGGTCGCATTCATGTTACTGGAGGCAAGTACCGTGATAAGAATATTTGAGTTGGCCCTGATCAGCGGCGTAATGCTGACAACGCCCTCGGAGACATCAGTATTCCATTCCCGCCATCACCGAGTGCCACGTCCGCTGCGAAGCACATGCAGCTTCAAAAGCACAAGAAAGATGATCTCACAGGCAAGAAATCATTGGCGAGCAGGAAGGCGGAAGTACTTTTCTCCTTGTCGATGACTTCCTACATACAGCTCGCTTCGCTCCGCCCCAAGAATGCAATTGTGTAGCCTGCGCTTCAAAGGAAGCCTGAGATTTGTGCCATTGAAGCTTTAAAACGTAAAACCAGACTAGTTCTCCTCCATTTCAGAGGTCCCCTTCTAGGCTTGCGGTCTATCTTGCTGGAGACGAGCGATGTGCTAGCTCCAGTCATGAGCTTCAAGCTCTTCCGTGCAGTCTTGGCAGGATCGTGATCGATGCCTCACTTGAGCCAGTCGCACCGCGTTTGACGCTCAGAGGACCCTTAAAGCCTCCAGCTACAGTCACACAATTCAATTGCTGGACAGGGCCCCACTTTCCATCTTGGCCTCTTTTCGGTCACCACCCCTCCCTCGACGATCCATCATCTCCCCTCATCCAAGCACCACAAGCCGCTTGCCAACCCATTTCTGCTTGCCTGCTCTGCTCTCGTCCCCTGTTTCCTTCCCTTTGTTCTTTGAACAAAAAGATTTTTTTTTTTCTTTTGCAATGGTTCGTGCGGTCGTGAAGCGTTATAGACGCGAACGGGCCGAGGCGGCGAGGGCAGCGATGGCGGGGGCGGCGGCTGCGGCCCCCAGTAGCTTCGCCGACCTTGCTGGCGATCCCGCCACTCCTGCTCCCGGCTTCGCCAGCAACCCGCCAGCGGAAAGCATGGCCATGTCTCTTCCAACACTGGCACACCTCAGTGCAATCGAGATGACCGGCTAACGCACTAGCTCTCCGCCATAGACCTCGTCCATGGACGTCGACGACGACACCAAGTCTGGCCCCGGCCCCTCCAATGGCAAGCCGCCAGCATTCTCGTCTAGCTCGGTAAGTCCATGGATCTCACGCTTTTATCTGACTTTTCGATGTCCTGGTGCGCGGAGTTTCTCCTTTTACCCTCGATTTCTTCGCTCGCGCGATTGACTTACTCAACCTTGTAATAATGTTGAATTGCTGACTCGACTTAGACCACAGGTGCACCCACAATGACGAGGGAGACGACATCGAGTGCCCGTTTCCCTGCCCCACCTGCCCCACGGCCGAAAGCATCGACAATCCCTCCAATGTGATGATGCGGGCCCGCATTTTGGAGTTGGAGAACGGCCGCAAGGCTGATAAGTGGAAAGCCGACTGTCAGCAGGGGAAGATCAAGGAGTATGGTAGCATGATCAAAAATAAGAGCAACAAGATCAAGGAGCAGGGCACCAAGATCGCCCGTTTAGGGCGGGAGCTGGCAAAGACCCAGGCTGAGATCGCGGCCACGGCCGGCGCCTGGAAGCTCTTCGCCAAAACCCTCACGGGCCAGATGGCTGTCGACAAGGTATGATTTCCCCCCCAGACCTCTGAACTACTCACTGACGCGCCTTTGAATTTCACAGTTGACTGGGGAACTGTCGCGCATGGGTTTGGACTGAGTACGAAGACGTCATGTTTGTTTTTGGAGGCATTTTTGTTGTCAGCTTATATAAGCAATTGGAGCCATTCGCGGATGTAGCCGGCTTGGCAATAGGGGACCCTGCAGGCCAGAGATTCTCTTCCACAGAACAACAACAATACACAACAATCACCACAATTGGCCAT
>Ga0247780_1001520_pt1 | contig 12755 bp, 11 predicted proteins | sample UWRJL079202R5_FD_179927 | JGI IMG/M metagenome (GOLD analysis project Ga0247780, IMG submission 179927) | Plant litter microbial communities from Arlington Agricultural Research Station in Wisconsin, United States - UWRJ-L079-202R-5 | ecosystem: Environmental > Terrestrial > Plant litter >... | reverse complement strand
AAAGTGGAAGAAAGTAGGTGGTCTGATGGAAGATGGTGGAACTGTTAGGGTCGCTGTTAGCCAAGTACTGCACAGGCCAGTTTTGGTGGCTCTCTTTTTTTGTCAACCGCTTGCGTATGCAGGTCATTATACGCTTCCTCCTTTCCCCGCCAGGAAATATGTTCTTTGTCAGGCCCGCTGTATCAGCCTCTCAAGTTTCACTTTTCCTCCCTTGTGACAGCTCATTCGAAGGCGCAGATCCAAAGGGGTCTCTCGAACAACGGAAACTTGTCCGTCAAAACGCGCCACGCGGCCTGTTCCTAGGATGATTGTTGGTCTTTCTCCACATCGATCAAGTTCGACACGACTGAGTTGGGCGCCTATTCCAACCAAGAAACGCAGCGAGTTCAGCACTCGGTTGGCTGCAAAGAAGGAGAATGACGGCGAGGACGCCTGGGTTGACTTTTTTTACTCAGCGATGAAGAGCGGCTCAAATACACGCAACAAAACTAAATACCCACGATAGCTCATCTTCCTACCACATCACACAGCTTCTATCATCATGTTTCTGTCTTGCAAATCACGTTCACGTGGTGGCGCAACGTGTTGGAAATGGGGTGTTAGCTAGGTACCTACAAGTACTATTGTGAGCCTGCATAGCCGCGGTACTAACTTATCGTCGATCTGATTGAGCATCGGACTTGGCGACGGTGTCCCAAAACGGTCACCGGCTTGAGGAGAGTCCGAACACCTGTGTTCTTCTCTCTTTTCCCGAGCATGCCCCCTCCACGGCCGAGTTTTCGCAGACAATCGGTCTCAGAGATGCAAAGAGCAAAATATGGCCGGATGCTCATGGCAAGCGATAGTTAGGGCTTCTCAACTCGAGCCGATTGATATTGAGCGAAAAGGGGAGCGGAAAGGGGGTTTGAAGGAAGGTACACCGCCATTTTCGCCCGGCTCCGACAAAGGAAGGTCCCCACGACCGCCCGATCAACGGCCTAATAAGCGGTCGAGGACCGATGGATTCGGCGAAAATGACCGCCCAATTGCTCCACAGCCTCCCGAGTTTATCACGCTGCATGAAAAATGCGTCGAGCTGGAGAAGACCGCTTATCACTTCCCCAAACTACAGGCTTTCGTCGATAAGCTGGCTCTCGCATGCCAGTCAAAGTGGGACACACGACATGTTCCGTATAAGAAAGTAATCGCGCTGCTGACCCACTGGGGTGAAGATGATTTGGGGGTCCTCAAGGAGATTTCAAGCTTGAAGCTAATGTTAAGCGACACCTACAACTACGATGTTGAGACTTTTGCAATTCCCTCTCGGAGAAGAGGATACACGGAACTTGTTGATCGGATGAAGTCATTGTTTGCGACGTACGATGTTGAGGGGAACCTGTTTATCCTTTACTATGGCGGCCACGCGACTCAAGACCAACAATCTCAGCCCACCTGGGTATCGTATGCGCTTCCTCCTCCCTGCGCAGTCGCCATTGTTAACTAATTCGGTTGAAGAAAAAGACAAAATGGAGCAGCGTTCAACATATCTGCCTTTTCCATCTTTTTGTCGAAATGGATGCAGACGCCCTTCTGCTTTTCGATTCTTGCCAGGCCGTTCCACAGGCCTTTGATTCAAGGGGGAAAGGCGTTGCATCTGCAATCACTGCTACTGGTTGGAGCAGAGGTTCCAAGCAGCACAGTACATCCAAGCCTTTGACAGAAGTAGTACGACGAGTGGATATCCTACGTCTATTGCCGAAGCTGATACGATCTCAAAAACATCATATAGTTAAATTCAAGTTGAAGGATATCGAATTGGACACAATCATAAGTTTATGTATATTGCCGGAGGATGTGGGGACTCTGAGCAAAACGGACTGCATTAGCTACTGAAAGATGGAACATTCTGGAACTTTGTTGTCTGATTCGAGGAAGGAAAGATAAAGTACGTAGGTCAAGGGGTTCGACAATTCCAAGTTGCTCGACAAAATGTACAATGGGTTCTATGTCAAGAGAGTGCCCAGAGCCTTGGTTACAGCGGATCAAAGACACTATGTAATGGCATCAATTCACAATGTACTGCGACCCAGCTTCTCAATTATAATCGCTCACCCCATTGATTACTACGGTAAGGCCTGTTAGCCTCTCCTGAAACAGACATTCCTCGCGTTGCGGTTGATAGGGTGTGATACTGGGTTCTAGAAACCACCTAACTTACTGTATGTTGCGAATCGAAGGACCTTTCAATCGGTGCGCCATATATGCGTGTTGTGAGCATAGATAAACGGGAGGTCGGTAGCGTGCGGCCCACCTCCACGTCGTGATGCTCCATGAGGAGCAAGTTTAACGACGGACTGCTACTGATAAATGCCGTCTCGCGGTCTAGACTTCTTCTAACATTTGAAATGAGTGTGCACACACGTGTAGTATGGATTTTTGTTGCTGAGTTAAGGCTACAAGGTTATAATAAGAAAGGGAAAAGGATGTCGGAAAAGGCAGTTGTGATGAAGTTCCGGACAACGCTAGTGTGACAGGCAGGATCTTTGATTCCTCCAATACCCAACGGAGTTTCAGTCTGCAATCTCGCCGCCGAGAAAGGAATTGAGGTGCTCGGTGTTGGAACTCCCGGTTGTATTCCACGTTGACGGACGGCACCCATCGTCACGACAGTCCAATTGGAGCCTCACCGCCAAGGATAATCCGACCTGCGAGAAGCACAACTAGATGCGCCGCGTTTCTTATTTCTTTCTAACTTAGGCCATCTTGTGCGGGTAGGAAATTTGCTATCGCGCTGTTCCGGACAAGTCCCTCTCATCCTTTCCCATCTGGTAAGAAGCGCACACATATCAGCGTCACTTCCTCCTTGCCAACAGAAATTTCGCCGCAGCTGTCTGCTCACTCAACATCTCATCTGAGCAACATTTCGCCACCGTTTACCCTCTGCGCATTTCACCGCAGCACACTGCCAGAAACGTCAACTAAAATATCGAGTGAGCCACTCGAAGAAGATGCAACGAATGTAACAACGGACTTACTTGGCATTCGACGTCATGACGCACCGCACACACCGGCACCACGTGGATGGCAAGCATCCTTCCTTGGACGTCTTCCATGGGACGGGCTTCTAGCCATCCTAGGTGTCGCGGGATGCACCTTTTCCATGATATTTATCATTACGAAATCCGACATGGACCCCATCGAAAGGTGGGCGTTGTCGCCAGCCGTGTACTTGGCCATAGTGTCTGCCCTCGCCAACATCTTCCTGCGCTACACCTTCTCGCGCGGCGTTGAGATCTCGTGGTGGGTGGTTACCATGAAGGAAAACACGCGCATCAAAGATTTGCACAACGTCTGGGTACACAGCACGAGTCTGTGGTCGGCTGTATCGGTTGGTCGAGGATTCAGCCCCGTTGCACTCGCTGCTATTATGTTGGCGCTCGTCCCAGCCAGCTCGCCACTGGTGCCACGCGCTTCCACCGCCTCGAGCCGCACCATCGTGGCCGAAGTTGATGTTTCCGTCACTGCCGCTCAGGACGTCACAGGGGATCGTGGAACCGGCATGGTCGCACCCGGCAGGACACGATACCCCAGCTTCGTCAGCGCATCATTTGCGGACGTTTTACAAAACCATCTCGCCTCGGCCCCAATTTCAATTCAAGCCGGTGACGTTTCGCTATGTCGATCTGGGACGTGCAGCGGACTCATTCGTGCAGCGGGCTACCAGATGTCGTGCGTCAAATCCTCAACTACTTTCAACGAGACCATCTCGAATACAGTCGACTATGGTCTTGACGACGAGGAAGTTGTGTTCGGGACTAATATCAGCTACTATGGGGCGGTAGGCTTTGAGAATGGCGGGAAGTCCATCGTGGGTCTTAAAACGTTGTTCAAGAGCGGTCGTGGTCTAGGTTCCCATCGCGACTGTAGCGGGGATTTGGCCGTTCGCAAATGCTCCCTGGTTCCGGCAACTCTCGAACACCGTGTTACCATCGCCAACGGGACTAGTATCACGTTGGATCCCCGATACACCTACAAAGACGACAAGTTCGTGGCCTACTATAACTTCTCCATGGACCAGGACGGCTTCCTCAGTGCGCACGGTGGTCTGGGACTGGCCTTGGCAGATATGTTCACTTCAAAGGTGACTCTCAACATGGATCCCGTCCTTGGTCTGAAATTGGTGTCCAAAGGGACGACAGCCATGCAATACCGAAGAGGGGGCTCGGAATCGGACCATTCACCATGTACAATGCAATAGCTCGATCCGACGGACGAGATCCTAGAAACAGTGCGAAGCATTGCCTTCCGCATGGCGTTCGAGGTGAATCTTACCGGCATCCCGACACAAAGCCTTCGCTTTCAAAGAGAGTCTACCGAGCTGGTGTACCTCTCCGACTTCAAATTTCTCAGCCTGGCCTTACTGCCCACTGTCTTCTCCGCCCTTACGGTGCTGCTTCTCATGTGGCGGTGGTGGCGGCTGGGTCGACGAGTCTCGCTCTCACCTCTCGAGATTGCACGCGCGTTTACGGCCCCTGAGTTGTCTGCGGGGTCGGCGTCAGACTTGGCGGCGAAAGAGCTGATGAGGGATATTGGATCGAAGAAGATCAGGTACGGAGAGGTGGAGAATGAGCTGATGGTGCCTGCGTTGAGGTTTGCTCCTCCCGATGTTGCGAGGGCTCCGCGACAGGGGGTGTTGTATTTCTGAGATGATTCTGGCCCCGAGTTTTCTCTAGCGACCTGCAATGTCACCGATTACGGTGTGTTTCTACCTGCCCAGGTGCTAGCGTCAATCAATTCAATCGAAGATAACAACAGGGTACAACCGCCCCAGAGACATCTACATCCACTCCCTCAATTCCCTCATGCTCCTACCCCTACTCCTCCCTCAGCGACTCCTTCCAAGGCCCGTCATCAATATGACTCTCCACCCTCTTCCTTCCCATGACCCCCCGGTTCGGCTGCAACGTCTTATCCCTCACAATCCACTCATCCTGACTGACCAACAAATCTGCCATATCCCCCGGCAGCCCCCCCGTCCACCTCGTCATCGGCCAAATCGCCTTCAACGTCTCCTCCTTGACGCCCGACCCCGTAATATTCGCGACCCGCCCCCAAATCTTCTCCGGCTCCTGCGCAAACACCTTCTGCACTTTATTCAGCGCTCTCAAAAACTTGACAATCTCCTTCCTCTTAATCGGATCATCCAGCTTCGCCTTCGTGGTGTACATCACAGACAATTCCCGATACAAACTATCATTCCGAAACACAGCTGCATTTTCCTTGCCAATCGTCCGAATCGCAATCTCCGTCGTGGGCTCATACGCCGTGACTGCATCAATCTCCCCGTGCTTCAGCATATAAGGGAACGTCCCGTTCCCGCAGGGCTCGACGAGACAAAGGCCTGACCCCGCAGGCGCCCCGACGAAGGTATATTCATCCTCCTTGAGCCCCGCGACATCTTTCAGGTAGCGATACGCGAAATACTCCGAGGTAGAGTTCTTGACCACCCCGATGCGCTTCCCCTTCAGCGACAGGGGGTCACCAGACGTGATATTCGCGGACTTTAGCCCGACAATTCGGTAGAACACCTCAGCGACGGTTGTGATGATGCGCAGGTCCGGGTTGGCAGGGGCGTCGTGCAGGACGTGGACTTCGGCGCCGGCGTCGAGGTCGATGGTGGGGGTTTGCCAGAGGTCGGGCAGGCCGTTAATGAATGTTGCGGTGGGGTCCGAGGCGTAGTGGTCTTCGATGGTGACGACGAGGGGGGTTGCTTCGATGAGCATGCGCCGGGCGGCGACGGTTATGGCCGCTGCGGGGGAGGGGGAGAGGAGGAGGGAGAGGAGGAGGGTTGTCTTGAGAAGGAGGGGGGAGGGGTTTGGGTTTGACAACATTTTGGGGCGATTTTCAGGGGTTGGGCTAGATGGAGGGGGAGAATGGAGATGGCCGATATGGTCGAGATGATCTAGAACACGGCTTGAGGTGAAGTCGTGGGGGATGCATTCGCGCAACAGAACTTATATCTCGGACTGAAGCTCGGATATCTTACCGGTTGTACTCGGTGCAGACGGCCGGGAGCCAAGCCCGGCGGGACGATACCCTGGAGCTGACAACACGATCGGGGATATTATCGGGTAATTCCTATATGCAAGGTACTGCAGCCCGCTTAACCAGCCGTCTTGGCATGTATTTCCGTTATACTGCTGAGGTCGATGTTGAGATTTGGCGGATAAAAAGTGGGAAACTGCCAGTGATGTTCTCATGGTGATATGCGCTGCGAGACAGAGAACATTGAAGAAATAAGGGGCTTTGTGGTAGGTAGGTAGGAAGTCCAAAATCAGGCCGTCAGCATTCGACGTTTAAAGCGGGACGTTTGTTGACATGGACGCTCAGGGGGCGAACCCCACTTGACTCAATTAGGGGTATTTCCCCACCAAAACACCAAAACTAAAGCAAAATTGATATCTCCACCTTAAGGAGCATCCACCGAGATTCTTGGACGAGCTGGGAATTGAACCCAGGACCTTTCGCATACAGAAGTATGCTAAGCGAACGCTCTACCAACTGAGCCACACGCCCTGATGGTGGTTGATGGGTTGCTTGACCGTTTGGGCGGTACTCGAGCCCCTGGGTAGGGGGCAGTGGTCCTTTGATATCCAGTCGTGGGTCACGATGTCGCCGCTCCTATCATGGCCCGTAGGTACCATCTTCCCGTACCTCCGACCTGTACACCTGTGACACACCTAGCTAGGTTGCACTAGTGCGGCCAACGTGAAGGCAATTGGATGAGGGATGGGCGACATAAGTACCTACCCAGGCAAGGTGTTGAGCATCACGTCAAGAAGATATGGTTCAATCAGTAAGTATTGAAGGCACGTGAGGGCAGGGCGGTGCTTCACAAACCAACTCGAGCATATATGGTCCACAAACAAGCATCTTCGTGGTGTCTCAACGCCTCTCATTAAGCCTGAGGGGTCACGTAGTGCGAATCAAAGTGACTGACTCAGTGGCTGTGCCGTTCTGCTCCGCTTCAGCATTCTCCATTTTGAGGTGGGGGAGGTCAGGACATTGCACGACGTGTAGTCGAGGCCAAACAACTGAATTCAATATGAGTCCGGGCTATCATCCTTGCTGTGCATCCCAGACGCAACCACCCGTCGACAGTTTGTGGCCGCGCACCTACATTGTTGTAACTTGCGCAACATCGTACCAGGTACTGGTCCGGGACTTGGATCTGCGAGTGCCGTCGGATTGTCAAATGGAAGCTTAGATCCCGGGCTAGCCCCTATGCGCGCCGTTTGGGTGGTAGTAGACCGCTGCTTGCCCGGAGATAGCCTGGGAGAAGTTGCGTATGATATCTGCGGCGTCCCGAAACAACTTTGGATGCGCAAAGGCTGCAAGTTCCACAGCCATGCCCAATGTCCGCACACGGCAATACACTGTGATCTCCAACGGTAAATCCTGTTCCGGGTACTCTCCCCACACCGCTCGGAACTCCACATTTGATAGGGCACATGTGCGCCACGAGTAAATCAATCGTTTCTACCTCACCTACTTGCCCACCTACCGCGTTGGGAAATCTGATAGCTTAACACGACCTGTGAAAGCCCTGTAGTTATAGTGCTGGTTTTACCATGTGGCATGAAACTAACTCCGGGCAAGTGATGTCCCTCGATTGGTTCTATTCGCGGTTGCAATGGAATACCTTCCGTACCTTACCTACATAGAATTAATTAAGCTTGCGCGACGGCCAAGATTCTTCCATCTTGGAGCCTGAAAGCAATCGAAATGGATAGAAATCTTAAGGTAATTATTTAACCGCTTATTCACTGGCCTGCCTATCATTGAAAACCGAACGTCATTATTTCCGTTGATATAAGGTAGGCTGTAGGTGGGTATGTTAAGCATGGAATTAGGGCCCTTGATAGCCTGGGACCCGAGAAAGCCTTGGCCCATCGGACCTGGCCCTGTGGAGTTAACTGGCCAATTAGAGGCCTCGCTCTATAGGAGTGCCCCCTGAATAGCCTGGCGTGTGTGACTTACGCTTCATGCGCCCTCGGTGCCCCCGGTCTCACAGAGCGCCACGATTCAAATTGCGCTACTCGTGTACGTAGCGCAGTTCCACCGAGTTGACATGCTCGGAAACGATGCAGATATTGGCGCAGATGTCGGTAGGTACATCCTAAACCAATTGGTAGCTGAGCCTTCCACTGCTGGCGCCTTCAGGTATTTCGCAACTTCCATTGTATAAATGTTCACACTCCCTTCTCGCCAGATATGCCGACAAGTGCATTATGGATTAAACATTCATATTCTGAATTATCATATCTCGGCTGCCTTGCAGGATGAAATTGCAACGGCCTTCGGCAGCATCGGCGACTTCATCGCCATCTTCCAACTAGCATACCAGCTCGCCCAGGTTCTGGGGTTGGGGTGAGGTGGTTCCTCCAGCAGTGCCGAGTATCAGCAGCTACCGACCGACCCGGGCACCTTCGTGCAGGTTTTGACACAGATGAGCAACCTCTGAAACTGCCCCTGAATTGACTCAAACATACGAAACCGGCGCAGGTAATCGACCTGTGCCAAAAACTCGAATCTCACGCCGAATTCGCCGATATCCATAAAGTCATGCGATTGGTAGCACATGAGTGTGGGAACGCCATCACAGATGCCCTGTCGTGATTCAAGTCCAAGTACCAGCACAGCCTTGGTGTCAAAAGATCGCGTAACAAGATACGGGACACCCTTCGAAGAATTGAGTGGGCACTCCGCGAGAGGAGTCGCGTACAGGCTCTTCAGAAGAAGATTGAGAAGACAACGGGGCTTTTGGGTGTTATTATTGGACTCGCACTGAGGTATGTGGGAGTTATGAAACCCCTTTTAGGGAACGAATAATACAACAAATCAGCTGACTTTGTTCCCACGAAAGGCAACAAATAGGACTTGGTGCAACTACTATTTCTGCCCAAATCGATCATCTCCAGCAGGTATTGCAACCGAGTAGCAAATCAAATATGTCAGGAGTAGGCGAGAGCGCGAAAGCGGAAGTATCTTCGAAAGTTGAAGTTGCCGGAGACCTTAGGCAGATGTCATGGGATACATTCAACTCTACATCACCACTGACTGCAAACTCAGGGTCAACCACTCAAGGTGGGATGTTTTTGAGCGAAGGATTGACGGCACCTGCGCATCAAACTCATCCCGCAGGCGTGTCAACCATGTACGAAGTGTCGCTAGCTTGAACCGCAAATCCAACTACTTCGTAGGTAGTTTGTCCCGGACCATCTCACTCAAACCGACCCCTCCACTCCCCAACAATAATATCCGCAGCCTATTCACCAAGTCAGCGCACCACTTATCACACACCCCACCCCCCAGATTAAAACTCACCTTCTCCCCAACCGCATAAGCCAACTGACTCAAATGCGAACTCGGCAAAAACGGCAACACACTCACATCCACCACCCTCAGCCCCGCCGCCCCATGGACTCTCAAATCCGGCCCAACCACACCCCCCTTTCCCAGCGGCAGCATCGCCGCCGTACAGCACGGATGCATATACGAGAGTGTCATCTTCTCCTTGACATACTCCATGAGTGCGGTTCTATTCCCAGCCACGGCATCTCCCGGTCCGAGCTCCACAGCGCCGTATTTCTGCAGCGCCGGGGTGGATATCATACGGCGGAGGTAGAGGACGTGGGCGGCGAAGATGTCGAAGTCGATGGGGTTACTGGCGGTGCGGTAGTCGAGGATGGGCTGGGCGAGGTGGTCTGCCGAGTCGAGGCGGACGGTGCCGCGGCTGAGGGTGTGGAGGTTGAGGGCGTTCATGGAGGTTCCGGTGGCGAAGGTGGCTTCGAGGCTGGGGGCGGAGGGGTTTTCGAGGAGGGAGGCTATTTCGAGGAGCTGCTGGTTATAACCTGCTGAGAGGGTTGGGTCGGAGGCGTAGGAGGGGGGGAGTAAGGAGGGGGCGGAGCCGGAGGCGACCATGGTACGGAGTTTGGTGATGATGTCGGAGTGGGTGGTGGTGAGATTGTGGAGGGGGATGAAGATGGCGCTGTTGGACATGGAGAGGGTGTATGGCCCCTGGGCGGGGACTTGGTCGAATTCGGCGGTGGCTTGGGCGGCGAAGGTCGCGTTTAGCATGTCGGATGGCATGGGGTAGAAGTTGGTTGGTTTTGTGTCTGAAGGGGGGAGGCGTTTGTAAGTGGCCGCCTGTTGCGGCTTATGTCAATGTGGGTAGGGTAGAATACTCACAGTTCCACGATATACTCGGCCCGGAATGATCTTGGAGATTATTCCCAACGCCTGGAAGGTTAAGAACCAGGGGGATGCCGTATTCTTTCAGCACCGATGCCGGCCCAATTCCGCTCCTGTGCAGAACCGTCGGCGTGTTGAATGCGCCCGCGGAAACGATGACCTCCGCTTTTGCAGTCGCATTGAACCGCCCACCACTGCTACCCACAGGCTTGATCTCAACGAGTGGTGGTCCAGATGCGAGGCCATTGGGATACACGACCCTGACAACTTGATGGTTGGTCAGAAGGTCGTAGTTCAACCGGGGTTTGGTGCTGTTTCCAGTGACATCGGCGTAATGTCCCAACCCGGCGTGAGACCGCCTTGCCGTCAAAGGGTGCTGCGAAATAGGTATCCAACAGAGGCCTGTCTTATCACCACTCGCACATTCTTTGTTCACCGGAACTCTCATGTCCAGCCAGGCGTTTCTGGCAACCTGGTGGTCGCCCCACAAAAAAGGGGGATAACTCGAGTGGATTGGTGTAGTACCTCCATATGCAGACAGGTCCCAGGTATAGCCATGCTTCGCGGCGACGGTGGCTGGGGGTGGAGTGAAAGTGACAGCCTTCCTAAAGTATGGAAATAATCCGTCATTGTCCCACTTATGCGGACTCTTGTCAAATTCGGGACTGCCAGCACGAGCCCATGCATCAAAGTCGTGGCGCGAGGGACGGTCGAAGAACATGCCGTTGACGGCACTACTGCCACCAACCGTACGGCCTGCAAGGACCAAGGCCTGCTTATTTTGGACCTCGAGGTTGGCGACAGAGTTGAATGTCCAGATAGCCGGACGGGGAACGGTGCTCGAATTGGTGAAGCCGATCTGAGGAGGGTCAAAGCCTCCGGGAGCGTACTCGACCGTGCCGTACTCGACAATGAGGACGGTTTGGCTGGGAAAGGCTTCGGTCAGGCGGTCGGCAACGGTGAGGCCGCTGGTTCCTCCGCCGATGATAATGAAGTCATAGTGGGGACGAAGCTGCGAGGCCGATACTATCTGGCGCTTCGTGGCTTTCTGAGGTGGGCTGAGTCCAAAGGCCACAGCTGCCAGCGCGGCGACGATAAAGCTGCTGAGCGATGCCATGCTCGAGATCACCTATCCTGAGTCTCTTGGAGACCAATTCCAGATTGGAGGGGACCAAATGTCAACATTGAAGGCAGCCATGCTCGCCTATGTATAAAAGCATGTACCTGCCGGTATCCCGCGTCGTACAAGAAAGCACTCTGCAGCAATGAGCAGAAGATCAGCGGCTTCCCCGCGCGCTCCCGTGTACCACCAACCAGGGCGGGCCGCAGATCCAGGCTCAATGTCCCCGACTCGGCAATGTCCAACCGAGCGCCATTAGCCGAGACCGAGGGTCCGAAACTCAACGTGCTTCCATTGAGCGAGAGAGTAGCTGAAATTTTGAGATGCCGGCACTTGGAGGCACGTATGTCGATGTGACGCAGGTGGGTGAGTAGATTGGCATCAAGTGAAAAATACGAGCCTGCCCATGTAGTGCGGAGATTTGCATGGAAGTCTTGAATTCGGATGGAATGTGACTTCCTTGGCCGCGTGAAGAAAGATTGCAGCGCAGTCATTGGCTGACAGAATCGGGGGCTCGTCAGTGTTGGACGACTGGCAGTGCCAAGAGGGGAACTGAGGAAAGAGCACCCCGTATCTCGAGTGCAATTCCAGAGGTCACCGCTTCCTGCCGTTCATCGCCGACTTTTCCAAAATTGGTCCGGCGCTCGCTGTCTTCGCTGGCATCAGCTCAGAATGTGGAGACCGGACCTGTTTGGCAGCGTCGGTCCTCTCACTCTTTGCGCATCGTTGATGGATCTCTGAATGAACATCGTGGACAGCAAAACCATCATCTCTTCTAAGCACCTATCTGTTATTTTACTGATGCTACACAGACACGCAATCAGTGGCTGTCGGTCCCAGGTGCGGCTTCCACAAAAACTTTCACCGCTTCCATGGCGACCAAAAGGTTGCCGTCCTGCTGCTTGAGCCTCAACACAAGACAAAGTGGGTCACCACCGAGAAAAGTCCTTCCGCAAATCCGAAGCTCACAAACGAACTATTCGACCAGAGCTCATACTACTGGTTGAATCGCCTGATTTTACGTTGTTATCGGTCGAGTCGTAACTACAGCGGAATGTCCTCCTTCCTCCTCCTCTGAGACTTCCTCCTATCTTCCGGCTCCCTCCAAATCAACAACATCCCACTCCAAAACCTCCCCCGCCCCCTCCTCCGAAGCCGCATCATCTCCCTCCGCCTAAATCCCTTCTTCATTCCAAATAACCACACTGTCCGCGAAAACCTCTTGTTTGACAGTGAAAACACATCCTTTGATGGCGTCGACAACGCCGAGCACAACGAACAACAAAATCAGAGCTGAAGTGTCGAACTGCAGCGGCAGTTCTTGGCGCTCAGGCGCGCAGGCGCCTTACCGCTCCAGGCTAGGCTGGAGCGCAGGAGCCTTTCGTCATGTGCTCTCCTCACA
>Ga0247780_1001519_pt1 | contig 12756 bp, 8 predicted proteins | sample UWRJL079202R5_FD_179927 | JGI IMG/M metagenome (GOLD analysis project Ga0247780, IMG submission 179927) | Plant litter microbial communities from Arlington Agricultural Research Station in Wisconsin, United States - UWRJ-L079-202R-5 | ecosystem: Environmental > Terrestrial > Plant litter >... | reverse complement strand
GTGCTCGAGCAACTGGCTGCCGCGACCGCCCTCGGCGACGCTCCCTCGCTCGAGCTCAGCGCCTCCCTCCACGGCATCCGCGAGGTTTTGCGGGAGCGGTTGCCGCGCTGCGCGGTCAAGGAGGAGCACCCGGTCGGGCTGGCGGTGGAAGAGATCCTCGCGGTCGACGAGCGCTCGTTCTGGATCAACGGCTGGATGCACGACCAGGACGGGCGGGGGACGGTGACGGTGGTCTCGCCCGAGGGCGCCCGCCTCGACCTCACCGAGTCCTACCACTACGAACGCCCCGACGTGATCCAGTTCTACTCCGGCCTTGGCGGCGAGGCGACCCGCGACCACGGCTTCACCGCCCACTTCGCGCTGCCGGCGCCGAGCCTGCTCTCGAGCGGCTGGATCGCCGAGCTGCGCACCTCCGACGGGCTCGAGCTGGAGATCGAGTGCCCGGCGGTGAGCCGCGACCCACGGCTGGTTCGCTCGACGATCCTCGGCGAGCTCGGCCAGCGCGGCACGGTCGGCGGGCCGCTCGCCGCCGATCACGGGCGCCCGGCGCTGACCCGGCTGCAGGAGCGGATCGTCGGCGAAGCCGCGATCGACACGGTCGACACCTACGGCGAGCCCCCGACCGACCCGGAAATCTCGATCGTGGTCCCGCTCTACAAACGGCTGGACTTCATCGAGCACCAGCTGCTGCAGTTCTCCCGCGACCCCGACTTCGCCGCGGCGGAGCTGATCTACGTGCTCGACTCGACCGACCAGAGCGAGGAGCTGGCGCGGCAGGCGCGTGGGCTGTTCGGCCTCTACCGGCTTCCCTTCCGGGTCGTCAACCTGACCTCGGGGGCGGGGTTCGCGGGCGCCAACAACCTCGGCATCGAAGTCGCCGCCGCGGCGCGCCTGCTGCTGCTCAACTCCGACGTGATCCCGGATCGGCCGGGCTGGCTGGGGGAGATGGGCGAGTTCTACGACGCGAACGCGAACATCGGCGCGCTGGGCCCGAAGCTGCTCTACGAGGACGACACCCTGCAGCACGCCGGCCTCTACTTCCACCGCGACGCCGGCTCGGAGATCTGGGAGAACGCTCACTGCTTCAAGGGCCTGCACCGCGGCTTCCCGGCCGCCAACGTGACGCGGCGGGTGCCGGCCGTCACAGCGGCCTGCATGATGGTCGACCGCGACCTCTACGAAGAGGCCGGCGGCCTGCCCCTGCACTACGTGCAGGGCGACTACGAGGACTCCGAGCTGTGCCTGCGCTTCGCCCGGTCAGGCCGCGAGAACTGGTACCTGCCGGAGGTCGAGCTCTACCACCTCGAGGGTCAGTCCTACGTCCCCGGAGTTAGGCGCGTGCCCAGCGAATACAACATGTGGCTCCACAGCTCGATCTGGGGAGACAGCATCGAGGCGGCGATGTCCGAGTTCGACCCATTCCACCCAGCGAGCGAGAGCGAGAGGACGTTTTGACCCCTGACAGCGCAGTGAAGATCACCAAAGTCGAGATCGAGTCGGCGGCGCCCGGCTTGCTCGGCGCCCACATCGACCACCCTGTCGTCGGAACCGGTACCGACTCCTACGCGCTCGAGATCCGGGGTTGGGCGATCGGCGCCGACGCGCCGGTCAGCGCGATCGAGATCTCGCTGGGGGCGCGGAAAACCTCGATCCCGGCCTCATTGGGGGAACCGCGTCCGGACCTCCCCGGCGAATTCCCCGACGTCGCTCACGCCGGCGAGAGCGGCTTCCGCACCCTGGTCGGCGTGCTCGAGAACCGGGCCCGGTTCGGGCTCGAGCTGCACGCCAGGCTGGCCGACGGATCGCGGGCCCGGATCGGCCGCGTCGAGGGCGAGCGGCGGCCGCTGGCGAGCGGCCTCGAGCCCGCCCTGCAGCCGCTGATGCTGAACACGATCGGGCGCAGCGGCTCGACCTGGCTGGCCTGGGTCCTCAGCTGCCACCCGGAAGTCGCCGGCTACCGGCCGATGCAGTTCGAGACCCGCGTCGCCACCTACTGGATGTCCGTCTTCCAGGGGCTCTCACAGCCGCGCAGCTACCTCAGCCAGCTGGTGACGACGAACCTCGAGAGCGACCGGCGCTGGTGGCTGGGGGACGGCGCCGAGAGCACTCCCAAGATCGACGATCCCGCCCTGGAGGCCTGGCTCGGCAGCGACGCGGTCGAGGGGGTGGCGGCGATGTGCCAGGCGCGGATCGACGCCTTCTTCCGCCGCCTGGCGGCCGAGTCGGGCAAGCCGGAGGCGCGCTTCTTCCTCGAGAAGTTCCTGCTCGAGCCGGTCGTGCTCGACCTCCTGTCCGAGCTCTACCCCGGGACCCGCGAGGTGATCCTCGTGCGCGACTTCCGCGACGTCGCCAGCTCGGTCCTCGCCTTCAACCGCAAGCGCGGCTTCAAGGCCTTCGGGCGCGAGCACGTCGACAGCGACGCCGAGTACATCCGCGCGGTCGTGCTGCGGCAGGCGCTCGGCGTCCTGCAACGCCGGCGAGAGCGCGGGGATAGCGCCCACCTGATCCGCTACGAGGACCTGCTGACGGAGCCGGAGCAGACGCTGGAGCGGGCCTTCGAGTTCGTCGGCGTCGACCACTCGCCGGCCGTCGTCGACCGGACCCTGAAGCGCGCCCACGACGAGTCGCCGAGCATGGACCACCACCGCACCGCGACGGATCCCGCGGCGACGATCGGGCGCTGGCGAGAGGACCTCTCGCCGGAGCTGATCGACGAGTGCGCAGCGGCGCTGGACGAGGTTCTGGGCGAGTTCGGGTACGAGCCGACCGAGGCGAGCGTCGCGGCCGCGCGCGGCGACTGAGCGGTGGCGTCGGTCCTCGTCGCCGGATCGGTCGCCCAGCGCCCGGGGCGCGGCGGTCACGCCTGGGTCTTCCTCAGCTACCTGCTGGGGATGCGCCGGCTCGGCCACGAGGTCCACTTCCTCGACCGGCTGACGACGGAGATGGCCGGCGTCCCCGCGGCCGGGTTGGAGGGCTCCCCGCAGGCTCGCTGGCTGCGGCGGACCATGGAGTCGTTCGGCCTCGGCGAGGACTACACGCTGATCGTCGGCCCGCGCTCGCGGAGCGCGGCGCTGGAGCGGCTGCGCGGGGCCGATCTGTTGCTCGACGTCAACGGCTTCCTCGACGATCCCGAGCTGCTCGACGCCGCCGCGGTCAGCGCCTTCGTCGACATCGACCCGGCGATCCAGCAGATGTGGCAGGCCCTCGGCCTGGCGGAGATGTTCGGCCGGCACGACCTCCACTTCACGGTCGGCGAGAACATCGGCCGCGGCGGCTGCGCGGTCCCGACCTGCGGGGTCGAGTGGATCGCGACGCGGCCACCCGTGGTCCTCGACCAGTGGCAGGGGGGGCCGGCGGGGGAGCGCTTCACGAGCGTCGCCAGCTGGCGCGGTCCCTACGGGTCGATCGAGTACGAGGGGGAGACCTACGGGCTGCGAGCGCACGAGCTCCGGCGGCTGCTCGATCTGCCCGGCCGGGTCGGCGCCGAGCTGGCGCTGGCCCTCGACATCGACCCCGAGGACGAGGCCGACGCGGCGGCTCTGCGAGAGGCCGGATGGGGGCTCCTCGACCCGGCGGCCGTCGCCGGCGATCCCGGCGCCTACAGGGACTTCGTGCAGGGCTCCGGAGCCGAGCTCAACGTCGCCAAGAACGTCTACGTGCGCTCCCGGTGCGGCTGGTTCAGCGATCGCAGCGCCAGCTACCTGGCCAGCGGCAGGCCGGTGCTCGCCCAGGACACGGGCTACCCCGACAACCTGCCGACCGGGGAGGGCCTGCTGCGCTTCGACGGGCTCGAGGAGGCGGCGGCCGGGATCGAGGAGATCCGCCGCGACTGGCCGCGGCACCGGGCCGCGGCGCGGCGGCTCGCGGTCGAGCACTTCGATTCCGACCGGGTCCTGGGGGAGATGCTGGATGCCGCCGCCGTCTAGCGCCAGGGCCGATGCCGTCCAGCGCCTCAACTGGGGGTGCGGCGACCACGTCCGCCCGGGCTGGATCAACTCCGACGTCAAGGACGCCCCGACGGTCGACCTCGTCGCCGACATCATGCGGGGGCTGCCGTTGGCGGCGGAGACGATCGACTACGCGGTCAGCGTCCACGCCCTGCCCGAGCTCGCCCTCGGCGACCAGGTGCCCGCGCTGAGCGAGCTGCGGCGGGTGCTCAAGCCCGGCGGGACCCTGCGCCTGGTCCTGCCCGACCTGCGGCGCGGGATCGACGCCTACCTGGCCGGGGACGAGCGCTACTTCGAGATGGTCGCCGCCGATGCGACGACGCCGGGAGGCCGCTTCGTGACCCAGATGCTCTGGTACGGGTACACGCGAACCCTGTTCACCACCGACTTCGCCTCCGAGCTTCTGCAGCGGGCGGGCTTCGTCGACATCGCCCTCTGCGAGGCGGGGAGGACGGCGAGCCGCTTCGCCGAGATCGTCGAGCTCGACAACCGCCCGCAGGAGAGCTTCCACATCGAGGGCTCGAAGCCCCATGCAAAGAAGAACTCGCGTGTTCGCGGCTATAATCGCCGGCCTGCGATGACCGCCACCTCGGTAGTGCAAGACGTTTCGCTGGAGCAGTACGACGGCGGGGGAGACCTCAAGGCCGCGCACATCGACGGGCCGGTCGCCGGCATGCGCTTCGAGGAGGGCCCGCTGCGGGTCGTCGGCTGGGTCGTCGGCGAGCGTGCCGCGGTCGCCGAGATCGAGGTCGTCTCCGACCACGAGGTGGTCGGCAGGGCCCCCGTCGACGTTCCCAGGCCGGGAGTCGCCGACCGCTTCGCTGGTGTCGCCGGCGCCGACAAAGCCGGCTTCGACCTGAAGCTGGAGCCCAGCGGCAAGGGGGTCAGCGAGCTCCTGGTAACCGCCGTGCACACAGACGGATCGCGCTCGGCTCTCGCGACCATCCGCGTCGACGTGACGCGGCGCGGCGTGCTGTCCCGCCTCTTCGGCTAGGCGGCGATGAACGCTAGCGCCGAGCCCCTGGTCTCGGTCGTGATCCCCTGTTACAACCAGGCCCACTTCCTCGGCGAGGCGCTGGAGAGCGCGCTCGAGCAGAGCTACGGCGCGCTCGAGACCGTCGTCGTCGACGACGGCTCCGCCGACAACACCGGCGAGGTCTCGGGGCGCTATCCGCGGGTCCGTTACCTGCGGCAGCGGAACCGCGGCGCGGCGGCGGCGCGAAACGCCGGGCTCGCCGCCAGCAGCGGCGACTTCGTCGTCTTCCTCGACGCCGACGACCGGTTGCTGCCGGAGGCGGTCGAGGTCGGCATGCGCGCCCTCCGGGGCAATCCCGCGATCGCCTGCGCGGTTGGCGCCTGCCGCGACATCGGACCCGGCGGGGAAGCGCTCGGGACCCCCGACCAGGTCCTCGTCCGCCGCGACCATTACCTCGCCTTGCTGCGCAGCTGCTTCGTGCTCTCCGGCTCGTCGGTGCTGTTCTCGAGGTGGTGCCTGGAGGCGCTCGCCGGCTTCGACGAGTCCTACGTGGCGGGCGACGACTACGACCTCTATCTGCGGATCGCCAGGCGCTACGAGATCGAGTGTCACGGGCGCGTGGTGACCGAGTACCGGCGCCATGCCGACAGCCTCACCGGCGATCCGGCGCGGACGCTGAGGGGGGAGCTGCGGGCGCTGCGGCGCCAGCGGGGCGCCACCGCCGACGCCGCCGAGCGGAGAGCGCTGCGGGCGGGCCGGCGGCGGGCGCGCCGCGTCCACGCCGCCTCGCTGCGGCGACGGCTCCTCGAGCAGGCCAGCGGGCGCGAGTGGGCCCGCGCCCTCGGCAGCGCCTGGGCGCTGCTCCGGAGCAGGCCGAGGGATCTGGTCGACGCGCTCGGCGATCTCCGCGTCGTGCGCCGGGCGAGCGCGGCGGCGGCTCGCTGATGGCCACGGCGGCGAGCCAGGCCGGGGGCGCGGACGCCCCCAAGGTCAGCGTCGTGCTCCGGACCTACGAGCACGAGCCTTTCATCGCCCAGGCGATCGAGAGCGTCCTGATCCAGCGCGCCGGCTTCCCCTTCGAGCTGGTGATCGGCGAGGACTGCTCGCGCGACGGCACCCGCGAGATCGTCAGCGCCTACGCCGACCGCCACCCCGGCCTGATCAAGACCGTCCTGCCCGCGCGCAACCTCGGCCACGGCGAGATCTTCCGGCGCGCGCTCGACGCCACCGCCGGCGAGCTGGTCGCCTATCTCGACGGCGACGACTACTGGACCTCGCCGCTGAAGCTGGCCCGCCAGGTCGAGTTCCTCGAGCGCAATCCCCGGTGCGCCAACTGCTTCCACGACGTCAGCCTCGTCTACGACCGCGCCGGGATCCCCTCGGGGGCGCTCAGCCCGGCCTTCGGCGACGGCCAGTTCGGCCTCGAGCAGATCGTCATGGAGTGCTTCGTGCCGGCGCCGGCGATGATGTTCCGCCGCGAGGTGGCGGCGGGGTTGCGGCCGTGGGTCTTCGACTCCGCCTGGATCGACTGGCTGATCCACATCCGCTCGGCCGAGCTCGGCCCGATCGGCTACCTGCCGGAGCCGATGGCCGCCTATCGCGTCCATCAAGGCGGGATGTTCAGCGCCATGGATCGGGTCAGCCAGCTGCAGGAGGACGTCGCCTTCTACGCGCGGCTATCGCCGGAGCTGCCGGGCCAGGGGGAGCTGATCCAGCGCTGCGTGGCCTACCGCCAGGCGCAAATCGCGATCGAGCGGCTCGGCGTCCCGCTCGATGCCTGCGTCGTCCTCGCCGACCCGCGTCGCGAGCTGCGGCCCTACTTCAACGGCCGGCACGCCCGCAACCTGCCGCGGCGCGAGGGCGCCGAGGTGACCGAGCTGGAGGCGATCCGCGCGGCGGCCCGGGAGCTGCCGCCGGCCGTGCGCGACTACGGCGCCTACGCGCAGGCGCCGCAGGGTCACGCCGGCTGTTACCTCGTGGTTCCGGCTGGGTCGGCGGAGTGGTTCGGCGAGCGCGCGCACCTGCGCGCCTACCTGGAGCGGGAGGGCAAGGTCGCCTGGGAGGACGAGTGGTCGGTCGTGCACGAGCTCGAGCCGCGGACCGAGGAGGGGACGATGCGCGGATCGCGCGGGGCGCGCCGGGTCGAGGTCGAGATGCTGGAGACGCCGGCGGGGTTGCCCGCCTGCTTCCTGGAGGCGCCGGCGCCGGGTGCGCTGCTGCCGGTCCACGCGGTCGCGGTCGCCGGCTGGGTTGTCGGCGCCGACTGCCCCGCGCTCGCGATCGAGTTCCAGGTCGAGGGCGAGGTGGTCTGGCGCGCCCCTGTCGGCATCGAGCGCCCCGACGTGGCGGAGGCCTTTCCCGATCGCGAGGTCGGGCGGCCCGGCTTCCAGACGACGCTGAACATGGGCGGAGTTCCGTCCGGCGGCCGGGCGAGCGCCATCGCGGTCTTCGCCGACGGCGCCCGCCTGCCGCTCGCCGAGCTGCGCCCGCGCGGGCCCGGCGAAGGCGAGCGAGCGCCGAGCCCGTGAACGTTGCGGCCCCCGGGGGCCCGGAGCGGCCGAAAGCGAGCGTGTTCGTGCTCACCTACGAGCACGTCGAGTGGATCGCCGCGGCCCTCGACAGCGCCCTCGCCCAGGAGGCGCCGTTCGAGTTCGAGCTGCTGGTCGCCGACGACTGCTCCGGCGACGGGACCCGCGAGATCGTGCGCGAGTACGCCGCCCGCCACCCCGGGCGGATCCGCACCTTCCTGCCGGGGCGCAACCTCGGGGTCGAGGGCATCTGGTTGCAGGCGGCGCGGCGCTGCCGCGGCGAGTACGTCGCGATCCTCGAGGGCGACGACCACTGGACCGCGACCGACAAGCTGGCCCGCCAAGTGGCCCTGCTCGACGCCCGTCCCGGCTGGAGCAGCTGCTTCCACCGGGCGACGCTCTTCCACGACGACGGCGCCTTTCCCTCGCGGCCGGCGACCCCGGCCTTCGACCGCGACGTCTTCGAGCTCGACGATCTCCTCCGCGCCTGCTTCATCCCCTTCCTCACCGTGATGTTCCGGCGCGAGGTGCTGGCGAGCGTGCCCGACTGGGTCTTCTCCTACGAGTGGTTCGACTGGCTCTTCCACGTCCAGTGCGCCCGCCGCGGCCCGATCGGGTTCCTCGACGAGGACATGGCCGCCTACCGGGTCCACGACCGCGGCAACTGGTCCTCGCGCGACCGCGCCGCCCAGCTCGCGGAGGACCTGAAGGTGTACGAGCGGCTGGCGTCGGAGCTGCCGGAGCGCCGGGCGCTGATCGAGCGCTGCGTCGAGAACCGCCGCTGCCAGCTGGCCGTCGAGGAATGCGGCGTGCCGGCGGCGACACCGGTCGCGCTGCTCGACCCGGCCGGTGAGATGCCCGTCTACTTCAACGGCAGGGCCGCCGCCGCGCTGCAGCCCGGGGCGGGGGTGGCGCCGCTGCGAGATCTGGTCGAGGGAGCGGCCGGAGAGGGCGCGGGGCTCCACTACCCGGCCCGGGCGGCGCTCCGGGAGCCCCGCCCGGGGCGCTGGTGCGCCTGCGTCGTGCCGCGCTCGGCCGACGCGGCCCTGGAAGCGGATCCGGCGCTTTCGGATAACTTTCGCGAACACGGCGGTTTGCAATGGGACGACGACTGGTGCCGGGTGTGGGAGGTGGATCTGGATTCCGCGCTCGACGCTCGTCCGGGAGGGAGTGGAGTCGCCGCGACGATGGGCGCGCTGGTCGAAATCTCGGAGGTGACGCTGGCGGACCCGCTGCCGCCGCAACTGCGCGGCGGCTTCGTCGACGAGCCGCGGACGGGAGCGGTGCTCGACGCCAAGGTGGTCGAGATCCTCGGCTGGGCGATCGGCGCCGAGGCCGGCGCGGTCGCGGTCGAGTTCTCGATCGGGGACCGCGTCTTCTGGCGGGCGCCGTTGCGGGCCCGCCGCCCCGACCTGGCGGAGGCCTTCCCGGAGCTGCCGCAGGCGGGGCGGGCCGGCTTCCGCACGACGATGAACCTGATCGGGACGCCGGCCGAGTTCGAGCTCACGGTCGCGGTGGTCCTGGCCGACCAGCGCCGCGCCGAGCTGGCGCGGGTCCGCGGTCGCCACCGCTGGCGCCGCGACCGCTCGCCGGCCTTCGCCGACCTCGTCTCGGTCGTCATCCCCTGCTACGGACAGGCCCACTTCCTCGGCGACGCGATCGAGAGCGTGCTCGCCCAGACCTATCCGCACCTGGAGATCGTCGTCGTCGACGACGGCTCCCGCGACAACGCCTCCAGCATCGCCTCGCGCTATCCGGGCGTCCGCTGCGTGCGCGGCGAGAACGCCGGCATGGCCGAGGCTCGCAACGTCGGCATCCGTGGCACAAACGGCGACTTCCTCGTCTTCCTCGACTCCGACGACCGCCTGCTGCCGGAGGCGATCGAGTCCGGACTGCGGGCGCTGGCGAGCCAGCCGGAGTGCGCGGCCGCGATCGGCGCCTACCGCCGCACCAGCCACGACGGCCAGCCGCTGGCGACGCACGAGCAGCCGGTGGTCGAGCGCGACCAGTACGCCCGCCTGATGCGCGATAACTGGGCCGGCTTCCCGGCCCGAGCGGTCTACCGGCGAGCGCTGTTCGAGCACGTCCGCACCTTCGACCCCGAGCTCGACGCGGCCGCCGACTTCGGCTTCAACCTCGCCGTCATGCGCGAGTTCCCGGTCGCCAGTCACGCCACCCTGGTCGCCGAGCACCGCGAGCACGGCCGCAACTCCAGCGGCGACGCCGGCCGCATGTTGACCCAGACGCTGGCGGCGATGCGCCAGCAGCGCCCGCACCTGAAGGGCGACGCGGAGCTGCGCCGCGCCTATCGCGAGGGGAGGCGCCACTGGAAGCGCTATTACGGCGACCTGCTCGCGGCGCAGGCGCGGGAATCGCTGCGCCGGCGCCGCTTCGGCGCGGCGCTGCGGGAAGCGGCGCTGCTGGCTCGCCACCGCCCGGGCACGCTGCCCCGCCTCTTCGGCCCCGACCGCTCCCAGCTGGGTTGAGCCGGTGGCGGGCGCGATCGTCGGCGGCGCGCTCGCGAACAAGCCCCTGAACGGCGGCGAGGCCTGGGTCCGGCTCTCCTGGGTGCTGGGGTTGCGGCGGCTCGGTTTCGACGCCTGGTTCGTCGAGCAGATCGAGGGGCGCAGGTGCGTCGACGAGAGCGGCCGGCCAGCCGCCTTCGCCGATTCGGTCAACCGCTCCCATTTCGAGGCGGTGGTCCGCGACTTCGGGTTGGAGGGCCGGGCGGCGCTGCTCTGCGACGGCGGCCGCGAGGTGGCGGGGGTCGGCCAGCCGGACCTGCGGGAAGCGGCCGCGGAGGCCGACCTGCTCGTCAACATCAGCGGCCACCTGACGGCCGCCGAGATCGTCGGCGGGCCGCGCGCGAGCGTCTACGTCGATCTCGACCCCGGTTTCACCCAGGCCTGGCACGCCGACCCCGAGGTCCCGTTCCGGCTCGCGCGCCACGACCACTACGCCACCGTCGGGCTCAACGTCGGCGCCGCCGGCTGTCCGATCCCCACCGCCGGGATGGAATGGATCCCAACTCTGCCGCCCGTCCTGCTGGACGAGTGGGAGCCGCGGCCGCCGCTGGGACCGCCGCGCTTCACCACGGTCGCGACCTGGCGCAGTCCATCGGGCTCGCTGCGGATCGGCGGCCGCGACCTGACCCTCAAGCACCACCAGTTCCGCCGCCTCCTCGAGCTGCCCGAGCGGGTGCCGGCGGCGAGCTTCGAGATCGCCCTCGACATCCACCCCGGCGACGCCGCCGACCGCGAGGCGCTGGCCGCCCACGGGTGGCGGCTCGCCGACCCGCGACAGGCGGCCGGGACGCCCGGGGCCTTCCGCGACTACGTGCTCGGCTCCGCCGCCGAGTTCTCGGTCGCGCAGGGCGTCTACGCCGAGACCGGCAGCGGCTGGTTCAGCGACCGCAGCGCCGCCTACCTGGCCGCCGGCCGCCCGGCGCTGGTTCAGGACACCGGGCTCGCCGAGGAGCTTCGAGACGGCGCCGGCCTGCTGACCTTCTCCGACCTCGACGCGGCGGCCGCCGGCGCCGAGCGGATCCTCGCCGACCGGGCGAGGGCGGGCGCCGCCGCGCGTCGCCTGGCGGCGGAGCGGCTCGACTCCGATCTCGTGCTCGGACGCCTGCTGACGGCGATCGGCGTCGCGGGGGGATGACGGCGATCGCGACCTCGCCGCTGAAGATCCTGCTGGCCGGCATGGTCGCCGGCGACCCCCGTCAGGGCGGGGCGAGCTGGGCGGTGCTCCAGTACGTCGCCGGCCTGCGCTCGCTCGGTCACGAGGTGCTGTTGGTCGAGCCGGTGGCGGCGGAGGCGCTCGCGCCCGGCGGCCCGGTGGCCAGGTACTTCGAAGAGCTGCCGCTGCTCGAGGGCCGGGCGGCACTGCTGGGGCGGGGGAGCAGGGAAACGCTGGGGTTGCCATACGCCGAGCTGGAGCGCTTCGCGGCCGGGGCTGATCTGTTGCTCAACGTCTCGGGGATGCTGCGCGACGAGCGGCTGCTGGAGCCGATCGGCGTCCGCGCCTTCCTCGACCTCGATCCCGGCTTCAACCAGGTCTGGGAAGAGAGCGGCAGCGCGATGGGCATGGACCTCCACACCGACTTCGTCAGCGTCGGCCAGCGGCTCGGGCGCCCGGACTGCCCGATCCCCACCTGCGACCGCGAGTGGATCGGGACCGTGCCGCCGGTCGCCCTCGGGCACTGGCCGGCCGATCCCGCGCCGCCGCGTCGCGACGCCTTCACCAGCGTCGGCCACTGGCGCAGCTACGGCTCGGTCGAGCACGGCGGCCTTCATTACGGCCAGCGGGCCCACTCGCTGCGCGGGCTGGTCGAGCTGCCGCGCCGCACCGGCGCGCGCTTCGAGCTGGCGCTTGGCATCCATCCCGACGAGAGCGCCGATCTGGAGGCGCTGCACGCCCACGGCTGGGGCCTGCTCGACCCCTGCGAGGTCGCCGGCAGCCCCGCCGCCTACGCCGAGTTCGTACGCGGCTCGAAGGCGGAGCTGGCGGTCGCCAAGAGCGGCTACGTGATCTCCCGCAGCGGCTGGTTCAGCGACCGCAGCGCCGCCTACCTGGCCAGCGGCCGCCCGGTCGTCGCCCAGGACACCGGCTACGGCGAGTTCCTCCCCTGCGGCGAGGGGCTGCTGGGCTTCGCGACGGTCGACGAGGCGGCCGCCGCGGTCGAGGCGGTAGAGGCGGACCCCGAGCGCCACGGCGCCGCCGCCCGCGCCCTGGCCGAAGAGCACCTCGACGCCCGCAAGGTCCTGACTCGACTGCTCGACCGGCTCGGCGGCGGGCCGCGAGCCTAAGCTGCCCCGATGCGGGAGATCCCCTTCAGCCAGCCCTTCCTCGCCGGCACCGAGCTCGGCTTCGTCGCCGAAGCGGCCGCCTCCGGCCAGCTCGCCAACGGCGGTCCCTTCACTAGCCGCTGCGAGCAGTGGCTGAGCGAGGTCACCGGCTCGGGGCTGGTGCTGCTGGCGAGCTCCGGGACAGGCGGTCTCGAGGCGGCGATGATGCTGGCCGGCCTCGGCCCCGGCGACGAGGCGATCATGCCCTCCTTCGCCTATCCCACGATCGCCTCTGCGGTCGTCCGCCAGGGCGCGGCGCCGGTCTTCGTCGACGTCGACCCCGACACGCTCAACCTCGATCCCGCGCGGGTGCGGGAGGCGGTCGGCCCCCGCACCAAGGCGATCGCCGCCGTCCACTACGGCGGCGTCGGCTGCGACATCGATGCCCTGATGGAGATCGCGGACGGCCGGCTGACGGTGATCGAGGACGCCGCCCACGGCCTGCTCGCCAGCGACCG
>Ga0247780_1001518_pt1 | contig 12773 bp, 21 predicted proteins | sample UWRJL079202R5_FD_179927 | JGI IMG/M metagenome (GOLD analysis project Ga0247780, IMG submission 179927) | Plant litter microbial communities from Arlington Agricultural Research Station in Wisconsin, United States - UWRJ-L079-202R-5 | ecosystem: Environmental > Terrestrial > Plant litter >... | reverse complement strand
GGCCTGGAATCCGGGACTGCTGCTACTGCTGCCGCTGTTCCCACCGCTCGGCAGGGTATGTGATGGTTGCTGAGAGCGGCGGGAAATGATGGCCGCCCTCCGCCCGCTTAGGTGATAGTTGAGCTGACGGGCTTTGCGGGCAACTTCGTCAGCCTGTTTGATGAGTGCCTGTACTCCCGGGTCCAGGATCTCAAGTGTGGCGATTTCAGCGTCCTCGTCCTCCTCGAGAGGCTTTTCAGGTACAAGGGCGAAACGATCGATCGCACCAGACATTATCAGGCGCCAGTCGTCCTCAGTTATCTCCACGTGGTTGCTCTTCATCACAAAATAGCAGACACGGCGGCCATCATTGGTTGTCGTCAGAGTGAAGTCGTTGGGATTGGATTTGGCAAAGTTGACAACCTCGAGCCAGTTGGGGTTCCAAGGTGGCACGGCGCGAGAGTCCTGAAAGGGGCTCCGGGGAGAAACAGCGGGCGACACGGTGATTCCACCCTCGAAGAATGCCTCCATCGCACGGACTAGCCGTGGCCCGGTGAGCTTCGCGCCGAGATTTACAGCCAGACTCTCATGTCGATTAAGAACACCTTGTCGCCGAGTCAGTAATTGTTGCGCCGGGTACGACACCGAGGAGAAGATTTCAGAGCATACCTTCATAATCGTTGATCAGTGACAGGACGTTTGAGAAGGTCTCACTGTCTCCCGATATAAGGGGGAGTTTGTTGGGGTTTGCTTTTGAGAGATAATTGATGAACGCGCTATTGCCTGAGAGGAGGGTGTAAGCGCCGACTGCCAACGACTAGCTGCAGCGCAAGCCGCGCAAGGCGGAGTGCGTGCGAGACAGAACAATCAACATACCAGACTGCGGCGGCGGAGGCTGCGGAATACGGTCAGAATGACCATCATCGGCATCGCGTTTTCGTTTGCGGATGTCTGGAGGGGCGGCGTCCGCCGGGCTGCCCACGTGTGTCCCGGGCATCGTTTCGCGGAGAGCGGAGTGAGTGGCGGCTTTAGCTTGACGCTCGGTGTCGGAATTGCTCCCGTGTCGCGTGCGCTGTTCAAGACAGTCTCAACTCAACGCACGATGAGAAAAAAAAAATGCTGGAAAAGCAGCCGTGGCTGAGCGGCCTCGGTAGGCCAAACGGCCAGACGTCAGGACCAAGGCGAGCGATGAGGGTGAGTGTTGAATGCGCGAGCGATGGGGGCTGCGGCGGAGGAGCGGAACAGCCCAGACGAGGCTCGTGGTCCCGAGTCAGCGATCAATCAATTGCCCAATCGCGTGCCGCTGGGGCGGAAACCAGGGTTGGCGACCGGGCCGACCCAATTGGCCAAGGAACGTGAATTCTGCTCGCGGTGGTCGAGCTCGAGGGCTCTGGAGCTGTTCCGCCGCGGGACTAGGCCGGGTGCGCGGGAACACTTCGAATGAAGCTAGAAGGGAGGTGCTGCGACGGACTCCGTTGCACAGACGACACGCGCCATATATCACCCGCACTAAAGACCGGCACAGCGGAACTCAAATACAGGAGACCGAGGCAGAGAATCGCCCGAGGCAAAGGTGGTGTGCAGGGGAGACTGGAGACTGTGTAAGGTACCCGTTTTGACATTGGACTATCCAGTATCGTTTGTGCATTTTCGATCCTTGGCTCTTGGCTTTGCGCTGTTTGGCAGAATACATCGACTCAGTAGCGGCGGCGGATGCATCGCGCTCCCGGCTTCGCACCCCATTGCTTCAACTGGCACCGGGAATTCCAGGTGACAGCACAGTGCCCGAGTGCTGCATGTTTGCGTGTTGGTTGAGGCCATCCCCGGCGGGCCTTCGAGGTTCCCCGCGCCTGGTTCGACGAGGGGGACCATCGGTCCCGCGCCCGGAGACGCGGCAGGGGTTTGCCAGATGACATGGCCTCCAGACAGCGCCGAGAGAGCCCGCATGCAGTTGCAGACGCTGAGAGCTTATCGCCGTTGATTGCCGCTTGCAGCATCCGCATCATCCCTCGCTGTTTGCTATCTGCAAGTTGTTTATGTGGCACATGGCGTTTTATTGCGGCCCCTAATTGCTGCGCATGAGGTGTTGTAGGGCATCAACCATGCGTGTGCTGTTGTCTGCCAACTCCCCTCGTTCAAGGCGGAGAGGACGCGTGTGCGGGCTCGCTGGGCCGACAACATTCGGACTCGAGGATGCCCCTCATCATGACGATGATGAAAATGCACCATAGCTATTACGTAGACTCTTCCTAAACATTATTGACCCCTGTGACGGAGACGGAGGATCATAACGTAACCAGGTACCCACGCAATAAAAATAAAATGCTTCCAGAAGGATGGACGGGAATCACCCGTTCCTCTGCAACGTTTCCACCCCCGGTCAATTGGACAGCTCCAGCAGCACGGACCACGCCACTCCTAGCTCCATTGCGGGGTGTGTGATCGCAGTCTGAAATCCAACCCACTCCAAATTCTCGACCTCGCGCGACACGGTACACGGAACACGCCGCCCCACCCCAGCTCACCTCCCCTCCCCGCTGAACCAACCAAAATACCATACATCGCACACCAACCACACCAAACAAGTCATGGCCGATCGAGGCGGGTATCGTGGACGGGGCGGACCCCGCGGCGGGCGCGGTGGCGGCGGAAGAGGCGGCGCGTCTGGCGCATCAGGACAGGGCGGCAGCGGAGCGCAGGCGGAACGCCCCAAGAAGGAGAACATTCTCGATCTCAAGAAGTACATGGAACAGCGGGTGACTGTCAAGTTCAACGGGGGGCGCGAGGGCGAGTAAACTCCCCACCGGCTGCAGCATTGGGTTTGCTAATACCTGGGTAGTCACTGGCGTTCTCAAGGGGTACGATGCGCTGATGAACCTGGTACTCGACGAAGTACAGGAGGCACTCAGAGGTATGGATGAACGATTGTTCTCTTGGATTATTTGCTGTTTGCGAGGAGGCTGACATATCGTTGCAGACGACGAAGGGAACGAGACGACACGATCGCTGGGCCTTGTTGTGGTGCGTGGCACGCTTCTGGTGGTCATCAGCCCCGTCGACGGCAGCGAGGTGATAGCGAACCCCTTTGTACAGGAGGGCGATGATTGAGGAAAGCCGTAGGAAAAGCAGGTAATGGAATATAAATACCCTGGTCAAGGAGGTGTCAGGATCAACCGAGGAGGGTGGTAGGCATTCGGCCGACGGTGCTATCATGCTAACCCCCTGGGCGGAATCTCTACAAGAAACAAGGTCAGCCATATGGCTTTCCGGCCGGGCATCGTAGTCCCCCAGTGGGTCTCACCGGTGGACTAGACAAGAAACACACTACGATCCCACGCGGGAGAATGACTGGATGTTGATATGAACGTGGCTTTTGCTCGTCTGACTCTGCTACTCAACTACCACTACTCGGTTCTTCCAAGCTTGTTCATCCTCAACCCCCACCATCACTGAAGCGCAAAGGCTTGTTGCTGGCGTTACCAACCAGTACTATCCGTATGAGAGACCTAGCATCGAAACGACATTTCCAAATCCCCTTTTCCATCTACAAAATCAAATGCTAGAGTCGCCCTTCCATACACACAACAGTTCTTGGACACTGTTGTCAATATCTCCCTTGCTGCTACACCTTGGATTTTATACGTTTTCGTCAATATGCCCCCATCAACTAATGCAATGGTCCCGTCTCTTTTTCTTTGGGCGAGCGGGTTGGCAGATCTCATCCAGTTCACTTGCCGGGTGTCCCAGCTCTTTATGGGCTTGTTGCCCGTCCTTGTCGTCGTCTTGACTTCATGTTGAATCTGCTCTGTTACGAAGATTTCGTTCGATTGTCGTTCTACCAGCAACTCTGTATATTCCCGCCTTAGAAACGTCCCAGAGCCTCAATTTGACTTCCGACAGATGCTTTGAAGCTTGGGCATCATCTTTTGCTCAGCTGATGGGACTTGTCGGGTCTTTCGTCTCCAATCGTATCAACTCCCTTCAGGTCGTAACCCGAGCCTCCTCTCGAGTTGCTGGTACAGAGTAAGCGAGCCCCCCTCTGTTCGGCCTGTCTGATAATCCGCCCCTCCTTCAATCGTCCTGTCCCGGCGGGAATTCCCCAGACCCCCCTCCCTATAGGGGAAATGCTCAGCCCCGGGTAGAGAATACACATGGATTCCGGACCCTGTGGTGGCCTCAAGTATTCCAGGCCTGGCGTTGGCCTCAAGTGAGGGGGCCGTTTGTGATGACTTAACCGCTTCTCCCCCCTGTTTTCCAGCTTTGCCCCGGCCCGTCGCGATCCCTTTGCCGTCGTCTTGTGCGGGATTGGCTACTAGTTGGCCCCAGAAGTGCCACTCTTCGAATGCTTCAATATCTCGTTGAACGACCGCTCGAACGCGTTCTTGAGCTCCCGATAGGTGACAATGAGTGACGATTCGTTATCATGAGTTGTCAGTGGAACATACTCATCAATACCGGCGTCGAGTTTGTTGATGCAAGCCAGAATATGACCGAGGGACACACACGCCTTTCCATCCCTGTCAACCTGGTGAAAAACATACTCGCGGAAAAGTTTGAGCGGATACCTCTCTCCTGTTTCAGACCAGTTCGGCATGTTCGGAAGATTTGGGTTATCATTGATAATGTCCAGCTTCATCATGATACGAGCGACTCGGCCATTTTCGAGCTCTCTGGCAAGATGTAGCTTTGTTTCATCAGAGTCCTGGAGGGCAATGTCGAACCAGTTGGTCATCTGTGGGGAAATGCCATTGACGAAGTGTTCGATATTTTTATGTCCCTCCGGAGTAGAGGGAGTAACGAGCCATGTAATAGCCTCTCTGAGAGTCGCCGAGAACTTATTGAGCGACTCTAGAGCCACTGGAATTTTCAAGATAGATGGGAGTGTGTTTGTGGCCAAGGAGAGCATCAGCTTGCCGAATTTGACAAGGTCCTCTTGCTGAAGATCCTGAACGGACCGTTGCGAGCCGGACTCGAATTGCACTACGTCCAGGATGGAGCATGCCGCCAGCCTGATTCGCTTTGAGTCAACAATAATTTTGCTGAGCTCAATGCAGCGAGCTGCCAGACCGGCTGCATGGATAACCTTGAGCGCAGTCGTAATCTGGCAGATGTAGCACCAAAGCGTGTCCTCAGAAATGGTGCTCGGGTTCCTGACCCGAGCACTGGAAATCTGCTGGAAATGCAGCTCGAGCAGTGTTTTCGCCAAGGGGTGGTAGTCGTATGCGAAAATCAGCGAGCTATCCCCAAACTCTCTCGACGTGAAGATCTCGTGTACTGTGACAATACAGGCGCTCTTGATCCTCCTCCAGTCTTTCATGACACTGAGGATTGCATTCTCATTGGTAAGCCTATATCCTATCATTGTGTCAGCCAAGCCAAATGAGCAAGCTACAGATCATCATGCAGTACCTTCGAGCCTCCGCAGGGCATACTGTCGGCCGTTCCTGTTATTCTTGGCCTTATACATCCAGCTTTGGTAGTTGAAGCAAGAAGTACTCTTCCTATGGTTGGTGTCCAAAGAGAACAGGTTGTGGTAACGCTCAAGCACGGGCAGTACGTTTCCTGCACAGTATTAGTCCCACAACCCCTGAAAAGATCAATAAGTCCTTACCTGGCATCACCTGCTGTGCCGCAAACAGCTTCTTCTGCAGATCCTCTCGAATGTCCTTCGGCATGAAATGATCGTAGGTGGCCCTCTGCCATGGCTGGAGGTCTCCACGATACCCATCCGAAGGTTGATACATGTGATAGTTTGGTGGCTGAAGAAGCCCGCCTGAGTATGCCTGGGTGTAAAAGGTGGACCCAGATCCTGACATTGGGTTGGGATCATTGGCATACGGGTTGAATTGACCAGTAGAGGGTAGTTGCTGGTTCATGGAGCCCATGGCCGTGAAGGGGTCGGCATATAGACCGCCATTCTCTTGTGTGCCATTACTGGAATTCTATTTCTGCTGTTAGTGGGATACGGAAAATTCCACGGCACGTCACAAAGACCTACTGTATTTCCGACGTCGTAGGTCGCAGGTGTGAACTCTCGGGCTGAGCCGGGATTGAACATAGCTAGCTCTGTGCTCGCGTGGGGCAGAGTAGGCGTGGCTATGTGGCGGTTAGATGAGAAAGGGGCATGTTGTAGTTGTTAAGCTTACTGCTGACGCCTCGTGGGGTAAATGGCGCGGCACTCGCCGCCTGAGAAGAAAAGGTGGATTTCTTCGAGGCCTGCTGTTGCTGTTGGATGGAGGGAGTAAATGACGGCGACTCGACGTTGAATGGTTTTTTGGGGCCACTGGAAAAAGCGTTAGCCATTTGATTGATGAGACCAGGTTCCATAAAGATTCCGAGAGCAGGGTCACTGTTGGTTGCTGGTTCACAGCGAAGCAGGCTGATGCATGCGCAATGCGCTACACATCAAACCCCTAAGTCCGGATATCGCGAACGAGACCGTGCGGCTACAGAAGGAAAGCCTACACACACATCACACTTACAAATCTGCCTGTGCGGAGGAGTTCTTGGTGTTTTTATTGTCATGATTGAAGGTGCAACCTTGATCTTCGTAACGGCAGTGGCCATATATTGTGACGTTGCGACAAAGGGTCTCTTTATTTTCTATGCGGCACGGACTGTGAGCCATTGCATTCTTGTAGTCGTAGCAGAGTTGCGACAGAGGGCTGGGTAGGTACGAACCACGGGCTTTGGATCTCGGCGATCCGACCTGCCGGCGCAGGTCGCTCGAGGACGAATATCGTGTCGCAGCCATGGTGGGCGAATGGCGGGGACTTTATCATGGAACCAGAGGTGTCGGCCCTTGGCTTTGGCTGGGTCTACAACTTCTTCAACCGCCGCACGTCAGCACAAATATCGGATCGAGAGATCGGACCAGACAGCCAACGAGAGTTGTGGACTGTGGGCAAGCGCGAGCCTCCCGAGTAAGGAGATCGCAAGAGGCCGGGGGGGATCGGCTGAAGGGACAGAAGAGTAGGCTCACTCTGCTCCCACGGATCTCTCCCATGTTTCGACTTGGACGGGCGATAAGGCACCCATGGGATGTTGCTGTAATAATTTTAATACGGTCGCAGGTTTCGCCAGGGACAATGAGGGATCGCGTCGGCAGGAAGGGTCCACGCTGCCCGTCCGCGGTCGAGGGGGGTCTGCAGCTCTCGATCGTGGGAAGCGCTAAAAGAACCAAAGTCGGACACGCGCTAATGGTTCTGTGCCAACAGCAGCGGCAGCCGCCCTCAGCCTCGGACGCACGGGCCAACTTCCATGTCTGGCGACGCACGCAAACAGTTGCGCGCCGGGCTCGAAGGCCCCACTCAGCAACCAAGGTTGCCGATACAAAATATCGGCTAGGCACATGCATTGAGCACCACCCCCACAGAATACATATCGGATAGGGACACGCTGACCTCATGGCAGCTGTTCCCAGCAACCTACCTACCAACCTCAATTCGTGGGGAAGCAAACAAGGACCAGACACCGTGACACAGCGCCATGGCGAGCGCAGCCGACTTTGATTTGAGCCAGCTCTCGGCGAGCCAGCAAGAAGCGCTTCGGCAATACACCGATTTTACTAGCCAGGAGGTTAAAGAAGCTGTCCCCTTGCTGCAGCGATCGCAGTGGAATGTTCAGGTGCATCCCGCCCTCATGATTGCCGCCAGGCAGCCAGCCAACGCGACCGGTTCTAACCTGCTATCTATGCGCAGATCGCGATAGCAAAGTTTTTCGATGGCGAAGGGCCCGATATTGTTGCCGAGGCCCAGGCTGCGCAGAATCAAATTCCTCTGGAAGCCGCCCGCCACGACAACCTCCAGGAGAGTTTGCTCCATGAGAGTCTGCTCGCATCGGCCGGCCGGCCATCTCGAGCCACCCGGCCATCCCGAACAGAACTTGCACCACGGGTAGTGCCTCAGCCGCCCGTAATATACAAACCGCCATTTCTCGTCGCCGCCCTCTTTGCCCCGTTCCAGTTTGGCTACGGTCTCTTCAGTGGCCTGCTACGCCTTGTCCACTACGTTGTCTCCCTCCTCCCGCGCTCACTCCGGCCACGGGCGGTGACATCGTCTATACGCAGAGGTTGGAAGGCTACCAGCGAACGACGGGTGACGCTGCCAAACGAGACAGCCGAGAGATTCAGGCGTGAGTTTGAGGAGGAGTACGGTGCGCACGACCTTGCTTTCTTCGATGGCGGTCACGCTCAGGCGCTGGATGCGGCGAAACGGGACTTGAAATTCCTCCTCACCGTCCTGGTGTCCCCCGAGCATGACGATACCGAGTCGTTCATCAAGAATACGCTACTGTCGCCCGAAGTTGTGGCATTTCTGAACAACCCGACGAACAACATCATCGTCTGGGGCGGCAATGTTCTCGACTCCGAGGCCTATCAAGTAGCCAGCGAGTACCTCTGCACCAAGTTTCCCTTTTCATGCCTGATCTGCCTTACGCCGAAGGAGGGCAGCACACGAATGGGCATTGTCAAGCGCTTGACCGGACCCATGACCCCAACCGCTTACTTGGCCGGCATCGAGAGTGCCATCGCTAAATATGCTCCGGACATTGATAACGTGAGGGCTGAGCGGGCCGCGCAAGCCATGTCGCGTAGCCTGCGGTCGGAGCAGGATTCAGCATACGAGCGGTCACTTGCCCGGGACAGGGAACGGGCTCGTCAAAAACGAGAGGCGGCTGCTGCAGCTGCTGCTGCAGAGAAGCGAGCCCTTGAGGAGGCGGTAGCAGCAGCCCGACAGGAGGAGCTACGGCAACAATGGCGGAAGTGGCGGGCGACGACGGTTGCGCCCGAACCCGAGACGGGAGTCCGGTTGGCGCTCAATTTGCCCGCGTCAGCCGGTGGGGGGCGAGTGATCCGCAAGTTTCCGAGCGAGACATCTTTAGAGGACCTTTACGCCTTTGTGGAGTGCTACGACCTCTTGCAGGAACCCCAACCATCGAATGAGGAGGTTACGAAGCCTGCGGATTACGAGCACAAGTATGCGTTCCGGGTAGCGTCAGTTCTACCGCGAGAGACGCTCGAGCCGAGTAGCTCCGTAACGATTGCCGACAAGATGGGCAGAGGGGGGAGTCTGGTCGTTGAGGATATCACCGACGATGATAATGAATACATATAAAAATGGTTACACGACAGGATAGGCTGGGGAAATGGGAGAGGATTGTGTACAATAGAGTCTGGCGTTGGCACAGAGGGTTATGGGTTTGAGCATTTGCCGTCGGCTGCCCCATATTTGGTTGGTTATCAGCAGCTAGTCCAGTCTTGGGCCATCGAGCGATGTCTTCGCAGGAATCCCATCGATAAACCAACTGTGGCTACCCTTCTGGTCCGCCGGGCCTCAATATTGGGCCTCCCTACTATGAGTAGACCCCTACTATGAGTAAATGGCCCGGCTACGGAGCAGAGAAAATCGGATTTGCCAAGATTGCAGTTAATAATCCATCACAGTGTAATACATCGCCGCAATGACTGCGAACATAGTGGTCGAACACTCAGCAGACCAGCATTCCAAGGCCAAAGAGACCGGCCAAGGCTCAAAGGCTGCACTTTTTGGACAAATGGCAGCTGATGCCGATCTCCGCGCAATGTTATTGGCGCAGCCTCAGATCTGGATGACACGGGATGGCACCGAAGTTCTGATGGCGACTTGGATGAGGGGCGGCGTGCGTGGTGTTGAGGCTGTGCACAGCAAACGGGACGGATGCCTTCGCTGGCGCGATGCATAAGAGATTCTCCTCTCTAGGCATCATTATTTTCTCCCCGACTTGCGTACCGTATCATTTCGGGCATTTTCTTTTGCGCCAGACTGAAATGCATGCGTAAATTAGCCAGACTGTGAAGAAGCATCTCGCCGCCCAGGGACGTCCTCTGAGCCACTCGATTTCATCCAGTCTCTTGTCTCTCCGGTGACACACAGCTCGTTGCGGCACAGCTAGGCTTGTTTGCTCAATAAAAGGTTCCGTCCTCGCCGATAGAAAAACACGGCATTCTTCCAAATCTCGTGCAAAGGCACAATCTGTTGGCTTATCCCTACTTTCGGTCGAGCCTGTGACAGTCAGCGGCGGCCTCTCACTTGCCAAGCTTATACCGGCGCCAAACGGCCAACGAAACAGCGCAATTGCTGCACGCCATTCGCGGGTCCAAAGCTGCAAAACGCCTTTACCCCGGATCTTCAAACGGGAGCGCCGTTACGCGAAACAGTTCAAGAAGACAGGCTCCTGTTTGAGAAGAAAGAACGCAAGCGATCTGCAGCTCACGCTCGGCCCCCGAGATACTGCGTATTCACCACAAACTCCACCAGGCATCGAACACTCCACGACAACTTGTTTGGAAGTGCAACGAAGAGCCCTTGTCTTATCTGCCAGGGTCTAGCTCGCTTGCGCGCTCCACGAGGCTTGTCAATCCGCCCACTTTAAGCCAGCGGCGTCCACTTTCCCCTCAACACCTCCAGATCTTTACCCCGTCGACAATTCGGCGCGCCGGGGATCCCTTCCCTTGACCAACTCGATACGCCCCCCCCCCCTCTGTCCACGCCTCCGTTCGGGCATGACAGTAACCATGAAGGGATTTTCCAAGGTGCTGGGCAGCATCAAAAAGAAGCCGACGTTTGGTAGGGTGCGCCCCTTCGATGCTCGGCGCAAGCTGAGACATTGATAGTTTGGAGCGCAATCGGGGGCTAATCAATCTCTCGTTGTTCGTGCAGGACCGGGAGGCGACGCACCGGCTCCGGATCCCAATGGCGACTCTCCCGAGGTGACGGCATCGCGCGCTGTGGTATGACCTCTGAGTGTGGGCATGACCGACGACCCTTTGTGCTAATTTGCGGTGCTACAGAAGCAATTCTGCGAATCAGGAGGAAGCCAAACAGTACGTCGAGTCTCGAAATAGTGGCCCTGCTCGGGTCTTATGCTTGTTTGTGGTCATCTCAGGGGAAATGGGTGCTGATGTCACATCAACGCTTGCAGGGCGACGATATTACCTTTCTCCCGGCCATCGTCGATGCCGCCGAATCATCACCCGCGGCGGCGGCGGAATGCGCTCGCATTATCCGCAAGTTCCTGAACCGTGATTACTGGACCAAGCCGTCGTACCAGTACAATGCCATCATGCTGATACGCATCCTCTCTGACAACCCCGGGCCAACCTTCACACGCAATCTGGACAAGAAGTTTACCGAGGTCACAAAGGACTTGCTCCGGAACGGGCGCGACCCCAACGTGCGCCAGATGCTGATGGAAACTATGGACACGTTTGAGAACACCAAGGGCTACGATGAAGGGCTGGGCGTAATCATTGAGATGTGGAAGAAAGAAAAGGAGAAGGCTTATCGAGCCTACGGGGTGAGTGATGCTCGAGAACGTGAGAGGAGGGTGTTGTATACTGATGACGGTAAAAGGGTGTCCCTCAAGCAGTGCCCCGAGTGCTGAATGCACCGCCTTTCGACCAGCAGCAGCAGCAGCAAGAGTACTTTGCGCGAGCACACAACAACAAGAAGATACCCAGCCCAGTGGAGCTAGCAAACCGACTTGAAGAGGCGCGGACCTCCGCCAAGTTGCTAGAGCAGGTAGTTGGATGCACGCCACCGTCCGAGATCCTGTCCAACGATCTGATCAAGGAGTTTTCCGACCGCTGCCTCAGCGCCTCGCGCAGCATCCAGGGCTACATGTCGGCCGACCCAGCACCTGACAACGACACGATGGAGAGCCTGCTTGATACAAACGAACAGCTGCAGCGCTCGCTGAACCAACACCAGCGCGCTGTCCTGCAAGCCAAGAAGCACCTCGGCCTTGGCGAACCCAGGAACTCATCGAGCCCCACAGGGCAAGGCCCACAGGTTAGCGGTGCTGCGGGAGGCGGACCCTGGCAGCCATCTCCGGAATCCGCTACGGCAACGCCGGCGAACTACGGACCCCCACCGACGCTGCCGGACCGAAACCAAGTCGTCAGCAATGGCAAAGGGAAAGCCACCGAGAATACGTGGTCGAGCGCGGCCCCCGGTCCGTCGCGCTCTAACAACACGACGCCGCAGCAGCACGCTGATGACGATGGCGATCCCTTCCGCGACCCTGCACCCGAACCGTCGTCGTTGAGAAATCAAGCGCAGGGCGACTTGCCCTCCCTTCCCTTTGAGCCGTTCCATCCCGGATTCAACCCGTCGACGCACGGCAAGGACGGCAGTGGGAAGCTAGACCCGGTCACACCAGTGAGCGCTGACAGCTTATATGACAACGACGACAAATACGGAGCGACACCGAAGAAGCCTACGGAGCATGTCTACCGGTATTGAGATGGCGTAGCCTCAGTTGAGGCTCGAATTTGTGATTCCCATTTCCCAACAGGCGGGGAACAACGAGACGAGCCCAGGACAAGGGGTGATCGGAGTGAGTGGCGGCCGTGTGCTGGAAGAAGGCCGCAACGGGAAACTCTGTACCCTGTACTTACGTAATTACGCACGCGCCCCATAACGACGCAATGTTTCTTGTGGCAGCTCTAGGCGATAGTTTTTCTACCCTTCATCGGCCATGCAAGCGATGGTGATGGCTATTTGGAGTGGAGCGAGTAGGTCAGATATATCATTGTATCGCTACGTTGAGCATTTTGTGTGTTTTTTTTTTCAAATGTTACCGAGACCGACCCCTAGAACCCGCCCAAGTTCTTCTCTGCTCCACGGTCTTCTGGCTGCTGAGTGGGGGCTGGGAGTCCTGGGCCCCCCGTAAGACGCTGGTCTCGAGATGGTATGTATTTTTGGTCTTGGAGTCACTTCGGGTACGGTACCCGGAAGAATATGCGGTACTGG
>Ga0247780_1001515_pt1 | contig 12834 bp, 16 predicted proteins | sample UWRJL079202R5_FD_179927 | JGI IMG/M metagenome (GOLD analysis project Ga0247780, IMG submission 179927) | Plant litter microbial communities from Arlington Agricultural Research Station in Wisconsin, United States - UWRJ-L079-202R-5 | ecosystem: Environmental > Terrestrial > Plant litter >... | reverse complement strand
GGGGGTTGTTGGGGGGGGGGGGGGGGGGGGAGGAGTGGGGCTGACATGTTTACTCGCTGCAGACATGCTGCGCTCGGGGTCGTCCGGGCCGGGGTCGCTGTGCTCAAGGGGACCGGGGTGAGGATCAACTGCATCAGTGCGGGGCAGATTGATGTTGGTGTTGATCTCCATGGGGTAGGTACCGGTCTTTCTGTTGTTGTTTGCGGGAGAAGTGTGCTAATTGGGAGATGAAGATGGATATGCGAGGCATGTCTGACCAGTTTCCCCCGGCGCGGCTTCAAGACAAGGACACGCAAGAGACCATCATTGGGCTTGAGAGGGCCGGCCGACCTCAAGAGGTTGCGCGGGTTGCCGGCTTCCTTGCCAGTGGCTTTTCGTCCTATGTGACGGGCGCAAATTTAGTCGTTGACGGCGGCGCATCGTAAGTCCTACTCGCTCATCCCCCCGGACCACCGGCTGACCAACAGGACGATGAATCCCATGACCATTCCCATCTAGAGGAGGTGAGTAGAAAGCGGCCAGCTCCGAGGTGACCTCATCGCTGTTGTGCCGATACTAAGCTCGCGATAAGATAAGCTGCTGCGGGGATCGGGATGGTGGATGGGGCAGGGGTAGTTTGTGCTCTGAGAAGTGCAATTGGATTGGGAGCTGGATATAAGACCCCTTGTGTCAAAACCGCAAACAGCTGGACAGCTCTGCAGCAATGATGACTTGTGTCCCCGTATCTCCCACGTATAACTGACTCCCTGGGTTTTGCCCTTGTAATCCGTCCTCTCTCGCGACTAACAAAGCCAATTGCCGCTTTCACCCCTCCCTCCCCCATCGTGACCTCTTTCCAAAGCCCCTCTCAGCCCCCTCACCTTCCACAACCCCCTTCTCCTTCTACAACCGCAAACCCAACTCACCGCCGACAACAAACAAACAAACAACCAACCAATCAAGATGCCTGCCCCTCCAATCCTCTCCACCTCCTCCCCGACCGACATCTCCTCCACCTGCTCAGCCTACTCCCTCACCCCCTCGGAATTCATCGCCCTCCAAACCAAGGCAACGGCCTCCAAATCATCCGCCTACTGCCCCTACTCCAACTTCCACGTCGGCTGCTGCCTCCTCACCACCTCGGGCGCCTACATCACCGGCGCCAACGTCGAAAACGCCAGCTACCCCGTCACGACGTGCGCGGAGAGGGTGGCGCTCGGGAAGGCTATAACCGACGGACATAGGGGATTCAAGGCCGTAGCAGTAGCGACAGACATTTCGCCTCCGGCGTCGCCATGTGGGATGTGTCGGCAGTTTATACGGGAGTTTTGCGCGCTGATCACGCCGATTATAATGTTTGATGGGTCGGGGGGGTATTCGGTTTTGCGGTTGGAGGAGGTAAGTTGCCTATGTGAGGTCTGTGTGGCTGGGCTGATCAAATTGCGTGACGATAGCTGCTGCCGTTGTCGTTCGGGCCGGAATCGCTCGGTGTTGCGTCACAGACCACAAGTGGTTAAGATATGAATCGATGACCTTGACTGGGGTCGGAGGGGGGATAATGACAGGATTGAATATTGCGCATTCGAACGAAGTCTTGGGGCATGGAACATAACGTTACATAAACAGAGGGACCACGAAATAGAAGAGCATTTCCAGCAGCATCTCGGCCGTGACGGCATGGCGCTGTAGAGCGGATTGTGGCAAATTTGGTATCTTTCTTGTCCCACATCATTAACCGCTACTACCTGGCGAAAGCGAACCCCATGGCGAGATAGTGTGCCACTTCCAAATCCCAAACATGCAAACAACGCTATGGCGATAAAGCTATTTTGATGATACCTATGACTGTTGAGCGACGAGCCGTACCCAAATACCCAACCACTTCAACCTCAAAACTCCAAAGCCTTCTCGCAGAGAGACTTAATACCCAAAATCTTCGTGTTGATGCATGGGGCACCGCCCCGGATGTCTCTCCCACCACGCATCGATGCAGAACCGGTGGAACCGACACAAACACTCCAGCCGCGCCATGTTGACGCCGACTTCGAACTCTTCGAGACAGATGGTGCATTCCGCAGAGTCAATGCAGTCCTTCTCTGTCGCCGTATACGGAAACATACCCGTCCTACGCGGTGGCACGCGCGGAAGAGGTGGGTCGCTCGGCGTATTACCTGTACTTGGGCCGGCGGCCACCGTCCCGCTGTACGTGCTATGTGCCGTAATGCAGATCGTGATGTGTGCCTCTCGTAGCGCCTCGTAGTTGGGGAGCGTTCGCGGTGGTAGCTCGCGGTGACAAACAGGACATTCGTCTTCCTCGGCGATCTGATGATGCTGTTGTGATGACTGAGCTATCGATGTTGTCGCGCGCCGCTGCGGATCTCTCTGGGGTGGTAGTGGAGGGAGAGGCGGTAGAGGAAGGTGGCGGTCGAAGGGCGAAGAGGAACTGCCGGGCGTGGCCCTTCTGCGTGAGGCCGAGCTGAAGCCTGGAAGGGGGCGGGGGTTTTGGTTGGTTCCAGGCTGGAAGTATACCGGGGGGGTGCCAGACAAGATGCGATCTTCGATGGGCCGTTGACGATAACCCTCTTGCGGGTGTCGCTGAGCCGATGCCGAGGGGTTGCCAGATTGCATAGTGACACTCCGGCTCCTGACATGAGCGTCACCCGCAGGGCTGCTACCAATGAAATAGGAGCTCCATCTGGCGTTGACTGGGCTGATGCTAGGCTGGGGAGTCTGCGAAAGGCCGCTCTGAGACCTCGAGTGAGCCCCCTGCGTTTGTGGAGGAGTGATATTCGGGTCTGGGACACAGGGGTTGCAGAGCCGAACTCTATCCCCACCACCAAAGTCGAGACTCGCCGCCCCATGCTCCAGAAGCCTACTCGGATACCTGGGGACCGCGGGGATTGGGTCCCAGGGAGGCCTTACGATGTACTGGTGCGGGATAGTGATGCGGTGGGGTGAACACGCGGCGCAGACAACACGGCCGCATTTCCTGTATCAGTGTGAGCGGCAAATCTGTCTCGCAAAGAGCAAGCAACTAACCGGCAGTGATGCTTCCTAACAAATATACTGAACTGTGTGTGGCATATGGGGCAGTATGTCACCTCAGCGTCGGGCTGCCACCTCGGGACCGCAAACTCCGGAGGCCCGCTTCGTACAGCCGTGGCCGCCATTTGAGCTTCCATCGGTCGATGGATTTGGGCTAACGTCGGTACTTGAGCTTGTCGCTGAGACGCCATGGAGAGCGAATCCTGTAAGCTCGTCATGCGGCTTATCTGCGGGGCCTCAAAAGCCGCGATATGCTGTAGAGAAGCAGGTGCTCCCGCCGAAGAAGGTCCCGCTTCAGCCCGGCCCCCGCTTGCTACTTGCCTCGGCTCCGGCCTCCTATCGATCCGGGACGGCGCGGGTGTGCTATCCTCCAAAACAATAGGGTTATCCGCCGTATCACCCGGCATGTGAGGGGTAGCCGGCCTAACTTCCTCAGCTTCCATCACAGGAGAGCCCTCCGGCCGGTCCCTTTCCGCCTCCTCATGGACTGCATCACCAACAACATCCTCTCCACCAGCGATCTCGTCGTCTTCTTCTTCTTCTTCACCCGCCTCGCTCATAACAACATCATGGCTCTCCTCCCGGTGTTCTTGTTGATCCTCCCCATCCTCATCCTCGCCCGCATCAGACAGCACCCGCTCGACGAGATGCGTAGGACAGTCAAAGTACCTTGCGCACTCCTGATCGTGGAACCTCGTCGTCCGGTACCGGCATACCTCTTCTTCATGCGGCTCTGACGCGCCGCTCCCGGCGTACGAGCTTTCCGAGACAGAATCCTCCTGGTCCGGGTCGTTGCTCAGGTCGATGGGGGGGTTCTGCGCTGCGCTAGCGGCGGGCAAGCCTCCACCGTCACGGGGCGACGACATGGCTGCACATTTGGAGGGAGAGACGGCTCGCGAGTGTTTTTCTCGAGGGGTTCGTCGAGGAGGGGCTCAAAATCGCGGGTTGTTTTGCGAAGCGAACCCCGTTTTTGTCTTCGGTCTCGAGGAGTTGGTTTTGTCGTGGGACCTCGTACACCTGACGCTCGAAGCTCAAACAAACAGATTAAGCCTCGGGTGCAAACAGGCAAAGCAAACAATTAAACACCAGGACCGCTTGAATGTCTGTCTCGCAGCCTAGCTAGAGGGGAAAGGTAGGTATGGATGAAGATGGCGAGGCTGGGCAACCTCACAAGTGGAGAGGAGCTAGGTAGGCAACCCCGTCACTGGTGTCGCGGGGATGGCGGAAGGCTTTCGTCAGGCGCTCAGCGGTCCACCTCCACCACGAGCTGAAACCGCGAAACTCGGTAGGTCGGTCTAGGCTTGTAGTGCTATAACAAAACAGGAGAAAGAACGCGCGAAATGACAAACGGATGCAGCTAGTATTAGCTTTACCTCGCAGACGGGTATCCGCGAGAAGAGAGATGTGAGGTGGTGTATGCGGTCGTCCCTGCCACCAAACGGCGAGATAACGCATTCCAGGGCCTCTGGCCTGGGGTTACTGCTGGGATGCCTTGTCGCGTGCTTGGGGGTGGGTTCAACGTTATCGTGTTGGCCAACGCCCGTGTGCGCACTGTGCTCCATTCACTGATTGAGGGGCGATTGAGGGGCGCCACCCCGATCCTCCCAGTGGACCCTAAACCCGAGCGAGTCCGGCTCGAGTCCGGCTCCTCCGCAAAACATGGAGCCGATGCTCGTTCCGAGACGGGACTTGGACATCACAGCAATTTTGTTGACACCTTCAAGATATCCCGTGCGGCCCTTCATTAGCTCATACACTCCCCTCTGGAATCTTCGACTGCTTTTATACCTAACTAGGTACCTTGGTAGGTAATGATTGAGACCTACTAGTATTGTCATGCAATCATAATATGACAATACTGTGGCGAATGCAAGCAATTTCTCCTCTGGATAAACGCCTTGTTTTTCGGATGTAAACCACGCGACGCTTTGTATAATGCGTCATCGCATACTCGAGAGGCAGATTGCAGGGATCATAGAGCTTCGAGTTTCTGTTTGGTCATCTCAGGGGCAAGATTGTAGTCTGCTGCAATGCAAGAAAGGCCCCTTAGGATACAAGCAACGCCTTTACGGCCGAGTAAACACCGTGCCGCGGGAATATTCTTACTGCATTTTTCACCCAGAATAGAATCCCATTGTTTCGGCTGGAGCCTTCGTGCGGCTCCTCCGAAGGCCTGCGGAATACATCCGGACGGTCAGCATCAATATATACCCGGCCGTTCCTCCGAAACGCCGCCTCTTAAAAATACAATTGTGGTATCCCGTCTCAAAGTAGTTCCCAAATCCACTCTTATCCCGCTCAATCAAAGCACGTACAAATAAAGCCATCATCTCATCCCAGCCCCACTGCCCAGGCCGCATTTCCCAGCCGCTTCAGTAGGTGGATGATATTCTCACTAATGGGTGGTAGGCTCTCTTGTCCAGTGACAAAGTTAGCCTTGAGAACTTCCTGCGCCACTTCCATGCAACACCGCGGATCACTGAGCAAGGCAACTGCCGGTGGCAACGCCGACGTGTTGCGAGCCGTGTGGTCCGGCCCCTGAATTGCAGCCCGGCCTTGCCCAAACGTAAGATAGCGTTGAACATGCGGCGGGATGTGTGGCGCACCCTCTCCATCGAGAAACACCATCTCCTCTCCGTACGCGAGTGGTGGTTGCTGCTGTTGGTGTTGCTGTGGGTATTGATGTTGTCCAGGCGAGGACGCCTTAGTGACGACGCCGTACGTCCACAAACAGAGCGCCGCATGATGCACCGCAACTGCGTAGAAGTCTTTGAGATGTCCTGGAGGGAACAGCTTGCCTTGGCGAAGGATTTGGCCTGCGTGCCAGAGCGCTTGGCGCGCTTCAGGGCTAACTGACCAGTGCTTGAGCGTTGGATAAATCCTGCGAGCCTGAACTTCGCCCTCCTTGCCCGAGAAAAGCTGAAGATCGTCGAGAGACACGTTCAGATTCATGAGAAGTAGGTGGAACACCATTGCCTCTTGCGCCGAAAGCATCTCGTGCCAGTCGAATGTGACTAGCTGAAAGGTGTGCAATGACCGGTCTAACTCTTGGCGACGAGAGGTCAAGGTAACATTGGGGTTTCCAACAAAGCTAGGCGACTGGGCTGTCGGCCTATAGACCGTATTTAGTTGTCGGTATTCCCAAATGAGCGACCAAAAGCCGTGAAGGTAGACGGATATCGCGAACTGAACGTCCAGTTGGCCGTGGTTCATCGACAGCAAATTAATATCCCGAAGCAAGTCCACAAGTGAAGGTGCACGCTTGCCAGCTGTGACTCCAGCCTCCAGATAGCTGATTTTGAATTCCTCGGCTGTGCGGGCGAACCATAGCTCCTTGGAGCATGGAAGAGGCAGCGTGAGCTCAGCATACGACATTGATGGGTTGCACAACTGCGTCATGGAAACTTGTGAATCTCTTAGGTATGCGTGAAATACGAGCCTGCGCAATCAGTTAGGGGGTATCAACATAGAGTCCACTGAGCATACCTTTTCCACGACTCCATTCCGTACCAGAGCTTCCATTTCTCCTCCAGGACTTCGCCCTCATCGGAAGGGTCTATCACAACATGAGGATAAGCGGATCGTTGAAATTTACCGCGGTACCGCATCATCTGTTTGACCCGTTAGTGATCTCCAAGAAAGTTTAGCCTGCTCGCCCTTACCGCGATAGGTATCGCCAGGTCTACGCTTCAGTTAGCCAGATGAGTGATTGCAACAGACGACATCGACATACGGCATTCCGCTATCTCCATCTTTCTCCTATTACCACTCCAAAGCCCCACATCTTGTACCAACATCAGGGCCTGGACGAGACCGGGATCTGCAATTTTGGTATTATTTTCCTCGAACTGCATGGTTTTAGCAACAACCCCTGAAGAAGATAGCCAGTGCAACTTCAAAACTCACTCTGTCCGGTATCGTTAGGCCTTTCGTAGATATTAGTGAGGATCGTGGATAAGCAGACGAACAAGAACAGTGGCACTTACGAACGGCCTCTTGAAGGGCAAAACCAAAACGTCGTAACGTGGGTAGTGGAGTGAGGACGGCACCAGCCGACGCTGCGATCGCTAACCATTCTGGACACTGCGCGTTTAACTAATGGCAAATAACCGTTAGTTATTCCTCTTTCAAGCTTATTTCGGGGGAGGGGTATGTCTCGGGCGTGGTTGCTCGTCCCTGGTACACCCAGGGCGGCCATAAAAGACCAAAACGGCTGTTAGAAGATGGTGATTTGGCATACTGAGAATGAGCCGTAGTGTATCCATGCCGAGACCTGGCAGAGGTGAGCGGCAAGGAAAATGTGAAGCCATGAGTCCATAACCTCCGCCGACGGGAAGGAGGACGCCACTTTCGCCCGAACGCTGTTCTCTCGGCATCTGCTGAGAATGATGGCGAGAATTTTGTCCCGGCTTGACGAACTGAGTTTGTCTTTAATAACACGATCAGGTCTTCTCCCGCCGTTCTGTATGTTCGCGTCTCCAGAGGGGAGCGACATGTTAGGTTGCTCTGTGTACCCGGTATCTGATTTCCCCGGGTTCCAGCGCCAGGGAGATTCAGTCCAAATCTTGACCAACCTCGAGCGTATGGCGGATATGTTGACAGAGTCATCTAGTTGGGGCTGCTGCATATTCGTCACGCTCAAGACACCCTCCGCGTTCCAATGGTTCAGGAGGCCGAAGTCAACGTCTTTGAGTTCGAGGTTTGCATCATCACAGAAGTTCAATACCGCCAGACCCTGAGGTTCAGCTAGTCGCTGGGTGTTGCCCATGGACTGATCGTAGAGGACGTCGCGTAAAAAGTCAGAAAAGGGATTCATATCGGCGGTGGGGTAGGGATAGGGAGGTTGGTAGCCATTCATCAGCGTGTCCGGGTTTGGCAGATGTGTGCCGTCACCTAATGGAGGGTGTCCTGACAGGACGGGTGTTTGTGTTGCCGTCGAAGCGCTGCTTGCGGGGTGGAAGGAAAGGGGGGACATGGTCGAAGATTGCTGATGCTGACTATGGCTTGCAGTGGACTGGTGCCGGGAGATGGCAGATTCTGGGCTAGAGTCCTGTTCCTCCATAGCGCGAGAATTGGCAGAAAGATGGAGCAGGTGCATGGCCGCATCTTCGGAGGACGCGTATTCGCACTTCAAGCCACGGTTACTACAGCGAGTACAGCTGCGGCTGGATCAGCAGACATCGTAGAAAGACAGCTGAAGAGGACATACGGCTTCATCTCCTCGCACTTGACTCGGGCTCTGGCGCACGCCTGTGGCAAGTATCAGCTTATATTCTCCATTTTGGGAAATTTCTTTGTGTCTCGGGAGCAGGAATTCTCTCTTGACTCCCGAGACAACAGAAAATGGATGAAAGGGGAGAAAACCACTCCGATTTGCGCCTACAAGACATGCATGGGCCACACGGCCTACACCGGGGGACGTGTTGACACGCCGACGTTTGGCCCCATTTTCGTCTTGGTGGTTTGCACGATGACGCTTCAGGAGATCGGCGCGAGAGAACGCCTTGGAACATATCTAGAAATACTGTTAGTCTATTAGGGGACAAGTAAAAGTAGGCGGGACACACGTCGCAAGTAAAGCGCTTCCCAAGCGTATGGGTTGCGATATGCCTCTTGAAACTTTGTCAGCAATCACAGACGACGAGTCTCTTAGGGTTACACATGGAATACCTGGAGATGCTCGGGACGCGAGTATCGGCCTGGTTGAAGTTAGTTCGGGGCAGGAAGAGTCATCAAGAAACCAAAGGGGAACGGACGCAGACAGTCGGCGCATTGATACAAGGACTGTGTGTTGGCATGCCCCCTCGGCGGTTGTTGAGGGGGTCCCGAGGCTGCAGACAGCGGCGTGTCGTTGCTGTGGGGTTCATTGGACGCAGTCGAGGGTGTGGTGATGAGCGGAGCGAGCAACAAACCGGATGTGGCCGGGGTGGCCGGCGGAGGTGGATGCGGAGGCGGAGGCGGAGGCGGAGGTTGTGGATATGATGCCGGGCGGGACTCGGAGTTGTGGTGAATGAGGTGTCCGATAGGGGAGGCCATGACTCGCGGGACAGCGTTGCGATGGGCCAATCCGTCGCAACTTTACTCTGAAACCCTCGTTCAAGACAAGCCAATTGCCCGAACAGAGACAGCAATCCTTCACGCGACGCCTGGCCTCGACTCTGGGCTCCCCGCAGTAGTGGCCCGGCCGGAACAATGTGAGGATGGCGGAGCTGTGCGCCAGGAAGACTACAGTTGAGGGTGGATCGCTGATTGACGGACGAAGTCGATCGTCCCAGGTCCCGTCCCACCCCGAGCTCCGCCAAGACCCTTTCGCGTAATGGCCCCGCTCTCCCCGCTGCGGTGGGACTGGCTAGTCCCGTAACGTCCGTGCTCGCTCGTTTGACTTGCCCGTTCAAGGTAATCCCAACCCGACGCCTGCCTGCCCGAGCAACCACTACGATGTTGCGCATTATCCTCAGGAGCATCCGGGACGAGTCGCATGAACACTGAAGCCGGTTCTTGAGAGGTGAAGGTGTTTGGATATTACCAGATACCCCGGCTTTTCTTTCCCTCATCTCGACTCGGGGCGATCCGACGATCAACGGACATAGGCACAGGGCACCGTGCAGGCGTGCAGTGCATCCCGAATGCGAGCCGCAAGCTGCGGGCGGCAGGCGGGCGGATGGAGGGGGAGATGAGGTCTGTGCAATCACATCCTTTGGGAAGCGGATGCAGCAAAATAGACGAAAAAAAGCTTGTCAGCCAAGAGTGTTGGTGCAGTGATTCTGCATGCTGTCACCGCGATGCTGTCAACATGTGTTTCATGTCCGCCAGACGCTGTCGGAGACGGATAAATGATCAACTGGGGACGCATCGTAGTCGGATTTGGTGCTGTTGGTTCCAAGAGCCGACAGTACCTCTCAGAGCGTAAGACGGGCGACTTTAATAGCATGCGACGCTGCACAGCCTTGGGTCGGGGAGTTGAGGCTGACACTTTAAACAGCCGATATTAACGAAAAGACCACGGCCGGCGGTGTATAAGCCCCTTCAAGGTGGGAATACAGCGAGCATAGGGAATTTGGCGCATCTTTCATGCTATCCCAGGAACTATTCCTGGTTGCCATATCCTCAGCGGCACTATATCGGTCGGCATCTGACGATCCTCAGCACCTCAGCTAGACAGCGCCAAGTGCCAAGAATCGGACGACGGTCTCTCTCTCACCTGCTGTCCTTGGTGGCGCACCACACTAGCCCAATGTCTGCTGCCCAAAAAAGAAGTGAAGCTGGTAATAATGGTTCATCATGAGTCCGAGACGGCGACTGGTTGACGAGATATAACACGGACCTTCGCCTTCGACATCCCAGGGCATACATACTTCATACACTTGGTCCTGCCAGTCATCAACACCATCCCGCCCACCTCCCGCCCCCGAAGAAGCAGGAAACAAACATCCACTCCTTTTTCACGTTTTCCGAGTCCCCGGACCCACGCAGTCCATATCTTCACTGCTCACTGGTCGACAGTTGTCGCAACCTGCCCCAACCGCCCCCCAGATTCGAGCAAACTTGAGCGTGTGGGGAAACAAGCCAAGCAAACCCCTAGCGATCAAGCAGTGATCAGCGACCCCTGCCCCAGAACAGAGTTCTTAGCCCTCCGGCACTCTCCCTTACCTTACCTACCGCGCCGCGCGCTTCCGTCCCCCAGGTACCTACTTTCAACGCCTGCCAGGGCTTAGTTAGTTAGTGACTTTGCCGGCAGGGCGGCGCGCTAGCAACTCCAGAGCACTTGTTTGCTTGACTCGCCGTCGAGAAGACGGTGCCCTCCATCACGCTCCTTTGTGCAAGCTGTTGCCCCTCGCCCCTCATTCCATCCTCCCGCCTCCATCCTCGACAGGAAACCTGTGGTTTCACAAACCGCATTGCCCAGATATTGATGTAGGTCGTCCTTTTGGCTCCTAAACCTCCAGGGGCCGAAGTGTGCCCCATCCACCAACCGCACACGCGAACGTGCGGCATTGACAACCACCCCGCCCCCAGCCGTCTGCGATGCGCCCCTTGTCTGCAGATGCTTACTGTTTCCGCAGTCCCAAACCAAACCTTTGCTTGACCGGCGAAACTCAACACCACCAGTCGTCGTTCTTTGTTGTCGACGCCTCGAGGTGATAAATTCGGCGTCCCGCCCTCGCCAGACGACGTCGAGTCAACCACTCTTTTCCCAAGCTTCACAAGTCCCCAGTCCACACAATCATGGCTCAGAGCACCACGGCCACAGACCGCGTCGAGACGTCCAAGAAGAGGACCCTCGGCCATGTCCAGCTTCGTGACCATGACACAAACGAGATCATTCTCATCCCAACGCCATCAAGTGACCCAAATGACCCCCTCAACTGGTAAGCCCTCATAACACCATGCTTCAACAAGTGGGTGAGCTAGTAAATGCTAACCTGGAGACAGGTCCCAGCCTTACAAGCACTACATAGCAGCAGGTCAGTTCACCCCAGCCCTCTAGACAAATTAAGAAAGCATAGACTCACTCGTCCTCTCCTCCAACACAGTCATCTGCATTGCCATGATGATGTGTAATTTCCTAGCCGCCGGGCCATCGATCGCCATTGTGAAGACCACCATGGACTTCTTCCCCGGCGCCACCCCAGGCAGGAATCCAGCCTTGTTCGCAAGCTCCGTCGCCCAGGTTTCCTACTTCTTCACCACCGCCGCTCTCATGCAAGGCGTGGGGAACTTCTTCTGGGTGCCTGTCGCTAATAAGTACGGCCGACGACCCACGTACATATTCAGCTACCTCATCTACACCGTAAGTTAACCCTCAGCAACTGCATCGCACTGACGTTCAAAGACTCACCATGCATGATAGATTGCCGCCATCTGGCTCTGCTTCGATAAGACATACAGCGGCTTCCTCGCAGGCCGCATCATCATGGGGTTTGGTGCCGGGGCGGCCGAAACAATCGCACCGATCACCATCGCTGATGTCTTCTTCCTCCATGAGCGTGGCACCGTCATGGCTCTGTATACCTCCTTTCTCGCTGTCGGGGCATCCTTGGGCATCATCATCTCTGGCTTGATCACCATCCAGCACCAATGGCGGGTCATTTACCAGGTAGCCACCCCGTTGGTCGGCTTCGTCCTGCTTTTGGCTTTCTTCACCTTCCCCGAGACAGCCTATACCCGCGAGACCCCGTCAGACACCAAGTCAGGTTCGACCTCGCCTCGTTTGGCGTCGACCGACGAGGCCGATCCTACGGCGAGGGATACCGAGCGGGCAACCGCTGAGAAGACTTCAGATACGGCGACTACCACCTCCGATGCCGAGCGCTCTTCGAATCCACTTCCAGAGAAGAAGACGTACGCGCAGAACCTCCGCATATTCAACGGGACTCTCACCAACGAGTCCTTCTTGAAGCTTGTCGTCCGCCCACTAGCCCTGATCTGCCTGCCGCCCGTTCTTTGGGCTGCGCTCGTGCAAGCCGTCACCATCGGCTTCCTGGTCGCCATCTCCTCCAATATCGACGTGGCTTTCCACACAACCTACGGCTTCGAATCATGGCAGGTCGGTCTGTGCTTCGTCGCTGCCATCGTCGGGTCGATCATCGGTATTCCAGCCGGCGGCCACCTCGGCGATATCATCGCGGACTGGTTCACCCGCCGCAACGGCGGTGTTCGTGACCCCGAGATGCGCCTGCCGACCATGCTACCCAGCTTGATCACCATGCCACTATCTCTGATCCTCTATGGCGTCGGCATCGAGTACAAGCTGCACTGGATGTGCCCTACCATCGGGTTGGGCCTTTGTGAGTCCCTCTTCCCCCAAAT
>Ga0247780_1001514_pt1 | contig 12836 bp, 7 predicted proteins | sample UWRJL079202R5_FD_179927 | JGI IMG/M metagenome (GOLD analysis project Ga0247780, IMG submission 179927) | Plant litter microbial communities from Arlington Agricultural Research Station in Wisconsin, United States - UWRJ-L079-202R-5 | ecosystem: Environmental > Terrestrial > Plant litter >... | reverse complement strand
GTGTGGCCAATGCACTCCGTGCACTGGCCACCCTCACGGCTATAATAACACGGCTTCCACTCTCGAAGATAGAAATAATTAATCACCTTCAACACACACTGTTTTCCAATGCCTTGACCCCTTTTGCATTTCAACAAAAGTGCTTAAGAGTTTCAGGCGGTATGGTTAAGAAGAACTTTCGTTTTTCTAACTTAATTCTTTCAGCCTGCTCTTTTTTACTTTTTAGGGCTTATTTTACCACTTAGGTGGCCTGGAGAGCTAGCTCTTTAACTCCTTTTACTATCTTAATAAGGTTTAAGTCAGGGTCCTTTTTAGATTTCCTTAATTCCTAGGCTTATAAGGTAAGGTTTTTAAAGCCTGTAACTATTAATTAGAATATCTCTTTTTAAAATTAGTCTTTTATAACTTATACCTTTAATAGTTTTAAGTTTCCACCTTAAAGTCGGTCTTCTATAACCTACACCTTTATAGTTAACTCTTTTAAAATACCTTTAAAGATTAGGTATACCACATCTTAAGGTTCTTCCTCTTTTTCTTCCTTATCTCCTAAGTCGCACTTATTTACTTAGGTATAGTCTTCTTTATTACCTGCTATCCTGATATAGACGTCTTTAAAGTTAAACTTAATATACTTTCCTCCTTTTAAAATAGGTTTTTAACTAACTTACTTTAATAATAGGTATTATTATGCCATATATCCCTTTTTATTACAGTTAAAATATTAAACCTGTAATAAGTCTTTAGGCTGCTTTTATTACTGTTATTATTAAGGTTTATTACAGTTAAGTCAGTTCTAGTAGTTTACTATATTAATATTTATTAACTTAAGATAATAACCTGTTATAGTTAATTAATTCCCCTTCTTAGGTTTACTTAGCTGGTGAGAAGTTTATTCCTTTTAAAAGTTCTTCTAATAATGGTGATTATAATATTAATTATTAGCCTTAATGGCTATCTTAACTAGCTTTTAAAGGCGATCCGGACGGTCTTCTTAGTAAAGGTCTCTAGTGACGTGCTCTTTTAAACTGCTTTAAAATAGTATTATTAAGGCCTTTTAACTAAGCTTAATCTTTATTACTTCTAATTTAAAGCGGGTGGAGAACTTAAAGATTAAAGACGTTTATTTTAAGGCTATAAAGTGTTATTTAGCCTGCTTTAAGGTATTTAGCTCTTTAAACTTAGTTTAAAGTTAGTTAATAAAGACGTTAAAATCGTTAAAAAGGGCCTAAGTCTTAGGGGCCTCTTTACACGCTCTGTCTACACAGAGGTTATTAATTATCTTTATATAAGGTTTATATTAGTAAGCAGCTACTTTATTTAGTAGAGCTTTAGTAAACTTAACTTTTCCTTCTTCTTTAAAGAACTGTTTGTTGTAATAGGTGATATAGCTTTAAAGTTAGGCTATTTAAGACTCTAGTTATACAGAGTCTCCTTTAAAGTGTAATAATAGGGGGAGCTTTACTCGTTTCTTTTACAAGCCCTTAAAGTTGTTATTTTCCAGCTTAACAGTGTTAAGTTAAACTTAGAGTTTTTTAATAAGGCTAATACGGCTCTTAATATCTTTAGGGAAGGCTTTATTAAGCTTTTTAACTAGCCCTTACTGGTTAAGGTTTAATTCTTTAAGTTATGTAACTAACTTATTAATAGTAAAGAGCCACAGCTGGGTTTTACACTTCCTTAGGCTCCTTACCTTTTCTAAAGGTTGATATGTTAGTAATGGGAGGGAGGTAATATCTAGGAGTTTAACAAACAGCGTTTAGGACTAAGACGCTAATATTATATTATAACCTGCACCTAATATAGGCTTTAAAAGGACTGGTGTAGGTTAAGACAGAATGTATAACAGGACGTTAATAAGTAAAGGACGTTCCGAAGACGGCTTATTAAGCTAGCACTTTTAAACGGGGGGTTTAATATCACTGTAAGTTATTATTATTATAATGTATAAAAGTGAGTTTAAACAGTAAGATATAAATAAATAATTAAATATTAGTGTGAGGAACCAGAGTCCCTCACAGTGGTTATGGGCATAATTATAACTATTTATACTAATTAGCCAGAGGTACCTTGTACCTTGCTTAGTGGCCTGTTACTTAGTGAGGAACTGAGTATCCTGCTGCTAAGCACCTTCTGCTTAGAGGTTTTACCGATGCTTAGTAGGCGAGCACTCCTGCTAAGACTGAGCAGATGCTGGTTGGTCGTAGGGGCTTCGGGTTTTTGCACCCCTGGCCCAGTGCGCGGTACTGTGTGTACTGTCTTCCTGCACTGTTCCTTCTACGGGGGATCCGTCGGGCCGCTCCGGCCCAAGTGACGGCCTGCAGGGTCGTCACACTTAAGACTCTTCCAGCTCCCCTCCTTTATCTCTTAAGTCGCACTTATCTATCTAAATACAGTTTTCTTTATTACTTACTATCTTAACGTAAACGTCTCTTAAGTTAAACTTAATATACTTTCCCCCTTTTAAAACTAACTTCCACTTAACTTACTTTAAAAATAAGTATTATTATACTATATAGCCTTTTTTACTACAGTTAAAGCACTAAACCTAAGACAGGTTTTTAACCTGCTTTTACTACTGCTATTATTAAAGCTTATTACAGTTAAGTCAGTTCTAACAGTTTACTATACTAATATCTATTAACTTAAGGTAATAACTTATTATAGTCAATTAGTTCCCCTTCTTAAGTTTACTTAACTAATAGAGAGTTCGTTCCTTCTAGAAGTTCTTTTAATAATAATAATTATACCAGCCGATCCTCCCGATAAGGATCTCCAGTAACATATTCCTTCAGTCCACTCCAGAACAGCATTACTAACGTTTCTTAACTAAGCTTAGTTTTCACAGCTTTTAGTTTAAAGCGTATAAAGAACTTAAAGACTAAAAACGTCTGCCTTAAGGCCATAAAACGCTACTCAGCTTACCTTAAGGCGTCTAGTTCTCCAAACTCGGTCCAGAGTTAGTTAATGAAAACGTTAAAGTTATCAAAAAGGGCCTAAGTCTTTAAGGCTTTTTTACACACTCTATCTACAGAGAGATCGTTAATTATCTTCGTATAAGGTTCATACTAACAAGCAGCTACTCTATCTAGTAAGGCTTTAACAAACCTAACCTTTCCTTCTTCCTTAAAAAACTACTTATTATAATAAGTAACATAACTTTAAAGTTAAGTTATCTAAGATTCCAGTTACGTAAAGTCTCCCTTAAAGTGTAAAGGCGGGGGAAGCTTTACTCGTTTCTTTTACAAGCCCCTAAGGTCGTTATTCTCCAGCTTAACTGTATTAAATCAAGCTTAAAGTTTCTTAATAAGACTAATACAGCTCTTAATATCTCCAGGGAAAGCTTCATTAAGTTCCTTAACCAGTCCCTACTAGTTAAGGTTTAACTCTTTAAGGCAAGCTACTAACTTATTAACAATAAAGAGCTAAGGCTAAACTTACGTTCCCTTAGGCTCTTTACCTTTTCTAAAGGTCGATATGTTAATAATGGGAGAGAGGTAGTGTTTAAGAATTTAATAAATAGCATTCAGAACTGTAACGCTAATATCATATTATAACCTATACCCGACACAGGCCTTAAAAGGACTAGTGTAGGTTAAGATAAAACGTATAACAGGACACTAACAGGTAAAGGCGTTCCAAAGACAGCTTATTAAGCTAACATTCCTAAACAGGAGGTTTAATGTTAATATAAGTCGCTATCACTATAATATATAAAGGTAAGTTTAAACAGTAGGACATAAATAAATAATTGAATATTAGCGTGAGGAACTAGAGTCCCTTACGGAGGTTATGGGTATAACTATAGCTATCTATACTAACTAACTAAAAGGTACTTTGTACCTTGCTCAGTAGCCTAGTACTCAGCAGAGGACTGAGCACTCCGCCGCTAAGCACCTCCTGCTCAGAGGTCTTACAGTTACTCAGCAGGTAAGCACTTTTACCAAGACTGAGCAACTGTTAGTTGGTCGTAGGGGCTTCGGGTCTTTGCACCCCTGGCCCAGTGCGCAGTACTGTGCGTACTGTCTTCCTGCACTGTTTCTTCTGCGGGGGATCCGTCGGGCCGCCCCGGCCCAAGTGACGGCCTGCAGGGTCGTCACACATATCCTGAGTCGGGCCTGAGCCGGGGTGAGCCGTGTTACGTGGGCGAGATGCAAAACAGGAAATTTTGTATGCCCAGATTCGTCTCATATAACACTTGGTTCTCAGCAAATTTGTCCTTTCAACTCTGACGCGAAGCTGGAGCGAGTCGTGGGCCTAAACAGTACATGACACCGCGGACGAAGAGTGCTTGAACGTCTAGAATCCGCCGTACCAAGAGCAACGAGAGGAGCGAGGTCTTTCACACACCGTATCTGTAATATGAGGTGATTTTGGAGGATGTGGTTAGATAGTTGAGGTCCGCTTAGGGCGAGGGGGAGGAGGACGATGGAGCTGAACATAAAGACGGAGTCGTGTCATGCCACGTCTGTGAGATGGGTCTCGAGCCATTTGTAGATTACGAAAGTATTGTTCCTTTCACCAAACTAGAGTATTCATGTAAATTTTACGGTGTATCTGATGTTGCCTCGTGAACCAGAGCATAGACAACCGGAAGTCTCGGCGAGGGCAAAGCAAACTTGAAAGACACTGGGAAGGAGTCTCATTCTAAAAGATCAAAGCCCGCTGGGAGTCTCCTCGTTGGCAAAGCAAGCCTGAAGACCACAGGGAGGAAGTCTCGCGGCCGGAAAAGTAAAGATTACAGGGAGTTTTAGCACTGCAAAGCAAAGACGACGAGGAGGGTGTCTCCGTGCCGGAAAAGCAAAGACCAGAGGGAGAGAGTCTCGGCGCCGTAAAGCAAAGACCACGAGGGGGGGTCTCGGCGCCGGAAAAGCGGAGACCCCCGCCAGAAGTCTCGACGCCGGCAACCTATAAATTGTTTTTTTCCCATCTCGCAACAGGCCCGCTCTTTTCTCTTTTCTCCAAGCACAACAAACCACGAGGTCAGTCAAAACCCACAGCGATCTCTTTTTTTTCATGCCGCATATCCAAGCCCCTCCCACATGCACCATCTAGGCTTGAAAAAGGTATATAAAATCTAACACTGAACAGTTCAGAATGTCTGCTAGCGCTCTCAAGCTCATCCGGGTCGTAAACCCTGCCCGCCGCTTCCCCGTGTTGGCTCGGGTCCCGCCGTCCTTGATGACGGACGCAGAGAAGGTATGTCATCGCTCATCACTTTCACTCCCCTCCAGAACAACATCGAGCGTGACTAGCGTTTGAAAAATCTTAACCCTGTTCCATCACCTTCACTCAACCGTTTTCCAAACCCTCACTAACAATCTCACAGAGATGCTGCACCTGCAACAGCGCCAACGTCACTGACGTCTGCGACCAATGCCGCTCCGCCTGGTTCTGCTCCCAGGCCTGCGCCGACAGGGCCACCCATTTCCACAAAAAGCTGTGCTACAAATTCAAAACCGTGCAGCCCACCCTCCCCTCCACCACCATCCGCGCCATCTCCTTCCCCTGGGACTCGCACAAGCCCACCTTCGCCTTCGTCACCGCGCACACCTGGCCCTCCGACATCCTCGACCAGGAACTCGTCCTCCCCTCCAACAGCCCCCGTCGCATGGCGTGCCTGACCATCGACACCAACCACCTCACCGGGCGCTCCCTCGCCGCATCCCTCAAGGTCGTCTACCGGCACTGGGCCTTCGCAGAGTCCGACCGCAACAAAAGCATCACGAACGGATGCTTCGACACGCAGGGCATCCCGCAGCCCCGCCTGCCCTAGGAAGGCGGCGTGGTCGTGGTGCGCTGTGCCAAGGGCACTGAAACCGCCGAGCCCGTCACCATGGCCGACTTCGGCGACGTGCTCGATTTCTTCGCCTGGTTCGGCAGCCGCTTCCAGAACCCCCTGATGCGCCCCCTCCTCGCGCGGTTCCCGGTACCGGCGGCGCAGCAGCCGGAAGTTGTGGCGGGCGTGGTCGTGCATTGCGAGGCCATGGTTAGCATGAAGAATTCGCCCTCGCGTGAATCCATCGTGACATGTCGTTACGGAATGCAGCAAGGCATTTTCAGAATGCAAGAATGGGAATACAGGCATGCCTATTCACAATACAGGAAGGCCTTGCCAGAACAAAGGGAGGCCTTTTCAGGACTCAAGACGACCTACAATAACAAAGATCATGGCCTACCTTGACAACAAGAAGGCATCTTCCGCACTCGCTGAAGGGATCCTCTCTTCCAGCCCGAGTCTACTTACTCCAACGTTGGAGTAATGAACCCATTGACTGATGCCGTTCGTAGGATGACGACACGCCTTTCTGCCTACTAGCAAGTCTAGACCGTAGATCCAATGGGACCAAACCGAAGATTTGACCATGTCACAGCGCTGCCAGGTATTAGCTCGGTACCGTCCAGAATTCAGATCATAGTCCAACTTACGACCTTCCAGCATTTGCCCGCACGGTGTACGGATCACTCTCATCTCGCGGACAGTCTCCCCTGAGCGTGCCTGGCTCAGAGGCCTCACGCTCTGGCGGGTAATGCGAATCCAGCCAAAGGTTGTTAGACCACTTCTGTAGCATCCACAGCCGTCAGTAAAGCGCTTGTTACCTCGGGGAACAACCTCGGGGATACGCACATCGTCGAGAATAGACATTGCCAAAACCATCGGGCGCCGCAAGTATGCGAGGTGCGTCTCCCATCCACCATTTGCCGAGTAGATATCCCTCTCGCTGAACAAATTCGCCTTTGCCACGCACATGTCGTGTGACAGCCCGCCGGAGGCTGGAAGCCCGGGCCAGGACAATGTGGGTGCAGGGGATTCGATTCTTTTTCCGTCCTGGATAAAGAACTGGGTTACCTTTGTCTCTCCGAACTGTGTCACAACACTACAATCTCATAGTCAGCACTGTTACTCCTCAAGGGGAATTTTAGGGGGAGGGGGAGACATACGTAATCTTCCTGGCTGTATCCACAGTCTTGTTTTTGCCGTAAAAGTCCCTGGCGCCCATCCGAAAGGGGTTGTAGTCGCAACCCGAGGGGTCGCATCCTAGCACGCGGTCCAGCTTCCAGTACAGACAGTCGTCTCCCTCGCACACCCTGTAGCCTTTGTGGCCACAAGTGTGCGTCGACATGCGGTACGAGTGCGAGTTGGAGTTCCTGCACCAAGGAACATGTCAGCGACTGTAGTTGTGTAATAGGAACTGTGAGTTATACTGACCAGACATCAAACTGGGAGCAACAGGCCCCATAGTAGCCAGGGGGGCTAGGTTCCCGGTCACCGAGAGTTCCCCTCCCTGTGAAGCCTTCTGTGTTGGCCTTTCCGCCCACATATCTAAGATCCTGGGGACACGTCGCGTCACAATACCCCATGCCATACTCCGCCCCCGCCGTATTAGTACCGGCAGGAAACCTCGCTACTCCACCATCGGCATCCATCTCGACAAAGTACAGCGCGCTGTTGAGGCCACACCCGATCGTAGACAGGTCCACATCGAACGCCAGCTCATTATTCAGCAGCGTAAACGTCTGATACCTCGTCTGGTTCTCCATGAGATACACGCGCGACCCGTAGTTGTTCGCAAAATCGGCGCTCGTCCTGAACTGCTGGCGCAGGGCGTCCTTGGTGGTGTTGACACCGTAAACGTACTTGTAGCTGGCGCCCTCGAGCACGCACTTGTCGGTGCAGGCGGCGGTGCCGTTGCACACGAGCTCGTCCCAGTGGCCGTCGTAATGGCAGTCCTTGTAGGTGTTTCTCTCGTGGAGCCAGCGGTAGTCGGCGTCCATGGTGATTTGGCCGTTGACGGGGCTGCATGTCTTGTCTGGGCCGCATCGGCTCCATTGTAGCTTCTGGTGCACCTCTGGCTCGTAGGTGCCCTGTTGCTGCGCCGAGGGAGCGGCGAGGAGGGCGATGGAGACGAGGAGTGGGAGCAACATCGTGTTCTGGAGGGGGGATGATGAGAGACGACCAAGAAAGCCGAATTGACTCGATGTGAGCCATCATCAACATCTTATACCTGTAGAAAATACCGCCATTGTAACTCAGCCACAACGGATGCTCTGGGGATATGACCTGGGGAAGATGCGGGGACTGTAGATTAACCGCTGTTCGCTACTGATCCTCCCCCGATCTGCCTTGTCTGGGTCGCCTATCAGACAACGGCTGCAGACTGCATACGACATCGGATTGAGCTGTGCCTCCGAAATATATGGTCGTTTAAATGTCAGCGTTTGCTCGCGTTGTCATGGTTCTGCACTGCCTTTCTTCGCTTCTTGACTTTGGCAGCAGCGACCGCCAGCGAAATGCGTGCATAATGAGTCTCCCGGACCAAGCGCGGATGCGGAAAGAACTGTGAATGAATTGTTGCCTTGAGTGAGCCTGAGACAACAGCCTGGTTGTCTGAGACGAATCTGGGCTCCCGAAATTTCCTTTTTTGTTTGTAGTCCTGAGCTGGGGTGAACTGCCCTGAGCTACCCCGAGCTAGGGTAATCCCACACGTAGCTGCCGCACAGGCTTAGAGACCCGCTTTCAGTCCCTCCGGCTAAACTTTCCTTTCGATGTCCCCTGTGATGTCCACGTTTCTAACATATACTGGTACTTGTTGTAGGATAGACGTGGCATCCTAATCTAAATTCCTGAGATAGTACGTAGTATCCTGTATTCAATACACCAGCACCTAAGATATACCAGCACAAGATGTACTGGCCTGGAGTATTCTGGTACATAGCGTACTAGTTTAGAATATACGAGTGGAGAATATCCTAGCTTAGAATATAGCAGGATCTAGCATATACTAGCGCATAATAGGCTAGCTTAAAAATTATACTAGTACTAATATTAGCGTTGATCCCTTATGAGAATAACTATTTACGATGTAAAAGCTTTCCAAGCGCTATCCTAGAAAATGGCAGCACAAGGTCTCTACCAACATAGAGGCCAACTTCAGCCCAGTAATCTAACACAAATCTGGGCACACGAAATTCCTTTCTTCGTTCGTAATCCTAAGCTAGGGTGAGCTGAGGTAAGCTGTGGCTGATTTGTCCTGAACTTTCCCTGATTCTTCCCTGAGCTAGGGTGATCGTGATCCTATAAGCCGCCAATACACAACCTCAGAGGCCCGTTTAAGTCACCCCCCAGCCAAATTATCCTTTCGATTTTCCCCGTAAGTTAAGGCTAAAAAGTTTGCAGTTTCTCAGATGAAAAAACAGCACTATAGCGCCGTTAATCAACATGATGGAATCCCCGGCAATAGCGCAAGGTTAAGGTAAACTATCACCTACCTACCTAGCCCCACGTGCCGTCTTGAGGCCTCTCCCGGTGGTGTTTACAATATGACCGGCGGTTTGGTCAAAACGCCAATTGGTGGCCATGAACTCGTTTGATGCCATGGCGTCCTTTCGGAATGTGCCCCGGAAACGGGGATCTGCGCCGATGGCTTCGATCTCGCCTGTCAGGTGCGCGCTGCGCTGGGCGATGCCGGCGATGCTCAGCAGCCCGACGGGTTCTTCGAAGAGCGCGGCTGGCTTGTGCCGCTCGACGGCGAGCACATACGCCAGCAGCGCGGCGACGCTGAGAAGGGCCGAGACCACCAGCCAGGCGACCGGCTCGCGCACGGCAATGCGCACCTCGCTCACGGCGACGTAGCCAACGTGGCTCTTGGGCACTTCTAGCCTTGTCGTCAAGATGGCCGCGGCGACGGCGGCGTAGGCTCGCTCCAGCAGCTCGGCCATGGAGGAGGCGAGCCCGACAGCGTCGAGGCGTCTGTCAGTGGCCTTGCGCGATGAGGACGACGACGACGACGACGACGACGATGATGATGATGATGATGATGATGATGATGATGATGATGATGCTAGCTCAATCACGTACCGCGCAAGGTTTTGGGTCGGAACTTGTATCGGCAGGGACGGATCGAAGGCAAGCGGTGCGATGAGGGCGTTTTCCACATAGACATGATCGCCCTCGGTGTACTCCTCGGCGCGCGACCAGACGCCGTGGAAGCCCGTAATGGCGGCCAGGGGCGAGTCGCTGGGCGGACGGGCCAGCGTTGCACTCAGCACGCCCGGGACGGCCCAGTAGCGTGGCCTGCACGACACGACCGAGATGTCGGACATGCTGTGGTCGGCGATGCGATCGCCAGTGTACCGGGCGGCGACAAGGCCTACCATGGTCCCGTTGCTGTGGTTCCCAGCTTTGCAGCCGACACGTTGGAAGGTCTTGGCGGCCAGCGGGCGAAAGGGCGTGAACAGTGGCGGTTGGAGGTTGAAGACCAGGACATCGCTAAAGGAGCATCCCCGGTCGCGCCCGCTGACAGAGAGGACGGCCGTGTTGATGCCGGGGATCTCGCCGGGCAGCACGACGGCGTGGTAGTCGACGCCTTCGCGCAGGGCCATGCAATCGGGCCGGAAGAAGTGGGCCGTGCTGTCGACGACGATGGAGACGGGTTCGGGGGGGCTGCCGTTGGGATTGCGGGTGCTGTTGTCGGGCCATGGGAGGCCGTCGTTGCCGCTGCTGCTGCCGGCGAGCACAAAGGGCGAGAAGGCATGCGTGCCGTTGGTCCAAGGTAGCGGGGGTGCGCCGAGGGCGAGGGTTGCCGCGCCCCATTCCAGAGCCGTCTGCACCGACGGCGTGTCGACAGGCGCGCGGATGGCCGAGTAGTTGAAGCGGCATGTGTACCGCAGGGGCACCACCGACCGCGAGGCTGCCGTGGTCGCGACAAACAGAAAGGCGGCCGACGGCGCGACGACAAAGGACAGCAGGATCGACAGGGCCATGCATGCGCCCAGAAACCAGTGCCCCGTCTGCAAGACGGCCGTGCGGCAGGCGGCGAGCGACCACTGGGCCCGGTAGTCGAGGAGCACCGTTTTCCCGGGAGGGCCGCCGCCCGGCTTCCGCAGCTCGACGTAGGGCTGGCGCGATGCGAGCGAGGCAACGATGCCGCCCCACACGGTGCGGCACAGCGTCATCAGCGAGACCGGGATGGCCGTGTACAGCCAGCCCTGCCACCAGATGGCGTCCATCAGGTCGTCGCTCCCCACGAGAATGCTCGGCGGGGGCCCCAGGCGGACGAACCCCGCATGGCCCCGTGCGTACCCGGCAAGCCCGGCCACCGTGGCGGCCCCGCCGATGGCCAGGAGCAGCTGGAAGACGAGCCAACTCGGCCGAAGCTCCCACGGGTGCCACTCTTTCCAGTTGCATTCCCCTTCTCCTTCTTCTGCCTCGTCCATTCCATAGATAGGCATGGGGGTAGGGCCTGCATTGCACCCGCTTCCCCCGGAGCTAGCGTCAACGGCCGTGGTGGTGGTGGTCGAGTTGGTAGAGGAGGTGGTGGGGGTTGCATCACCCTGCTCTGCTGTGCTGCTTGTGCTGCTTGTGCTGCTTGCGCTGCTTGTGCTGCTTGTGCTGCTTGTGCCGCTGGCAATTGGGCTTCTAGTGGAGGCGGCGGCACTAGCGTCCCCCGCAGACAGCCCTTGTTGGCTCGTTGGCCGAGCAGGTGATGACTCTCTACTCGTCCGTCCCGAACTCATATTGGCGGCGGTCACAGATGTATGCATGTAACAAGCAGACAGGCAACGACAGGGGAGCGCTTGGGGCGCGGTTCTGCAAGAGCGTGCTCTTTATAGCCAAGATTTGTTTCGTTTTTCAGACCGTCCACCCCCCCACCCACTGCGTGTCCAACTTGGAAGGGGGGCTGTGGCTACCTACTGTGCAGTAGGTGCTTCTGCCTACCGCCCCACTGTGCGCAGAATCAAAACGCCCGGCGTCTGCCGTCACTGACATCACACTCAGCCGTAACAAGTTAGGCATAACTGTCTGTCTCGGGTCATAACAAAAACAAATCACAGACAATGGCTGATGGGCTCGCAACAAAAAAAAAGCAAAGACTCGAGTCATGTTACGCCCTTTTCCGCCCACGCGCACTACCCCTGCGTCGTACCCTACCGGGCCCTTTCCTCTTTGTTGCTTGATAAATCGCGCACCCTCCCTCCCCGTGCAATACTACAATACACCCTTGGTCCATTTTTGCATATTCCATTCATAAACACAAGAGAGGAAAAAACATGTTGGGAACCAGTTTCCCACTAGCCCTCGCAGCGCTGCTCGGAGGCCTCGACTTCCAAGATGGAATGCCCCGAGGGATCGTGCCTCCCGCGTCCCTCTGCCTTCCCAACTCGGGTCTTGTCGAGCTGTCTGGTTGTGCTGCCATGGTTGAAATTACCCAGCGTTGCTCCGCCAGGGAGACAGTCGAGGATAGACTGCAGTGCGCCTGCGTCCAAGAGCTGCTCAACTCGTACCAAGAGTAGGTACAAGCACTTCCCCATCTTCCTCCCGTGTTCGCTTTCTCAACAACTTCCCATCCTGCTTCCAAGCTTCTCGAATGAATGGCTCTCTTGTTAACTTGGTTCTTTTTTGGTGCCGAACAACAGCTGCAAGTCCGACATCCACAAATGCATCGGAATCAACATTCGCGATGGTACCATCAATGAAAACATTGACGCTTGGCACCAAGCCTGCGACCCGCGTCTGGCACCGTCGACAACCATCACGACCCCGCCTGAACCGACCCTCACCTCCACGTACAATGTCGCCGAGTGCTTCCGGCTGGCTGGGAGCTGCTATAGCGCCGACTACGAAACCAACCGCTGCAGGCGCCAGTGGCTTCCCACCTCCAGCATTTCTTTCATCAGCTGCGCGTGCCAGCCGCCCATCCATTCGCTCATGAGCGAATGCCAATACAACGGAAACATCAGCTGCAAGCTCCAGCCGGCAGCCGAGTCCAATATTTTGGGGCATCGGGAGTGTTCCTACTTCTGGACAGGATCGGTACGTTTGAGCTTTTTTTTTTTTT
>Ga0247780_1001512_pt1 | contig 12849 bp, 12 predicted proteins | sample UWRJL079202R5_FD_179927 | JGI IMG/M metagenome (GOLD analysis project Ga0247780, IMG submission 179927) | Plant litter microbial communities from Arlington Agricultural Research Station in Wisconsin, United States - UWRJ-L079-202R-5 | ecosystem: Environmental > Terrestrial > Plant litter >... | reverse complement strand
TTACCTCTTGCCGGTCGGCGCCAACATCGTGTGCGGCGAAGGCGAACGCATCACCCCCGGTGAAGCCATCGCCAAGATCCCGCGCGACACCACGAAGGTGCAGGACATCACCGGTGGTTTGCCCCGCGTCGCCGAGCTGTTCGAAGCCCGTAAGCCCAAAGATCACGCCATCATCAGCGAGATCGACGGCATCGTTTCGTTCGGCAAGGACACCAAGGGCAAGCGCAAGGTCGTCATCACCCCGTTCGGCATCGACGGTGGCCTGCTCCCGGATCAAGGACGCGAGTACCTGATCCCCAAGGGCAAGCACATCCAGGTGCAACCGGGCGATCACGTCCGCGCCGGCGACCCGCTGCAGGACGGTCCCGCGAACCCGCACGACATCTTGCGCGTGAAGGGCGAGAAGGAACTGGCCGCTTGGCTCGTGAACGAAATCCAGCAGGTTTACCGCCTGCAGGGCGTCGGTATCAACGACAAGCACATCGAAGCCATCGTGCGCCAAATGCTCCGCCGCGTTCGCATCAAGGAGGTCGGTGACACCAACTTCCTCGTCGACGAACAGGTCGAGAAGTACGTGTTCGAACGCGACAACGCCCGCGTGATGGAACGCGGTGGTCAACCCGCCGTCGCGGAGCCCATGCTCCTCGGCATCACCAAGGCGTCGCTGTCGACCGAGTCCTTCATCTCGGCCTCGTCCTTCCAAGAGACCACCAAGGTGCTCACCGAAGCCGCCATCTGCGGCAAGACCGACGATCTGCGCGGCATCAAGGAGAACGTCATCATGGGCCGGCTCATCCCGGCTGGTACGGGTCTGCCGGCGTACAAGCGCCTGCAGGTCGTGCTGGACGAGAAATCGCCCACGTATGCACCTCCGACGTTCGTGCGCGTCACGCCGGCTGAGCTCGTCGCTGTCGGCGACGAGTGAGCTGAATAGAGCACTCCACCTGGTGGAGTGAAGAAGAGCGGCCATCCGAGGTGACTCGAGTGGCCGTTTCTTCTTTGTGCGCACTGCTCGCGCGCCGATGTCTCGTCGCCCCGGAGCCCGCCTTCGCCGGCGGGCAAGGGTCGCTCCCGCGCGCATTTTCAAGCTTTGGGCAACGGCCGCCTGATGGGTGCCGTGGGGAGCGTGGGGCCTGCCGGCGTCACTTTGCAGTTCGCGATCGCGCGGAGGTCCCGCGGCCTGTGAGCGACAGTGCGGGAGCTCAACCTTCGCCCACCGCCGAAGGCGAGCCCCGCGGCTCCTCGTTACGACTTGAGAGAGCAGAGGCGAAGTGCGGCGACATGATTCGGGTTCAGCGCTCATTGAGCATTGAGCGCGCCCCGCACGGCGAGGACTGCTGCGGGGAGATCGCGCATGACGAGTTCGGCTGGTAGCCGCACGACGCGGTAGCCGGCGCGTTCGAGCTTGCGATCCCGACGCGCATCCGCGGTTGCGCGCCGCGCGTGATAGCCGCCATCGACCTCGACGACGAGCCGAGCGCTTGGCGCATAGAAGTCAGCGATGAAGCCGAGCAGGGGGACTTGCCGCCGAAAGGCGACCCCGAGCTGGCTCGAGTGCAACGCGCGCCAGAGACGAGCCTCTGAATCGGTGGGCGCTTGCCTCATTGTGTGAGCGTGAAGAGCGAGGGTGTCTTTGCTGTTCGACAAGGGCGGCTCCTTTCTCCGGCTGGCGGCCGGACGAAGCCCCCTTCGCGCAGGAGATGTGACGCGCGCTAGCGGAGGTATCGCTTGCAGCGCTTCGCACGAGAACGAACTCGCTCCTCGAGGTCGCGCGGCGCAGCTCCTGCGCGTCTCGCGAAGTCCGGCCGCCAGCCGGAGAAAGGAGCGAGTGCGAACCAAAGACGCGCAGGTCACGCTCGCGATGCGGAGCGATCACGAATCAAGCCCGGCGATCGCAGCCGTCTGGGCCCCCACGTCCGGCGTAGCCGGCGTAAGGGGGCCCCCGGCGCGCGGAGCGCAGCGAGCACGCCGGGCCGTGTTGCGACGTTCAACGGCGGGGCAACCCTACCCACGTCCGGCGCAGCCGGCGTAAGGGGGCCCCCGGCGCGCGGACCGAAGGGAGCACGCCGGGCGGTGTTGCGACGTTCAACGGCGGGGCATCAAGAGCATCATGGGTGCTGTGGGGAGCGGGGGCCTGCCGGCGTCACGTTGCCGTTCGCGATCGCGCCGAGAGCGCGCGGCTTTCTGCGCAACGCGGCGGGAGCTCAACCTCGCCCACTCGACCTGGACGGTGAGGAGCCATAAAGCGGACGCAGGGGAAACCTTGCCGAGGGTTCGAATCCCTCCCTCTCCGCGCCTGCCCCCTCGCTGTTCGACGAAGCGAGACACTGGCACCCGTCGGTGCTCGGCCGCTTCGCGGCCTGCGCGCCGCCGACCTCCCCCCGAGTCCGTGCTCGCGGCTTCGCCGCTCCGCGCGGCTGGGGGAGGTAGTCGTAGTGCGGGGCGGGACGTTCCCGCTGAATGCGCATGGCCGCTCAGCTATTCGCGCACGCCGTCCGCGAAGCGTGCACTCGACGTCTTCCTTTTATCGCTCGCCTCCTGCGTCGGCATCGGGCCGAGCTTCGCGAGAGGCGCTTCCCGCCACGACCGTCGCCTAGCGCTGATCACGTCGGGGGCGTGTCATGAAGCCTGCGCCTGGGTGGCTGCGCTCGGCCCGACGCCGGCGCAGGAGGCCCAGTCATGCTGGATCGGAAAGGCAGACAATTTCGTTTGCAAGCAGCTTGGCTCGAGCAGTGCGCTTGGGCGAACCGCCGCGTCGCATCACTTGCGGCTTCGCGGCTCAACTCAGCTAGAAGCTGGCGTTGCTCGTACGCGATGCGATACAGGTCATACAGGACGACGGCTGCCGCTGAGCCGGATCGGCTTTGGCAGGCTCAGCGTGACGCGCCGGTCGGTCTTGGATGAGACTGCGGAATCGGCGGATCTAGGGCCTCGTTTCGAGTCTGCATCGCTTGATCTGGGCTGAGGAAGTACGCCGCCGAGCCCAGGCCCAAAAGCGCCGCGGCGGGCAACGACGATGCGAGGGTGTCGCCCGCCGCCACGTGTGAGAGGATTGCGCCGCTCAGATCGAAGAAGAACCCCGCGTAGGCCCACTCTCGCAGGCGCGGCATCCTGTGGATGCCCGCTGTGCCGATGGCCAGCACGCCGAGAAGCTTCCAAACCCCGAGGATGCTGGCGATATAGACCGGATATCCCAATCGGGATGCGACTTCGACGACGTTGGGCGCGCGCAGGACATTGGCAAAACCCGACGCGGTCATGGTGAGAACGAATAGGACGGTGGGTACCTTCTTCATTCTCGGAAGTTAGGGGTCGGAAGCAGCTGTCGCAATTCTGCAAAAATGGGACGCATCTGCTATCATTTGCGTCTAATGGACGATCTGCCCGAAACGGCCGAACTATTGGCCTTCGTCGCTGTTGTGGAGGGGCGTTCGTTGTCGAAGGCCGCCAAGGATCTCGGCCTGCCACGCTCCACCGTTGGTCGTCGCTTGCAGCGACTCGAAGAACGTCTGGGCGTTCGTTTGCTGAAGCGCAGCACGCGCAACCAGTCGCTGACCGACGCGGGTACCGAATTTTTTCAACACGCGCGCGCGGCGGTGGAGTCCCTCACGCGCGCGCGGGCTGCGCTCACGCAACCGACCGACCGCGTGCAGGGCAGGGTGCGGCTGTCCGTCCCGACGGGGATGGCGGCGACGCTGGGTGGAGCGTTGGCAGCGTTCGCTGCGCTGCACCCGGCGGTGCTTTTGGAAGTAGACGCGAGCAACCAGCATGTGGACATGAGCCACTTCGACGTGGCGTTTCGCGCCGGCTCTTCGGACGAGCCCAACTTGGTTTCACGCAAGGTGCGGACTTCGTCGATTCGAGCGCTCGCCTCGCCCGCGTATTTGCAGCGATCAGGCACGCCGCGCAACGTCGCTGACTTGCGCAGTCACGACTGTCTGACGCCATTCGTGCGCGGTGAAGCCCCGCGCCGTCAGTGGCCACGCTTGCGCGGCGCTTCGGTACCCGTGCGTGTGCGCTTCGCCTCGAACGACATGCATTTGCTTGCCTCGATGGCGCGGGCTGGGCTCGGGATTGCGCTGATGCCTTTGACGTTGGTCGAGGTCGAACTGACGGCAGGCACCCTCGTACCGGTGCTACCGAAACAGATTGGGATGGAGGCGACGATCCATCTCGTGTTCCGGGAGCGGGAGCTCATGACTCCGGCGGTGCGGTCACTCATCGAGCACTTGGCGCGGTATTCATTGCCAGCGCTCCGGTCCAGGGTGGTCTGAGCCGCGCCGTGGCCCTGTGTCAGGGCTCGCTCACCCTCGACGGAGCTCACACCCCCGTCACTGGACGACTAGGCCAGCCAGCGCGGCCCGTCCGAACCGGGCGCGGACGCTCACAGCGCGACCAGTCCGCATAGGGCCGGTTAGGTCAACCCGCCGTGCTTTTGGATGCCTTATCCCCCGCGCTGATGGTCGCATTCTTGCCGGACGCGGACGCCGCGTTCGCGAAGCGACAGTACCTCGCGTTTCGGCAGCATTGCTCCAGTCGCCTGCTCGGTCTATTGCCGAGCTTCGACGAATACCCCGATGGCGCGTGGGGGCCGGGCGACATCGACTCGGGACTTCCTGGGCCAGGTTTGATCTCGTGCCGCATCATTCGGGTGTAGGAACCCAGGGATGGAGCTTCGCCACCTGCGTTATTTCATCGCCATCGCCGAAGCGGAGAGCTTTCGGCGCGCGGCCGACAAGCTGCACATCTCGCAATCGCCGCTGAGCCGTCAGATGCAACAGCTCGAGGAAGAAATAGCCGCAGAGCTCTTCGAACCCTCGGGGCGCGGCGTCAAGTTGACGGCCGCGGGGCGCCTCTTTCTGGAGAAGGCGAAGGCGGTCATCACGAGTGTGGACGCGGCCGCCAAAGAAGCGAAGGAGACCGCGGAAGGCCGGCTCGGCACCATCACGATCGGTTTCGAGGGGGGCTCTTCGCTGTTCGACACGCTTTCGACCCTCGTCTCTCGCTTTCGGAAGCGGGCTCCGCGTGTCAGCGTCGAATTCTTTCGCATGAGTAGCGCCGAGCAATGGGAAGCCTTGAACTCGCGCCAGATCCTGATCGGCTACGGGAACCGCGTACCCGATGAGTCTTCGCTGCAGAGCATCGTGCTCGGCCGGCACCGAATGGGGATCATCGTGCCGAACGACCACCGTCTGGCGGGCCAGCCCAAGATTCGCGTGAAGGATTTGATGAACGAGCTCGTTTTCATGGATCCACGAAGCGCGAACCCCCGCTTGCACGACGACCTCATCGCGGCCGTCCGCGCCCACGGCGTGAACCTCAACGTGACCTCGGAAGTGCCCAACGGAGAAGCGCTCATGTTGCTCGTTGCGAGTGGCTTTGGCTTGGCCTTCTGGACGGAGTATGCGGCGCGTGTGCTCCCCCTCGGCGGGACGCAATGGAAGCCGATCAGCGGCCTCGACGTCGAGATGCGCGAGATCGTGATGTGGCGGCCTAGCGACGCGCAGGCTCCGCTGCTTCGACCGTTCCTCGATGTCGTACGTGAGCTTCGCTCGGAGTTGCACGCTCCGGGAACAGGACAGGCAAAGAGCACGCGCAGAGCGCGGCGCCGATCACCGGCGCGCTAGAAGCGGAGGGTGCCGCGAGCGTACCCCGAGGACCGTTGCTTAAAAGGCATCATATCCAGCGAATCAATGTCTTGGACGCTTCTGTCCCGGGACCTAAGAATTGAGTCATGAGTACAACGAGTCGAAGAGTGCCCCGCGTGCTGGTGTCTGGGGCCAGCATCTCTGGTCTAACTTGTGCGTACTGGCTCGCCCGATATGGCTTCGAGGTCACCGTCGTGGAACGGGCGCCGAGCCTGCGCCCCGGGGGGCAGGCGCTGGACGTTCGCGGCCCCGCACTGGCGGTCGCCGAGCGCATGGGGATCCTCTCCGCTCTCCGCGAGCACAGAACCCAGCTGATGGGGTTCTCGATGGTCGACGCCGAGGGCAAGGAGACTCACAGAAGCGAGGATCGCACCCTCACGGGCGGGCGCTTCGAGAGCCCCGACGTCGAAATCATGCGCGACGACCTGTGCCGAGTGTTGCAAGAGGCAGTGGGCAACCAGGTCGCTTACTCGTTCGACGATTCGATCGCATCCCTGACTCAAGACCCGTCGGGGGTCGATGTCACTTTCGAGCGCAATGCACCTGCCCGCTTCGAGCTAGTCATCGGCGCCGACGGGCTGCACTCGCGGGTACGAAAGCTCACGTTCGGTGCCGAGGAGCAATTCCTCCGTAGCCTCGGCAATTCGTACGTCGCAGTCTTCGGCATGCCGAACTTTCTCGGTCTCGAGCGTTGGGAGGTGATGTACCAAGACGAGGCCGCTGATGTGGGCGCGATGGTCATGGCGTTACACAAGGATGCCAAAGCGCGGGCGTATGTTGGCTTCACGGCCGCCGAGCCCATCGTCTACGACCACCGTGACATCGCGGCTCAAAAACGGCTCCTGGCCGAGCGCCTCGCGGGCGGCGGGTGGGTTCTGCCTCAGATCGCCGGGCATATGATGACGGCAGCTGACTTTCACTTCGATTCAATTAGCCAGATCCGCATGGACGAGTGGTCGCGCGGACGCGTCGTGCTCGTCGGCGACGCCGGATACAGCGTTGCACTGGCATCGGGACAGGGCACGTCGGTCGCGATGGTGGCGGCTTATGTTCTCGCCGGTGAACTCGCCAGGCACCCGGATCATCTCGCAAGTGCCATCGCGTCATACGAAAGCGACCTGCGCGAGTACGTGGTTCGAAACCAGGATATCGCGCTCGAGCAGCACTCGCAGAACGCCGCTCTGCAATCGATCACGGCGGGCACGCCCGCGGACGAAGCAGAGGGTGCCTCTGCGGTCGGTCTTCCCGATTTCGGCGCACTGACGCTGCCATTCGATCTCAAGGACTACCAGGATCTGGTGAGGCGATGACGCCACGTCCGCAGGTTGCAAAGCCTCTCCAAAAACCATCATGACCAGCACGCAATCCAACGCCACCCCCAAAGGGCTCGACATTTCGCTCTGGCTCGTTCAGGCACTTCTTGCCCTCACCTTCGTCGGAGGCGGGATCTGGAAGTTAGTCACGCCGATTCCGGAGCTCGCGGCGAAGATGCCGTGGATGGGCCAGGTGTCGCCTAGCTTTCTTCAGCTCACGGCCGTTTTCGACCTGCTCGGCGGGCTCGGCGTCCTGCTGCCCTCGCTCACCCGCGTCGAACCCCGGCTGACTGTGCTCGGCGCGCTCGGCTGCGTGGCTCTCATGGCCGGCGCGATCGTCTTCCACGTCCAACGGGGCGAGGTGGCGAACACGCCGTTCAACTTCGTCCTCGCGGCGCTCGCTGGCTTCGTCGCGTGGGGGCGCTACCGCAAAGCGCGGATCGCCCCCTGACGCGACGCGCTCAGGGCGGGCAGCAGATCACCGGTGCCGCCGTCCGAAAAGCCTCGAGGCAATGTGCTCTCCGCTACCAGAATAGCCGCGATTTCCACAGGGTCGCCTGCGACACTCCTCCGCTAGTCGACGTGCCCACGATGTCTCCACGGTCGTTGACGTCGTTGAATTTTCTGTCGCTCGCAACGCTCGGCGGGCGCGTGAACCGGCCGGCCGTGACCCAACGCAGCGCGACGGGTGGTTGCGTCTCGGTGCCGTCCTGCTCGTTGATTTGCCCGTCGTCTTGGCCGACGACCAAGCCCCAGTCATTGATGGCCTTGGGCCGAGCCTTCGTGCGATTGGCGGCGTTCGGTAGACGCCACGCGCCGTGCTTCGTCCACTTGACGGCCCTCGGGCGACCACGCGGGTCGGGGGGAAACTCGTGGAGCCCGCTTTCATCCAAGAGTATGCCTTCGTCGTAGACGAAGCCCACGATATCGCCTCGGCGGTTGATGCTACTGGCTTGTCCGAAGTTCGAGCCTAGCGTATCGAGCACGATCACGCCCTCTTCCTTGGTCCATTTGAAGGGCGTGTAGCTCTGGTAATAAGTGCGATCGAATGCGCCGACCACCGTGCCTGAATCATTGATATCACTCACGCTGACATCGTAAGCAGGCACGTCGATTGGGACCATGCCAGTTTGAGCATCCCAAATGAACGGCCGGTAATAGGATGGGGAAGTTTCTGAAAGGCCGATCACTTGCCCTCGATTGTTCAAGGCGACCGCTTCGGAGCTTTGCCCGCCCAGCGTGCCCAAGTCGTGCATTCGGTTTTGAGCGTCCCACACCACCGCGTGCATGGGTTCGCCGGGGGACTGCGCCAAAACTGCGAAGCCGGCCACTTCCTCGCGCTCGTTTACATCATTGGCCGTGCTGTAGAGTCCGTTGGGGTCGAGGTCCACCATTCCGGTTTGGGCTGTCCAGCGGAAGGCGTGGACCCGGGCCACGTCGGGCGACGCACCTTGCTGGCTGTAGCCAACGACTGTGCCTCGTGTGTTGATGGCCGTCGCTCCGCTCTCACCCGGGGCGGGGCCGAGCGAGCCCAGGAGAGTGCTCTGCTGTTTGTCTGGCCCTGGGCATTTGAGCTCGTCCGCAGTGCTCGCGATTTCTTCGCTCGGCTCTGCCTCATCGGCCGCTTGCCCGACGCTGCTGCACGCGCTGGCAGCGAGCGAAGCCAACATGAGCGCAAATAGCCGCCAATGATCCAATGAAGCCACGGGTTCCGTTTTGACTATCATCACACTCTCCTTTGCGATGCAGTTGGGGACTAAAGCAAAGATGAATAGTCCGCGGCGCCCTCCGTCTCGGGTGGTGCGCGGGCCGCGCCTGAGTGCAAGCAGCGACTGCCGTCGATAAGCGATGTATCAGCGGTGCACCGATGACTTCAACTGCTCTCGCGAGACCGACAACGAGCAAGTGCCCAATCAGAAGGTCGACCTGGGACGCTTTTGTGTGACAGGACAAATCGCGCTTTCGCCTCAGTTCTGTTTTTGGTGAGTCGACGCTCGCTTGCGCGTCGCGCCACAATTACAACGCCGTCAGCGCGGCCAAAATCCCCCGTTTCGTGGACACACCAATTGACGAAACAATGTGTCTGGAGTGGACCATGGACAAGGAGAAGAAGCGCTTGCTCTCCTTTCTCGGCCATCTGGCTCGCTTCTACCGCCGCGAGCGGCTCGTGATCATCACCGACAACATCAGCACCCGGACAGGTGAGGAAGCCGCGGCTTGGCTTCGCAGCCATCCGCGCGTCCGGTTCGTCTTCACGCCCAAGCACGGTAGCTGGCTCAACCAAGTCGAGATCTGGTTCGGCATCCTCACTCGCAGCACGTTGCGGTACGCCTCTTTCGACGGCGTCAAAGCTCTCGAGCGAGCAATCCTTGCCTTTGCGAAATATTGGAACGACGTGATTGGGCATCCATTCCAGTGGACGTACGGGGGCAAGGTGCTGAAAGCCCGACGATTGTTACTTCTGAGACGCTACACTAGACCGTAGGCGATGAGCGCCTGCCGAACTCCGAGCGATTGCGCCGGGTCCACACGTGAGCACGTCATGCCGAGTAAGCGCATGATTGCGTGCGCGCCGTAGAAGGCCGCGTAGTACGCTTTGACGAGAGCCCACGGCACCGCATCTCGCTCCTGAAACTCAGTCGAAAGTGTTGCGAAGGCTCGGAGCGCTGCGCTGGCAAACTTCGGACAGTCGAAACCCCACGCGTCGCGCGCGGAGGATAGACCCGATCTCGTCGTGGGTGCGCCCGAGTGCGAACCATGTTCGCCGCGGAAGCATGCTTGCCTGCGCATGGCGCGCTCAGGCTCGTCGCTGCGCAGGTTGCTGCCGCGCACGCCCGCTCGCGTGCGGAGGCCGTTCATCGTCTTGTTGAGCGCCACCGCGTCATGTATCGTACGAAGCCAGAATGGCGGAAAGTTTCGCGAGGGGTGCGATTGTTCTCGTTGGAGCAGTGTCCGCGCTCAGTTGCGCGTCGGGGCCGGCGACTCTGCTTGGGTACAAAGTCCCGCAGTGGCAACAGGTGGCAATTGTGATCGACATCAGTGATCAGGTGAACGCGGCTGATCAGGGGGGCGGCGTCGCTACTTTGGCCGATACCATCAGCGACCGCCTGAAGGAACAGGGCATCTTAAGTCAACTGTACACGTCCAAGTACGATCATCCGAAGCCACCTCGAGTCGACCTCTTCGTCAGCCATTGGCACGGGACGGCAGCGAGTTCACACCAAGCTGCTGCTGCTGGCTACGTGGTGCCGGGCGCGAGTGCTTACGCGCTAGCCAGCGGCGGAAACGACATAGTCGTCGATTGCAAGGTGACGTTACCTAGTCAGGAGAAGCCCGCGTTTTCCCGACGATTCGAGAAAAGCGGGATGGGCATCGGGTTGACCTCGAACGAGGACAACGCCGCTGCGGCGAATGCTGGCAACGCAATCGTCGACGCGATCTTGAAACGCTGACTTGGGTGAAGCTCGTGGTTCGAACGACTGCCGTCGGATCGTCATGATGCGAAGCGATTGCGAATCAAGCACGGCGGGGCGCACTCGCTGAGCCCCAACGTCCGGCGCAGCCGGCGTTTTGGGCCGTATTGAGACGTGTCCCGGCGCGCGACCCTAGCGCTGTCGCTTGATGAATTGAATCAGCCACTGACCGAGTTCGTGATGCATGTGCACCAGGTAGCGGCGGGTCTCTCCGCTGCTTACCGCTGTGACGTAGCCCTCGACACACCCTTCCTTGGTCATCGACGTGTTCTCGAGCCAGATGTCATCCACCGTGCCGAACAGCTCTGCAGCGTTGGCCGCCAAGAACTGACTGGTCGCGTCGAACGGGCTCAGCTTGTTCTGACTCACGGCATTCGCGAGCGCGAGCGCGTTGAGTTCGTTTTGATTCAGACGCGAAGAGAGCTCTTGGTTCAGCGCCTGTTCGCTTCGCTTGTCGGACGGCAGGTTCTTCTTTTTTAGGTCTGCGAGCAACGCGGTTGCTTTCTTGTTTGCGGATTGCGCGACCTGGACGAACTCTGCGCTCGTCTGTTTCTCGATGAAGTTTCGTCCGAAATAGAGCGCGGCCTTGCCGTTGCGGTTGAACTTCACCTCGGTCAGCAGATTCTGCAGGTCGCGCTCGGCTGACTTCTGCGGCGATAGCTGGGGCTTGTGGTACTCGATCAATAATTGGTCGACGGCTTGCGCCGGAATGACCAGCCCGAGCCGCTCGGTGGAGACGTGCCGCGCAGTCACCACGCCCACCACTCTGCCGCAACTGTCGACGAGCGGGCCGCCGCTGTTGCCTGGGTTGATGTTGGCATTGGTCTGGATGAAGTCGACCGCGCCTAGGTGACGCTGGGCAGCGGTGATGGTTCCTGGCTCGAACGTGCGCACGAACGCGCTGCCGGCCACCCCCGGATAGCCGACTACGGCCACGCCCTCACCGACACCGGGCAGCTCATGCTTGAGCCGCAGCGGATGGGCTACGATACTACTCGTTGGGCGCAGCAGCGCGAGATCAGCCTCGCGTGAGACCATCACCACTTCGAGCGGCGCCATGCGCTCACTGCCGTCCGGCAGAGTCAAACGCGCGGCCGCAGGCGCGGTGCCCGTGGCGAGCACGTGAAAATTCGTGACCACGACTTGGCCCTCGGTGTCGTCGATCACGAAGCCGCTGCCGACACTTTGCCCGGCCGCAATCTGCAAGGTGGCGGGACCGGTGACTTGCTCGACCGCCGCGGCGTCGAAGGCGCCCGCGCGGCACGCGGCGGCAGGATTGGGCGCGGAACTCGCCGCGGGCGGGATGGGTCGCGCGGCGCAACCCGCGAACGCCAAACATGAAAAAACGACCACGACGGAAGCTCGCAAATTGGGCATGACAGCGCTCCTTGAACAGAGATTCGTTGGGTGACTCTCTGTGGTCGGACTGCGTTTGCCCCGAGTTGCTACTTTTTTTGGAGCCGCCATCGACCTCGACGATGAAGCGCGCTGTGGCCGTTTCTTCTCTCTCGGAGCCTTTCGTCTAGGCGATGGGAGCTTGCTTCACGGGGTTTCCAAGTGGCAGCCTGGGTGGTCGCTACAAGACCTTTGCGAGTAGCTGGCGCAGGGCTCTGCGTCTCCTTCGCACCACGACGGCTCCCACTTGCAGGGGTTGTTGCGTATATTCTCGTTGGTGTCGTTGCACTGGTAGTCTTCGTTGAAGGCAGCGCACGAGAAAACGCCGAGGCAGCCCGCGGCAGCATCGAGGCAAGTGACGCCTGGGCAGTCGATGAAGTCCCCGCATGGGATCGATGGACCATTGCAGCGACCGGTGTCGTTGACTTTGCAACCGGGCCGGTTGGCGCAGGTGGCGACATCCAACGTGCTGCACGCGGGCGGCGTCCCGACGCAGCTCATCGGGTGATCGACAATGTCGCACCCGGGCACGGTTTCGAAATCGGCGAGCGTGCAGGAGAGGGGCACGCCCGCGCAGGCGGTGGCATTCCACGTGCACCCTTTGTTCGTCAAGCATTCCGCTTCGAAGTCTTGCTGCGCGCAGGTGCTCGAGCCTTCACACAGGCCGAGGGTGCAGCCTTTTCCCAGTGTGCACTGTTTCGGTGACCGCTTCTCACATGGGGCGGGCGTGTCGACCGTGAACACCTGCTCGAACTCGAGCGACAGGGCAGCACTGGTGAGCGTCAGCTTGGAGTCCTGCACGCAGTAGTCGAACTCGGTGCTTTTCCCGAGTGGCGCGACCGTCAGGGTGGAGGCGCTGCGTAGCCATCCGACGTCCTCATCGGCGGCGGTTCCGAGCGTGGTGTCACAGGTGCAGATGTCGCAGCTGAGCGCGCAGTTCGAGACGCCCGTCCAGCCTTTGGAGCCGCAAGAGAGCTGCTCGGACTTGCTGGTGATGCAAGTGTTGCTCCAGTGGGCCTG
>Ga0247780_1001511_pt1 | contig 12859 bp, 18 predicted proteins | sample UWRJL079202R5_FD_179927 | JGI IMG/M metagenome (GOLD analysis project Ga0247780, IMG submission 179927) | Plant litter microbial communities from Arlington Agricultural Research Station in Wisconsin, United States - UWRJ-L079-202R-5 | ecosystem: Environmental > Terrestrial > Plant litter >... | reverse complement strand
GGGGGGGAAGGAACCCAGAGGCTGACTGTGCTTCCCAACATAGTTGATATCTCGGATTCCTGTCCGTATGCGACAGTCCATTGCGTACGCTTTAAAGTTTCTTTAGAGTCCGGGTTGATGTTGACGCTTTATCAACAGGACCTTTATCGCCCTGCCGCACTCGATTTCTCTCGGCGGAAGCGAGTCCGGTGCGGCCGGCACCGCCGGCAGCTTCACCACTGTCTGGGATGACTACTGGCAACTTCAGGTCCTTCTTCATGAGATTGGCCACTCGCTCGACGCCGGCGTTCTCCTGGCACAGGTGGGCGCCCCATACACCGATCTCAGCCTATCCGATCCGTTCCAGAAGTACGTCCTCCAGGATAAAGCGCTCAACAGCAATACCCACAACATGGTCGAGAGCTTTGCCGATCTCTGCGTTCTTGTCGTCTACGACCTGCATGTTAAGCCGCTCGGATACAAGTTCAACCCCAGCTGGCGTGATGTCCAACACGCGGTCGAGGGGCTTGAGATGTACGGAGTGCAGGCTGGTAACATCTTTTCCAATACCGGGCGCTGCAATTCCTGGAAGGCGGCTCCTCACATACCAGTTCGTATCTAGTAACTTGGTGAGATATGAAAGCTCGCAACTCAAGATCGTGTGGAAGAGAACGTCTGATGGCCCAATACGCTTCGTTTTACGGTTTAACCTGACTTTTTTCTTTGATTCACTTCACACTCGCTACCTCTTCTCATTCCTTAGCACAGAGCAGACACATTAGCTTAGCTTAGTACCCCCTTGGGAGACAAGTATAACCCGTCCTCCACCTCCCAAGCTCCGCGAACATCTGGTGACTAGGCCTGATCTTGCGGCTGCAATCCAACCTCCGATGGCATATAAACCCTTCGAGAAATCCCAAATTTTCCCATCTCCTATGCCTCGCTCATGCCGTTCACAGCCTTCTGGGTTTTCTGGGTCAGCTGCACATGTTTCTTTTTTGGCAAGTCCGTACCCCCGGCTGCAGGTGGCCCGGCGTTGGCCGCAAGTTGCCCTCCCAAATATCCGCGGCGATTCCTAGCCCCAGCGGCACACCGCCGATCGGGTACGTGGCTTCGGCCGCCACATTGTTAGCAACGACACGCCGCTTATACGTAATCTTATTGAAGATTTGGTTATAGAGACGGGGCGGAGTGCTAATAAGGTTAACGCCGTTATAGGTGAAAAAATGGCCTGTGGCGTGCTAAGTGGCAAAGTAATGCGCTCACTGTTGACAATGGACGCGGGCTGTTAAGCATTACTTCGAGTCAAACCTCGCCGCTGACAGCAGGAACTGCATCAACCCAGACGCAACCTCAACCCTGCTCATCTCGTGCGACTCCCTCTTTGGGTAGAAGGGACACAAAGCCTCCGAGTTCTCCATCCCAAACTCGACGGTGAAGCCGTTCGCCCGCTTGATCGACTGATCAAGGAGTGATCGATATCGGGCTTGAGCCGAGACGGTTCCAAACGTGGAGTACAGTTGCACGGACGGCATGCCAGTATAGCGCCTGAAGGTCGAGGCCGACATCTTTTCTGCCGTCCTGGCAGCAACCACGGTCAGGATATCCAACTCATCCTCATCCGTATACTCCGAATACACCCAGCCCTTCTTCTTGTCGTCCGGTATCGCCCCTCGCTTCCCATCATACGACGCATTGAGCAGATTCATACCCGGATCCGAGAACTGCGGCGTATCGTGACCCCATGAATACATCACATCACCCCCAAACGAATGCAGATCCAAATGCCACGCCAGATCCTTCATATGTCCCATCACCCACTCCACATTCTGGGACTCGGGTTCCGACAACGACCCAGTCCCATGGAACTGCTCGGCGCTCGAGTTCAGGTAACTCGCAAACCCCTCATCCGCCACCGCAACCCTTCGAACGTCCCATCCCGACGCGAAGTTTCTATTCAGGTCGATCCCCACGCTCCTGGGGTCACCCTCCTTTGCGCTCCTGGGATTCCGGTTCTTCCTCCAGCAATTCCCATTCTCCTGGTCATGCGCGATCCCATCTGGATTCGTCGCCGGAATCACCACAATCCCAGCGGCGGCCGCTGTTCTAACCTCGTCGTAAGTAAACTCGACCCCTCCCTCGAGGCCGGCGTACGCCAGCCCCGTCTTCTCGGCCGACGCCCACAGCAAGTCGGAGATGAAACTGAGCATGTAGTCTGGCCCGCCCCTCTCCCGGGCATGGATCCCCGCCGTGAGAAGAACCGTGTACTTGTCGTCGTCTTCCCGGTGGGGGATGCCGCCGGCATGACCAGGCCAGGGCGGGATCTTGAGGCCGTACATGCTACGGTTTTCGTAGGTTTTATAGGGCAGGGTGAAATACTCGATCCGGAACGAGTTGGCTAGGGACCGGGTGGCCGAGTGCACCTCATCGAGGTTGAAGAAAGTGGTGAAGTTGGTGGGCTTGGAATTCCCCACGCCTCGAAGGGTGATGGTTCCATTTTGGAAGCGGTCGCCCGTGCCGATCTTGACTGTGTTGGCATTGGTCCGGTTGGTTGGGGGGTTTTGGCGGCGCTGGAGGAAGACTTCGGTTTGTAGCGCAGGATGGAGTTCATGATCTAGGAGGCATGCCGGCACTGCCGGGAGAAGGTAGGTGAGAAGAGCTGTGGCGGACTTCATGGTGGGCGATGGGGTAGAGGCTGGGATATGGGACAGCGGGACGTTTTGGTTGTGGGGATGATGGTTCTTATAGTTTTGACATGATACTTCTGTCTCGATGGCTGAGTTTTTCACTTGAAGCACCTGACCGAAGATCCCAGACAGAGCCTAGTGCGTAGGCTCTACAATCGCGCTTCCTCAATCTCGCGATATTAGTCTGCTTGGCGGATTAGGAAGGAGGTATATCTTGATTTTGCTTCGCCGACGAACATATGTGTGCACCTTAGAATGGCGGGCGTTTACTTCGTCTGAGCACCCAGGGCTTTGGCACGGTTTTCCGACCACATGCTACCTTCAGGATGCGTCCAAGACATATTGCGTGGCGGCACGGCATGTGCCTCTTGTGGAAGGTGGAACGGGAGAGTCCACGATGATAGGCCAGGTTAGTCATCTGAGAGGCGGTGTTCGGGTTCCACTAATATCCCGTGCTGTTATTTGCAAGGTTGGTAATGAAGTTGATCCTTCAGTAAAGCGGTTGTCCAGGCAGACTGTGTAACCAACTTGGCGGCTAGGTGTGAATAGTGACAGATAGTGAGTCATGTCGAGTTCTTCGTATGGTTTGTTGCAACGTGAAAATCGCAGTTGCGATGCCTGAATGCCGATACTAGCATCTCTGCTACACGTTAGATGAAGTTCAGGAGACGAGGGGTGAGGCTGTGCGTATATTTTCTCCTTGCAACTGTCGGTTAGCGGTTGGATGAAACATGGCCATTTGAGGAGTTGACCTGCAGCATCTGAGTCATCTGAGACACGATAAGGAGAGAAAGTACAGCGTGTATGTCGCTTCCACGACCTTTGGAATAGGTTGCATGACTGTTACCAAAACCTCATGAAGCGGAAAACCTGTCTCAGTATCCGTGTCTCAATGGGTGGTCAATGGAGCAAGGCTGCGCTGCTCCAGGTTGCTAGCGGCCTTGACGATTCGACTCTGCAAGGTGGAGCTATGCGTGACTTTGGATATAGGGTCGACGTCCTCGAGGTAAATCTACCAGAGACGGAAGATTTGGAGGGGATTGGGATGTGTGGCGGCAAGATCGAGCTCGCCTTGGGCTGGGCCGAGCAAGAGGGTGTCGTTTTGATCGAAATCGGGATACATGGCCTTCTTGGCAGACCCGCGCATATCGTCGTTGGAAGAATCGCTGCGCTCATCGGGGTCTCTCTCCCCTTGGTTTGTCATGTACCAAAAGTCCCTGCAGGCGTCAGAATAGGTTACCATCATATCGGAGCCAGGTGGGCGCACTAACATGGGCTCGTGCAATCCCTCGCTCACGCTGGCAGCCGAAGGAACCGATGAGTCGTCCGGGGAGATGTGCTGGCCGGCGCTGTGTAGGGGGTCGAATCGGACGTTATTCACCTTTAACAGGGCCTCGTAGGCGCAGATGCGGTTTAGCAGCTCCTACTCTGGAAATCTGCGCTTCCGTTGTGGCCGTGGCACAAGCGAGCCAGACACGCACTGCATATCGACCTTGACGCAGTTAGTACAGGGGAAGGCGCGATCGCACTTGACTTTCCGCTGCTGACAAAGGACGCACGCCAGGACGCATTATACTTTCGCCAACTCGGACGCCATCTCGACATCGCCGGTGCTCGCTGGATGCGGAGGCAGCTTATCCGACATAACTTTGATGGGAAGTGTTGGGCGTTACTCTGCTGTCAGATTGTTTCATGTTCTCGGGAGATTCTATCGTCCGTGCTGTGTGCGGGGGACGGGACCGTGGCGCAACATCTGCATTCTCCTCTGGGTCAACAAATCAATTGTCGTCCTGCGCCCCATCAATGCGCCGGCATATCACTGACAATTCCCCTGGATCTTCAGTTAGGATTCCATCAAAGCCTCAGTATCATTCAGCTGCTTCTGGAGAAGAGTTTGATGAAGTGGTCATCGTTGACGATATTACAGTTTACGTTGAGGAAGGCTTGTAGACCAGTGGGCTCTCATTGAGATTGACAGTTGGCTCGAAAAACCAGGGGCCCACCCTACCCTCACACAGTCGGTTAAAGATTGGGGAAAGACACGGCGGCGAGGTAGGTGCACATAGTCTCAATAAGACGCCAGGCACCTTGAAGATCAATCGATGACAAGAGAGACTGATGTTATTGGTATTCAACAACTATTGCGTACATGTATGGTTATTGCAATTTGAATCCCTCCAACACAATGAACGGTACTCCGGAGCCTTCCACATTCGCCGCAGCAGCACAAACCAGCATCTGAGGCCCATTAGTAAGTGATGACCAGATTTCTACAGCCTTTTGGACTCTTACCCTTACTGCCGACAATTGCTGTCTCAGCAGATGCAATGAGCAACCGTACTATCGAAAGGTTCGCCGCCACCGTTATCCTGGCAGCAGTTCTCACGGCCGCAGTTCGCGACGAGAATAATGTTCCTGAGCGCGTTGCACGTATAAATTGTTCCGCTCTTTTCCCGTAGGCCACACCAGTAACGACCGGGGGTGCAACCCGTGGCCGGAGCCGCGAGTCCGCCGCCGGTGAACATCGCAAGAGCGGCCAAGGTCGCGAAGGTCGGGATAACGAAGAGCTGCATGGCTGCGGATTGTGAGTGGCGTGTGTAGTGATAGTTGTGGGAGCTGAAGCAACGGGATGAAGGTGGAACAGTGATGCAGGAAAGTGACTCGTGGCTGATCAGTTTGCGAAAGGGAGGTTTTTATAGAGAGAATGGCCCTGAAGACTTGTGATCCTCCATTAGAATCACTTGCTCCAGGAAACTCCTGTGATTCTATTACACACGACCCCAAGTCCAATCATGTGGCTGCCTCGAAGCACGCTGCGGCGTAAGCCCATACCCACGGAGATAAGCCACCCCAACCAACGGCCTAAGCCACTCCGCCAACAGCTCCTTTCAGCCGCGCTTACCCCCGCCCCCAAATTCAGGGCATGGTAACACAAACCGCTGCGCAAGGGCAGACCCCTCGACCAACATCCTTGAGGCGCCGGATAATTCCAATATAGAGACACAGCCTTAAAGAATTTGCATGATCATAGGGTTGCAATTGAGCCTGCAGCACAACAAGCACATTGTGTTGGAATCTGCCTGGCTCCTACACAGCAGAGCTGTGGCACCACGCAGCAGGTATTAGCTTATGCCCATCAATATAGCCGTACCAACAACCGGCATAAATATAGCCCCACTAACACGCCGGGTTCTTGTCACGGATTGGCTAGAGCAGTCCTATACCACACATCGTATAAGGGTCAGAATGCTCAACCACACCGAAGTTCCCAACCCACTAACAGAATCAGGGGGGCACAACTAGGTAGCAGGAATTACCAGACTTGTGAAGGAGAGGTACGAGGAAGGGCGGAAGGACTGTGTGGTCTGGTATTGGGGGCCTTCAATCCCGTTGAACAGATTTATTTTGTTAGTAGTTACATTAATACGTAGCACGGGATATATGTGACGGCTAGGTTCGAACTGGGGACAAGCTTGAATCCCAACACGCCCGAACCACTGGACCCCGTCATCTTGCTTGCTCAGGGGTAACCCCAGCCCTTGAGATATTCCCGGGTGTATTCTCTCTCCATCCGAGGGTTGCCAGCCGGTCTAGTTACCCACGGGACTGCCAAGCCACTCTTGAATCCCATTCTGCTCTCTTGGGAATTGATAGTGTGGAAATTATGTGGCTGTGCAACGAACCGTGGGTACGCTAGCCGAGACCCCTTATTACCTATTACTGGAACGAAATGGGGCTATCTCCCTGATGCCGACTTCTGCGCCTCATGACCTCGTATCTCAATTCCGTGATTCCTCGCGCCATCATTTGCGACCGCCCGGACCTGATTTAACATCTGCATGTGTATTAGGTTATCGTCGCCAAATGTCTCACACACCACGGTAGGTACAGTGAGTGACCGCCTTGGCCATCCCTTCCAGAGCACCATTTACTCCCAAGTCATCTTTGCCGCAAAAATTCCTAACTTCACCTTTGACTTCTCCCACTCCATTGATCTGGAATCAGGCGGTTTCGTCATTGTGATATAGCATGGACCAATGGGATACCGTCGAAAAAGCAAACATGCATATCGCCTCATAAAGCGGGCACAGGTGCCGGAAGCTAGGCGAGTCGTGCATCAGTCGTTGTATATATAAGTGCGCAGCAGCCAGCCTAACACCTTGCTATCTCTAATGTAACAGGCGTTACAGGCACTTAACGAAACGTCTCGTCACTGGAAGAAGATTATTTACGTCTATTCCTTAAGATTGTTTACGTGTGTGTGGGATTGGTTAGTTGCATTAGGTGGTGTTGCTTAGCTGTTTAAAGATTTCAATTTAGGTAGTTATAGCTTCGGCCTTTAGGAAAACGATATAATTACCTACATACTGTAATAAGTGTTACCACGTAATAGGAACACGTATGCCGAGATTCTTCCCAAATCTTACCGCTTAGTTATATTAGGTCTAAGTTAGTTATAGGTGTCCACTTACTGAGAGGTAGCTTTAGTCTCGCCTGCCGTCCGATAGCCACTATAGTAATATGCCTACCTACTACTGCTAAGCTAGCAATGAGGTTCAGAGACACTACTGCCCACCCGCCTTCTCCTTTAACATCCTGGAAGCTAACGCTAAGAATAAAAGTAAGGAGGGACATTTTCGAAAACAAGCCCTGCCAGCAGTGGCAGAAATGCCACTACAGGGTCCTCCTGCTCGAATTGTCAGGACCACGAACGGGCTGGCCGGTCTTCGACTTCTACCCCGATATTATTCTTTGCCCGGCGCACCAGGCAGCCGACTTGGACCGAGTTAAGTCAAAATGGCTCGATGGGGGACATGTTGTGGAATGCATCTTACTCGCCGACGTGGCTGTGGAGGGATGTGGGGATGAGAGTGGGAGTGGGTTGTGTGCAGGCTTAGTGCTTAAGAGATGTCCTGAAGAACCTAGAGTGTATTTTCGCGTTGGATTCTTCAAGTCTTCGTGGCTCGATCTCCCTGAAGGAGACTGTGGAACGTTTTGACTGAGGAACGAGGGGCTCTGGAGCAGCGGAAGTGCAGTTGCAAAGTGACTTGATTTGGTAGAAAAGGGGAGTGCTTCGCACTCCCCGGTTATATACAAATGGAAGCTCCCTATGTGTGGGGAGAGCACATGATCCAAGGCCCCTGCGCTCCAGCCAAGCCTGGAGCGGTAAGGCGCCTGCGCGCCTGAGCGCCAAGAACTGCCGCTGTAATGTGAAAGCTCTCAGGCGGATGCATGACGGGCCGACGGCGGCCCACATCATCTTGCATGCGGCTGTAGCTTAGCTTGCAAGCGAGCAGCTCACTCCTTTCTTCTAGTCACAACATTCATTGCATTGAAGTGTAAAGCCCACTACAAACTCCTTGGTACTCACCAATACTCAGAAATTCTATTCAAATGCGCAAATACGTAAGGGTTAGATAATTCATTTTCGCACAAGGAAACCTAAGGGCTAGTCTCAGCAACCCAGGCCCTTAGAAGGCCTGCTATATAGTACGAGTAATACACTACTGCGATTTTTCCTAGCTGCGAACGCAGCTCTCAGCCGTAAGAATCCAATAGACCGATTTTACGCGACTCGCGCCGGCCGCATCAGTTCCGCCAATCACCACCGCCAGAGATGTAACTCGACTAGTAAGTGACGTGTTCCCGTACCTTAGCTTGGGCAGTAAGGTGGCGACCTGCTTCCATCCTTGACGGCGATACAACGATTCTAAACGCTGCTCCAGTACCACCGCAAGGATCCTTCCACTGCTACGTAGTGAGAGACAGTGGGAAAACTGGTCAACACTCGACATGTTCAATCCCCCGGGCTCGAAGGCGGTGGCTGCATGGATTTATACTTGCGATAAATCTGGTTCTGGACCGTTTTGGGGAAGCTTTGAGGGAGGTCCCGCATGATTTCTTCCTGCGCCTGCTTCTCTGCCTCGGTGAGCGTGTCCGGGTTGATCCGCTCGACCTCGGCCCTGATGCGCGCCACGATCTCAGGCATGATGTTTTTGATCGCCTCGGGGAGCGGCTGAGAAGCGCCCGAGAAGCCTGAATGTCAGTCATCATCCGCTTGTTTCTCTCCCCCGCCTTGTCCCAAGGGGGGCCACTCACGCCGAGATAGTGCCCTTGCACTTTTTGGAATCGCTTCACTAGGGCATTGGGCGAGATGTCGACGCCGTGCTTTACTCGCATCTCGGCTGAGATCTCAGTGAACCCAAGTCCTGCTTGCCGGGCCTTGATAAGCATGTTCTGCTGCTCCTGGGTCCACCCCTCCCTCGGTAGCTTCCGGTTGGGCGTCACGGGAACGGACGGCATGAAGTTTGCCGGCGCTAGCATGCCGTCGAGATCCTCCGGCGACAAGGGGGCCCAGGTGTTGAGCCCCACCACTGCTCCGGGGTGGTGAATATAGAAGTCCTGTTGTGTGCTCATGTTGGCAGTGCAAGGCGGCGGCCAGTTGGGCTCCTGGAACTGGCCAGCTTGCGGTGGCATAGGAACAATGGCGATCGCGGGTCCGCCGTGGATTGTTTGTTGTGGCTGCTGCTGCTGCCGCGGAAAAGGCAAGGAACCGTCGTACACCAGTTTTCCGTTCCACGAGGTAGTGCTCCGAGAGTTGTTATGCAAACTCCAGTCTGATCCCTCATCACACTCAGCGTCGCTACGCTGTGGGTGAGATGGCTGGCTGCCGTCCATACTCCTTTGGTGGGTTGCCTGTTTGTTATGTCTCTGAAGCTCCAAGATCGCGAAAAGAGGCGCGGGGGGCACATGAGTATTAATACTGTCGTGTGTTGGGCGAGCATCGAAACCTTCGGTTCGTTAAAGAGCACAACGCTCTTCCCCAACTGGGTGGGTCGTTCCATTTCTTGGTGCCTCGCTCAAGCATCGAACCGCGTGTGGATCAGCCAGATGACGCCCGAATCAAAGGCACTAGAACAAGGTGAGCCAACTCAGTCAAGTCGCTCCTCAGGCATTTTCCACTTCTTTCCAATTCCCCTTTTAGGGCAAGTTCGTGCCGCAGCAGAGTCGCCTCGAATGTCCCCGCCACACCCATGGTCAAGCCCCGGGGATCGATGTTGAGGTTGGAATTTTGAATCGTTCCGGAACCCTTTTTTTTCTCGGTCAAACATGCGGGTCTCCTAGGCTCAAGGTTTAGCATTCCCTGGACATGCAAGAGCGGTGAGGCCAGGAACACCCGCCTGGTAGTGGGCAGGCGGATGCAGCCTCACTTTAAGCCGTAATCTGGGAGTCGGCCAATGCGCCTTGCCTCTCGAGCCCAATCGGCTGTACAATACAGAATTTCGCTGTCTTTTTAGCACGATGCTTCACAGAGCTGGCATCAAGCCGAAGTGGGTCTCGACTGTCAAGTTGAGGTGGGGAAATGGGAAATGATGCTGCGCCCCAGCGCCATGGCATTGTGCCTACGCATGCATTGCATTGTGCCAAAGATCCCTCGCAGACGGTCTTTTCCGGTCAGCATCCGAACCCGGGACCCATCCGAGTTCCCCCGCTCGCCGACGGAAGAGACCGCCCCATATGTTTTCCATCCTGTTTCGTTGTTTTTGCCAAGGAGGGAGTCCAAGCTTCGATTGGCGGCGATTTCGGCACTCTCTTATTTCGGAACGCCTAAGATGGCCGCTAAATTCATCAACTGAGCAAGCTGTCATGCAAGGGTTGGGTGTTCTTGCCAAAACAACAGAATTTGGAATCGTATCCCCAAATTCAACAGAGTGAAGTCTAACGTTAAGGCTTAAACATGATCACATTGACAAAGTCTGACTACATTTCCATATTCCCTCCAATTTTCCGCTTCGATTTTCGACAAGGGGTTGTTGCTGTGATTTCGGTGAAGTTCCAGATTTTGTCAATCGTCCGGCTGTTACTTGCAAATTCTCTCTAATTTTCAGGGGCACCCCGCCCCACTATTGCACGCCTCATACGTGGAGAAAATTTGACACCCACTTGTAGTACATCGGAACGGGCACTTGTGCACCAAGTGCAGATGGTGCTCAACACTACCGTCCCCATAAGTATATAATATATATACGTGTCGCCAGGCCTGTTTTTTGCCTCATTCATCCTGCACATCGTCAAGTCTTCCCCTTCAGAAAGCGCGGTTGGCATTTTGACATATCCACGTCTTTTTTTCATGTTTCCAGCACTCACTTGCCACTCTCTGTCACGTTTCGATTTGAAGCGGAAAGGCAACTGCTCCCTTTACTGTTTGCCGAGCCTTATTCAACAGGCCCCTCTTCTTTCCGACCAGACTATTGACGGCTAGTCCATGGAGACAGTGAGAACACCCAGAATTGGACCCACTCTAAGTGTCTCATCACATGAAACTAACCATTGGCACTTCGATTATCGAGAAGCTCATCCAGAATGCCCTCAGTCGTGTTGCGCCACAAATCGACATCATCCTCAACCAAGAGCTGCAGAGGCTTTGGAACTGTGGCTTCGGCCATGAAAGCCCCGATAGGCATGGCACCAATGACACCGAGACACATGAGGCTGGAGACTGCGCTGAGACTCCAAATGGCGAGAAACAGTGTAACAAAGCGCCTGATTCGTTACTCCCAGGAGTGAGCCATGGGCGAGAGGTGAAGTTGTGATAGGGAATCCTACTCAGCCGTCAAGTATTGTTAAACATGTAAGGCTTGAGAGGGGCCAACCTACGTGTAAGTTCCTCCCAGTTGTATATCAAGTCTTCGGCTAAGACTAAACAGGGCAAGCTCTTTGACCAGTTTCTGGCTTCCGTAGTCTACAACCCCTTCCGGAGTTACAATTGAGCTATTTTCTACCTTTTCATAAGTCAAATCAATGGAATGTCTTTGAATAGTAATGAACGTGTATCTTCATTCGTTCACTCCGTTATGTCAAGTTTGTCGCAAAAAGGGCGTTGTCCTGTCTCTTTATGTGAAGTGCACAACCGTTATAGGTTTGCCAGCCCCCTAGGTAGATTGCTTGTACCTGTGCCAGAGTGATTTAGTACAAAGTTTTGTATCAAATACTATGTAGTGCTTCCTCTACTTCTTTTCGACTGGCATACATCTACCAGTTGTTCAACGTCCCCCTCGGCTAGAGTAAATTAATAGCCTCTTCGCTGAAGTTAAGGAGGCTTCTTTTCTCATCCGGTTCCCTTCTACAAACCACAACTCCTCCAGGCTTCTTAGAAGCGCGACTTCTTGATACTGAGCGATGCCACGATCCTGAGCGAGCTCACCAAGATATTGGATGGGCTGCCAAGGCAGTGCACAAGTCCATCAACCACCCATCCAGGAAAACGCTCATCCTGGTCCAGAACATGGCAGATGACCATGATGATGCTCTGTACGACAATGATAAGCTCAGGCAGCTTTACCTCAGCCGACATCATCCAAGGTTATTGGAGGAATCTGGAATCCTCCGAGACTTCGTCCGCGACTATAATTGTCGACCGAACCATTCGTTTGTTGACTGCAACCCGAACAGTGAGAGGTTATACAAGACCCTGTTCAACAGCATCGTCTACTGCTATATCCCTGACCACAGCAAGATAAAGGGGAGGCCTCAAGAATGTTCGCACAGTACCGAAAGCTACGTGACTTAGCTGTAAGGGCTGGAAAACAACGAGGGTTAGAACACTGGAAAACACGAGAGTGAAGGCAGTACGGTTGCGTAGAGCAATGACTTGATTCCAGAAGCTGTTGAACTCTGGCCTCCTGGACTCCAGAGGCTTCCAGAGGCCCGCTTTTATGTAACTACTGAACAAAGGACCCTGTCAATTCCGTTTCCGGAGCGATATTCTTGCGTGACTGCAGAGGTGAAGACTTCTGGAATGGGCCGGTGGTATGAACCTTTAACCTGCAGGTCCGGAAGCGTTTCTGCCGTCTTCCAGCAGAAGCCGGGCTTCTCGTCGAGCCCTAGCTTCTTCAACCAGAAGGCGTCGGTGGACGAGCAGGGGAACCAGCTGCCGTACAATTTCCACGGAAGTTCGCTTGTCGCCAAATGGGTGGTGGCCTTGTTGAAACGCGACCTGAAGGAACTGGGGATTTGTAAGACCTCGGGTGTTTGGCATTGCTTCAGCATAGTAGAAGTGATGACTCCACAACCGATCGTTTCAGAAAGAAGGGGGTTCAGAGGCCCTGGGCATCTAGTCAGCGGAGCTGACTGGATACCTGGCACTGCCAGTACGCCAGTAAGCCTCAGCCACCAGAGTGACGAAGCCTGAA
>Ga0247780_1001510_pt1 | contig 12872 bp, 12 predicted proteins | sample UWRJL079202R5_FD_179927 | JGI IMG/M metagenome (GOLD analysis project Ga0247780, IMG submission 179927) | Plant litter microbial communities from Arlington Agricultural Research Station in Wisconsin, United States - UWRJ-L079-202R-5 | ecosystem: Environmental > Terrestrial > Plant litter >... | reverse complement strand
TTCTACCCCCACCGCTTGTCAGTTTACGGGGAGACGAAAATTGCCGCAAGAATTTCTGCCAAACCCAGGCCGGATGTTGTTGGGAAGGTGGTAGGGAAATCGCAGAGACTAGATTGGTTGGCGCGGGCGAACTACGCTTGTCGCGTGTAGCGTGTCGCGTTGGCAACTTAGAAGGCAGTTCGCATTCGTTGTCGGCAACTTCAGCCTGTCCGCGATATGAGCACCTGTAATTCTCACAATCCTGCAGTCATCGAGACTGGGGAAGGTAGGTGACTTCGGCGGTGGCTTTGCCAGGCGAGCTGCCATGTCAAGATACAAACAGGTTCAATCAATCGGGCAATGGTAATATTCAATGGTGCTCTTGCCACACATTGAGTCACATGCAGGTAGACTGCTGTCTGTCTCGATGTTCTCACGCCCGGTTGTTTCGCCTTTTGAGATTCTCTTCCAGGGTTTGTTCACGTAGTATCAACCCAGGAGCCCCAAACACTCAAACTATTCCTCCCAAAACGGATGCCCGCCATACGGATACTGAAAGTCGTAGGGCAACCCTTGCATACTGCTCAACGACTGCCACTTCACCAGCGGCTTGACTACCAACTCCCCAGCTCCCGACCCAAAATAGCAGCCGACAGACGAGGCTGTGCCGTTCCACTTGCACGCCATATCAACATACCCCGCCCACGTCCCATTGAACAAGATCCTATCCATCTCATCAGCATCCTCACACATCACCATGTTCAAAGAGCTCATTCTGTGGGTAGGTAGGTACTCACGGCTTCCCCGGCGCCTTATCATCGCAATACCAACTATGCTCGACCTCCAAATACCCCCTCTCCGCATCAAACCTCAACCCCCAATCCACCACATTCCGAAACGGCCGGCGGCGCACCTCGATATCATTCGGCGAGCTCTCCAGCCCATACTTAGACCCTGGCTTCCACCCCGGCGCATACGGCGTCATCCTCTCCGCCAACGCCCCCACCCCAAACCCCCCTTTCGGCCCTCCCGGCCGTCGTGCCAGACCAGAGTTCTCGAGATACACGCTGAATGTCGACCGCGGGTCATCGACATCGTACCCTGGCGAGGTGGTGAAGAACGCTCCGGGCTGGGCGTAGAACGATGGCGCGGCGGTGAATCGCCAGGTGACAGGGCGGCCGATCGAATCGGCCATGCAGCTCCATTCGTTTGGGTCTGGGTCCGGGTCTGTGAGGGCGTTGCTGGGGAGGATCTCGGTGTGGATGACTTCCCCGGCGAAAGTTTTGTTTGCGGGTGTCACTTGTCCGGTGCGGGCGGAGTAGGTGCCGATGGCGCACCAGCGGGTGGAGAAGTAGTCACGGCAGTTGTACGCGGGGCAGGCGTTGGTGATGGTGGTGTTAGACTCGCCGCAGAAGGAGGCTTTGATGGTGGCGATGCCGTTGAAGAGGAGGGGTCGGTCGGGGGAGGTGTCGGCGCAGTACCAGGTTTGGTTGAGGCGGAGGTTGGCGCTGGTGGTGTTGAATTGGATGTGGGTTGCGATATAGCGCTGGGCGATACCGGTGTTGGGGAAGCAGCGGAGCCATTGGGTGACGGGGAGGGAGTTGTTCGGGTCGGTGTCGGGGAGGGTGATGGTGCAGGACTGGAGGTGGTCGTTGGCGGTGTTGCGGAGGGAGAGGGTGATGGTGCGGGATGCGCGGCCGAAGGGGTAGCGTGACGGGCCGGGATCGCTTCCTGTTGCGGTCCGGTGGCGGGTCTCTTCAAAGCGGAAGTCGGAGACTACCCAGTGCGGGAGGGTTGAGCTGGCGGTGCAGCCCGAGCGGTTGGCTCCTGGGGGAGGGGGGATGGCGGCGGGAGTGAAGTAAGAGACTGGAGCTTGGAGGACTCCTTTGACGGTGTGGCGGTTGGCTTTGCAGACACGGCCGCTGTCTTCGATGCAGAATAGAGGCATCACGTAGGTCTTCTCAGCTCGGTATCTTCTCCTGTATTTCTGGTCAGCCTCCGCCTGATTGGAGTTTGCCACAGTTCTGGAAAGAGGGTGTATTACGAATAAGTTCCTCCAATGTTACCACAGATCCAGCTTTGCCGGACCAGTAGCTCACGCGATTTCGACCAGAAACCGGCTCCGAATGACGACTGGCTAGGATCCTCCAGCGCGCCAGGAAGCGGACGGCATCGTAGCGGCATGAGATCCATGTTTTCGCGAATCACTTCAGTGTTGTTGCCCCCCCAAGAGCAAAACTGCTGAGCTCCAGTGGCCCGGCTCGTGATAGTGAAGTTGAGCATTGTCGTGTTGATGCTGGTCTTTGGCAGGTTAGGAGCGTAAATGGCGTCATCAACCACCCAGTCGGGGTAGGTCAGCGACATGTCAGTGCAGTCGCGCGTCGGGGGAAGGTCGACCCGTTCCTCGGCCGGGGATGTCAAGGGATGCGGGATCAGAGACTCCGTCTGGTTGCGCAGCCACTTAGGTGTGAGGGAAGAGATCATTCCAGGGGACGTGGTGACGTCGCAGGCGTAAGTCGTGTTTGGTGTCTGTTGTGAGGGGCAGCTACCGTTGAACTTCGAAGTTCCAGAAATGGCTCTGTAGACATGGGGGTATGCGGACTCGCCCTGATGTGGTGGACAATACCAAAAATGCTCCAATCCAAGGGAACCCTCACGTATCCATCTGTCATCGGCTCCCGGCGCAGGCTTTCGCACGATGAGCCAAACGTTGCCCTGGAATCGGTCATCCTGGAATGCATCCTCGGGAGCGCAGGGAGTCTTCAAGTCTTGGTTGGGAGGGAACGGGACACGAAACTCGCCGGAGCATCGCAGAGAATAGCTGTTGGCGGTGTCTTGCAGAGTTACGCTAAACGTGTAGTAGGTTGGCAGTTCCCCGCTGGCGTTGAGGTAGGTCTTGGAAACATTCCAGCTGGAAAGCTCGTAGAGAGGGGGGAGAAATTCGGCATCTGTGCATGGATTACGGAGGAGTGCTGCCATGCCTGATGCTGTGCCAGGGCCAGGGGCGATGATTGGCTTCTGTTGCCACGAGAAAGACTCAATGGCATCAGGACTGAGGGATGGCAGTCCGCCCCAGACCTCAACATCCCATACGTCTTTCGGCCTGGTTGGTTTCTCCTGGCACGAGGCAATTTCGAACCCCCAGGAAAGGAGGACGGTCCATACGATCATCGTGAGCCCCATTTCCGCAAGGTTCCAGTTAGTTGATGGGAATCGGAGGAAAGGTTGCCCGCCAGCTGTTTGACCGGCTAATGAACAAACGCTGTTGATATATATCGCCGTCTAGGAAGGACCTCCCCCCTTCTCGCTATGGTGTATTCATGGAAAGTTCGCGTTACGCCAATGGCGGTCTTTGATATCAGCGGCAAGTTATGTGGCGTTCATGTGATGAGGTCGATATTGGAAAACGCCGAGTGGTTGCGTTCAGCCCTACTCTCCTACAATTAGCCATAGCTCTTCGGATATAGGGGTATTACCCGCTGCGGTTGTGCCTTGGCTGCGTCTTCTAGAATAAATCGTTAGTGCGGGGAACTCAATTGGGAGTCAAACTTGTCATGGGTTTCTTCTAGGCGAAATGTCATTTACATTATGTCGGGAGTCGGGGCAAAAGTCTCCGCGAGCCTAGAACTCAGCCCTTCCGCTGATGCCGACCATCCTCGCTTTGACGCTTGAACATGCTCGGATCCGGATACTCCAGTGCCCGTAGAGTGAACTGTCAGAGGAAATTGGTGATTATAACCAAGCGTAGTTGCATTCGTCGCATTGGGGAACGTCCTGCAGTTGGGCTTCGTGAAGTTGGGCGGAAAACGGTGTGGGTATGCTTGGGAGGTAGAGGAAATTCCCTTGCTGTCTTATGAACTAGGTAGACCTTGTTGCGAGTAATGCAGACAAAGTGCCCACAGTAGAGACTTGATGTGATTTTCGAAAGGTTCGAAAATGTCGTCCTCAACGTCGTCCAGTGTCAGCATGCCGGGCTTCAAGGGTTGCCCGTCTCTTTTCGAACGCGGCCTTTATTTGGTTTTCTGGTCGACTTTTGACGATGATCTTGATTCTTGAGGCTGGTGGAGTTGTCTTCGAACGGCTCGCTGCTGAACCCTCGGAAGGGCTATTGGCTGCTGTCGTCGAGACTAGAAATGCTGATATTCAGCTCAGAATATCTTTTCGAAACATTGCAGCACACTCATCGAGGGCATCAAGGATGCAAATGGTCGGTCTCCCAAAGACGCTTCACATCCTCAAGTGTCTTCTCCTGAAGGAGTGTGACACCATTCAAAGCCTTGTGACCACAGGCCGGAATCGCTTCTCCTCGGCGTCAGAGAACCTGCACATCATGCTTCGGTGGTCGCCTTCGTCGGCAATCACAACCTCGTCGGCTACGCCCAGGACTGTAGAGTCGCGATCGACAATCTATCAAGTAACCTATCAAATACTGGGTTAGAAGAGAGATCGGACTGCGCGGCAAGGAAGGAAGTGACAGGATACCCTACAACGGTGTTGAGAGAACTCATCTTGTCTGTCTCGTAGCACGAAACAACAGGATATTACTCTCGGGAGCATAGCCCGTGAAACACCTCCAGATGTACCGCAGCTTCTTTGAGCTCGGCTCGAGATCTTTGGCGAGTTGCGTGTTGCTGGTGTTGAGGGAGGCCAGTTCGAGTCGCTTCAAGGCGGCCATCTTTGACCAGGAGGCAATGTTAGAGCCCCTGTGCGGCAGCGTTCCGAAGAACACGATACTGCCAAATTTGCTCTGGAGATCCATGTAGTGAGTGTCCTCGGGGGCGAGAAAATAGGCTTGTTTGAAGACGAGACTACCCAGGGACTGGCAGATGAAGATCACGGAGCGCTGCTGCTCCTCGATCGAGGGTCTCTCGGCCACGAGGTTTTCCAGCAGCTGCTGGGTGAAGGTGACTAGAGACATCCAAGGTGGACTTGCTAAATTGCAGCATAGAACTGTACGAAAATGACAAGACGCGTGCCGTTGGCACCACGCTGGGGAGCAGATCCTTGAGCCAGTTCACGCCAGTTTCCTCGTCCGTTCATGTTTGAAGATGGTGGCCGTTGAGTCCGTGAATAGCGACGATGTCAACACGATCGGCGGCCTCCCTCGGGGCGTGTACAATCGTATGTAGCCCGTAGTCCCGCCGCCTGCGCTTCTCGGCAATTAGGGATCGCTCAGACGCCGGCTGCGACCCAGCCCAGGACGGGAATATGGCCCAGTTCTTTTCTTCACAAAAGACTCGGGAGGCATCGATTCGAACGCACGGAGCTGAGGAAGGGATGGATTGGGGTGTTTGCCAGAGATGTAAGCACAATTTATCGCTGCAGAGGGGATGATGCGCCCAACCAATGTCGGGCGGCACTGTAGGCACAGCGTCCTCCTCTGCGCTTCGACTCGGGACGGGGAGAGCACCTCGTCTGCGTCAGTTGGTCCCATGCTGAGTGAGGTAGCCGGTGCTCGCAGATGGAGTCCGACTCTTTCCATCGCTCCCCAGGGTTGGGGTTGTACGACGACATGCAGAGACAGAAGGTTGTAATCACAAATCGGGCAATTGACGAGCGAATAGCAGCTAGACAAACTATATAAAGTGCAGAAACTATGAAGGAGTGGGAAGAAGCCACCGGCTCCGGCACGGTGGAGAGCGCCTGCCTGCCCGGAGGGAATCGCGATGAGATCAATCTCCACATCTCAGACATTGTGTGACAACTGGGCGCTGGTGTTGAAATCGATGATCACTTTTCCAAGCCAGAGAGAGCCGACAATGGCGAAAATCTGGAGAGATTTTCTTCCTTTCCGAGAGGGGGAGTAGTTGAATTGAACAATGTTGGCACAAGCCTGAGATCAATGAAGAATTCTCGTGCTCAACCGTGACTGCGAAAACCCCTCCTTGGGGCCCCTCAGCAGCAGGAATGATCGAGCCGAACCGCGCCTTCCGAAGTTCCTTCTGCAAAAAGAGCCCGGAAGATACGGAGCTATCACCATGTGGCACGGCACGGCCGCTTAGGCATTGAGGCGGCAGCAGACAAAGACCACGGGTACTACGTCCGTAATATCCCATGAAAAATCATCGACATGATTAACTTGAAGGCTCTCATTCAACCCCTCGGGCCGAACCTGAGTGTTTGTTTTGTTCTGCGCGAATCGGCAGCGAGAAAATTCTGACGGGAGAAAGACGCGGGATAGTGGGTATTGACAAGCTGGAAGCCAACTCCTTTGCCATCGTTTTCATCCCATATTCCCGGCTTGTAGGTAAGGGAACAATGGCAAGGAGAGAAAATTTTCACACACAATCTGAGGCCCGGAGATGCTCAAAATTCGCAGTCTTATCAGAGGGGAACAGCGAACTACGAACAGTTGAGCCTAGCTATTTGATCTCCCTCCTCCGCCCTTCATCGCTCCTGCCCTCCATCCTCCATCCTCCATCGCGAACTACCTTTCCTCCCACAACCACCTTTGCAACCGAAACTTTCTCGCAAGCATATTAACCTCCATCCTAAGACACCATCTTAGCTCCTACATCCCGAACACACCTAAACTTGGTACGCTCACATCCCCATATCTGGCTCGTTCCATCACTGACAACCCGGCCAGCAATCCATCCACTCCTCTAGCAACATGGAGATCAAGGCAACTCTCGCCTTCTTCCTGGCGTTCGCGGTCGCCGTTTCGGCTCGCGTGGTGAACAGCAACGCTGGTATGCCCCCCTCAATCCAATTTTCCAGCTCAATACTGACTTCCATGGATGGCAGCTCTCGTTCTGACGAGCAACCACTCTTTCATTAGCATCTCTGCTGCGTCGTGGACTGGCTCAATCCTGACTGCGACACAGACGACGTCGACGGTCAGCACGGGTACCGTGGTCGCGGCTACTGCAGTTTCGACTCCCGACAAGACCAAAGAGCAGGTCAACTGCTTCAATTGCGGCCAGTCCGGCTACCGCCTCGAGCTCCGGCGCGCGATGAAGTTCTTCTGCAAGGGCGGCGTGGACGGCAGATTCGGCGACATCCTCGGAGATGACAAGACGCTGTACAGCGGCAAGTCCCTTGGCCTTGCCTACATGGCTTCGGACTATCTTCTGGTTCGCGTCATTGTGAGACTCAACGACGACTGCCAGCTCAACTTCAACACCTTGGGCTACGATGACTGCAACATTGTCTACCTCCGACTTTTGGACGAATGCAACACCGAATCTACCCAGGGCAAACAAGGCGGCTACATGACGGACAACTGCGCCCGATGGACGCTGGATCCCCAGAACTACCACACGGATGAGAAGGTCTGCGCCCAGGACCCCAATGCTATCGACCCTCCCGATTCCAGATGCTGGGGCTGGACGGACGAGCGAAACTTCTTTGGCGACGACGGCTGCGAGGGCCGTTCGGACGGCTGGCAGTCCGGAAACAAAACCCTCTGGCTGTCTGGACACAAATGACGGGACGCGAATCATCGAAGGCGGCGGGCGGGCCTGCACAGGAATTGGCTGGAGCGGAGGACGATTGCGATCATGAGATTGAACAGATCCCCACCCAACATTAATTCAGTGCATGTACTGTACTAGAATAGTAGTCTTTTAGAGTAGAGAAACGCATGCTCTTCCTTTGATCTTCGTGGTGACATCTCCATGGGCCGTGACGCGTCGCGAGCAGCTCGTTGAAAAAACAAACATGCGAAAAGCAAACATGTCGGAGTTTCTACATTTCATCAAACGCCCCACCAATGACATGCTGCCGCCCACAGCTCTGACGTCTCTCTCTTCCTCAACCTTTACATTTCCAAAACGATCGCCAATTTCTCCAAATCCCCATACCAACCGCACGAAGCTGTTGGGCACCATCCTTCGCAACCACCCCGACAAGGAGTTCGCGAGCATTACCATGGAGCACGAAGTAAATGACCTCTTAACCGAAGACCACCAGCGACTCCAGACCGCAGGCAACGTGTTCAACAACATACGCCGCGCCAGCTTCGCCCTTGGTCTGGGCTTGGGTGTTGTCGTCGCACGTCGCATCCGCGCCAAGGAAGTCCGCTCTGTACAACGCCATTAAAACAGTGGGTTTCGGGCCGGCCGAGTTAGTTTACGCAAATGGCCGCAGAGGTTCGTCGGCCCCTTCGCTCTCCAGACATCGCTGTGGCGTCGCGGCGGATGGCTCTAATCGGACCCAAACACTACTGACAGAAGAAACCCCAAACAGAAGCCATGCCCAACTTGGAGCAGTACATCCGCCGCCCCACGCCGTGGTCCGCCGCCGTCACATACGGATCGTGCGGTCTCGGGGGGTTCTTGGTAGGCGGGAAGCTGGGAACTATGCTCGCATAAGGAGTTGTAACCGACATGATCGATAAGTATACGCAAGAGATGAAGGACCGGTTCTTGGCGATTGAGCGCAAGACCAAGATGGAGATGCTAAAGAGGGAGCTGGAGTTGTGGGAGGGGGTGGGTAAAAGGGAGAACTCTGAGTTCTCGTGGGATAGCATCAGGGAGCAGGCTTCGGGAACTTCTGGGGATAGCGAAGGGTCCTGGTGATGATGAGGGTGAGACGAGACTGCCAACTTTGCTGATGTGATTCATTCGCAGTTTGTGCATACTAAGGTATTACGGCTATTCGCAAGCATGAAATAAGATGCAAGGTTCGCTTCGCCGGTCGATTATTTCACCATCGGCCCGCCCCCGTTCTGAAGTACACCCCGCCCGTATCTCAAGGTGGCGTCATCTGTAACACGTCAGTTCAAGTTCGTCAAGGCTCGACGGAAAAAGTGTTACTCACCTGCCACGTATCAATCGTCAAGTCGCTCGTGCCTATCACCCGCAGGATGCCGATGGCGATGATCGAGTTGAGCCAGTAGTACTTCTCACTTCCAGTCTCGTACGTTAGACGGACATAAGCCGAGCCATCCGATTGCGTCGCGCCCGTCTCAAAGACTTGGATGTAATGGCCGTCATCCGTCTTGAACGTCTGGCGGACGTCCTGGACGAGAGTTCCGTTGAATGTTCCCGGAGGGCTATTGGCGTCGAGCAGCGCCCAGTCACCGCCAATGGGGAGGACGGTTCCTGTTCCCGATTTAGACGCTTCATCTGGGAGAGAGATGGTGTTTGTGGGGGGGACTTACCCTTGAGCTTTGGTCCGGCGAAGGACCCCCTCAGGATGGGTACCACGAGGCGGAAGCCCCGAGGCCCCTGACCGACAATGGCAGCTTCGCCGCCGGTGATGTTGACGCTGTACAGGTAGGTGAGGCCTGGTGCCTTGGGGGGCTTGGGCACTGGTGCAACCGGTCCGGCGGCACACACACCGCTGGCTATGGCCAGGATGGACGCAAAGGCGGAAACGAGGGTGAACTTCATTCTTTCGGTTCTTTTGGGCAAAATTTGAGATGAAGGGCGGGGAAAGCTGACTTTCAAGGACGTGTTTTCAGGGCCGTTCTTATACCATTCCTATTCTCTACCACAGCCTCAGCGACGGACGCGTTTGCGAGGCCGTCCATAACACGAGTCCGAACACCGCGACATTCGGTGGCATCCTCACGCAGCGTCGTATTCATTGGCGGGTCCTGGCGTTACGTTCCCGCCTGTCTTGGTAGACAACCCTAGGGGAATATTGGGGTTCTGCCGTTACTTGGCATAAGCGAGGTACTGTTTTTGGAGAGAAGCTGCCATCCCGTCGGTAAGGCGACGCAAATATGCAGGACGAGCAGGTGGAGAGGCGACTGGTTGGCTGTCTCGCATCTTTCTGGGAGAGGTGATTGGCTGCCGGTCCGGCGACCGGCTGGTTCGTTAAATGAGATCCGGGTCATGCGTGACATCGGGAGTGGCGTGCTGCTGATGGCATCATTTCTGTCAGGTTGGTTGCCTGCATCGAGGGAACAGGGGGTTGGATTAAACTTGGTGTAATATTGATGCTGGAGGTAACATGTGGTGAACGGTGTGCAGGTAAGTTCCGAAAGCCGCGCCCCCTGTCGACAGCCAGGCCGTGCATCGTCCCTCCAAGACGAAAGCACAAAGTAGGTAAATAAACAGGTAGACCTAGCTAAACATTCTGAAACAGGGGACTACTACCTCACAAGAATCTCTCAGCTCACCAAACCGGCAGCCCTGGCCGCCATATCAAAACTGGCGACACCACAACAGTGACAACCCATCTAAACATCCCACTTCTCCACCTTCTCCAAATACCTCCCAATCTTTTTACAATCCCCCCTCCCAATTGCCACCGCCTCCGTCTCCCCCACCTTCGGCACCGTCGGGCCCTCCAGCATCGGCAAATTCCCACAGATCACATCACCATACTTACCGCGTCCATACGTCTTCTTCCACTCCGGGATGTGCACCCACCCCGTCGACCGCAGCGCCACCTCCTCGCTCACCTGCGGACAGAACCGGTTGAGAATGTCGTCCGCGGCCTCTAGCTCCGCGCCGCTGCACGTGGTGGGGTGTTCGTTGTAGTTGCACGCGTACGCGTAGGATGTCCCCTTGCGCACCCACATGATGTTGAACAGGGGGATGCGGTGGCCCGCGTTGCATTCGTCGGCGAGGAGGTTCCGCGCCGAGGTGTAGTCCGCGATGGAGTCGAGTTGCTTCCAGGCTTCGCTGCGGCAGCCGAAGTTGTGGGGCTTGATGGGCAGGTCGATGGGGTGGGCGTCGCGCTTCTTGTGCAGGGGCTTTTGCTGTGAGTCTGAGGAGAATGGGGAGAGAGGGGGGCTGGTGGTCTTGTGGGAGGGGGTTGAGTTGAGGTTGATGGTGGTGATCACGGCTTGGTTGTTCTCATCGTAGGAGAGGCCGAAGACGCCGTCTTGGGTCTCGGGGAGGACGACTCCGTTGCCGTGGAGGGAGTCGATGGGGAGGACTAGGGCGTTGGACGCCCCCGCGAGGGCGACGAGGCGATAGACTGTTGTGGGCTTCATGTTACGCGTGATGCGTGCGACGTTCAGTTGGGTGATCTGGTGTGAGTTTCAGAGGATGGAGGAGAAGAGTTGAGCGAGCAGGAGGAAATTTTCGCCTAGGAATTAATATCTGGGTTGGCAACGGCAGGGCATGGCCCTCGAAGCTTAAAGACCGTTGGGCGCAATCCACGGGACTTCAAGCTTCACGTTGGGATCCATTTGACGTTTTCTTGCGCCGCGAGACAACCTAACCTTATTCCGGCTTCGTGGACATGGAGGGGGGACATCACCAAACCAACGGCATCGATGCAGCTCGCCGACTGCCTTTGAGAGTCTCGCTGATTGTGATCCGCGGCTGCTCCTTGTTTCGATGCTTCCCGAATCCTCAAACGCAAGCTGTTAAAATTCGAAAGTTACCAGGTACTTGCCTTATCCTGCTCATTTTCTCCTCGCTGCGGGTTTAAGCAATGGCCGTTGGGTTTTAGGGTTCAAGTGCGTCAGCGGTTGAATTAAGGCGAAACCAAGAAGTTTGAGTCTACCATCGACGCGTGTGGTGTTTTTGTCTTTTATTCACAGCTTTGGTTAATAAGATACCTAAATACCTGAGGTAGGGTATGAATTGTTCATGATAACAGCCATCAACACTACGGGCAAAGTACACATGTATTGGAAGGGCAAGGCACCTAGGTATCTAATACTCCCCTTTGTGGCTTTTACTGAGCCTCTTCATCAAGCCAAAATTAATTTCCCCTCAACCTCTCTCTCTCCTCACGCCTCCTCCTTCGTGCTTCTTTATCTTCACGACGCTTTTCATGTTCTTTCCTATACTCCACATGACACGCTTCTCTCTTATCAGTGTCATGAACTGGTTCCTCCGCATTCAAATCGAGATGGCCAAAAGCTGACCCCATCTCGGCGACCACTCCACTCGTCTGTGCATACCCTAACCTCTCATATGACATTTCCACCCCGTGACACGCCGGCTCGTCAGCCTTCCAGGCGCTCGAGTGGAGATCATCTGACTCCAAGCTTGTTGAATCGCGTACAATTTGCGGATCGTCGTATGACTTATAAGCTTGATTGTAGCCCCGGGCCTCCGCAGTCGAATAAGGCTGGCCAAAAGCTGACCCCGTATCGGCGACCGATTCATGCGTCTGCCCATACACCACGTCATATTGGGAGGATGAAGATTGGATGGCTGCCTGGCCCTGCGCCGGAAGCCATATCTGTGATTGCGGGTCTTCGTCTCCTTCGCTCACTGGGGCGGGCTTCCGTATGTCACCGGGCCTATCTCCTCGTTCACCTTCCTCGCCCCAAACCTTTTGCGTCTTTGGCGCCTTTTCCTTCTGCTTGCCGGTCCTCCTCTCTGACCTAGTGCCACTATGGTGATGAGCAGAGTCGTCTTGCGAAGTTTCAAATTCAAGCTGCTCGAATTGCGGGGAGGCAACATAGTCTGGCGGTCCGTAGCAGACGAGCTGATGGGAGTCGTCCTGGGAGTGGCCCTGCTCTTGGGAGTAGTCCTGTTGATAGAGGTAGGCGACCTGATGGGAGTCGTCCCAGTCTCCGGGGATGAAATAACCTTCAGGTCCTGCGCTGGTTGAAACTTGGCGCCAATCCCAATCTTCGCCAAGCGCATCCTGGGAGTCTGGTGGCGGGGGTTTCGACGGGTTGTATAGGTCGTAGTCATGGTCACGTTGGTAAGCAGCGGCACCTTGGGAATCTCTTAGTCCGCTGGCAAATTCAAGTCCTTCTGGTTCTGTTTCTTGGCGAGGTGGACCGCTAAAAAAGGGAGTCTCTTGCCAGGAACTGATGGAATCCCGAAATGGAACCGACGTTAGTATACTTATACTATATTCGTACTAACGATTTACGTTGACAGGTGATGGCAAATTAGGGGGGGGGGGAGATGGAAAGTAACTGACCTAGTCGATCCACTACCGTAAAGACTTGATAAATCCGGTTTTCCTCTTGGTCTGTGCGCTCATAGTTAACCCTCTGTAAAGCAGGGTTGAGCGTAATA
>Ga0247780_1001508_pt1 | contig 12908 bp, 10 predicted proteins | sample UWRJL079202R5_FD_179927 | JGI IMG/M metagenome (GOLD analysis project Ga0247780, IMG submission 179927) | Plant litter microbial communities from Arlington Agricultural Research Station in Wisconsin, United States - UWRJ-L079-202R-5 | ecosystem: Environmental > Terrestrial > Plant litter >... | reverse complement strand
CAACTACCGAAATCGAGCGCGCCCGGCAACGCTTCCGGCCCGGGCACGACCTCCGCGATGCGCTCGCCATCGACCAATACCGTGGCCGGGCCGATGCCTTCCGGACGCACCACGCGCTCACTGAAATAACCGTGATTGGCCATCAGAACTCGTGCTCCGCGAAGTGGCACAAGCTGTCGAAGTGCAGAGCGCTGTCTTCCGTGAATAGGGAGCGCGTGATGCCAGCGACCAGCCGCGGCGCGGAATATTTCAAACCGGAGATGCTCGCGCCACCGAAACCCATGCTGAGCAAGCCGCCGAACGTGTAGTTGTACAAGTGTGCCAAGTAGGGGGCCTGGCCCGGTTGCCGTTCGCAAAACTCGAAGCCCGGGCCAAGGTAAGGGTGGCGCAGCAAATCTTCGTGCGCCTCCGCGGCGGGCGGCGTGTAACGATCTGCCCAGCGCGCAATCTGGGCTTCGAAATGGGCGAGTTCGGGACGCGCGGACAGATCGGTGACACAGCCGGTGGCCACGATCACGAAGTCGGCCTCGAAGTGTTCCGACTCGGTATCGATCAGCACCGAATCGCCCTGGGCCCGGATTGACTTCCAGCTCGAGCCCGCGTGCAAATGAAAGCCCGCGTGTTCTCTAGCGCGCGCCAGCGTGTCTTTCGGTGGCAGCTGACCCATGCGCAAGATTTGCAAGATGAAGCGCCACTTTTCGGGATCGGGTAAATCTGCGTGGTGCTTCAGAAAGCCGACGAATTCTGCCCAGCGATAGGCGTTCACGCTGACCAACTGCGGGCGGCGAAAGAACAAGCGCACTTCGCGGGCGCCCAGTTCGAGCGCGGTGGCCGCGTTATCGAAGCCCGAGGCGCCTGCGCCGAGCACCGCGATGCGCTTGCCACGCAAAGCAGCGAAGTCGATCTCGTCTCGGGTGTGGGCGTAGAGCCGTGGGGGCAGCGCTTCGGTGACTGCGCGTGGCACGCGCCACTCACCAGAACCATCGATGCCGGTGGCCAACACGACGCGCCGCGCGCGCAGCACGCGCTCGCCGCTCGAACCGCTGCACGGCAGCAAGAACTGGCGCGCCTCGCTGTCGTATTCCAGCGCGCCGACGGTCGTATCCGCCTCGACGGGAATGCGCAGGGTTTCGCGGTACCAGGCCAGGTAGCTCGCCCAGAGCTCCTTGGGTAAGAGCCCGAGGGATTCCCAACTGCCATCACCAAACTGCGCTTCGTACCAAGCACGTGGTGTCAGGCTGGGGATGCCCAGATCGGGACCGGTCAGGTATTTGGGCGTGCGTAGGGTGCGCATGCGCGCGAAATTCAGCCACGGTCCCGCGCGATCGAGCGGATTTTTGTCGATCACGAGCAGGTTCGCGACGCGTTCGCGCAACAAGCCGAAGGCGGCGGTCAGCCCGCTCTGCCCGCCGCCCACGATCACGACATCGTAAACCGGCTCACCCGCGGGCGAGCGTTTCGGCGCTAGCCAGGGGCGTCGCGGGTAGTCGAGCAGTTCGAGATCGCGCTGCACGCGGCGCGCGAGTTCGGTGAGTCCAGTAGCGGCCGGGTGGGGGGTGCTCATGTTAGGTGATTTGACGCTGCAGCATGCGCTCCAAGCGGACGTCGGACAGGGCACGGAGGTGCGCGGCGGGTCGCCCGTGGCGCAGCGCCACGAGCTCGGCCACGATGCTGACCGCGATCTCTTCCGGGCTGACTGCGCCGATATCGAGCCCGACTGGTGCGTACACGCGTTCCAGCGGAAAATCCCCGTCACGCTTTTCGCGCACTCGCTCGACCAAGCGAAATACTTTGCGTTTGCTGCCCACGAGGCCCACGTACTGGGCCTTTTGCCCAGCGGCCGCGGCCAGCGCCGCCTCGTCGAGCTGATGATCGTGCGTCATGATCAACACCCAATCGGCGTCGCCGAGCCCGGCTTTGCGTAGCTCCTCACTTGGATCGCCGAGGATTAGCCGGCAGTCGGGGAAACGCTCGGCCGTGTTCAGCTCCTCTCGTTCGTCGACGACGTGGACTTCGAAGCCCACGCTACGGGCGAGCGAGGCGGTTGGCTTGGCCACGTGCCCCGCGCCGAGCAGCCAGAGCCGCGGAGCGGGCAGGATTGGTTCCAAAAAAATCTCCATTCGGCCCCCGCAGCACATGCCCAGGTCGTGCGCCAAATCCCGAATCAAAAGCTCTGGCTCGCGCGAGATGATGGTGTGCGGCAAGCGAGCGAGCACGGCCTGCTCGATCGCGCCGCCGCCGACCGTGCCCAGCGTACTGCCGTCTTCGCGCAAAAGGAGCCGTGCGCCGGGCCGCTGCGGAGTCGATCCGGAGGCGCGGACGACGGTAGCCATAGCCCCGCGCTGACGGCTCGTCAGCAGCTCCAGCAGAGCCTGAACGACATCGCGCACGGTGTATACAATGTGCCAGGATCCTCGCTTCGTCCATATTTCTCCTGCTGCTCGAGCCGGAAACATTCCGAGCCGCCGTGCGTGGTATCGTCGGCGCATGGGCGTTCGGTTCGTGCTGAACGGAAGAGCCGTCACGGCAGACGGGCCTTCGCACAAGACGGTGCTGCAGTGGCTGCGCGCGGAGGGGCTGTGCGGCACCAAAGAGGGCTGTGCCGAGGGCGAGTGCGGCGCGTGCGCGGTGGCCGTGGTGAGGAGCGAGCCAGGTCAGGAGGGCAGCCACTTCGAGCCCGTAAACAGCTGTCTCCTCCCGCTGGGCGCGGTCGATGGCCGCGAGCTGGTGACGGTCGAAGGCATCGCCGAGGCCGATGGCAGCCTGCACCCCGTGCAATCGGCTATGGTGGCGGCCGGCGGGTCCCAATGCGGCTATTGCACCCCGGGCTTCGTCGTCAGCTTGTTCTGCGAATATTACCGACCTGGCCGCGCCGGGTTCGATCCCGAGAGCATCAGTGGCAACCTGTGTCGCTGCACGGGCTACCGTCCGATCGCGGATGTCGCCCGCGCGCTGCCTGCGCCAGCCGAAGCCGATCCTCGCTTGGTCCAACTGCGCACGCGCGCGGCTCCGCTTTCCGCCAGCGCCAGCGGCACGCCTGCCGAGCGCTTTTTCCGGCCGACCCGACTCAACGAGGCCTTCGCGTTGTTGCGCGCCAATCCTGGCGCGCAGTTGATCGCGGGCGGCACCGATCTGATGGTGTACGCCAATCAACGTTACCAGCGCTTCCCCGTGCTGATCTCGGTCGAAGCGCTGAATGCGTTGCACGAGCTGACCCTCGGCGACAGCGAGTTGGTCTTCGGTGCCGCGGTGCCTCTCTCGCGCATCGAGCGCGCGCTGCATGCCGCCGAAGTGCGTGCCCCATTGCTCGAACAATTGCTGCCGCTTTTTTCGTCTCGCCTGATTCGAAATCGCGCGACCCTGGGCGGTAACCTGGGTACGGCCTCGCCGATTGGTGACTCTGCCCCGGCGTTATTGGCGCTCGGCGCCGAGCTCGAGCTCGTGAGCCAGCGCGGCACACGCCGGCTGCCGCTCTCGGAGTTTTTTGTCGACTATCGCCGAACCGCGCTCGGCAAAGGCGAGCTGATCCGCGCCGTGCGCATCCCTCGGCCCTTGCCTGCGTTGCAACGCTTTTACAAGGTCAGTAAGCGCGTGCTCGACGACATCTCGACGGTCGCGGCTGGCTTCGCTCTGACACTGGACGCCGAGCGCAGAGTCACGCGCTTCGGCGTGGGTCTGGGCGGTGTTGCCGCCATCCCGCTTGCCGCGCCATCACTCGAGCGAGTCGCGTTGGGCTTGGTTTGGAACGAAGCCACGCTCGCGCTCTTATTGACCGAAGCAGCGCGGCTGGGCACGCCACAGAGCGATCTGCGGGGCAGTGCCGCCTACCGGCGCGCCATGCTCGGCAAGCTGATCGAAAAATTCTTCTACGAGAGCCAGCCGCAGAGTGAGGCTGCACGATGAGCTCGAGGTCGGTCGGCAAAGCGCTCAGCCATGAGTCTGCAGTGTTGCACGTTACGGGCCGTGCCACGTACGTGGAGGACTTGGCGACACGCGCAGCCAACGTCGCCTATGGCTGGCCGATCCAAAGTCCGCACGCCCACGCCTACACGATCGAAATCGATTTCAGCGCCGCGCTCGGGATGCCCGGAGTGCTCTGTTGCCTCGGCCCGGGTGACGTGCCCGGCGAAAATGACGTCGGGCCGGTACGTCACGACGAGCCGCTTTTTCCCCAAGAAGTCTGCTTTTTTGGCCAACCGGTGGCGTGGGTGGTGGCCGAAACGCTCGAGTTGGCGCGGCTGGCCGCGGAGCGCGTGCGTATCGTCTACGAATCGCTACCAGCGCTGACCTCGATTGCCGCTGCGATCGCCGCGGACAGCTTTCATGCCCCCGCTGAACGCATGCGCTCGGGTGAACCAGAGCGTGAGCTCGGCGCGGCGGCCGAGCGGCTCGAGGGCGAGCTGTACATCAACGGCCAAGAGCACTTTTATTTGGAGACGCAAGCCGCGCTCGCGCTGCCCGAGGAAGCAGGCGGGGTGTTCGTGCATTCGTCGACTCAGCACCCGGCGGAAACTCAAGAAGTCGTGGCACGTGTGCTGGGCGTGGCCAAACACTTGGTCACCGTACAATGCCTGCGCATGGGCGGCGCGTTCGGCGGCAAAGAGACTCAAGCCAACACCTGGGCCGCCATCGCAGCCATCGCCGCGAGCAAGCTGCAGCGCCCGGTGCTGGTCCGGCTGACTCGGGCCCAAGACATGACCATGACCGGCAAGCGGCACCCATTCTTGGGCCGCTTCCGCGTTGGCTTCAGCAGCGAAGGCCGAATCCGCGCCTTGCTCGTCGATTTGTTCAGCGACGGTGGCTACAGCTTGGATTTGAGCGCGCCGATCATCAGCCGCGCGATGTTCCACATCGACAATTGCTATTTGCTGCCGCACATGGAGGTCGTGGGCAAAATCTGCCGCACCCACACCGTCTCGCATACGGCATTTCGCGGCTTCGGTGGTCCCCAAGGCATGCTCTTCATCGAAGAGGTGCTGGATCGCATAGCCCGGCACTTGAAGCTCGACCCGCACCTGGTGCGCGAACGAAATTTTTACAAGTTGGGCGATGAAACCCACTACGGGCAAGCCGTCAAGGACGCGGACCGCATCGAGCGGATCTGGTCCGAGCTCAAGACCAGCAGCGCCTTCGTGGCGCGTCTGAGCGAAGTCAGCGCACACAATGCGGCGCATCCTCACGACAAGCGGGGGCTCGCGATCACGCCCGTCAAGTTCGGCATTTCATTCACTACCGCCTTCTTCAACCAGGCGGGAGCGCTGGTCCTGATCTACAAAGACGGCAGCGTGCAGGTGAACCACGGCGGCACCGAAATGGGCCAAGGGTTGCACACCAAGATGCTGCAGATCGCCGCCGACTCGCTAGGTGTGCCGTTCGAATCGCTGCGCATCATGGCCACGCGCACCGACAAGATCCCGAACACCTCCGCGACCGCCGCATCGAGCGGCTCGGATCTCAACGGCGCGGCCATCAAAGCCGCCTGCGAGACGCTCAAAGAGCGTCTGTCCGAGATCGCGGGCCGACACTTCAACGTCCCGGCTTCTGAAATCGTGATCGAGCACGGGCGCGTGTTTCCCGGCGCGCGCCCGGAGGCCGCCGTCAGCTTCACCGACGTGGTCGGGCACGCTTATTTGCAGCGCGTGCCCCTATTCGCGACGGGCTACTACAAGACCCCGAACATCCACTTCGATCGCGAGTCGGGCAAGGGCAAGCCGTTTCACTACTTTGCCTATGGTGCGGCCGTGAGTGAGGTCGAAGTCAGCGGCTTCACGGGGCAATATCGCATCCTGCGCTGCGATTTACTGCACGACGTCGGCGATTCGCTGTCGCCGCTCGTGGATCGAGGCCAAGTCGAAGGCGGCTTCATTCAAGGCATTGGTTGGCTCACGACCGAAGAACTGGTCTGGAACGAGCGCGGCGCGCTGCTCTCGAGCGGCGCCTCCACCTACAAGCTGCCGACACTCGGCGAATGTCCAGCCATCTTCAACGTCGCACTGCTGCAGCGCGCCGCCGAGCCCGGCGTGGTTTACGGCAGTAAAGCGGTGGGCGAACCGCCCTTGATGCTTGCTCTGAGCGTGCGCGAAGCGTTGCGCGCCGCGGTGGCCGCCTTCGGCAGCGGCGGCATCGTCGAACTCGCGTCGCCCGCCACGCCCGAGGCCGTATTCTGGGCCATCGAGCGAGCTCGCCGGGCTGGGGCGGAACGAGCGCGCGCGGCAGAGTGAGCGCGCGCGACGGGAAATTTGCGTTGCACCGAGGTGCGATGCGGGATTGCGAGCGCCCCCCTCGATGGCGCGCCGAGTGGGTCACTGCCCGTCAGAGTGGGGATCTCGTGCGCCGGCATTCGACGTGTCGCCGGACGCGAGGAGCGTGCTGTCCAACTCGAGATAGCTCAGCTTGGCGTCCTTGCCGGCACCACCCAGTGAAGCGGCGAGCAACAGTGAATCCCCGCGAACGGCGAGCGATAGCCCCCCGCCATCGGAGGGTCCACCTACGTCGAATCGCAACCGAGTGAGGTTTGGCGCATCATTCGGGCCCTCGGCGAGCGCAGCGACCACGACTTCGGCGCTGCCTCGTGAGGCGGCAATCCGCGTTTCGCACGTCGCCCCGTGCGTGTTCACGCTCGGGGTCAGCGCATAGTTCACCTCCGCCGTGGTCTGGATCCAAGCTGCAAAAGCGCGGCCGCTCTTGGTGCGCACGAGTCCCAACCTGCCGCTGGTCTCATTCCAAAGTCGGGTGCAGCTCGTCTTGCCGTTGCACGGGTCGGCGGGCGAGTCGCCGAACTCACAGTCTCCACCGCCGCGGGCGTCGGCTGAGCGCTCCGTGGCAGACAGCACGCGATCGGTCCAGATTGAGCTCGTCGCGTCGGTCGTCCAAAGATGGACGCCATCCGCCAGCACGGCCGCCAAAGCAGGGTATGCGCTCTGGCCCGTGATGCCGCCGGACAGCACCACCGGTTTACGCCAGAAGCTCGCTAGCTCAGGGGACACGCCGCTTGCGACTGGGTGAATCGAACCGTCTGGCGCGGCGAGCTCGAGGGTCGGCAGCCCCGCCTCGCCGTCGCGCAGCCAGGCCACCCAAGTGTCCCCCTGATCGTCGACGTCGAGCCCCATCGACGACACGCGCGTGTTGGCGAGCACGCGTGTGCTCCAAACCGAATTTTCACGCGCGGCGAGTCGCGGCAAGTTGTCATCGAGCTGGTAGTAGGCCGCCGACGCCAGCGAATCAGCGCCCGTCCGGGCGTCGGCGAGCATTGCCATCGCCGGGTGTGACACTGGCACCACTTCCTGGCGTCGCCATTTGGCTGGCGCTTCCGCGCTGATCAGCTGGATGCCAGGCGCCTCACCGGCAAACACCGACACTCGCCCGCAAGGATCACTGGCCAACAGATTCACCGCGTTCAGCGGTGCCTGAACGTCTTCGGCGCGCGCGCCCTGTGCATCGACGCTAAACAGGTGTGCTTCGAAGGTCGCGGCGTTGGTCACGAACAGAGTGACCGAGCTGTGCCCTCCGCTCGGCACGACCGAGGGCCCGTAACCGCCGCCCGTGCAGCTAAATTCGAAGGCTCTGGACACCGGACAGCGGATACCATCGCAAATACTGCTGGCGTCTTGCGCAGCCACTCCGCAGCTCGCCGACGGTTTGGGGGGAGCCATGGCCAGACCTTGGGCGGCAAGGCGCTCTCCGCAGCGGGTCGGCTCAGCGAGAGGGGTTTGAGCGCTCGCGCCAGCTGAAGCGATCTGCCACTGTGGGGCGGGCTCGCTATCGTCGATGGCATGACCCGCGCAGGCCGAAAGAGCCAAAAGCACGGGGCAAACCGGAATCCAGCGGCGACAACGGGCGATCATGACCTACCTCCACGCAACGTTCGTACCGTTGCTCACAAAAGCGGCGCATGTAGTCGCTCACGCAAAAGAGCCACGTCGTTTGATCCACCGCGGAAGTTGGTGCATTTGGCCGCGCTATGAGAGTTCCGGCCTGGCTTTGCACAATCGCCACGCTTTCGTGCGGAGCAGCGTGTTGTCAGTCGACTCATTCTGAGCCGCCCGCCACCAGCCCTCGGGCTCCGCGCTCAAATCCCTTTGGGGCTCCATCGCATTGCCCGCCACTTGAGGTTCGATCCGCACGTCGTGTGGGAACGCAACTTTTACAAGCTCAGTGATGAGGCACACTAGGGCCAGCCTGTCAAAGACGCGGACCGCATCGAGCGGATTTGGTCCGAGCTCAAGACCGGCAGTGATTTCGCTGCCCTGACTGAGGTCAGCGCGCAACGCCGCGCATCCGCACGACGAGCGCGGGCTGGCGGTTACGCCCGTCAAGTTTGGAATCTCCTCGACCACGGCCTTCTTCAATCAGGCTGGAGCCTTGGTCCTGATCTACAAGGACGGCAGCGTGCCAGGTGAACCACGGGCGGCACCGAAATGGGCCAAGGGTTACACACCAAAATGCTGCAAATCGCGGCTGACTCGTGGGCGTGCCGTTCGAATCGCTGCGCGTCATGGTCATGCGCACCGACAAGATCCCCAACACCTCCGCGACCGCCGCGTCGAGCGGTTCGGATCTCAACGGTGCAGCCATCAAAGTCGCCTGCGAAACGCTCAAAGGGCGCCTGTCCGAGGTCGCCGGTCGAGACTTCTAGGACTCGAGGAGAACAAGGGCATGAAGCAGAGCTATCTCGATCGTTGGCGCCGAGCGGCCCTCGCTCTTTGGGGAGTGTGCTGCCTGCTCCCCGGTGTCTTGGTGGCGCTGAGCCGAAGCCCGAGCGCGGGCGTGCGCGTCGAGAAGCTGTCACAACTCTACGGCCACGAGATGGGCGCTTACTTGGGCTACTGCCCGTCTGCTCTGCTCGCTTACGTGTTGCCGCTGCTTGCATTGTCACCCGTGGTCCTCCTGCTTGCGACGCTGGGTGGTGAACGCTCGCCGGCCCACGCGATCCGGGAGGCTTTACGTTTGGCGGTCGCGTGGGGCGTGCTCAACGCCTGCGGGGTGCTATCGATTGCGGTGGTTCTGGCCGCCCGGCACGGTCGAGAGGGCGCGGTATCCGGTTGGGCGCTCAGCCTTTGGCCGTCGCTGCTATTTTCTGGGTTACCTTCGCTCGGGCTTTCCACGTAGTGGCGGTATAGTCTGACCCCTGACCCCTCATTCACTGATCAGTTGGTCACGAGTTGATCACGAAAGTGCCGCGTCGTTGATCCAACGCGGGAGTTGGTGTCATTTGGCGGCGCCATGAGAGTTTTTGCTTGGGTTTCGACGATCGCCACGCTTACGTTCGGAATAGCTGCCTGCCAATCGACTCATTCTGAGCTTCCCGTCGGCAGCCCGCGAGCGTCGAGCGTCAACAGCGCGGCGGCGTCGATGGTAGCTCCGCAGACGCAGAGGCAGACCGCACCGTTGCCGGCCGAGCTCGTGCTCGAAGACGAGGTGCTGGCCACGTTCTTCGACGACGACATCCCGCGCGCGAGCGGCGGCTATACCTATAGCTATGGGGGGAAGACGAGCAGCCAAGTCTTGCCTAGTGGCACGCCCGCCAACACAGCAGTGTTCGGCGCTTTCTTCGATGACGACTACTCGGGAGTGAACATTTCCTTCGGAGGGCGTTTCATCGATCTGACATCCTACCGCAAGACCGGAAGCCTGAGCTTCTGGATCAAGGGCGGCCCCGGCGCGCATAAATTCTTCGTTGGCTTGATGGACAACCAAGGCAACGAGATCAAGGTGCAGAGCAAAGTCAGCGGCGAGGACTACGCGGTAGTGCGCGAAGGGCAATGGCTGCGCTGTCGCATTCCGCTCAAAGCATTCACGGACGATGGCGTGTATTGGGATGCCAGCCAAAGCCGTGAGATCTCGGCCAAGATGGATTGGAGCAAGATCCAAGACTTTCGCATCTCGATCAACCGCGGGGACAATCGGGTCGACGCGGGGCAGAAAGTGGTCTTCTACCTCGATCAAATTCAACTGACCAAGACCGCCAAAGGGGTCCCGGATCCCGATGCTTATTGGGCTGCATTCGACAGTAAAGCGCCCACGCAGCTCGTGACCGACTTCACGAAGTGGGGTGCGCTCTGGCGCGCGCAACACGGGGCCACGGCAGAAATTCAGCTGGCCGTCGAGGCGCTGCCGCAGGGCGCGCCAGCCGTGCTGAAGGGGCGAGCGTTGAAGGTGAGCTTCAAGCCCGGTGACTGGTCCGATGCATACATCCTACCGGCCAGCGCCGCGGGCATGCCCAGCGACTTTAGCAAGCACTGGGGGTTGACGCTGTGGCTCTACACCGAAAAGCCGTATCAGGCTTTCGACCTGACGATTCGCGATCGCGATCAGGAGCTGTTCGTGAGCAAGGTGGGCGCGAGCCGCGGTTGGCATCAGATCTTGGTCCCGTTCCGCAGCTTCACCAAGTTTCAGTACTGGCAGCCCCCAGAGGCCAAGCCCAACAACCAGCTCGACTTGGCAGGTGTGACCTGGCTTGGTCTCAAGCCGGGCGGGGACACGCCGGCGACGCTGTACCTCGCCGATCTCGAGCTGAGCAATCTGCGCGAACTTGCCAAAGTCAAAGCCCCGGCCCAGCAAACGGCCATTTTTCGGGGGGATTTGTCCAAGACCGTCCAGGAGATTCCCGACATTTATGGTGTCAACGTTGGCCTGTGGGCGCCGGACTTGATCGACCCAGCGTCGCTGCCATTGGAACAGCAACTCGGGCTCGGTGTCGTGCGCTACCCGGGTGGGCTGCGCGCGGACGAGGAAGATTGGCGGAAGACGCTGCAAGCCAAGGACAACAACGTCGATACCGATGAGTTCTTGAACTGGTGCGGGAAGGTCGGCGCAAAGCCGCTGTTCACGGCCAACGTGGGGGATGGCTCGCCGGAGCTCGCGGCCGCGTGGGTCGAGTACGTGAACCGGACTCGCGCGGCTGGCCCCAAGGTGCGGCTCTGGGAGATCGGCAACGAGATCTACGGCAACTGGCACAAATACTACGCCCAATGGGGCAAGGATGGCGGCACGAGCTACGGCAGGGCCGTGCGGGCCTTCGTCCAAGCGATGAAGCGCGTTGATCCGTCGATCAAGATCAGCGCGGTGTGGATGTTGGACGGCCCTTGGAATCGCGCTGTGTTCAAAGAGATCGCCGACGTGATCGATGCGGTGAGCGTGCACCACTACGCGCAGCACGTCGGTTCCGAAAGTGGTCCAGGATTGCTGGCCGCCTCGTCCGAGGTCGATCAGCTGATGAAAGACGTGCAAAAGCAGCTGCTGGAGCTCGGCGTCAAAGGCAAACACTACGAAGTCTGGCTGACGGAGTGGAATTCCATCGACGAGAACCCGGGCCCGCAGATCTTGAGCCACGAAAACGGCTTGTTCGTGGCGGATTATTTGGGGCATTTGGCACAGTCGCCAATCCAGATCGCGAACCTGTGGGCGCTGTACAACGGTCGCGACAAGCGCTTGGGCGACTACAGCTTGCTCTCGCTCAAGGGCGACGTGCAGGGTTTCAACTTTCGTCGGCCGTCGTACTGGGCGTTCAGCATGCTGTCCAAGACCCTGATCGGCAGCTTGCTGCAAGGGCAGAGCAATCAAGAGGCGCTCTCCGGTTGGCTGAGCAAGCGTCCCGACGGCAAGCTTTCGCTGCTGTTCGTGAACAAGAACTTCGACACCGACTATCGAACGACGCTCGACGTGCCGGGCTTGAAAGGAGAAGCGACGGTCGAAACCCTGACCGTCGAGACTTCAGGAGGTTTGATGGGCCCAGAAGCGACCGGCAAAACGCATGCTTCCTCGGGGCCGACCGTGCAAAAGTTGAAGCTCGGCAACGGCTCGCTGCTGAGCGTGCCCAAAGCTTCGGTCGTTGCCGTACGCTTTTGACCATGAGCAAGGTGTTCGCGCCGGAAAGCTTCGCTCGGCCGCCGTACCGGGAATTTCACCCACGCTTTTTGCACGCGCTCGAACAGAGCGCGTGCTTTCCCGCGCCCGAGCAGTACGACCAGCTTTCGGCTCTGGTGCCGCGCGCAGAAGACGTGCAGCTGCCGCGCTTCGTCATTGAGAGCCGAGAGGCCATGCGGCGCGTGGGAGGCTACGAGCAGCATGTCGCGCAGCTGGGCGCGGTGCCGACGCGGCCGGGCCACTTTCACGACCTCTTCAACATGGCCGTCTGGGCTCATTTCCCGAAGCTGCGCTGGGCATTGAACTCGCTACACGTCGATCCCCGATTGGGTCCGAAGGATCCGCGCAATGGCCGCGCTCCAGCCCAGAACCTGGCCGCCACCTTCGACGAAGCCGGCATGCTCGTGGTCAGCACCAGTCGCAGCCTGCTCGAAGAGCTGCGGGCCCTGCGCTTCAAACGCGCATTTTGGGAACGACGCCAGGAGCTGCTGAGTAGCACTCGTTTCTGGATCGTGGGCCACGGCTTGCTGGAATCACTCTTGGCTCCTCATCCCGGGCTCAGCGCGCGAAGCTTACTGCTGCATGTGCCGTCGCTCCCGTCGCTCGAACCAACGGCTTGCGATGCCCATCGCTTCGAACTCGATAGCGTGACCGCCGCGCGCATCCACGGCTGGCGCCACACGCGCGTCGTGCTCGATCCGGTCCCCGTACTCGCCATACCGGGCTATGCCGACAACGATGGGTCCGCTTTTTACGAGGATATGCAGAACATCCGCTTCGTGCCCATCTCGCGCCGGCCGCTGGACGTAGGCGCAGACTGACTCAGCCTTCGGCGGCGACGAGCTCTGCGACCGCCTCACCCATCGTGGCGCCAATGCCGGTGGGGCAATCCTCGACGCCGTCGAAATTCGGACGCACGGCCAACCATGCGGGACCCTCGCGGAACACAACCACCTCGCCGACGAGGGGCAAGACCATGGTTTCCGAGCCTTCCGGGATGGGATGAAGCATGTGTCCAGGGTGTATCGCGGGGCTCGAAAGGC
>Ga0247780_1001507_pt1 | contig 12918 bp, 13 predicted proteins | sample UWRJL079202R5_FD_179927 | JGI IMG/M metagenome (GOLD analysis project Ga0247780, IMG submission 179927) | Plant litter microbial communities from Arlington Agricultural Research Station in Wisconsin, United States - UWRJ-L079-202R-5 | ecosystem: Environmental > Terrestrial > Plant litter >... | reverse complement strand
GTCGATCTGCTGGCGGACGGCGTTCAGCATCGCCTCGCGGGTCGCCTCGGGGTCGTCGGAAGCCTCGATCGCCGAGCGGCCGATGATTTCGACCGCGCCCTCGGCGCCCATCACCGAGATCTCGGCGCTCGGCCACGCGACGATCAGGTCGGGCTCGTAGGCGCGGCCGTTCATCACGTAGTAGCCGGCGCCGTAGGCCTTGCGGACGACGACGGTGATCTTGGGGACGGTGGCGCGACTGACCGCGTAGAGCATCTTCGCCCCGTGGCGAATGATCCCGGCGTGCTCGACCTTCGAGCCGACCATGAAGCCCGGGACGTCCTGGAGGAAGACGAGCGGGATGTTGAAGGCGTCGCAGAGGTTGATGAAGCGCGCCGCCTTGTCGGCCGAGTCATTGTCGAGGATGCCGGCCAGCTGCTTGGGCTGGTTGGCGACGATCCCGACCGGCTGGCCGCCGAAGCGGGCGAAGCAGGTGATCAGGGTCTTGGCGAACTTCGGCTTCAGGTCGAACCACTCGCCGTCGTCGACGATCTCGCGGATCACGTCGTACATGTCGTAGGGCTGACGCGACGAGTCGGGGACGATCTCCAGCAGCTTGTCCGACATGCGGTCGATCGGATCCGTGCTCTCTATAAGGGGCGGCTTGTGCTCGCAATCGGTCGGGAAGTAGGAGAGGTATCTCTTGACGGCCTCGATGCACTCCGGGTCGTCCTTCACCTCCAGGTCCCCCACCCCCGATTTGCGGCAGTGGACCTTGGCGCCGCCGAGCTCCTCCATCGAGATGTCCTCGCCGGTCACCGCTTTGACGAGGTGCGGGCCGGCGAGCGCCATCGCGCCCTGGCCGGAGACCATCGGGACGAAATCGGCGAGGGCGGGAATGTAGGCGGTACCGGCCGCGCAGGGCCCCATCATCGCCGCGACCATCGGGATCACCCCCGACATTTCGACCTCCTCGCGGAAGAGGAAGCCGGAGCCGGCGAAGAGCGAGCCGGTCGCCTCCTGGATGCGGGCGCCGGCGGAGTCGAGCAGCCAGACGAAGGGCATCCGCTTCGAGAGCGCCATCTCCCGCAGGCGGGTGACCTTGAGCTCACCGGTCATCCCCATCGAGCCAGCCATCACCGTGAAGTCGTAGGCGGCGATGCAGGTCGGGCGGCCGTCGACGTTGCCCCAGCCCGTGATGACGCCGTCGGCCGGCGCCTCCACCCCGTCCATCGCCCGCTGGGCGAAGTGGGGGCGGCCGTGGATGCCGAGCTCGACGAAGGTGCCCTCGTCGACCAGGAGGTCGAGCCGCTCGCGCGCGGTCAGCTTGCCGCGTTCGTGCTGCTTGGCGATCTTCGCCTCGCCGCCGCCCAGCTTCGCCTTCTCGCGGCGCGCGTGCAGCTGCTCGTTCAGCGCCGCCAGCGGGGCGGCGCCTGGGAGGAGGTCCTTCTCGCCCTGCTCGTGCTCGGTGCTCGCCACTCCTACCTCCCCTTCCACTGCGGGTCGCGCTTCTCGAAGAACGCGGTGACGCCCTCGACGATGTCCTCGGTAGTGAAGGTGAGCGAGAGCTGGGAGCGCAGGAACTCGAGCGCGTCGTCGAGCGCCATGTCCTGCTGGCGGTACATCGCGTCGTGGCCGAGGCGCATCAGCACCGGGCTCTTGGAGGCGAGCTTGCCCGCCCACTCGGCGACCGCGGCGTCGAACTCCGCCGCCGGCACGACCTTGTTGGCGAGGCCGTACTCCACCGCCTGCTCGGCGCTCAGCCGCTCTCCCAGCAGCATCATCTCGTTGACCTTCTTGCGCGGGACGTTGCGGTAGATGATCGACATGATCATGTAGGGGAAGGCGCCGACGTTGATCTCCGGCGTGCCGAAGGTCGCCCCCTCCTTGGCGATCACGAGGTCGCACGAGAGCGCCAGCCCCATCCCCCCCGCCAGCACATGGCCGTTGGCGGCGCAGAGCGAGGGCTTGCCGAGCCGGGGCATCAGCCGGAAGAACTCGAGGAAGAGGTCGGAGGCGAAGTGTTTGGCGACCAGCGGCGCGTCGGCGGCGAATCCGCCGAGGTCGGCGCCGGCGCAGAAGACCTTGTCGCCCGCCCCGGTGAGCACGACCGCTCGCACCTCGTCGGAAGCTTTCGCCTCCTTCATCGCCGCCACCAGCTCGCTCAGCATCTGCCCGGAGAGCATGTTCCGCTTATCCGGGTTGTTCAGCGTCACCGTCGCGATCCCGTCGGCGACCCCGTAGGCGACCAGCTCGTAGCTCTCCGTGCTCATCGACCGCACCATAGCCGAATCGCGTTGAAAGTAGGAAGTGCTACTGTCCACAACCGGAAACCCTAGCGAGGAGAGACTCAATGGCGACCGCGACGACCAACGGCTCCAGCGTCATCAAGCCCGACCACGCAGCCGGGCGCAAGCACTTCATCTTCAGCCAGGAGCACGAAGACCTGCGCGAGTCGATGGAGTCGTGGGTGAAGAAGGAGCTTTGGCCGCACCGCAACGAGTGGGAGGACACCTACTGGCCCACCGAGAAGATGAAGCGCGCCGGCGACCTCGGCTTCCTCGGCCTCTGCTTCCCTGAGGAGTACGGCGGGCAGGGCGGCGACTACTTCTACTCGCTGGTGCGGGCCGAGTGCATGAGCTACTCCGGCTCCGGCGGCACCAACATGGGCTTCGCGGTGCAGACCGACATGGTCCTCCCCCCGATCCACCTGCTCGGCACCGAGGAGCAGAAACGGAAGTACCTCGAACCCGGCCTGAAGGGCGAGAAGGTCGGCAGCCTCGGGATCACCGAGCCCGGGGCCGGCTCCGACGTCGCCGGGATCCGCACCACCGCGATCCGCGACGGCGACGAATACGTCATCAACGGCTCCAAGACCTTCATCACCAATGGCCCGCGCGCCGACTTCATCGTCCTCGTCTGCAAGACCGACCCTGACGAGCGCCACGCCGGAATCACGCTCTTCGTCGTCGACCTGCGCGACGAGAACGGCGAGAAGGTTCCCGGCTTCACCGTCTCGGCCGAGCTGGAGAAGATGGGGATGCACGCCTCCGACACCGGCGAGCTCTCCTTCGAAGACGTCCGCGTCCCGGCCGACGCAGTGCTGGGCGAGGTCGGCAAGGGCTTCTACCACATCGCCTGGGAGCTCCAGGGCGAGCGCCTGGTCGCCGCCGCGGGCTCCCACGCCGGCTGCGAACGGATGATCGAGAAGACCCTCGAGTACGCCAAGGAGCGCGAAGCCTTCGGCCGGCCGATCGGCAAGTTCCAGGCGATCCGCCACAAGTTCGCCGAGATGGCTACCAAGACCGAGGCGGCGAAGCAGTTCACCTACGCGACCGCCTGGCGCTTCGCCAACGGCGAGTACCCGGTGCGCGAGATCACGATGGCCAAGCTCTTCGCCTCTCGCGTCGGCTGCGAGGTCGCCGACGAGTGCATCCAGATCCTCGGCGGCTACGGCTACATGAAGGAGTACGAGATCGAGCGCGCCTACCGCGACGTCCGCCTCAACCGCATCGGCGCCGGCACCGACGAGGTCATGCTCGACGTGATCGGCCGGAGCTACGGGCTGTAGGGTCGAACACTCAGCCGTTCGTGGCGATGACGGTGACGATCGTGGCGAGGATCGCCAGCATGTTGGTGCCCCAGAGCTGGAACATGAGGCTGCGGAGCTCGCGAATATCAGCGTCCACCCGGTCCAGCCGCTTGTCGAGGCCGTCGAATCGCTCGCTCAGCCGCTCGTCGGTCCACATCGTTCGCTCCACCTCCTCCACGCTACCGAGCCAAGACGCCAGAGAAATGCTTTGTCTGCAAATTCATAGCAACTTCTTCGCGTCATGACCGGCACGGAGCGGGTCGCCGCCTACTACGAGGCGCTCAACAGCGGCGACGCGCACGCGGTCTCCGCCCACTTCACCGATGACGCCACTCATTACTACACGCGGCTCGGTCCGCACGAAGGAGCCGGGACGATCGGCGGCTACGCCGCGCTGGGAGTCGAGACGATCGACGCCCAGTGGTACATCGAGAATGCGATTGAGCAGGGTGACCAGGTTGCGATCGAGTGGACGATGACCTGGCGCGACCCGAAGAGCGGCGAGCGCCGGCTCGACCGTGGCACCGAGTGGTTCCTGATCCGCGACGGCAAGATCGCCGAGGTGCGCGCCTACCACCACGGCGGCAAGAAGAACCCCCAGGGCGACTTATTGGGCTTCGACCACGCGGGGCGCGGCTACAGGGTGCTCGAGGACTGGCAGGCGCCCGCCAAGAAGGATGAGGACGCGGCATGACGGTCGTCAAGGACAGCGGCGCCCGCGCGACCCTCCCGCCCTTCGGCGAGGAGCACGAGGCGCTGCGGGAGACCGTCCAGCGCTTCGTCGGCAAGGAGATCGCGCCGAACGTGGACGAGTGGGAGGCGGCGCGGGAATTTCCCCGCGAGCTCTACTCGCGCTGCGCCGAGCTGGGCTTCCTCGGCCTGAAGTTCCCGGAGGAGTACGGCGGCCAGGGCGGGACGCACCTGCACGACGCGATCTGGGTCGAGGAGCTGGCCCGCTCCGGCGGCTCCGGCGGCGTCGCCGCCGGGCTCAACGCCCACACCTCGATCGCGATGCCGCCGATCTTCAACTTCGGCACCGAGGAGCAGAAGCAGCGCTGGCTGGTCCCGGGGATCGCCGGCGAGAAGATCGGCGCGCTGGGGATCACCGAGCCCGGCGCCGGCTCCGACGTCGCCGGCATCTCCACCACGGCCAGGCGCACCGACGGCGGCTACGTCGTCAACGGCGCCAAGACCTTCATCACCAACGGGGTCCGCGCCGACTTCCTCGTCTGCGCCTGCAAGACGACCGAGGAGGGCGGCCACGGCGGCATCTCCTTCCTCGTCCTCGAGCGCGAGATGCCTGGCTACGAGGTGGCGCAGAAGCTGGAGAAGATGGGCTGGCACTCCTCCGACACCGGCGAGCTGGCCTTCACCGACGTCGAGGTGCCGGCCGAGAACCTGCTCGGCGAGGAGAACGGCGGCTTCAAGCTGATCATGGCCAACTTCGCCTGGGAGCGCCTGCTGATGGCGATCGGCGCCGTCGGCGCCATGCAGCGCCTGATCGAGGTCACCGTCGCCTACGCCAAGGAGCGCGAAGCCTTCGGCCGCCCGATCGGCAAGTTCCAGGCGATCCGTCACCACGTCGCGGAGATGGCGACCCAGGCCGAGGCCGCCCGCGCCCTCACCTACAACTCCCTCCGCCTCTTCCACGAGGGCCAGGACTGCATCCGCGAGGTGACCATGGCCAAGCTGGTCACCCAGCGGGCCGTCCTCGAGATCGCGGACACCGCCCTCCAGATCCACGGCGGCTACGGCTACATGCGCGAGTACGGCATCGAGCGCGCCGTCCGCGACGCCCGCCTCGGCCCGATCGGCGGAGGCACCGACGAGATCATGAAGGAGATCCTCGGCAAGACGATGGGGCTGTGACCTGTCGACGAATGCTCTAGCTGGACGTGTTGCCTTCCGGTCCTGCTTTGGCGGAGGCTTGCTGCCCCCATCCAGAAATGATGGCGTGGGTGTCGAGGAGGTCGTGCAATCCAGCGCGCATACTCCGAACCGGGACTCGATAAGCCGCTGAAAGCTGCGCCATCTCGCTGATCGAGGTGTACAGCACTTTCAGGTCAGCAAGACTCGCGTCAGCGGTTCCAGCCAGATCCGCGAGCAACGCGAGCGACTCGGGACCACGTGCATCCTCGTCCTCGATCATGCCGAGCACGTGCTCGACCACCGAGTCCATTTCGACTACCGCCTCATAGATCTCGCGTCCGTGCTCTTTCAAATTCTGGGCGGGCACTTCGAGCTCGCGGGCCAGCCGCTCGGTTCTCGCGGCGACATCCGACCCAGCGCCGCCCTTCGACAAGCCTCTGATGTCGACCCCCGCTTCCTGTATGAGATGGCCAGCCTGCTCAAGGTCATCAGAGAGGTTCGCGAACCCGTCGCTGACAGCCTTTGCTGCCGTGCTGGGGTCTGCGACTGCACCCGCGATGTCAGCAACCGAAACTCCCTCCGCGGGCTCACTGGTTTCAGTTGCCCGTCTCGCGAGCGCCTCGACCCGCTCACCGAGCACTTCGATCACCTTGTCGAGAATCGGGCGATCCTGAAACTCGGCCGGAAGCGATCGGCGGGCCTCCTCGACAGCGGCTTCCGCCCTTTCGCACATCGCGATCGCGCGACGGCGGACGAGGGCTGGTTTCACACCCAGATCTCTCGCGAGACGATCGAGGTGGCGGCCCCGCAGGTACGCAGCACGATTCTCACCCCCGTAGCGCATCGCCAGCTTGCGATCGGTCCCCGGGAAGACGACCGTTGAGATCAGGTCGTAGAGAGGCGCAAGGCGGATTGAGCCGGGACCGTCGAGGAGGAGCGAATAATTCTTGGAGTGCGCGTCGTAGTTAGCGATCAGGAAGTTGAGGAGAAGGGCATCCAAGAATGCGGTGAGATCGCGAGCGGGGGCGCTGAAGTGGCGGCGAATCAGCTCCGCGCAGTCGGCGACGGCCGGACCGCCCTCTTTCTCATACTTGACAGCCGGGACGAGGCCAAGCGCCTGGCAGAAGTCCTCCTGATGGAGACGGCGGTCCGGGGCCTCCCTGCTGCGGTCGTAACGATGCACGAGCAGGTACTCCTGGGCGTCGGCGATCCGAGGGATTGCAGCTGCAACCTCGAGATCGACATGTGCGCCCAGGCTCATGCAATACGCCTCGTTGACCACCGATTCGGTGACGTGGGGGATCGGCGCCTTGAGGATTGCGGTGGTCGGAGGTTTCCCGTGGCTTAGGCCTATCTCCTCCCCTTTGACCAGGACCCCGACCTTGTTTTGGGCACCTGCAAGCGAGAGCCGAAATCCGTCACCATCCTCGACCTCGTCGATCGCCGCTATGAGGGGGCGCTGGGGCAGGTCTGTCAGGAGCGCACCCAGCTCCTCGTCGCTCAGCCAACGCGGGGGCCGTGGATCCTGGCCAGGCTCCGGGCCGCCTGCTGGCGCCACCGATATCGCGCCGGCGCACTCGCCACCCAGCTCAGTCAGGAGCTGAAAGGGATTCGTCGCTGAGACGTGAAGCGTTCGAGCAATCGCCTTGAGGAAGTCTCCCTCAGGGAGGAGGCCCTCGAAAAAGGGGGCACATTCGTCGTGGTCATAGGGTTCAGAGCGAACCGGCAGGCTCAGCGAAAGGGGTGCCGCTTCCCCGGCAATCCATGCCTCGTCATAGGTGAACTGGAGCCGTGCCTGCGAGCGCCGTTTGAGGCTCCCGGCCACGACGCCGTGCATATAGACATCGAGAACGGCGACGTCGCTCATCGAACCCTCGCCTCCAACTGGATGCCAAGAGTCGCCATTACCCGCATGACGTTCTCGAGCCTGGCGGTCGGCTTGCCTCGCTCTAATTCGCTGACAAAGCGCAGATTCGTATCTGCGACCTCTGCCACCTCCGTCTGCGTGAGGCCGAGTTCGTGCCGACGGCTTCGTATCAGCTCGCCGAGCTGCTTCGCATCTTCTATAGGCGTGGTTTTCATTTTCCCGTTCGGGATAAAATATCCAGAGCAGGGTCACATAGTCCGCTCATTATCCCGTTCGGGAAAATTCCTGCCTCGAATCGTGCGATACGGGCACAGATTATCCCGAACGGGAAAATTGCTCCTGGCCCGGGTTCTCGGCCTCAGCGCCGAGGCCCGGCGTCGCACGTATGCGACTTGCCCCAGCCGGGGCCGCCGTCGCAGTAGTCGTGGCCGCGGCCGCCGTAGAGCTGGTCGGGGTTCGCGCCGCCGTAGAGGCGGTCGTTGCCGCCTTCGCCATGGCAGCCGTCCTGGCCAGGGCCCATAACGCAGACGTCGTTGCCGGGGCCGCCCCAGCAGCCGTCGCTGCCGCCGCCGTGGCGGCAGTAGTCGTTGCCCGGGCCGCCGACGCAGTCGCTATTGCGGGAGCCGGTGATGCAGACGTCGTTGCCGCCACCGCCGATGCAGCGGTTGCGGCGGGAGCCCTGCGGATAGCAGGTGTCACGCTCGCCTTTGCCGATGAATTTGTCCGAGCCGGAGCCCAGATAGACGGTCAGCGGCACGGGCAGGCGCTCGAGCACCCTGACGAGGTCGCCGGAGGGGCCCATCTTCACCTCGATCCGCGAAACGCCCCGCAGCCGGCACACGGCTCCCATGCGGTCGGCCTTGATCCGGCAGCCGCGCGGCTTGGCGCGGGCCATCAGGCCGCTGACCACGAGGCGGCCGTTCTTGGTGCTCAGCTCCAGTGTCGAGCCGGAGGCTGCGCCATGGATCGAAACCTGGCCAGAGGGCGTGGCAACAGTCGGCGCCGTCAGAAAGAGGACGAGCGCCGTCAGCACGCCGGCCAGGCAAATGCGGCCGGGGGACAAGGGCATCGCGGGCATACTAGGGACCTGTATCGGCTGCCAAAGCCGAGACTTGACGCACATAGCGGCTTTCTTCCAAGTTGGATAAGGAATTTGATCCATCCGGAGCAAGAGGAGGCGGAATGCTCTCGCGACTCGCAGGCAAGCTGATCGGCCACAACATGCGGAGGCTGAGCGCCGGGGACCCCGGCCCGACGGTCCGCATGTACGCCGACGACGTGAGGTTCAGGTTCCCCGGCGACAATTCGTGGTCGGGGGAGATCCAGGGCAAGGAGACCCTGGAGCGGTGGCTGGGGCGGTTCGCCGCCGTCGGGATCCAGATCCGGCCCGACGAGGTCGTCCTCCAGGGATGGCCCTGGCGGCAGACGGTCTGCATACGCGGCGTCGCCCACCTCGACGCACCCGACGGCCGGCGCGTCTACGAGAACCGGTACGTCATCTGGGGCCACATCGCCTGGGGAAAGATGCGCGCGTACGAGGTCTACGAGGACACCGAAAAGGCGAAGGGGCTGGACGGCTACCTCGAGAGCATCGGCGAGCTGGCGCCGGCGGCGCCGTGAAGCAGCGGGTCAGCCTCATCACCCTCGGGGTCGCCGACCTCGCCCGGGCCCGGGCCTTCTACGAGGCGCTCGGCTGGACGACCGGCGCCGGGCCCGGCGACGACGTCGCCTTCTTCCAGGCCGGGGACATGGTCCTCGCGCTCTGGGACCGCGTCACCCTCGCGCTCAACCTCGGCTCCCCGGCTGAGGTCGACGCCGCGATCGAGGAGGCGCGCGCGGCCGGCGCGACGATCGGCCGTGAGCCGGCCGAGACCTTCTGGGGCGGCTACAGCGGCGTCTTCCTCGACCCCGAGGGCCACCCCTGGGAGGTCGCGCACAACCCGCGCTGGAGGCTGACCGAGGACGGCGGCGTGCGCCTCTCCTGAAAACTGGCCGGCTGACCAGGATCGCGGCGCTCCCTGTAGCCTCCGCCGCCGACTTCACAACCAAAAGGAGACGCGTACTGATGGGACTTCTCGATGGGAAAGCGGCGATCGTCACCGGGTCGGCGCGCGGGATCGGACGAGCGACCGCGGAGCTGTTCGCGGCCGAGGGCGCCAAGGTCCTGATCAACGACCTCGACGCCGACGTCGCCGAGCAGACCGCGGGTGAGATCGACGGGGAGACCGCGGTCCACGCCGGCGACCTGACCAAGGAGGGCGCGGCCGACGAGCTGGTCGCCGCCGCGGTCGACGCCTTCGGCGCGGTCGACATCTGCGTCAACAACGCCGGCTACACCTGGGACGGCGTCGCCCACAAGATGACCGACGAGCAGTTCCAGGCGATGCTCGACATCCACACCGTCGTCCCCTTCCGGGTCGCCCGGGCGCTCTCCCCGCACTGGCGCGAGGCGGCCAAGGCCGAGCGCGGCGAAGACAAAGAGGTCTTCCGCAAGCTGATCAACGTCTCCTCGACCTCGGGCACGATGGGCAACGCCGGCCAGGTCAACTACTCGGCCGCGAAGATGGGCGTCGTCGGCTTGACGAAAACGCTCGCCAAGGAGTGGGGCCAGTTCAAGATCAACGTCAACGCGGTCGCCTTCGGCTTCGTCGACACCCGCCTCACCGCCGCCAAGGAGGAGGGCGGCGAGATGACCGCGCCCGGGGGCGAGAAGATCGAGCTCGGCATCCCCGAGCAGATGCGGGCGATGGCCTCGGCGATCATCCCGGTCGGCCGCCCAGCCTCACCCGAGGAGGCCTCCGGCCCGGTCCTCTTCCTCGCCTCGCCGCTCGCCAACTACGTGCACGGCCAGGTCCTCAACGTGACCGGCGGCATGTTCGGCGGGATGTACACCTGAGATGAGCTCCGAAGCGCCAGAGGGCAGGTCGACCCCCCGCTACCTCGACGTGGCGGACAGGGTCTGGCCCGTCATCTGGCGCTTCATGGGCGCCCACACGTTCCTCTACAAGCGGACGGGCGGGCGCGTCGGGCACTCGTTCCCCGGCCTGCCGAACAAGATGCTGCTGCTCGACCACGTCGGCGCCAAGAGCGGCGTGCATCGGACCTCGCCGCTGCAGTACGTCGAGGACGGCGACGACGTCGTTGTCATCGCCTCCAAAGGCGGCTTCCCCAAGAACCCCGCTTGGTTCTACAACCTCATGGCCAACCCCGACACGAAGGTCCAAATCGGATCCCGGCACCGGGCCGTCCACGCCCGTGTCGCCCAACCCGAGGAGCGCGAGCGCCTGTGGGCGAAGGCGGTGAGCATCTACCGGCCCTATGAGGACTACCGGGCCCGCGCGGGTCGCGAGATCCCGCTGGTGGTGCTCGAGCCGCGCTAGGCGGCGATACCTACCTAGGGCGACGCTCCTCGGCCACCGGGTCTCCGGCCTCGGTGGCGATGGCGTCGGGAGGCCAGGGACCGGCCCAGTTGTCGCGGGCGCCGTCGATCGTGATCGTCGTGCCGGAGAAGAAGTCGCCGGCCGGCGAGGCCAGGTAGGCGATCAGCCAGGCCATCTCCTCGGGCCGGCCGGCACGGCCGATCGGGATCGAGCGCTCGAGGTTGTCGACGACGACCTGCGGATACTTGGTCAGCAGCGTCTCGGTCGCGAACTGTCCGGCGGCGAGGGCGCAGGTCTTGATCCCGAAGCGGGCCCACTCGACCGCCAGCGTCCGCATCATGTTCTCGACGGCCGCCCGGGCGGCGCCCGAGTGGACCATCCCGGGCATCCCGTTGTGCGGCGAGAGGGTGACGCTCAGCACCTTGCCCCCGCCCTGCGGGATGAAGGCCCTGGTCGCGGCGGCGTGGGTCATCAGCCAGGTGCCCTGGACGTTGAGGTCGATCACGGTGCGGAAGCCCTTCGGGGTGATCGCCTCGGCCGGGCTGAGGAACTGGCCGCCGGCGTTGTTGACGAGGACGTCGAGCCGCCCGTGCCGCTCCAGCAGCCCGTCGAAGAAGCGCTCGACCGGTTCCTCCTCGCGGATGTCGAGCACCTCATGCTCGAAGGCGCCGGGCAGACCGGCGGCAAGCTCCCCAGTCTCCGCCAGCGGCTCGGCGCGGCGCCCGCAGGCGACGACCGTCGCCCCGAGGCGGGCCAGCTCCAGCGCCGTCTCCCGCCCGAGGCCGCTGCCGGCGCCGGAGACGACGCAGACCTGACCGGCGAGCAGATCGTCGCGAAACACCTGCGAATGGGAGCTTTCAGCCACGGACGGACAAGCCTATAGGCGCCTGCATCGCCGCTAATGTCACTCGCGATGACGGTCCAGGTCGAGGCGAAGCCCCTGCAAGAGCCGCTGGCCGGAGGGACGCCGGGCGCGACCGTCGCGGTCGAACCGATGGTCGCCGGCCACACCGAATGGCCGCGGGCGATGATGGAGCGGCCGGGAGGCCGCTTGGAGCGGCTGAAGGTGCTGCGGGCGCTTTTCACCGGCCACGAGGCAGTCCGGGTACCGGTCCCCGCCTTCCTGATCCGTCATCCCAGCGCCGGCGCGATCCTCGTCGACACCGGCCTGCATCCCTCGATCGTCACCGACGGCGCCGAGAACTTCGGCGGCCTCGCCAACCGCTTCGGCCACCCGAGCCTGGGCAACGGCGAAGACGTGCCGTCACAGCTGCGCGAGCGCGGGCTCGACCCGGGTGAAATCCCGATCGTGGTGATGACCCACCTGCACCTCGACCACACCTCGGCGATCTCGGAGTTCCCCGGCTCGACGTTCGTCGTCAGCGAGACCGAGTGGAAGGCGGCGGCGTCGGGGCCCAGCCCCCTGCTAAACGCCTACCGGCGTCAGCATTTCGACTACGCGTTCGACTACCGCAGTGTCGATTTCGACCGCGCCGGCATCGACTCCTACGCCAGCTTCGGCCGCACCTTCGACCTCTTCGGCGACGGCTCGATCCGCCTTGCCTTCACGCCGGGACACAGCGCCGGTCACATGTCGATCGTCTGCCGGCTCAGCGAGAGCGACTTCGTCATTGGCGGCGACTGCGTCTACCGCCTGGCGCAGCTCAGCGGCGACGCGCCGCTGCCGCCCCGGCCCCAGGACGCCCACAACTACCGCCGCTCGCTGCAGGAGCTGCGCCTGTTCCGCAGTCAGTATCCGGGCGCGACGATCACGCCCGGGCACGATCCGGAGTTCTACTCCCGGGTCGAGTCCCGTTACGAGTAGCAGCGAGCCCTTCGTACATCTGCCGGACCCGGCCGAAGATCTCGGTCGCCACCTCGAGCTGGCGCTCGCGGCCGGGCGCCTGCTCGACCGGGACGGACATCGGCTTGCCGAACTCCACGGTCACCTTCGGGAAGCGCAACCGCTTCCAGCGGCGGGCCTCGGCGGAGCCGTGGATCGCGACGGGCACCACCGGCGCCCCCGATTCCAGGGCGATGCGGCCGATGCCCGGTTTCGGCTCGCCCAGCCTGCCGGAGCGCGAGCGGCCCCCCTCGGCGTAGACGAGCAGCATCTCGTCCTGGCGGAGGATCTCCCGGGCAGTCTCGATCGCCTCCTCGTCGTGGTGGCCGCGCCGGACCGGGAAGACGCCGCCGTGCTTGTAGACGTAGGTGAGCACGGGCGGGCCGAA
>Ga0247780_1001506_pt1 | contig 12922 bp, 11 predicted proteins | sample UWRJL079202R5_FD_179927 | JGI IMG/M metagenome (GOLD analysis project Ga0247780, IMG submission 179927) | Plant litter microbial communities from Arlington Agricultural Research Station in Wisconsin, United States - UWRJ-L079-202R-5 | ecosystem: Environmental > Terrestrial > Plant litter >... | reverse complement strand
CACGCTGGTCAATGCGGTGATGGTCACGCGCATGGGGCTGTCGCAAGTGCCGTCGCCGCCCCAGGTCACCGCACTCGGCGCATTCCTCGAGCAATTGCCCAATTTGCCAGCTGCGGACGGCTTGGACGCCGCAGTGGTCAGCCGCGGCGAAGCCATTTTCCGGCGCGCCGATGTGGGCTGCGCCACGTGTCACAGCGGCCCCCAGTTCACCAACAACTTGCTGGCCGACGTCGGCACGGGTGGCAGCTTCGTTACGCCCACGCTGCTGGGCGTCGGCCTGCGCCCCAACCTGTTTCACGACGGCTGCGCCAAGAGCATCAGTCAGCGCTTTGGCGTCTGCGGCGGTACCGCGCATGGCAAGCCAGAGCTGCTTTCTGCTGACGAGCGGGCAGATTTGATCACATTCTTGCGCTCACTTTGAGCAAGAAAAGAAAGACCAGCGCCGAGGTCGTGTGCCCCTTCTGCGGAGAGGCCGAAGAACTGTACGTCGACCTCGGTGGCGGCGAGCACCAAACCTACACCGAAGACTGCGCCGTCTGCTGCCGGCCGCGCGTAGTGCACGTGTCCCCCGGTGATTTGCCGGGAGAAGTCTCGGTTTGGCTGGAGCGCGAGGAATAGCCTCGGGCGCCTGGGCGAGAAGCGCTAGAAGTGGGCGATGGCCCTGACCGCGACGATCTACCATTTCCAAATCACGCTCTCGGACGTGGACCGAGGCGTGTACGATGCGCTGGATTTGCGCGTCGCGCGTCATCCCTCGGAGACGATGCGCTACTTGATCACGCGCACGTTGGGCTATTGCCTGAGTTACGAAGACGGCATTGCCTTCAGCAAGGGCGGGCTGTCTTCCGTCGAAGAAGCGCCGGTTTCCGTGCGTGACGCGACCGGCGTGTTGCGCGCCTGGATCGACATCGGCTCACCCTCGGCCGAGCGCTTGCACAAAGCCAGCAAAGCCGCGGGCAGGGTGGCGCTGTTCACGCACGTCGAATTGCCGCTGCTCTTGCGCGAGGCCAGCGCGCGGCCGATTCACCGCGTGGAACAGATCGAGGTGTACCGCCTCGAGCCGGAGTTTTTGGACGCGCTCGACCGGAAGCTCGACAAGAACAGCAAGTTCGAAGTCGTGCGTACGGAGGGCCAGCTGTACGTCACGATTGGCGGCGAGACGCTGAACGGCACGCTGACGCAGTGCTCGCTCGTCCCGAGCGCGTGACAATTCGGCAAACTCTCGGCGCGCGGTCCTGCGCGCCGTTTCGAAGCGGGGGCAGATGTGGTCTGCTACTTTCAACGTGAGCGAGGGAAAACGCTGGACCTTTCGCGCGCTGCGCTTCGTGCGTGCGCTGATCGTCGGCAGTGGTGCCACGATCGTCGATTTTTCGTTGTTTTCGGCGTGCATCCGCCTGATCGGCATGACGCCCACGGCGGCTCGCCTGCCCGCGCTGTGCGCCGGCGCGTCGGTGCAGTTCTTCGGCAACCGCACGTTCACCTTTCGCGCGCAAGCCGGCAGCTTGCCCCGCCAGGCGCGCTTGTTCGTGGTCGCCGAGCTGGTCACGCTGCTCTTGAACTTTGGCGTTTTCAGTTGGCTCGTGCCGCGTGTCCAGGGCATCGCGCCCGAGCTGGTCAGCTTCGCCGGCACGTTCGTGGTCTTCGTGACCTTCGCCTACCCGATGCGCCGGCTGGTGATCTTCAAATTGCCCGACTGAGGCGTGGGTCAAAACAGACCTCAGCGGGGCGCGGGATCCGGCGGGGTGCTGCCCGGCTGCGGCGGAATGCTCCAAAATGCGCCCGCTTTGCCCGTCCCAGTGCGAGATCGGCGCATGCTCGCCGGACTAGTGCTAGGAGCGGCCGCAATATGGCTACGGTTGACTTCGCCGAACTGCTCGGCCCCGCGCTCGGCGCTGCAATTTCCGAAAAAGGTTTCACAGAGCTCACCACCGTTCAAAAGGCGGTGCTCGACCCCGCACTTTCAGGCCGTGACCTGCGGGTGACCTCTCAGACCGGCTCCGGCAAGACGGTAGCGATCGGCCTGGTGATTCGCGAGCTCGCGGGTCAGCCGAGCCGTGCCAAAGACAAGCTGGCCCATCCGCGGGCATTGGTGATCGTGCCCACGCGCGAGCTCGCCAAACAGGTCGTGCAAGAGCTGACCTGGCTATACGCGCCGCTGAACGTCAAGGTGGCTTCGGTCACGGGCGGCGCGGTGTATCGCGACGAGCACCGCGCGCTCGCGGCGGGTCCATCGGTCGTCGTGGGCACGCCCGGCCGCATGCTCGATCATTTGAATCGCGGTTCGATCGACCCGAGCGAAGTGGCAGCGGTGTGTCTCGACGAGGCTGACCGCATGCTCGATCTCGGTTTCCGCGAAGAGCTCGAGGCGATCCTGGGCAAGACACCCAAGGAGCGTCAGACGCACCTCATCTCTGCCACCTTTCCGCGTGAGGTCGAGGCGCTGGCCAACAGCGTGCAGCGAAACCCCGCGCGCGTCGAAGGCACGCGGCTCGGCGTCGCCAACGTGGACATCGATCACGTGATGCACGTGCTCGAACCGCGTCAGCGCTTGGACGCCGTGATCAATCTGTTGCTCGCCAGCCCCGAAGCTCAAACCTTGATCTTCGCTCGCACTCGCGCCGACGTGGGCGACGTCGCCGAGCGCTTGGCCGAAAATGGCTTTGCGGTGACCGCGCTCTCCGGTGAGATGGACCAACGCGAACGCGACCGCGCGCTGACCTCATTTCGCCGCGCCGATCACCGGGTTTTGGTGGCGACGGACGTGGCGGCACGAGGTATCGACGTGCAAGACATCACGCTCGTGATTCATCTCGATCCGCCCACCGACGCCGACAGCTACACGCATCGCAGCGGGCGCACGGGTCGCGCAGGGCGCAAAGGGCGCAGCGTGCTCTTGGTTTCGCCGTCCGCGGTCGGCAAAACCACGATGCTGCTCAAGCGCGTCAAGGTCGTGGCCCGCACCGAGCAAGTGCCCAGCGCGGAGCAGATCCGCGCCACCGCCGATCAGAAGTTCTTCGATATCCTGACGCGTGAAGAGGAAGGCGAGGCCCAGGTTTCAGAGCGCCAAAAGGCGCTCGCCGAGCGGCTCGCCGCGCGCGAAGACAGCGCGCGCACGATCTCGCGCTTGCTGGCCATGGCCCGCTTCTCGGGGCCGACCGAACCGCGCGAGATCCGACGCACGGATCGCGGCCCGGTGAGCAAAGCCTTACCGCGTGAGCGAGAGCGCGATGCTCGCGGGCCAGCCGCGCGCGGTCCGAACCGCGACCGCCCCGAGTACCCGACGCGTGAACGGCCGGAAGCGGCGCGCGCGTCCACTCCGTATCGCGGCGCGCAGCGTGATGGTGGAGACTGGGTCTCGTTTCGTATCACCTGGGGCGGCGAGCACGGAGCCGATGCCCGGAAGCTCTTGGCGATGGCTTGTCGCTGGGGTGAAATCCGCGGCTCGGACGTGGGGGCCATCGAAATCGAGCGGGACTATTCGCGTTTGAGCGTGAAGGCCTCCGTTGCCGCCACTTTCGCAGAGGCCACCAGCAAGCCGGATTCGCGCAACCCGCGGGTCACGATTACGCCCGACAGTTCGAACAAAGGCTTTGCTCCGCACACGATGCCGCCACCGCGCGACGCATCAAAAGGGCGTGAGGCGCCCCGGGCGCGCACTGCCGAAGCCGAAGCCGAAGCGGAGTCGGTGCCGCGCCAGCCGGAACGCGCTGCCTACAAGAAGCACGCCGATCGTCCGCGCGAGGCCGCCCAGGCAGCGCGTGCACCGCGCGAGGCCGCCCACGCAGCGCGTGCACCGCGTGAGGCGACCCACGCTCCGCGCGCACCACGTGAAGCCGCACCTGCCGCGCGCGCTCACGCTCCGCACGAGGCGGCCGCTGCTCCGCGCGCACCGCGCGAGGCCGCCGCCCACACACCGCGCCCCGGCGCGGGTTTCCCGCGTGACGCTTCGCGTCCGCGCGTTGCAACGGGCTACCCGCGCGATGCCAAGAAGCGTCCGCGCGACGCCGCGCGCCCGCACCCCGGAGCGCGCCCCGCGGCGCGCGCCGATGCGCCTCCGCCGCGTGACGGCGGTGAGCCGCCGCGTCGTCGTCGCGTGGTCACGCGCTGAGCGCTGAGCTAAAGGCCTCCTGCCATGGCAGACTTTTCCCCCGAAGAGCTGGCGCGTTGCATCGAGATCTTGGAGCAGCTCGTCGAAGACCGGACGCACCTCGTCACGATGTCGGGCGAGGCCCGCGTGGCGCTCTTGATCGCCGCGGGCCGCTTATCACGCCCCACGCGGCACGAAGGGATCCGAGAAAATAAGGCGTTTCGCCGCTATTCCAAGAAAGTCGCGCGCGAGGATGATCGCGCGCTGCGCGCCGAGACGGTGATTCGACAAGCGCGCTCGTCACCCGTGTACGAAGCCCCGCCTCAGCTCACTGGGCAAGTCGAAGGCACACCGGTGCGCGAGTTGAAGAACCCGCGCAGCTGCTACGTGTGCAAGGCGGAGTATCGACGCCTGCACTTCTTCTACGACTCGATGTGCGCGGAGTGCGCCGAGTTCAACTACCAGAAGCGCTTTCAGAGCGCTTCGCTGGTCGGCAAGACGGCCTTGATCACCGGCGCGCGCCTCAAGATCGGCTACCACGCGGCGTTGATGATGCTGCGCGCAGGCGCGCGCGTGATCGTGACCACGCGCTTCCCGCGGGACGCCGCGCAGCGCTTCGCGCGCGAGGCCGACTTCGACGCCTTCGCCGGTCGTTTGCAGATCCACGGCTTGGACTTGCGCCAGTGCTCGAGCGTCGAGCTCTTCGCGCGCTTCCTGACGCAGACGCTCGAGCGCCTGGACATCGTGATCAACAACGCGGCCCAAACCGTGCGCCGCCCGCCCGGCTTCTATCAGCACCTCTTGGATCTGGAGCTCGGCCCGCTGTCGGCGGTCGACGCCCGCGCACAGCGCCTGCTCCACGACCACGAAGCGTGCAAAACGGCGCTCGCGGCGGCCGCCTCGCAGCCGCTGCAAATCGGCTTCGGTGAAGCGACCGGCATCGCCACGCGCACGGCAAATTCGGCCGCCCAAGGCATCTTTCGTTCGGCCGCGCTGTCGCAAATCCCGCTCGCTTACGATGAGACGATGGCCTCGGACGAACTGTTTCCAAAGGGCCGCGTGGACGCCGATCTTCAGCAGATCGATCTGCGGACCATGAACAGCTGGCGCATGGCGCTCGCCGATGTGCCGGCGCCCGAGATGCTCGAGGTGCAGCTGGTGAATTCGGTTGCGCCGTTCATCCTGTGCAGCAAACTGAAAGCGCTGATGATGCGCGTGCCCTCGCGCGACAAACACATCGTCAACGTGTCGGCGATGGAGGGCCAGTTTTCGCGCTTCACCAAAACCGACAAACACCCACACACCAACATGGCCAAAGCGGCGCTGAACATGATGACCTTCACCTCGGCGCCCGACTACGCCGAGCACGGCATCTTCATGAACGCGGTCGACACCGGTTGGGTCACGGACGAAGATCCCGCGCACCACGCCGAACGCAAGCAGCGCGAAGCCGACTTCCAACCGCCGCTCGATATCGTCGACGGCGCGGCACGCATTTGCGATCCGTTCTTCTCGGGCCTCAACACGGGCGAGCACGTGTTCGGCAAATTCTTGAAAGACTACAAGCCCGTCGCCTGGTGAGGGTGACCTGAGCCACGACCCATTCGCGGGTGGAGGGAGAGGGGGGTTGATGGTCACGCGCCGCGTCCGAGCGCGGCGCAGCCTTCGGCGTCGTGGACGCCAAACTCGGAGCACGCGCGGGCGTGGGCGAGCACTTCGATAAGCGAAGCGAGTGCGCGCACTTACCCCGCGGATGGACCGATAATGTCCGCCCTGGCGCAGCCGCTACCTGGCGCACTGAACAAAGGTACAGTATGGAGAGTCCATGCTGCAGCGCCTGAAAATCCAGGGCTTTACGCTTTTGGACGACGTCACCATCAACCTGACCCCGGGCCTGAACGTGCTCAGCGGTGAAACCGGCTCAGGGAAATCGCTCGTGCTCACCGCGCTGGGTCTGTTGCTGGGCGCACGCACGCCCGTCTCCTGCGTGCGCGAGGGGCACGATAGCGCGTTGGTCGAGGCTGAGTTTCGAACCGAGTCGGGTGCGCTCCGCCTCGCGCGCAACGTTCGCCGCACCGGCCGCGCCACCTGCCTGTTGGGGGATGATGCAGTGCCCCTGTCGAAGCTGGCAGAAATGGGTAAATCGCTCTTGTGCTTCGCGTTTCAGCACGCGCAGATTGAAATCGGCAGTCCCGCGCTGTTCGTCTCGGGGTTGGACGTGCTGGCCGGTCACGGCGCGCTCGTGCGTGAGTACGGCGCTGCGTATGCGGATCTCTCGCTGGCGCGGGCGGAGCTTTCGCGCGTGCGCGCGGAGCTCGCGGGCCGCGACGCGCGCCAGCGCTTGGTGCGCGAGCAGCTGTCGTTGCTCGAGCGGCTCGCGCCGCGTCAGGGTGAGCATGGGCGCTTGGCCGAGCGCCTGCGCGTGCTGCGTCGCGCGCAGACCTACCTGGAGCTCGCGGGTCACGTCGAACACACGCTCTCCGAGCGTGAAGCTTCGGTTTCGCAAGAGCTCTCCGTTTTGATGCGCTCTGCCGCTCGCGTGGCGGATGACTCGAGCCAAGCGCGCGCCGTCCACGAGGCCCTGCAGCGCGCCGCCCTGGAGGTGGAAGAGGCGCTGCGCGCCGCTGAGCGTTTGCGGGCTGATTTAGACGTCGAAGCGCAAGATCTCGACGCGCTCGAACACCGCTTCGCCGAGTTGGAACGCTTGGCCCAATCGCTGGGCGTTGCCGGTGACGCCCTCGCCGAGCGGTTGGAAGGTCTCCGTCAAGAGCTGACCGTGCTCGAGGGCGCGGAGGAGCGCGCGGGTCTGGCCGAGGCCGAGCTCGGCGCCGCGACCGAACGCGCGCTGGTGCTCGCGCGCAAGCTGCACGCAGGTCGCGCCCAGCACGCGGTCGATCTGGTGCGCCGCATCGAGCTCGAGCTCGGAGCGCTATGCCTGTCGGGCGCGCGCATCGAGCTGGCGTTGACCGAAGCCAAAGCGAGCGAGCTCGGCGCGCAGGGGATCTCGGTGCTCGAGCCGCGCTTTGCCGCCAACCCGGGCGAGCCCTTTGGCCCGCTGGCAGAGGTGGCCTCCGGCGGTGAGCGCTCACGCTTGCTCGTCGCCTTGCGCTGCGCGGGCCTCGAGACAGGCAGCGAGACGCTGGTCTTCGACGAAATCGACGCCGGGCTGGGCGGCGCGGCAGCCGAGGCAGTCGCCGCGCGCTTGCGCCGCGCGGCCGAGTCTCGGCAGATCATTTGTGTGACGCATCAAGCGTGCGTCGCCGCGCGCGCGGCCGGGCATTTCCGCGTGCAAAAGGTCGAGAGCGGCGGGCGAACCCGCACCGAGGTCGAGCGCTTGAGCCAAACTTCGCGGGTGGATGAGCTGATGCGCATGCTGTCCGGTTCACGCACGGAGAACGCTCGCCGCTTGGCGATGGATCTGGTCAACGCGGCCCGCTCCGAGCGCAAGCCCGAGCGCAAACGTCCGGCCGCCTGAGCACGGCGTCATCGATCGCGCAGCTGGCTCTGGCGCACGTGGCGCGGCTGGCGTAAGCCTCCACGCGCATGGCTTACACGCCGACCGAGCTCGATTCGCCCTTTGCCCGCCTGGGCAGCGAGGAGGCCGTGCGTCGCCTCGCCGAGTCTTTCTACGACCAGATGGATGCCGCCGAACCCGAGTTGGCACGGCTGCACGACCTCGACGCGGACGGTCGGGTGAGTCGGCGTTCGCGCGACAATTTCGGGTTATTTCTGATTGAGTGGCTGGGTGGCCCGCGTCACTATTCGACCACGCGCGGGCATCCGCGGCTGCGCATGCGGCACGGCCGTGTCGCGATCAACGCAGCCATGCGCGACGCTTGGCTGCGCTGCATGGGCCGCGCGCTCGACGAACAAGGCATCACGGGTGACGTGCGCGGCTTTCTGGACGCCCGCTTCGCCGAGGTCGCAAACTTCCTGCGCAACACGCCGGAATAGTTTCTTTGTCCCATCGCTCAGTTACAAGGGCGGCGGGCAACCGAGTGCCTCCGTCGACTTGCGTCGACTTGCGTCGACTTGCGTCGATTTGGGTCGGCTTCGGTCCGGGGTTCAGACAGGGGATCGGGCCGCGCCGCCGAAGGCTGGGACGACGCGCGACGTGGCGCTTGACCATCAATCAACCAATCCAGCAATCAGCAGGGCTGCGCGGCCAAGCGGCGCGCGAAGATGGCTAGGCGCTTACCGATCAAGAGCGTTTCTTTTTCGGGGCGGGGCAATTGCTTCACGGCCCATTCGAGGCGCAAGGCCGCGCCTTTGGTGGCGCAGCGGCGTTGCGCGCACACCGAAAGTGGCCCCCTGCCGCGCGTGTAGCGGGCGCCGCGTCCGGCGTTGTGCGCGGCGATGCGCAAGAGCACGTCGCGTGCGATGCCCGTGTACAGCGAGCCGTCGCTGCAGCGTGCGATGTACACGAACCAGCGTTCGTGCTTGCTTTGGCTCGTTTCCGCGGGGATTGTCGGGTCTTAGCACTCGCCGGGCAAATCGAGAAATTTAGGGAGCCAGCTCGGGCTGCGTTCCCGGGCTACTAGCTTCGGACGGGGCTCTGCTCCCGCATGCAGCTGCCAGCCCTCGCTCGGAGCGTCTTGGCCAGGCTTTCCGAACACGGTTCCCGAATGCAGCCAGGTGTCGTGGACCGCGTTGGGATATTCATTCAAGGTATCGCGCAGCACCCCGACCAGGCTGGGTGGGGGCGCGCCGTGGCTGCGCAGCAGTTCGGCGCTCGTCAGCCGCAGTTCCAGCACTCGGCCTCGGCGAACTAGGCGGACCCGGAGCGCGTAATAGGGCCACGGCCAGCCGCCCAGCGTGGCCACGAGCTCGGAGCGCTTGCCCAGCCGCGCGAGTAGCGCGGTCTCGATTTGGGCCAACGTCTGTGGGTTGCCGCGCAAGGCGGCCAGAAGTGGCGCGGTGCGTGACCAGGCCTCGAACTCGGGCACCGCCTTTCCGACACGCTCGAAAAAACGCCGGTACAACCACAGCCCGAGCGCGGCCAACGCCCAGGATTTGATGACGAAGAGCGGGCCTTCCATGCGCTCCATCCTCGCGCTTCGGCGGGCCGAGTGCTGGACCGCGCGCGCCAATTTTCTTGTCCGCGCGCGCCAACTCAGCCGGCTCGGCTTCGGAAACTGCGTGGCGTTTGGCCCGTCCAGCGCACGAACGCGCGATGGAACGCGCTGGCCTCCGAGAAACCGAGCAGAAAAGCGGTTTCCTGCAGGCTGATCCGCTGGTCTGCCAAGTAGCGCAGGGAGAGCTGATGCCGGGCTTGGTCCAGCTCCGCGGCGAAGCTCGTGCCGGCCGAGCTCAGCTGTCGTTGCAAGGTGCGTCGCGAGAGGTGCAGGCGCTGACAGACCGCTTCTACGGAAGGAGTCCCGGAAGCCATGAGCTGATTGATTTGCGCGCGCACCCGTGTCGTGACGTCACTCGCGCTGGGCAAACGCGCGAGCGCAGCTTCGGCGTGCGCCTCGACGATCCGCGCCAAGGTCGGGTCGGCTCCCAACACGGGCAGATCCAAGGTCTGACGATCCAGCACGAGCTCGTCCACTTCGGCCGAAAAGCTCAGGCCCGGGCCGAAGCAGGCGTGGTGCCGCGTGGCATCGCGCGGGGCGGCATGGCGAAACAGCATGCGTCGCGGCACGATGGGCTGACCGGTCATGCGTCGTGCCAGCTGCAGAAAGGACAGGAAGCCGAACTCCAGGGCCGGGCTCGGAGCCCGAAACGGCGGTGCACCGATCTGATGTCGATAAGCGACTTCGCTTCGCTGCATCAAGAGCTGGCTCTGAGCATCGTCGTGGAGCAACCGTTGGTAGCGGAGCGCGCGTTCCAAGCCTTGTCCCAAGGTCGAACTGCTGCTGATCACCCAGGTTGCGAGGCTGAGCGGCGGAGCTTGCAAACGCTCGGCCAGCCAGAAGCCAAAGCTTTCGTCGCGGCATTGACTGGGGAGGTACTCCCAAAGCCGCAGCAGCAGCGCCGCTGGCACGCGCCCGTCCGGGTCGGCCAAAGTCTGCTCCGAGAAGGTCGCGCTCGACACTTGCAGGGTTGCCGAGAGCTGCTCGACGGTGAGCCCGAGTTGCCGAGCGCCGAGTACCAGCGCGCGTAAAAGCAACACCGAGGCGCTGCTCCCGCTGCCCGTTTTGGGCGACACCTCGGAGCTCGATTGGCGCGCACGCGTTCCGCCGCTCATTCGGGCAGATGATGCTACTCTGCTCGCCGCGTGTCGATCCCCGGAAGCGTCGAAGCTCGTCTGCCGCCCAAGCGCCGCGGGCCGAGCCTGTACTTGCAGGTGCTTTTGGCGATTGCAGCCGCGGTGCTCCTGGGCGTCGTGCGGCCGAATTGGGCGGTCGCCATGCAGCCGCTCGGGGACGGCTTCGTCAAACTGATCAAGATGCTGATCGCTCCGGTGGTGTTCACTACCTTGGTGGTCGGCATCGCGGGAATGAAAGATCTCAAAGCGGTCGGTCGCACGGGCGCCAAGGCCCTGCTTTGGTTCGAGTTCACGACCACCCTCGCGCTCGCGATCGGCATTGGCGTCGCGCATTTGGTGCGGCCGGGCGCCGGCCTGCACGTCGTGCTGCAAAAGCTCGACCACAGCGCGTTGGATAGCAAGCTGGCTGCGGCCGGTCCGCGGGGCTTCGCCGAGCACGTGCTCTCGCTGATTCCCGATTCGTTTTTTGGAGCTTTCGCCAAGGGCGACATGCTGCAAGTGCTGTTGCTCGCGCTGCTCACCGGCGTGGTCGTGTCCCGCCTTGGGGCTCGGGCTCGTCCGCTGGTCGAGCTCTTGGAGAGCGCTCAGTCGGTGCTGTTCGGCATCGTGGGCATCTTGATGCGGCTCTCGCCGATCGGCGCATTCGGCGCGATGGCGTTCACCATCGGCAAGTACGGCCTGAGTACTCTGAGCAGCCTGGCCAAGCTGATAGCAGTGTTCTACGGCACTTCAGTGTTGTTCGTGTGCTTGGTGCTCGGGCTGGCGCTGCGCTGCCTCGGCCTCTCGCTCGTGCGCTTGCTCGGTTACCTGCGTGAAGAGCTGGCGGTCGTGCTCGGCACCTCGTCGTCCGAGTCGGCGCTCCCGCTGCTGATGACGAAGCTCGAGGCCATCGGTTGTGCTCCGCAGGTGGTGCGCTTGGTGGTCCCCGCAGGCTACTCGTTCAACCTCGACGGGACCTCGATTTACCTCACGCTGGCTAGCTTGTTCGTCGCGCAAGCTCTCGATATCAATCTGAGTTTCGGGCAAGAGCTGTCCTTGCTCTTGGTCCTGCTCTTGACCTCGAAGGGCGCCGCGGGAGTGACTGGCAGCGGCTTCATCACGCTCGCGGCAACGCTCTCCGCAACCGGCAGCATCCCCGTGGCCGGCTTGACGCTCTTGCTCGGCATCGATCGCTTCATGTCGGAGGTACGCGCGTTGACCAATTTCGTGGGCAATGCCGTGGCCACGCTGCTCGTTTCGCGCTGGGAAAATCAGCTGGATTTACCGCGCGCCCGCGCGCTACTCGGCCACCCGCGCCGTGCCGCGCGAGGCCCCGCAGAGGCTTTGTCCAGTGCCGGAGGAATGCCACCGGGTGCCGGTTGAGCGAAGCTGATGGCGAAGTTCAGCGATAGATGGCAGCATTTAGAGCGTCGAATGCGATCTTCGTTGCTGCACCATCGTGTTGCCCACAGCGCGCTGCTCAGCTCGCTTTGTGTCTGCACGGGTTGCGGCGCAACCGGCCTGGATTGGGTCGGTGAGGCGCACCTGGAATCGGCTTCGCTGCAGCGCGTGAGCGCAGTTCAGGCCTCGAGTCGCGCGAGCAGCGTTGCGATTCCAGCGGCAACCGAGCCACTTTCGCCAGAGGCTCGTCCGCGCTTGAGTCATACGGTCACACTCGGAGAAATCGACGTCGCTGCTGCATCCGCCGAGGCAGCCGCGGGCGCAGCACCGGGGCCGTCGGTGATCGTCAATAACTACAATCAGGTGAACGTGGGCACGCCCGCATACGGCTACGGATATTACGGGTATTCGCGCAATTCGGGCGGCTTTTTGCCGGGCAGAGTGACGCCCGCGCCCGCTTCGCCCAGCGCTTCCGGGCCGCTTCCGGGTCAGAACTGGCCGGCGGTCGCGGACCACGGTCCGAGCTTTCCGTACGCGACCTCGCCGGCGCCGACGTGGACTCGCACCCGGTAGGTCGGAGTCGGAGTTGCGCTCCGCCGGGTGCTCGGGTGATGCTCGGGACTCGCTTGGCGCGCAGTCGGGCACTCGAGAGTTCGTTATGTTGGGTCGCTAGGGATGAGTAAACGACGCGAAGACGATTCGCGGCCGAGTGCTAGCGCAATGTCACAACGCGCTACGGTGCGCGAAGTGCCCGCTGCCAAGTACAAGGACGCCTCCGTTGGCACGATTGCGCCGCGTGGCCTGCGCGGGCCGTCGTTGCTTCCGGGCCAAGGCGCACCCGAACGGATCGTCCCCGAAGAAGTCGAGCTGGCGGTGCTGCGCGACGCGGAAACGCTGGACGGTCCGAAGGTCGCGCGTGCCGCCACGCAGCGTCCGCCCGCCCCCGCTCGTTTGCCCTCACCAACCCCGGTCTCGGTGGAAGTTCCGCGCGCGCGCTCGATCCCTCCCGCGCTCGATGAGTACACTTCCACGCCTCCAACACCCAGTGCGCGTTCGATTCAAAGCGGCACGCTGATGTCGATCGGTTCTGTCGATCCGCGCGCGCCGACGGAGCTCTCGTTGCCGAGCCCCCGTCCGATGTCGCTCTCCGAACGTGCAGCTTATCTCGGGCCAGCGGCGGTCGTTGACAGTACGCAGCCGAATTCACAGCCAAGCCTGCCCGCTCCCCCAAGCAAGAGTCGAGA